>Ga0184619_10000342_pt1 | contig 15881 bp, 16 predicted proteins | sample PLM0_60_b1_FD_133146 | JGI IMG/M metagenome (GOLD analysis project Ga0184619, IMG submission 133146) | Groundwater sediment microbial communities from an aquifer in East River, Colorado, USA - PLM0_60_b1 | ecosystem: Environmental > Terrestrial > Soil > Riparian zone | place: USA: East River...
CGACGATTGCGCCCCGGAGCTTCCCTCCGCTCAAGACCGAAGCGCCGAAAAGCTCCTCGGACCTGCTCGCGGAGCGAATCGAGCGTCACGTGGAGGAGATGGTCGAGCAGTCGCTCACCGGCGCGCTGACCGGAAAGCCGCCGGCGCAGACCACGAGGTGGACGCTGTTCGGTCTCCTGAACCTCGTCCTCCTCGTGGCCGCGCTCGCGGCAATCGTGCTCCTGCTGAGGCTCGTTTTCTAAGCGGCCTGCTCGAACACGGGCTGGAGCTCTTCGGGGACCTGCTCCAGGTCGCGGCGACTCACGACGAAGAGTGCAACGAGGATCCCCACCAGTGCGACGCCGGCGCCTCCGATGAACGCCGCCCTGAATCCATCGGTGAGCGCCAAGTTGAGAACCGTCCCGCCCTGAACCTCGTTGCTCGTAGTCGACGTCGCGATGGACGAGAGCGCGGCGATGCCGAGCGCGCCGCCGATCTGCTGCGACGTGTTGAACAGTCCCGAGGCGAGGCCGGCCTCGGCGTCCTTGACTCCGGCCAGGGCCGCGATCGAGATCGGCACGAACGAGAAGCCGATTCCGACCGAGATCAACAGGAAGCCGGGCAGGAGGTCACCGAGGTAGGAGCCGTCCACGGAGACCTGGGTGAAGTAGACGAGGCCCGCAGTGAGAGCTGTCATGCCGACCACGAGCACCGGCTTGACGCCGATCCGCGTCACGAGCTGAGCGGCGAGGGCCGACCAGACGATCGCGGTTCCGGCCACGGCCAGATAGCCGACACCGGTGCGCATCGGCGAGTAGCCGAGCACCTGCTGCATGTAGAGCGTGAGCATCAGGAACATGCCGAACATCGCAGTGCCGAGGATCAGTGCCGCGACGTTCGCGCCGACGAGCGTTCGCAGGCGGAAGATCGAGAACGGCATCAGCGGATCCTTAGACCGGGCCTCCCACCCGAGGAAGCCCGCGATCAGCGCCACGGAGGCCGCGAAGAGACCGATCGTCTTGGCGGAACCCCAGCCGTAGTCGTTGGCCTGCGTGATCGCGTAGACGAGGACGACGAGCCCGCTCGTGACGAGCACGGCACCAGGGACGTCGAAGCTTCGTGCGTTCGCGTCGCGGCTCTCGGAGATCAGCAACGGCGTGATCGCCAGCGCGGCCAGCCCGACGGGCACATTCACGAAGAAGATCCACTGCCAGCTGAGCAGGTCGGTGAGAACGCCCCCGAGGAGAACGCCGGCCACCGCTCCAAACGCGCCGACGGCACCCCAGGCGCCCAGCGCCGTGTTGCGTTCCTTCCCCTGGGCGAACGTGGTCATGAGGATCGAGAGAGCCGCCGGCGAGATGATCGCCGCGCCGAGGCCCTGTACGGCTCGGGCGCCGATCAGCGCGCCTTCGCTCCATGCAAGCCCGGAGAGCAGCGAAGCGACTGTGAAGACGGCCAACCCTACGAGGAAGATGCGCCGCCGGCCGAGCAGGTCGGCTGCGCGTCCACCAAGCAGGAGGAAGCCGCCGAAGAGCAGCGCGTAGGCGCTGATGACCCACTGGAGATTCTCCTGCGAGAACCCGAGATCGGTCTGGATCGAAGGGAGAGCAACGTTCACGATCGCGATGTCGAGCACGACCATGAACTGCACTGTGCAGAGCAGAGCGAGTGCGAGCCACTTGCGTCGGGCGGAAGCGAGCACGGTCTGGTTCCTTTCGTCGTTGGCCTTCATTAACTTGCAAAACTACACAACTCACTTTCTTTTTGCAAGTATTTCCTTCCATATCGCAAGCTGAGCGGCTACACTGTGGTCATGGCCAAGCGCTTCGACCAGTACTGCCCGGTCGCGCACGCGCTCTGCCTGGTCGGTGAGCGCTGGTCGCTGCTCGTCGTGCGGGAGCTCCTGCACGGCCCGAAGCGGTACACGGACCTCGTCGAGGGCCTGCCCGGAATCGGGACGAACATCCTGGCCACGCGCCTTCGCGATCTCGAGGAGGCCGGAGTCGTGCGCAAGCGCAAGCTTCCGCCTCCTGCCGCCTCGAGCGTCTACGAGCTGACGGAGTACGGGTCCGAGCTCGAGGAAGCCGTCCACGCCCTGGCTCGCTGGGGAGCGCGCTCTCTCGGGCCGCCGGGGCCAGACGACGAGCTCTATCCCGAGTGGGGCATCAATGCGTTCCCTGCGCTGTTCGATCCCGAGGCTGCCCGCGGCCTCACCGAGACGTATGTCCTGCGGATCGGCGACGACGTCTTCTCCGCCCGCGTGGAGAACGGCCATCTAGGCGTCGAGCAAGGCGCGACAGACGATGCCGACCTCGATGCCGCGATGGACATGGAGACCTTCTTCGGCCTCGCCTCCGGCCAGCTCGAGCCCAGGACGGCGGTCGCGAAGGGCTGCGTCGAGCTCGCGAGAGGAACGCCTGCGCGGCTCGAGCGCTGCTTCAGGGTTTTCAGCATCGCCACGCGCATGCCCGTCGCCGTCTAGGGCGTGCGGCTCGAGACCGAACGGCTCGTGCTCCGTCCGCTCGAGCTCGACGACGTCGACGTGCTCGCCGACTTCTACGCGGACCCGGAAGTCATGCGCTACATCGGACCCGGAGAGGCGATCGATCACGAGCAGAGCCGGCTGAGCGTCGAGCGGATGATCGCCGGCTTCGAGGCCGAGGGCTACGGGCAGCTCGGAGTCGTGCGCAAGGAAGACGGCGCGTTCATGGGTCGCTGCGGCCTGCTGTTTTGGGACACGGCGTCGTGGACGCCGACCCGCACGGCCGCTGCGAAGGGGCCGGTCGAGACCGAGGTGGGCTACCTCTTGGGCCGCGACTACTGGGGCCACGGCTACGCGACCGAGGCGGCGACGGCCGTGACCGGCTGGACCTTCGAGCACTTGAGCCTCGAACGGCTGATCGCGCTCATCCAGCCGGGGAACGAGCGCTCGATCGCGGTCGCGCGCAAGCTCGGCATGAAGCCGGAGGGCGAAGTGGAGATCTTCGGGAAGCGCGCGACCGTGTATGCCGCGCCTAACAGAACGTTCAATCCTCCCAGCTAGCCTCGGCCGAGTGAAAGCGCTCGTCTTGGGTCTCGCGACGCTCGCGCTCTCGACGGGGCTCGCCGCGGCGGCGCCGATCGCCGGGCAGCCGACGCTTTCCTTCACGGTCGCGCCCGGGGTATCGGACTACGGGTTCACGCCTCTCGGAGGCGGGATCTGCCTGGCCAATCGGCGCGTGACGGACCCTGCTGCAGATGGCGGGATCGCCTGGTCGCCGGACGGAAGCCGCGTGGCGTTCTTCCGCCAGACGGGAACGCTGACGGCCGATGTCTTCGTCGCGGATGCGGACGGCGGCCACCTCCGCAACCTGACGAAGGGGAGCGCTCATTTCAGCTGGGCTCCTGACTGGTCACCGGACGGAAGCCGCATCGTCTACGTCGCATCCAATCCGGATGTCGAGAGGCTCCTCACCATCCGGCCCGACGGCTCCGGTCGAGAGCCGGTGCCGGGAACGGCCGTCGATCCCAACGATCAGCTTCGGAGCCCTCAATGGTTCCCGGACGGAAGCATCATCGGGTACACGCTCACCGACGGGATCCATGTGATCAGGCCGGATGGATCCGGCGGCCGCCAGCTGTTGGCGAACGCCGCGGGGTTCGACTGGTCGCCGGACGGGCGGCGGATCGTCTTCACGCGTGACCGCGATCTGGCGTTGGCCAATTCAGACGGAAGCGGTGTGTCCTTCGTGACCCGAACGCCCAACCTCCTCGAGGGAGTGGGCGAGTGGTCGCCCGATGGATCGAGGATGGTCTACGTCGCCATCGACGAGACCGACCCCAAGGTGGCGAACGGGCCCGGCGACCACATGTACATCGCCGACGGGGAGGGCCGTCATAGGCGCGTCCTTCACGGGCCCCGCGGCGTGCCGGCGTGGAGCCCGGCGTGGCGCCCCGCGGCTACCGAGCCCCACGGAACGCGGCCCTGCGTGCTGCTTGGCACCCGACGGGGGAACGTGCTCGTGGGGACGGCAAAGGGGGACTTGATCTTCGCCGGCGGGGGCAACGATCTCGTGCATGGACGAGGGGGCAACGACATCATCGTCGGCGACAGTCCATTCGCGAAGGGCGCGGGCAAGGACCGGCTCCTCGGAGGCCCCGGCCGCGATTTCATCGACTCCGAGGACGGACGGCGCGATCTGATAGACGGCGGGCCCGGCCGCGACCGAGGCGTCTTCGACCGCGGCGACCGCGTCAGGTCGATCGAGCGTTTCGGCTAGCCGGAAAGTCTCCGGCGCGATAGACCTGGCCCTCGAGCCGTCGGCCGAGCAGGCCTTCGAGCCATTCCGAGATCGCGATCAGCGCATCGAGGTCAAGCCCGGTCTCGACCCCATCTCCGTCGAGCATGTAGACGAGATCTTCGGTCGCAATGTTCCCGGTCGCGCGCGGCGCGAACGGACAGCCGCCGAGACCGCCGACAGAGGAGTCGAGCGTGGTCGCACCGCCCTCGAGGGCCGCATACGCGTTCGCGAACCCCGTGTTTCGCGTGTTGTGGAGATGCGCGCCGACGGGCTTCCTGATCCGCTCGACGAGCGCGCGGACCGGCTTTGGCGTAGCGGCGCCGATCGTGTCCGCGAGGACGATCTCATCGGCTTCGCAGAGCCGATCAGCGAGGACAACGACCGACTCCGGATCGACCGGCCCCTCGAACGGGCAGCCGAAGGCGACGCTGATCGTCGCCGTCGACCGCAACCCGTCCGCGCGCGCGCGGGCAAGCACTCGGGTGGCTGCACCGACCGCCTCGTCGACCGAGGCGTTCGCATTCCGCTGGCTGAAGCTCTCGGTCGCAGCGACCGCGAAACGCACCTCGTCGAGTCCGGCCGCCCGTAGCCGGTCGTAGCCCTGCTCGTTGAGCGCAAGCCCGGCGTAGAGCGTCCCGTCGCGGCGCTCGATCCCTTCGACGACCTCTTCGGCGCCCGCCATCTGCGGGACACGCTCGGCGCTGACGAAGCTCGCCGCTTCGACGCGGGGCAGGCCGGCTGCGGCGAGCCGGTTTACGAGCTCGGCCCGAGTCACCGGCTTCAGAACGTCCGGCTCGTTCTGGAGCCCGTCGCGAGGCCCGACCTCGCAGATCGAGATCAAGAGACGCGCTCGGGAGTGATCCGGACGATCACCCTGCGCTCGCCGGGCCTGTGGCTCTGGAACGTCGGATTACCGGTGTACTTCTCGGAGAGCTTGTCGATGTGCCGGTTCGCCTCCTCGCTCTCCTCGAGCTCCGCCCTTCCGGTCACCGTTACGTACTCGTAGGGGTCCTCCCTCGACGTCACCTCGATCGTCACCCGCGGGTCGCGCCGCATGTGCCGCCACTTGGCCCGTCCCGTTGCGGTGTTGAAGACGACGTGCTCCCCGTCGTAGTCGACCCAGACCGGAGTCACGTGCGGCGTGCCGTCGTCGCGGATCGTCGCCAGCGACCCGAAATTCTTGTCCAGGAAGAGCTGCGCCTGTTTCTCGGTCAGCTTCGCCATCAACTGTCGTAGGCTAGCGACCGTGAGTTTGGCCATTCTCGTCGGCACGCGGAAGGGGCTGTTCGTCTTGCGCGGCGACAAGGCCCGGCGCACGTGGAAGCTCGAGGATCCGCTTCTGCCGGGCTGGGACGTCTTCCATGCGATCACGCACGACGGCGTCGTCTACGCGGCTGCGAACAACTTCGTGTACGGCGCGACCGTTCAGCGCTCCGCGGATTTCGGACAGACCTGGGAGCGGAGCGAAGGGCTCGGTCTCCCAGAGGACAGCGGCCTGACGCTGGAGAAGACCTGGCACGTGGAGCCGGGCCACGACGGCACGTTCTGGCTCGGCGCGGCGCCCGGCGCGCTCTTCCGCTCGGAGGACGCCGGCGAGAGCTGGGAGCCGGTGCAGAGCATCCTCGAGCACCCGACCCGCGACCGCTGGAATCCCGGCGCAGGCGGCATGTGCACGCACTCGATCCAGATCGACCCGAACGACCCGAGGACGATGTACGCGGGCATCTCGGCCGCCGGCGTCTTCCGCAGCGAGGACGGCGGCGAGAGCTGGACACCGGCGAACAAGGGGACGGCCGCCGACTTCTTCCCGGACGACCCGTTTCCCGAGGTCGGCCAGTGCGTGCACAAGCTGCTGGTGCACCCGGCGCAGCCGGAGCGCCTCTGGCAGCAGAACCACTGCGGCGTCTACCGCTCCGACGACCGCGGCGAGAACTGGGAGCGGCTGGAGGGGAACGGGCTGCCGAGCGGCTTCGGGTTTCCGATCGCGCTCCATCCTCGCGACCCCGACGTTGCGCTCGTCGTGCCGGAGGAAGGGGCCGAGAATCGCGTCACGTCCGACGGACGGCTCGGCGTCTACAAGACGACCGACGGCGGCCGGAGCTGGGCGCTGAGCTCGAACGGGCTCCCGGAGCAGGCCTGGGTCGCCGTCTTACGGGAGTGCATGTCGTACGACGACCTCGATCCATCCGGGCTCTACCTGGGGACGCAGAGCGGCTCGGTCTTCGTCTCGCCGGACGAAGGCGGGGAGTGGCTCGAGGCCGCCTCGCAGCTGCCGCCGATCCTCTCGGTCGAAGTGGGAGAGTGGGAGTAGTCAGGATCCTCGTGCCGTCCCTGCTCGCGGAGCAGGCGCGCGGGCAGAAGGAGTTCGAGGTCGAGGCGCCCTCGGTCGGAGCGGCGCTTCGCGCCCTGCCCTTGCGGGATCTCCTCTTCGACGAGCGCGACGAGCTGCGCCCACTGGTCAACGTCTACGTCGACGGCGTGGACGCGCGCGAGCGCGGCGGGCTCGAAGCGGAGTTGCGCGGCGGCGAGAAGGTCAGGGTCGTAGCAGCAATCGCCGGCGGCTAGGCGAGCTTCTGCCCGCGCGTCTCGCGGCCGAAGACGCCTGCGACGACGCCCCCGACCGCCATCACGATCGCCACGAAGGTCAGCGACCAGGTCGTGCTGCCCGTCGCGTCCTTCAGGTTCCCGAAGATGTACGGGCCCGCGATCGCCGCGGCCTTCCCCACGCCCTCCATGAGCCCGAAGGCGCTCGAGCGCAGACGGGTCGGGAAGAGCTCCGCCGTGTAGGGATAGACCGCTCCCCAGGCCCCGAGATTGAAGAAGCCGACGAAGAAGAGGGCCGTGATGTAGACGGCCTCGGTGTCGGCGACCGCGAAGGCATACGCCGACAGTCCGCCCAGCAGCAGGAACGTCGTCAGCGTCGGCTTACGTCCGATCCGCTCGACGAGCCAGATCGCAGCCGCGTAGCCGGGGAACTGCGAGAGCGCGCTCAGGGTCAGCAGCAGGTAGACGTCGATGTGGAAGCTCTTCTCCCCCTGCAAGACGAAAGGCAGCCAGAGGAAGAGCCCGTAGTAGGAGACGTTGAGCGCCATCCAGACGAGGGCGGTCGCAATCGCGCGGCCGCGGAGCGTGCCCGCGAAGAGGTCCCGGATCGAGGACCGCGTCTCGGCCGGAGCCTCGATCGTCTCGGCCTCGACACGCTCCCCGGCGATCTCGCTCAGCACCTCGGCGGCCTCACGCGAGCGGCCGCGGCGGGCGAGGAAGTACGGGCTCTCGGGCAGCGTCCTGCGCACCAGGAAGGCGAGAAAAGCCGGGAACGCGGCAGCGAGGAACAGGTAGCGCCAGCTCCAATCGCCGAAGCGGTCGAAGGTGGGCCCGAGAAAGATGTAGGAGAGCCCGGTCGCGAGCAGCAGCCCGACCGGCCACCAGAAGTCGAGGAAGACGAGCAAACGCCCGCGCCGCTGCGGCGGCAGGTACTCGGCGAGCATCGAAGGGTCGACGACGAGCATGCCGCCGAGGCCGATGCCGGCGAGGAAGCGGAAGGTCATCACCGACCAGGGACCCCAGGAGAGCGCGGTCACGGCGGTGAAGGCCGCGTACCAGAGGATCGAGTATTGGAAGATCGCCCGGCGGCCGATCCGGTCGGCGAGGCGGCCGAGCGCGATGCTGCCAACGAGCGAGCCGGCGAGCGCCGCGCTGTTGACGAGCCCCTGCATCCGTCCGTTCAGGTGCCAGAGACCGGCGAAGATCGGCGCAACGAAGCCGACGAGGAGAATCTCCATCGCGACGAACGTCCATGCCGCGCCCGTGACCAGCACGGCCTTGCGGTGGAAGCGCGTGAAGCCGTGTTGACGGAGCACCTCCTCCACGTCGCGCCGAATCGGCGGTGCTGCAACCTCGACTGTCGACATCCTCGCTCCCTGGTAGGTTTTAGACTGACAGGCGAAAACTATGCCCGAGTCTACCAGACCCCTTCACGTCACCCTCGCGGTGGTCTTCCAGGTACGCGCCGGGAAGCTGCAGGTGCTGCTCTGGCAACGTGCAAAGGAACCGTTCGCGGGCTCCTGGTCGCTCCCGGGCGGGTATCTCGAGCCCGGCGAGACGCTCGAGGGCTCGATCCGCAGGCACCTCGCCGCGAAGGTCGACGTCCGCGAGCTTTCCCATCTGGAGCAGCTCGAGACGCGCAGCGACCCGGGACGGCATCCGAGGGAATGGCAGCTGGCAAGCACATACCTCGGGCTCGTCCCGCGCGGAGTCGACCCCGCTCTGCCCGAGGACACCGACTGGCATTCCGTCGAGCGGCTGCCAAAGCTTGCCTTCGATCACCGGGCGATCACGCTCGCCGGCCGGGAACGGCTGCGGGCGAAGCTCTCGTACACGAATATCGGCTTCGCGCTCGCGCCCGAGACGTTCAGCCTCAGCGAGCTGCGCGACATCTACGCGGCCGCACTCGGGCACGAGCTCTCGGCGACGAATCTCCAGCGGGTCCTCGTGCGGCGCGGCGTGCTCGAGCCGACGGGGAAACGCCGTGAACCCGGCCGCGCCGGGGGTCGGCCGGCGGCGCTCTTCCGGTTCAGCGCGCCGAAGCTCGAAGTGACCGACCAGTTCGCGGTGCTGCGCCCACCCGGCTAGGACCGGGTTACGGACAGTTAGGCGACGCCGATGCCGGCTGCGAGCTCACGCGAGATCGCATGCTCGCTCTTGCCGACGCGCACCGTCAGCGGACCGCCGAAGGGCTCGGCCCGGCTCAGCTTCACCTTCTTGCCCGGCACGAGCGCGAGCTTCGCGAGGTAACGCAGGAGCTCGTCGTCGCCGTCGGGGACGCGACGGATCGTCGCTTCGTCCCCCGGCTCGAGGCTCGCCAGCGTCCGCAGGCTCGCTCGCGCCATGCGCAGCTTCGCATTCGGAATTGGATCTCCGTGCGGGTCGTGCGTCGGATAGCCGAGCGAGTGGTCGATGCGGGCTTCGAGCTCCTCGGAGAGCGCGTGCTCGAGCCTGTCGGCCTCCGTATGCACCTCGTCGAGGCTGAGACCGAGGGCCTGCGCCAGGTACTGCTCGAGCAGCCGGTGATGCCTGATCATCTCGAGCGCGACGCGCTCACCGGCGGGAGTCAGCTCGACTCCGCGGTAGGGCGCATGCTTCGCGAGCCCAAGGGTCGTCAGGCGCTTGAGCATCGCCGTCACCGACGGCGGCCGTACGCCGAGGCGCTCGGCAATCGCCGAGGTCGTGGCGCGCCGGCCTGCCATCCGGAGCTTGTAGATCTCCTTCAGATAGTCCTGCGAGGCGTCGGTCAGGCCGCGAGTCATCACCTATACTCTAACTCAGAAGTTCGACATGGCTAAAAATTTGACCCGAAAACAGGTTCTCGCGGGCTCGCTGCCCTTCGTCGCGGCGGCTCCCCTGGCCAAGCTCGCGTGGCCGAGCACAGCACACGGCGAGCGCTCGGCGATGCACATGGGCCACGAGCACGCGAACATGGGACACGCGGCGATGATCGGCGCCGAGGTGCCCGCGCCGGGAGGCCCGCATGCACAGGACGACGTCCTCTTCCCGCCGGAAGCGCTCCCCCACCAACCCGGCCGGGTCCGCGAGTACGACCTCGCCGCGCTCGACCATTCGATCGAGGTCGCCCAGGGAGTTCATTTCGACGCGTGGAGCTACAACGGCTCCGTTCCCGGCCCGATCATCCGCGCGACCGAGGACGACCTCCTCCGCGTCAACTTCAGAAACGCGGGCTCGCATCCGCACACGATCCATTTCCACGGTATCCACCCCGGGAAGATGGACGGCGTCTTCCAGACAGTGCTGCCGGGCGGGTCCTTCACCTACGAGTTCCCGGCGCGGCCGTACGGGATGCACCTCTACCACTGCCATGCGACGCCGCTGAAGAAGCACATCCACAAGGGCCTCTACGGCGCCTTCATCATCGACCCGGCCAAACCACGCCCGCCGGCCCGCGAGCTCGTGATGGTGATGAACGGCTATGACACCGACGGCGACGGCGAGAACAACTTCTACACGGTCAACGGGCGCGCCTTCTACTACGCGAAATATCCGATCCGGGTGAAGAAGGGCGAGCTGCTCCGCATCTACCTCGCCAACCTGACCGAGTTCGACCTGATCAACTCCCTCCACCTGCACGGCGAGTTCTTCCGCTACTACCCGACGGGCTCGACCGACCATTTCGAGTACACGGACACAGTCATGCTCTGCCAGGGCGAGCGCGGCATCCTCGAGATCGAGTTCCACAACACCGGCGTCTTCATGTTCCACGCCCACCAGAGCGAGTTTGCCGAGCTCGGCTGGATGGGCTTCTTCGACGTCCACGACTGATGGAGTCGGGCTCCTTCGCGGCCAGGCTTGGCGGCGTGCGCTGGCGATTGTGGGCGCTCGTCCCAGTGCTCGCGCTCGTCGGCGCGGTTTCCCTCTTCGCCACGACCGGGGGATCGCTGCTCGATCTCGTCGGGCACAATCCGCCGCCGCGCGACCAAGTCGACATCCGCCGGGTCGAGTTCCATCCGGGTGAGATCCGCTTCAAGGTCACGAACCCGCAGCGCGACGACCTGACGATCGCGACGGTCACGATCGACGACGCCGTCGTCCCCTACCACGTCGACGGCGACTCGACGCTCGGCCGGCTGCGCTCAGCGACGATCGTCGTCCCGTACGACTGGGTCCCCGACGAGCCCGTGACGGTCGGCATGACGAGCTCGCATGGAATCGAGACGACCAAGGAGATCGCGGCTGCGTTCGAGACGCCGCAGGCTTCGGGCAAGGGCTTCCTCGGCTACGGCTTGATCGGGTTTCTCGTCGGCATTCTTCCGGTTGCGCTCGGGCTCGCCTGGCTGCCCTCGCTCCGCCGCGCGAGCCCTGAGTGGCTCGCCGCCTTCATGGCCTTGACTGCAGGGCTGCTGACGTTTCTCGCGCTCGAGGCGCTGGCCGAGGCGATCGACCTGCAGGCGACGCTTCCGAGCGGGCTCGGCGGGGTCGGGCTCGTCCTGCTCGGCGTGGCCTCGACGTATCTGCTGCTGACGATGCTCTCTCGCCAGTTCGCGCGTGGCGAGGGTGTGGTCGGAGGTGTCGCATTGGCGACGCTCGTCGCGGTCGGGATCGGGTTGCACAACCTGGGCGAGGGCCTCGCCATCGGCACCTCGTTCGCGCTCGGAGAGCTGGCTCTCGGCAGCTTCTTCGTCGTCGGCTTCATGGTGCACAACGTGACGGAGGGCCTCGGGATCGCGACGCCGATCGCGGGGCAGCGGCAGGTGGGGCTCGGCCGGTTGGCGGCGCTCGCGCTGATCGCGGGTGCGCCTGCGATCCCCGGCGCCTGGCTGGGCGGGTTCGTGACGAGCGACGTGCTCGGAGTGCTCTTCTTCGCCGGTGCCGCGGGCGCGGCGCTCGAGGTGGTGGTCGAGGTCGGACGCTACGTCGCCCGCCAGGCGCCCGGCGGGCTCAGCTCCGGCTACGTGCTCGGCGGCTACCTCGCCGGTATCGCGATCATGTACCTCACAGGCCTATTGATTTGAGGTCGCCTGGCCCGCTACCGCCCGCGGTGACCAGGCAGTCGCGGCCCGAGCGTTTCGCCTCGTAGAGAGCGGCGTCCGCGCGGCCGACGAGCTCTTCGGCCGACTCGCGCCCGTTCCAACAGGCGATCCCGGCGGACACCGTCTGATCGGCCGGCATCACCTCCCTCATTTGCTCGACGATCGCCTTCGCGTTCGCGAGCGTGCAGCCGGGAAGAGCGATTGCGAACTCGTCGCCGCCGTAGCGAACGAGCGTGTCGCTCGCGCGCAGCTCCTCGATCCAGGCGGCGGCGCTCTGCTTCAATAGCCGGTCGCCGGCCTGGTGGCCGCGCTCGTCGTTGTAGCTCTTGAAGCAGTCGAGGTCGAGCATCGCCACACAGAGCGGATCACTCTGACGCCGGGCGCGGGCCATCTTGCGCGGAAGCTCCTCTTCCCAGGCGCGACGGTTGAACAACCCGCTCAAGTCGTCGGTGCGCGCGCTCGCTTCCAGCCGCGCGAGCAGGTCCGAGCGCTCGAGCGCCATCGCCGTCTCCGCGGCGAGCATCCGCAGCGAAGCCGCAATCCGACCCGAGCCGTCGACCTGGCGGCTCCAGCCGACGACGAGCACCGCGACCGTCTCTTCGTTTCGAAGCACGGGCTCGAACTGCATCGAGACGGCGCCAGTGGCCTGCACGACCTGTTGGGAGATCTGCTCGTCCCCGCGTGCATCCCGGACGAAGAGCGGCTTCTTCGAGAGAAAGACGGTTCTCGCGGACGAGCTCTTCTCGTCGAGCGCCACCTTCATCGGCGGTGCTCCCTGAAGGCCGTAGTTCGCGCTCATGACGAGGTCGCCGTCCGGGCTGCGCTCAAGGAGCTGGGCGAACCCGGCTCCAGTGACGGTGCAGGCCGCCGAGCAGATGACTTCCCGGGCGAGCTGAGCATCGGTCGTTCGCGCGATCTCGCGGGAGGCTTCCGTGACCGCCGCCATGCTCACGACGAGCTTGCGGGTCTCCTCCTGGCTCACCTGGAGCTCCGCGGCGCGCCTGGCCGACTCGACAAACCGCTCGCGCAGCTGGCGGACGAGCGACTGCACGGAGAAGCCGACGATCGGCGCCACGCAGATCCAGAGCAGCCCTCGTGTCCATTCGGCGGCCGGGTAGTCGGGGGAGCCGACGAGCAAGAGGGGCACGAAATAGACCGCTGCAACGCCGGCGATACTGACGGCGAGCTGACGTCGAGATCCGTAGAGAGCGAGCCAGAAGACGGGCAGCATCGCCAGAGCGCCATAAGGGGAGGCCGCGCCCCCGTCGGCCTCGCGGAGCAGGGCGATGACGACGAAGTACCCGAATGGAGGCACCATCTGGGCGAAATGCGGCAAGCGGTGCCACGGCAGCCCAACCGCACTGAGCACGATCAGCGCGTTGAGGATCGCAGCGGCAAAAAGGGCTGAGGATGCCTCACCGTGAGGGGGGAGTGGATAGACGACAATCGCGAGCGACATCGCCCCGAGGAAGGGCAGCGCCCGCGCAAGGAGACCCTCGCGCTCGAAGGCCTGGAATCGCGACTCGCCGATGACCGGGCGTGCGGCGGGGATGAGGATCGCTGACTTCACTCCGTCGAGCTAGAAATCGCCTCATCTCTGCTGTCCCTCGATACCCGAAGGAGGGACAACTCTGGTCAAGGCGATCAGTGCCCGCAGGGATCGGGCCTGGCGGCCGGCGCCAGCGCGTGCTCGATGACGCCGCCCTCGTCGACCGCGGTCCAGAGCTCCGCCTCCCCGGGCGCCTCGTCAGTCGTGTCCCAGGTCCAGAGCAACCAGCCGTCGAAGCCGTAGGAACAGGACTCCTGCTGCCAGTCCGCGAGGTTCGAGGCGGCCCCGCTCGCGGTCGGAGACGAGAACTTGAATGCTCCGTACTCGCCCAGCACGATCGGCTTCGCCGTCAGCCGTGTCAGCTCGAAGTTCTCCGTGTACTCCTGAAAGCTCAGCTCGAGCCCCGGGTAGAGATGGAGGTCGACGTAGTCGAGCGCGGAGTCGTGGATCACAGGACCCGTGCGGATGAGGCGGGGATCTCCTCCGCGGGCCGGGTTCGGCGACTGGGGCCAGAAGAAACCCATGCCGACGAGGGCTGTCGGGTCGACTTCCCGGATCGCGGTCCGCACGTGATCGGCGAAGTTGACGAGGTTCTCGTCCATCATCCGTTGCCGGTCGGCGGGGTTCCCGAGGTCGTACGTGCGCCCGTTGGCCGTGGTGACCGTGCCGGAGGTCTGTGCGAGCGGGGACTTGTCGCTTTCGAAGTACCCCTCGTTCACGAGCGAGTAGCCGAGAACGATGTCGAGCGGAGCCCGGCGCATGAGCAGCCCGCGCAAGAAGGCTTGCCAGAACTGCTGCGTGCCCGTGATCCCGCCAGTGGTCAGGTAGTAGAGGTTCGTGCCGGCAAAGTCCGCGCAGCACTCCTGGTGGACAATCGCCTCCCAGGTAGTCCCGGCCGGCACGTTGCCCTCGTTCGTAAGCATGACGTAGATGTCGTTCGCCTTCGCGCGGCGTAGGAAGTCGGTGACGTTGTCGAGATACGTCGGGGACAAGCCGCCCGTGCCGAAGTTGCCGAGACACCCCCGCCGGCAGGCGTCGTCGAGGATCACGCGCACGGCGTTGTAGCCGTCGGCGTGCATCGTCTCGAGCGCGGCCTCCATTCCACCCGGGTCGTAGAGGCCGGCGATGAAGGTCGAGCCGCGGAAGACGATCCGGCCGTCAGGCAGCTGTTGATTGGCGCGCCGCAGGTAGTTGTTGCCGCGCGGGACGAACCTGGCTCCGGTCCGCCGGTCGTAGAACTCACCGGCCCCGCCGGAGAGCCGAACCGCGATCCGATGCTCGGGCGGAGGCGGAAGGGGCGCGGGCCGGAGGCGAACGCCCACGGCACCTGTTCGCACAGCCCGCCGCGGCCCGTTGGAGATGCAGAAGTAGCGGTAGATCCCGGTCCTCGTGAGCTCCACGCGAAGCGTCCTCGAGCGTCTCGGCCGGATGTAGCTCGTGCGGCGACCGGCGATCGTGAAGAGGCGAGGCCGGCGCGTGCGGTTCCTGACGACGAAGGCAGTGGCGCCGGGCTCGAGCGCCACTGGGTTGGCGCTGCAGGCCTCGGCCGTCATCGCGATCACCACCCGCGTCCGGACCTCTGCCCGCGTCCCTGGCGTGGCCGAGCCGACGACGAGCAACGCCGCGGCTGCGATGACGAAGGCCCACAGCTTCATGCACTGGTTTTAGCGCAGGGAGAGGTCGATGCCTAGCTCGACGACCAGAGTCGAAACCCCTCCTCGTCGCGATGATTCGCTTGCCCGCGCTCGACGAGCCGATCGAGCGCGGCCGCGGCGTCACTCCGCGTACAGCCGAGCACAGCAGCGAGGTCGGCGGCCGAGATCTCGCCCGCGGAGCGCAACGCTGCCGCCGCGAGCTCGGCAAGCGCGTCTTCGGCCTTCGGGAGGCGCCGTCGCAGGCTTGCCCGGTACCGGCGGGCGAGAAGATCGAGGACGACCGCAGGCCAGCCCCGCTCGCGCTCTTCGCGGCCGGCGGAGGTCAGGATGAGCCGGCGCTGGAGCCGGTCGGCGGCGGCGCGTGCTTGCTTTCGGTCGTGGCCGACGAGGTCGGGCAAGTCCGCGCTGCTGATCGGGTCTCCGGCCAGCAGAGCCTCGGCCACGTCTCGCTCGACCGGCGACAGCTCCTCCTCGCGAAAGTCGTCCGGCCGCCCGGAGCGGCCTGTCAGCGCATAGAGCGCGGGCAGGAGCCGGAGCGAGACGAGCGAGGCGCGGCCGCCGAGGTGCTTGCCCGCGCAGACGAGCCGCTGCTCGGGCAATTCGTCCTTCCAGCGCCAGACACGTGCGAAGTCGGGCGTGAAGTCGACGAACCGGCCGCCGTCCTCGCGCACGGCCCAGTCGACGTCGAGCCGCCCGGTGAGCGCCTCCCAGAGCGAGGGCAGCACGAGGTTGTCGTTCGGGTAGAGGACGGCGAGCCCGACGCGGTCGACCCAGGCGGCCGCGCCCCGGACGGACGCGATCCTCCTACCCGGCGAAGATGACCTTCTCGGCATGGTCGATCACCTCGCGCGGCTCGGGGGGCTCGACCATCATCTCG
>Ga0184619_10000344_pt1 | contig 15846 bp, 13 predicted proteins | sample PLM0_60_b1_FD_133146 | JGI IMG/M metagenome (GOLD analysis project Ga0184619, IMG submission 133146) | Groundwater sediment microbial communities from an aquifer in East River, Colorado, USA - PLM0_60_b1 | ecosystem: Environmental > Terrestrial > Soil > Riparian zone | place: USA: East River...
CCCATGCCCGGTTCCTGCCAACGCGAGACCAAGCTGGCAAGATCGGGCCGATGTTGCAGAAACCATTCCAGACGCGCTTTGAATCCGGGCAACTCATCGATCAATTGCCACTGGATCGTTTCCACCGCGAGCAACGGCATCAAGCCGACGATTGATCGAACTTTCAGCGGCAGATAACGTCCGCCCGGCGTGTGTAACATATCGTAGTAAAACTCGTCTTCTTCATCCCACAGACCGATGCCTTTGCCGCCAAGGTTGTTCATAGCCGCAGCGATGCCGAGGAAATGCTCGAAAAACTTCGTCGCGATGTTTTCGTAAACATGATTCTCGGCCGCGAGCTCGATCGCGATTCGCATCATGTTGAGCGAAAACATTCCCATCCAACTCGTGCCGTCGCTTTGTTCGAGATGGCTGCCATCGGGAAAAGAGGCGTTGCGATCAAAAACCCCGATGTTATCGAGACCGAGAAAACCGCCCTGGAAAATATTGTTGCCTTCGGAGTCCTTGCGATTCACCCACCAGGTAAAGGCGATGAGCATTTTGTGGAAGACAGTTTCGAGAAAGGCGCGGTCGCCTTTGCCAGTTTGTTTGCGCTCGATCTGATAAACGCGCCACGCCGCCCAGGCGAGCACGGGCGGATTCACATCGCCAAAATTCCATTCGTAAGCAGGAATTTGTCCGTTCGGATGCTGATACCATTCGCGCACGATGATATCGAGTTGCCTCTTGGCGAAGTTTGGATCGACCAGTGCAAGCGGGATGCAATGGAATGCGAGGTCCCACGAGGCGTACCAGGGAAATTCCCACTTGTCCGGCATCGACATGACCCGCTCGTTGTAAACGTGACGCCACTCGGCGTTGCGGCCGGACAGACGTTCCGGCGGTGGCGGCGGCTGGGCCGGATCGCCTTCCAGCCATTGCTCGACGATGTAATGATAAAATTGTTTGCTCCACAACATGCCGGCGAGCGCCTGACGCTGAATCGCTTTGTGTTCGTCGCTCAAACCAGCCGGTGCGAGAGCAGAATAAAATTCGTCAGTTTCCTTTCTTCGCGCGTCGAAGATTGCGTCGAAATCACGAAACGCGCCGATCGATTCGCGTGCGCTCCTTGGATTACCAGCGCGCGTGAGTCGCAAACGAATCGCGCGTGATTCGTTAGGCGGAATCGTAAATTCGTAATGCGCCGCCGCTTTTGTGCCGACACGGTTCGGGTTGACGATGTCGATTTTGTCCTGAACGACGCAGTCATTGATTGAATCTTTCACGTAGCGGCTGTGATTCGGCACCCCCCACAGCCGCTCGAGGTTGGATTCGTTTTCCGTAAAGAGGAGGCGCTCCGCGTGTTCGCAAGACAACCGGTATTGGCCGAGCGCGAAATGCGTCGCGTCGATCATGCTCAACGGCGAATCGCTTTCCTCCGTCTCCTGCAAATTCGGTTTCCGATTATCGCGTCCCCAGCTCCACGTATTTCGAAACCAAAGCGTCGGCAGCAAATGTAACGTCGCCGGTTCGGGCCCGCAGTTGGTCGCAGTCGCGCGAATCAAAATGTCGTGCGGCGTCGCTTTGGCGTACTCGATCGCGATGTCGAAGAACCGATTCTCCGCTAGCACGCCCGTGTCCCAGATTTCGACCTCCTCCTCCATTTTCGAGCGCGCGCCGCTTTGCCCAATCAATTGCTCGTACGGAAACGCCGTCTGCGGATAACGGTACAAAATCGACATGTAACTGTGCGACGGCGTCGAGTCGGTGTACCAATAGAGCTCCTTTACATCTTCCCCGTGATTTCCTTGTGGTCCAGTCACGCCGAAAAGGCGCTCTTTCAAAAACGGATCGCGCTCGTTCCAAAACGCGAAAGCAAAGCAAAGCTGCCCTTTGAAATCGGAAATGCCGCCGATGCCGTCCTCATTCCAGCGATACGCCCGCGAGCGGGCGTGATCGTGCGGCAAATAATTCCACGCATCACCATTCGCGCTGTAATCTTCGCGCACCGTTCCCCAAGCGCGCTCGGCCAGATACGGTCCCCAAAAATGCCATGACTCCTCGCGCGACTTAATTTCCTGAAGACGCTTTTGCTCGGCGTTCGTTGCCATTCAAGGCCGATTACCAATCAAAAATCCAAAATCGGCAACTCCGATTTTTTAAGTCGCGAGCACGCGAGACTCTTCGGTGTCGAAATGATTCTAGGCCACCGGTTCATCGGCATGATTTCACAGATTGTCTTTCAAAAGGCACTCAAATCGAAGATCGGCAATCGCAAATCGAAAATGCCATCACTCCCACTCAATGGTGCTGGGCGGCTTGCTCGAGATGTCGTAGCAGACGCGGTTGACGCCGCGCACTTCGTTGCTGATGCGCGAAGAGATGCGTGCGAGCAACTCGTAAGGAAGCCGCATCCAATCGGCGGTCATGCCGTCTTGGCTTTCGACGATGCGAAGGACGATGGTATTTTCGTATGTGCGTTGATCGCCCATCACGCCGACGGAGCGAACAGGCAAGAGCACGGCGAACGACTGCCAGACGCGGTAATACCAATCGGAGAATTCCATTTCGCTCACCACGATGGTGTCGGCTTCGCGCAAGATCGACAATCGCTCGGGCGTGACTTCGCCGAGGATGCGCACGGCCAGCCCGGGTCCGGGGAACGGCTGCCGGTAAACAATTTCTTTGGGCAAGCCGAGCTGCAATCCGACCTGTCGCACTTCGTCTTTGAATAACTGACGCACCGGTTCGACGAGCGCGAAGTGCATTTTCTCCGGCAAGCCACCCACGTTGTGGTGGCTCTTGATCACTTGCGCGGGATTTCCCTCGATTGATACGCTCTCGATCACATCCGGATAAAGAGTGCCCTGGGCGAGAAAACGGAATCGGTGATTCGTGATTTGTGATTCGTGATTGGTTTTCGCCAACTCAAGCACAGCGTCCTCGAAAACGCGGATGAATTCTGCGCCGATGACTTTTCGTTTTTGTTCCGGGTCGGCAATTCCGCGCAGCTTCGACAAAAAGCGCTCGGACGCGTCCACGTATTTGAGTTTGATGTGAAAATTTTCGCCGAAGACCCGCTGCACCATTTCTTCTTCGTGCGAGCGGAGCAGTCCGTTGTTCACGAAGATGCAGGTGAGCTGATCGCCGATCGCTTTGTGCAAAAGCGCGGCTGTGACGGAGGAATCGACGCCACCGCTCAAGCCGAGCACGACTTTTTCGTCGCCCACTTGCCGCCGAATGCGCTCGCATGCTTCTTCAATGAATGAGCCCATCGTCCAATCCATAGAGCAATGGCAAATGCGATAGACAAAATTTTGCAGAATCTCTTTGCCGCGCGGCGTGTGCGAGACTTCAGGATGAAATTGCAAGGCGTAAAGTTTTCGTTGTCGATCTTCGATGGCCGCGAACGGAGAATTCTCCGTGCGCGCGGCGCTGCGAAATCCGGGAGGCAACGCGGTGATCTTGTCCCCGTGACTGCTCCAGATGTCGATCTGTTCGCCGATTCCTTCGAACAATTGCGAGCTGTCCGTGACATGCAGCATGCCGGGGCCGTATTCGCGACGAGCGCTGAACGCGACTTGACCACCGAGATGATGCGCCATCAATTGCATCCCGTAACAAATTCCCAGTACGGGAATTCCTAACGAAAGAATCTTTGGATCGAGATGTGGCGCGCCTTTGTCGTAAACGCTGGCCGGCCCGCCGGAGAGAATGATTCCGTTCGGTTTCAGTTTCGCGATTTCCGCCGCCGGAACATCAAAGCGGACGATTTCGGAATAAACTTGCAGCTCACGGATGCGGCGCGCGATGACCTGCGTGTACTGCGAGCCGAAATCGAGGATGAAAATTTTGGAATCAGCTGATGAGGTAATCGTTTTCACGGGCGCGGCGGGTAGTCAGGCGGCGTTTCCGATGCGCTTGGAGCGCCGGTCGGATCGTTAGTGGGCTCATTCGGCACCAATTTCCCTTGTCCGGAAATGCCGCGCTGAAACTGGGCGCCGACTTCTTCAGTGCTCCGTTGTTCGAGCGGGTCGGCGCAACCGGCCAGCACGAGCGCGAACGCGCACAAGATCGACAAGGGCTTCATCCGCTTATCATAGGGAGCAAGTCGTCCGTTGCAAGGGCGTTGCATCGTTGAACGGATGAAGCGTGGAAGCGTTAAAGCGTTAGATTCCTAGTTGCCGCTTTAACGTTTCAACGCTTCAACTCTTTGACACCATCATGATCGAGCCGGAACTTTTGCTGCAAGGTTATCGGCTCGGCGTTTTCCCGATGGCGATGGAAGACGATTCCATTGCCTGGTTTTCGCCCGATCCGCGCGCGATTATTCCGCTGCAAGATTTTCATGTGCCGCACGGGCTGCGGCGCATCTGGCAGAAGAAGATTTTTGAAATCAAGATCGACAATCGCTTCGGTGAAGTGATTCGTGCCTGCGCGAAACGCCAAGACACCTGGATCAATCGCGAGATCATCGAGAGCTACGAGCGATTGCACGAGCTCGGTTACGCGCACTCCGTGGAGGCATGGAGCAAAGGCAAACTGGCCGGCGGCCTTTACGGCGTCGCCATCGGCGGCGCGTTTTTTGGCGAATCGATGTTCCATCGGGTGACCGATGCGTCGAAGATTGCGCTTGTCGCGTTGGTCGAGCGCCTGCGCGCGAGGAAGTTTGTGCTCCTCGATACGCAATGGCTCACGCCGCATTTGCAACAATTTGGCGGCATCGAGATTTCGCGGGATCACTATCTGCGTCTCTTGCGCAGCGCAGTCGAATTACCGCGAAAATTCTCAGATGTTTGATGTGCTCTGAATTTGACGTCGGATGTTGGACGTTGAGCGTTGGACGTTTTCTGCTTTAATGACCATCCGCGCCTGCAGGCGGCATTTGGCTAGGTAGCTCAGTTGGCAGAGCAGTGGACTGAAAATCCACGTGTCGGCGGTTCGATTCCGCCCCTAGCCACTCTAGTACTTCTAGTACTTCGCCGAAGTATCGCTCTCCAAGCGCTTAATGACTGCGGTGCTTGTCCGCCGAGTTATGTCTGTTTCAAACGGTCACTCAAAGAAGCCAGTGTGAGCCTGTCCTGAGATTCGTTTTCTTGATCTTTCGTTACGATCCGAGCACGGGGTAGAGTTGCTCTTCCCGTCGCGCGTCGCAGTTGCCCGTTACTGATTCTGCCACAGGTTGTAGAATGGACATGGCGAACATCGACAAGGCGAAGGAACGGTTTGAAATTTTGCAAACGGGCGAGTGCAGCCAGACGGCGGTAGTGACGCTATCGCCAAGCGATTCGAGCGGCGCAAAAGTCGAAGCGCACGAAAAGAGCGATCAAGTCTTGTTCATGTTGGAAGGCGAGCTCAATGGAGAAGTCGGTTACGAATATCCGAGTTTGAGGAAAGGTGACGTGAACATCATTTCGGCCGGGGTGAAGCATTGCTTCACCAATCGCTCCGGGGGGCCCGTCGTGACGTTTAATGTTTATTCGCCGCCAGAATACCCCGCAGGAACGAAGAGCTACGCGATACCTTTATGAATCCAGCTCTGGAAAACTGCTTCGCGCTGATGCAGGTCTTGATGGAATACCGCAGTCATCCGATTAGCAACGAGCTGCATAAAATGCGGCACAAACACTCGATGCTGCATCTGGATGTGCTGACCGCGATCTATCATTTCGCCAAGATAGGCTCGGGACATATTCTGGAGATCGGTCCCTACCTGGGCGGTTCGGCAATCGCGGCGGCCTACGGTGTCCGCGATTCGGGTCAGCCGAAGACAATCATCACCATCGAGCCCGGCGGCCGATGTGATCATCCGACGCTGCCCACGAAAAATATTCTCAAAGACTTGAAGAAAAATCTGGCCAAATTCGGTGTCGCCCATCTGATCACGCTAATCGAGGGATACTCGTGGAATGAGGAGACAATTGCGGCAGTCCGGCAGCGGTTGCGGCCAGGCAGCGTCGGGTTGCTGGTGATCGACGCCGACGGCAACGTGAAACGTGACCTCGATCTATTCCACGATCTCCTTGCGGACGGCTGTTGGATTGTAATCGACGATTACTACATGTCCGGCGCCAAGAGTAAGGAGGCTCTCACCAGGCCGCAGGTAAACGCACTGGTCACCGCCGGGCAATTGGAACCGCTTGGTCTCTACGGTTGGGGCACGTGGATCGGACGCTGGGCAGGACGAGGACCCGCGACTGTTCCTTAGCGCGCGAAACGAATACGCTAGGCGGCGAACCGCGGCGACAGTCGTCCGGCGCAGGCACACCGCCGAACTTGGTGCAAAGAGATTCCGCGACGGGCGCGTTGGGCGGCCGGCCGCGGGGCCACGCGATTAAATTAGAGCGCCTGGACGCTCTTCATCATCTCGTTAAAGGAATGATAAAGTTCCTGATATTGCGCGACCCCGCGTCGCAGGACTGGTTGGAAATTGGCGAGGTCAGCGATGTTAATGATGTGATCGACACTGTGCGCGAATGCGCTCATGGCATCATTGGTGGCAAAGGTATGGCTGAGCAGCACCACGAAATGTTCGCGCCGCTGCGTGTCCGGCTCCTGGATCATTTCGCGCAAGATCGGATTCGTCTGCAAGGTAGAGCCTTTGAAGTTTTCGTAGATGACGATCACGTCGTAGTTGTAGGTCTTAAGCTTGAGGATCACGTCTTCTTCGAACAAACCGAGATGCACTTTATAAGTCATGTCGATGAGCTGCGGGACCACGATCTTCTGGTATTGCTGCTGATCGACGCAAACCAGCGCGGTGTTGTCGCCGACGTCAACAAAACTGGGGTCTGCTTGCTGGTCCATGGCTAGCTCTAGCGGAAGGCGTTCTCAGGAAGATCGAGGCGCAAACCGGATTCCAGATCCATATCGATGCCGCGTGCCTTTTGGATCAAATCGATCCCCTGGGCGACACGCGCTTTGCGCGAAGCGAAGAGTTTGGCCGTCTCGTCGGTGATGAGATCGTTTTCGTAAGTGGCGAGGATCGATTGATCGAAAGTCATCCAGCCAAAGGGCGAGCTGGCTTCGATGATCTCGTAAAAACTGCGCTGTTCGTCTTCACCCAGCACGACGGTTTCTTGCGTGCGCAAATTGTGGCCGAGGATTTCCGTAAGCAATTGCCGGCCACCGCCCACTTTGGGCGCGAGACGCTGGCTGATGACGTAACGTAACGTATCGGCGAGGCGAATGCGCAGTTGCTTCTCTTCGCCGAGAGAGAACAGACCGAGGATACGGTTGATGGATTGGCCGGCATCGACTGTATGCAGCGTGGCCAGGACCAGATGACCGGTCTCCGCCGCGGTGAGCGCGACTTCAACCGTGGCGCGATCGCGCATTTCGCCCACCAGGATGACCTTGGGCGCTTGACGCAGCGCTGCCCGCAGGCCGTTTGGATAATTGCTAAAATCGTGTCCGAGCTCGCGCTGATTAAAGGTGGCCTTGAGTTTCGGGTGAACGAACTCGATCGGGTCTTCGAGGGTGACAACATGAACCGATTGCGTCTCGTTAATCTCGTTGAGAATCGCGGCGAGGGTGGTTGTTTTTCCGCTGCCCGTGGCGCCGGTCACGAGGACCAATCCATTCTTTTCTTGGGCGATTTCCTTGAAAATCGGCGGTAACATGAGCGAATTGATGGTGGGCACTTTTGCTTCCAACTTTCGCAGGACAACTGAAAAATGTCCCTGCTGGCGAAAAATGTTAGCGCGGAAGCGCCATTCCTGATCGAGCGAGTAACTGCAATCGCACGAGCCTCCGGTCAAATAATCGTAAATCAAACGGCGATTTCCTCGCAGGAGCGCGAGCGCGATTTGCTCCGTTTGATAAGGAGTAAGGGCCTCGATGGGCGGATCGACAAAGACCGGTTTAAGCTCGCCGAAATCTTCGACCTGAAGCGGCGACCCAACAGTAAAATTGAGGTCGGAGATGCCGTCATAGGTTTTCAGCATCGCCGATAAGATTTTGTCGAGGTCCGGTATTCTCATCTTTCGTTGTCATTCCTCCGAGGCATCGATCGGCGGTTCTTTCAAAAATTGGCGGAATTTTTTCTTGTCGATCCCTTTGTCGTAAGCCTCTTCGGGACTGATCCGCCCATTCTGCAAATGATCCATGATCGCATCGTCGAGTGGCTGGTTTCCTTTCTTTTTGCCAACCTGGATCATGCCCGGGATTTGATGCGTCTTTGCTTCGCGCACGAGGTTCGCAATCGCCATGTCAACGATGAGAATTTCCAGAGCGGCGACGCGGCCAGGGCGATCAATGCGTTTGAAAAGATTTTGCGCGATGACGGCTTTAAGCGATTCGGCGAGCGTGGCGCGGACTTGGTTCTGTTGATTGGTTGGGAAGACGTCGATGACGCGATCGACTGCTTTCGCCGCGCTCGAGGTGTGCAGGGTGGCGAAAACAAGGTGGCCCGTCGCCGCCGCGGTCACTGCCAGCTCGATCGTTTCCAGGTCGCGCATTTCGCCCACGAGGATGATGTTCGGGTCTTCGCGGAACGCGCCGCGCAAAGCAGACGCAAAGGATTTGGTGTGCACGCCCACTTCGCGGTGCTGGACAAGGCAGTTCTGGCTGCGATGCACGAATTCGATCGGGTCTTCGACCGTGATGATATGGTCCTGCCGGTGAATGTTTGCATAATCCACCATCGCCGCCAGGGTGGTGGACTTTCCCGAGCCAGTCGGACCGGTTACGAGAACCAACCCCTTTTTGAGCATGGGCAATTTTTTCAAGACCGGCGGCAAACCGAGCTCATCCGCCGTCAGGACAGTCGAGGGAATCAAGCGGAAGACCGCCGACATGCCGTATTTTTGCTGAAAGAAGTTCACGCGATAGCGAGCGATACCGGGCACTTCGTATCCGAAGTCAACGTCGGAAGTTTCTTCGAAGATTTTGGTTTTTCCTTCCGGCGCGATCTCGTAAACCATTGCCTTGAGATCGTCGTTCTTGAGCGGCGGGAAATCCACCCGCACCAGATCGCCATTGATGCGAAGCATCGGCGGATTATTTGTGCAAAGATGAAGATCGGAAGCCTTCTGCTCGGCCATCAATTTGAAAAAAGCGTCAATGCGAGCCATGAGCGTCGTGCTACCGAGAAGCTAAATTGATGCCACAAGGCGCGGATTTAGAGCGGCGAATGCTCTGTGTGCCGGCGCAAACCTGCACCGAGTTGGGTTAGCGCACTGCTTCCCTGGCCGCATCGAGCGTGGAGCGCACCTGCGCAAGGAGCTTTTCCCTCGAGTATGGCTTTGGGATAAAACCGCGCAGACCTTGCCCCAACATGGCGTTGATCTTGGACTGCTCGGCGAAGCCGCTGCTCAAAACCACGTTCACTTTCGGATTCAGCGCCTTTAGCTCATCGAACACGACATCTCCATCCATGACTGGTAGGAAAAAATCTAGAATGACCAGGCCGATCTGCTTGCCGATTTTCTGGTAAATGTCGAGCGCCTCAAAACCGTCCTTCGCCACGATTACCTTATACCCTTCATCAGTCAGCATCTCGGCAGCGAGTGTAGCGACCTGGGTCTCGTCCTCGATGAAGAGAAGATGCTCACGGTTGCCTTTTGGATTTTTAACCTTGATTTCCGGGGGAATGCTCGTCCTCGCAGACCACGGCCCGTGCGTGCGAGCGGGCTGAGAACGGCGTGAATTTTTTGACGCGGTCGGCCTCGGCGTTTCGTCATTGGGAAACGGGACATTCTCACCGGCTGCTCGCGCCGGGACCGGAGGCGGGACGATTGTTAAAGTCGCCTGCGAGGGCGCAGTCGGTGCAGCTGTTTTAGCAGCGGTCTTCGCAAGGATTGTCGATGTAACCCGGTCAAAAAGCGCTTGCGCGGTCTTGGAAGCCAGTCCCACCCGCTGGAGAAGCAGATCGATGTAATGGTGTTCGCCTTTGTGTCGCCGCGCCAGGTCGGCATAGCGAGCGATTTGCTGCAAAACCGAATTCAGCTCGGTCGAAGTGCCCGCGATCCACTTTAAGTCTTCATGATCCAGCATAAGTCGCGCTTCGGTTACGGTTGATCAGTCTCGCTCAAACGGGCCCAGCAAACGCAACCCAGGATGGCAAAAAAGCGATGGCGAACGAACCGAGGCTGAGCATGATTCTAAAAGGTTGTTTCAATCAGCACGCTTCATACCGAGCAAGAGACACCGTAAACTGTCCAGAGTTCCTCGAGCTTACTCATAGTCTTGCTCTTGATCCTCCTCCCCCTAAGGTCGCAAGCGTGCCCACTTGGTTTCGTCAAGGATTTTACGGCGGTCTCGGCCTCGCGCTCCTAATCGGACTGTTTCTCATCTGGCTTTGGCAACCGGAGCGGCAGGTCAGGCGTCACACCGAAAATTTTCTGCGGACGATCGAAAAGAGAAACTGGACGGGCGTCGCCGATTTTATCGGGAACGATTATCAAGACCAATGGGGCGACGATCGCGCGCGCCTTCTCGAACGGATGCGCGAAGTTTTGCGGTATCTGCGCCGTATTCGAATTGATGCGATCAACGCAACTGTGCGGATCGGTAACCAGCGCGGATATTGGAACGCCAAAATCACCATCGATGGCGACCAAGGTGAAGTGATGGCTTTGGTCAAAGAGCGCGTCAATTCCCTGGCGACGCCGTTCGAACTAGAGTGGCGCCATCAGTCTGCCAAGCCGTGGGATTGGAAGCTGGTGCGGGTCGGGAATTCCGCTCTCGAACTCCCAGCGGCAATGGAAGAGTAGCCGTTCTCGGCCTGTCCTGGCACGCAGGCGTCGCGCCTGGTTCATTGAGTGACTCTCAAAACAGGCAAGGTGCCTGTTTGCCATGACAGGCCGGAAGCCTGTCTTCCTTTCTGTCGGAAGATTATTTTGGCGAGAGGCCAAAACCAGCTCGCCACGGTGACAGCGCGCCTTATTTGCCGAGTGCGTTGCGCAACTGCGTCTTGGCCGATTCCACTTCGCGCGGCGTTTGCTGACAAAGCAGAATGGCGCGGAGTTTTTCTCCCTGATAATAGCGCGCGGCAAATTTTTTCTTCGCGTAGGTCCCGCGAAGATCGACCCGGGTTGGTTGCACGCTGAAATCGCCCACAAAATCCATCCGCAAATCGAACATCTCGGTCCAGAAATACGGAATCTGCTCGTAGCGTTGCCGTTTCTTGCCAGTCATGTTCGCGCCGGCGATCAGGCCTTGTTCACGCGCGTTATCCCAATGCGTCTGGCGCCGTACGCCGCCCATCACCCGATCGGGATAGAATGCCAGGTCGCCGATTGCATAGATTCCCTTTTCTTCCGTCTCCAGATAATCCGTGACCGGCGATCCGTGCGGCCCCGCCAGCGGTGTGTTGCGGACCAGATCGAGATTCGGCTCGGCGCCGCAGGCCACGACAGCCAGACCCGCCGGGACCCGGTTGCCACTTTTCGTCTGAATGTTGCGGAGTACAGTTTTTCCTTCAAAACCGTTGAGGCTTTCGCCCATCAACATGGTCACACCATGTTTTGCGAAATAATCCGTGAGCCACGTTCCAGCTTCAGGGTCCACGTAGCGGTTAAGCAGATGGGCATTTCGATGCATCACGCTCACTTTGAGCTTCATCATCCGCAGACTGGCGGCTGCCTCGCAGGCCAGCAATCCGCCGCCCACGACCGTGACGGTTCTTTCCAAGCTCGCCATCTCGCGCAACGCGAGCGCGTCGCGGAGGGTTCGTAAATAAATCACGTTCCCGAGATTCACGCCAGCCACCGGGGGCCTCACCGGGCGACTCCCCATAGCCAAACAGGCTTTGCTGAATTCGATGCTCTCGCCGTTTCCAAGCACGGCTAAACGCCGATCGATGTTGAATTGGGTTACAATCGTTCCAAATCGAGTCTCGATTTTGTGCGAACGGTACCAGCGATCGTCAAACTGCTGGAGTTTTTTGAGCTGCAGATCTTTTTCGCGCAAAAAACTTTTCGAAAGAATCCAGCGCTTGTAAGGCTGAAATACTTCGGCGCCGATCAGTGTCACGCTGCCGCGCCTATCGTACTTGCGAATCCCTTCGCAGGCGCTGGCACCCCCGATGCCACTGCCGATAATGAGATAATCGCGCTGAATCATTTGCGAAAGGTCGGACGATAGAGAATCAACTCACCGGCTGGCGAGGGAAAAATTTCGGCGCTTAGCGCGCTGGTCGCTACATCGTTGAAACGTTACTCGTTAAAACAAATCACGAATCACGATTTAACAGTCACAGCACGGCCCGGCAGACGATCACGGAAGAGATCACCCCCGTGAGATCGGCCAGCAACCCCGCCGGGATTGCATGCCGCGTTTGCTTCACACCAACGGCTCCGAAATAAACCGCCGCGACATAAAACGTGGTCTCAGTGCTTCCGTAAATCGTCGCCGCCGTCAGGCTGATGATGCTATCGGGTCCGAGGCGGTGAACAATGTCGGTGAGAAGAGCCAGTGTCGCGCTCCCGCTTAGCGGTCGCATTAAGGCCAACGGAAGCAAATCCGTCGGAAAATGCAGCGGAGTTAAGACCGGGAAGAGCGCCCGGCTCAACAGATCGATTCCGCCCGCGCCTTTGAACATGCCAATCGCCACCAGCATCGTAACCAGGAACGGAATGATCTTGAGAATCACGCCAAAGCCTTCCTTCGCCCCCTCGACAAATTCCTCATAAACTTTCACGCCACGCGCCGCCGCATAGAGCGGGAACAAGCTGAGCAGAAATGGGATCGCCAGGATCGATAATGCGTTCACGCTGCGGACAAAAACATTCTGCGTTGCCGCCTCTGTGGGCATCGGAAGATGGAAGAGGCCTGGCGATACCATCCGCAGAAAAAGCACCGCGAAAAACACGCCGAGAATGATCAGTGCGATCAGACCCAAGATCGACAATCGACGCGGAGGCTCTTCCACGATCGGCGTCTCTGCAGGCGTTTGCGCTGTCGATTTTTGCGCTGATCGATGCGGCGAATCATCGGCGATGGAATTCGACTGCCGCCTTGGTTGAAAGATCGACAATCGCTCAAAAGTTTTTACCGAGACGATTGCGACCGTGGCCGCGCACAAAGTTGCGAGCAGCGCGGTGCCGACAATTGCAGTTGGCCTTGTCGATCCGGATGCGGCGAGGATCGCGATCGCGGTCGTTGGAATCAATTGCACCGAGCTCGTGTTGATCGCCAGAAAAGTGCACATGGCGTTCGTCGCGACGCCGGGCCGGGGATTAAGCGTTTCAAGATCGCGCATCGCGCGCAAGCCGAGCGGCGTGGCGGCATTGCCCAGGCCGAGCATGTTTGCCGCCATGTTCATCAGCATCGATCCCATCGCCGGATGCTCCACCGGCACATCGGGAAAAAGTCTTGTCATCAACGGCCGCAGCGCGCGCGCGATCCGCTGGACCAATCCAGCGCGCTCTGCCAATCGCATCACGCCGAGCCACAACGCCATGATTCCGATCAACGCGAGCGCAATCGTGACTGCCGTCTTCGCGCCATCGAGCGCGCCCGTAGTTACATCTGCGAAGCGATCGTTCCAGCCGCCAATCGCGACCGCGAGCAAAACCAGCGCGAGCCAAATGTAATTCAGCACGCGTCATGTTCTAGCCGCGGTCGTTGACCGCGGAAAGTGAATTGTCAAGAGTGGCTGCGAGTTGTAAAACCGACTTGCTCTCTAACCCTTCTACAAAAAATTGCACATGAACGAATCCATTACTCAAATCAAGGATACAACGGGGAATCCGGCGCCGCTGGGGCTGCTCGGCTTCGGCATGACGACCGTGTTGCTCAATCTGCACAACGCGGGCTTCTATGAACTCAACAGCATGGTGCTGGCGATGGGCATTTGCTATGGCGGCACCGCGCAAATCATCGCCGGCATCATGGAATGGAGGAAAAGCAATACCTTCGCCGCCACCGCTTTCATTTCCTACGGCTTCTTCTGGCTGTCACTGGTGACGCTGATTGTGCTGACGAAATTGGGATGGGGCGCGCCGTCCGACGAGACGGCGATGGCTGCATATCTCGCAATCTGGGGATTGTTCACTGCCGTCATGTTCGTCGGCACGTTGCGGCTCAACCGCGCGTTGCAAGTGGTTTTCGGTTCGCTAGCGATTCTTTTCTTTCTACTTGCCATCGGCGATTTCACCGGCGCGAGTGCGGGCTTCAAACATGCCACCGGCTACGAAGGAATCGTCTGCGGCTTCTCCGCGATTTACACGGGACTCGCGCAGGTGCTTAATGAATTGTTCGGCAAAATTGTGCTGCCGCTCGGTCCCGTGAAGAAGTAATCCCGCTCAGCTTCCGATCTTATTGCGCGGTCGATCTTTCCTTCAAAGACAGGTAGGTAGGGGCGATTGGTAGTGCATCATTTTGTCAAAATGATGCATTACCGGGGCGATTGACCTCAATCGTCCGCGGGCGGTTCGGTGAACCGCCCTATCTTTCTTTTAGAAGTGTGGCCGCGAGCTGCAAAGCGGATTCACCTTTGCCGCCGAGCATGCGCGCGATTTCTTCGCGGCGCGCTTTCGCCGTCACTTCTTGCAAGTTTGAAAACGTGCGGCCGCGCACGACTTCTTTCGTTACGACGAAGTGTGATGAGGCGAAGGCAGCAACCGGCGCCAGGTGTGTGATGCAAATGAGCTGATGATCGCGGCCCAATCCTTGCATTTTCGCGCCAACCGCGTGGGCGATCTCGCCGCCGACGTTCGTGTCGATCTCGTCGAAAACGAGCAATGGAATCTCGTCATGTGTGGCCAGCGCAGATTTGATTGCCAGCATGAGACGAGAGATTTCACCGCTCGAGGCGATGGTGCGCAACGGTTTCAACGGTTCGCCCGGATTGGGCGAGAAAAGTAATTCCACCGAATCGAATCCGTTTGGCCGCGGCTCGTCCAGAGCGGTGAGCTTCGCTTCAAACTCGGATTGACGAAAACCGAGATCGCGAAGGTTGCGCCGGATGTTTTCGGAAAGTTTGGGCACGGTCTTTACTCGCAGTTTGCGTAGTCCTTCGCCCGCGCGATTCAGGTTGGTGCGCGCAATTTCGATCTCACCGGTCAACCGCTCCAGTTCCGCGCCGCGTCCCTCGATTTTGCGCATGCGCTCAGCCGCGCGTTCCCCAAATGCAATCACTTCCGCAATGGAGCCGCCGTATTTGCGCTTCAAAGTTTCGAAGAGTGAAACGCGCTGCTCCAGCGCGGAAAGCTGGGCCGGATCGAGATCGAGCTTCTCCGCGTAACTGGAAAGCGAACGCGCGATTTCAGATAGCTCGACCACGCTGGCGGCGTGGGCCGAAGAGAATTGGGCGATGGAATTGTCGATCTTTTCAAGTTCGCGCAGTAAGCGCTGCGTTTCAGCGAGTTGAGAGAGAACGGAATCGTCGGCTTCAGACAGCCGGCTCGCGACGGCGGAGGCGAGCTCAATTAGCCGCTTGCTGTTGCTGGCCAATTTGTAGCGCGCTTCGATTTCTTCCTCTTCGCCCGCGACCAGATTGGCTGCGCTGATTTCGCTGATTTGGTGGCGGAGCAAATCGAGCTCTTGTTCGCGCGCCGTCTCGGCAGTGTCGAGCGCCACGTGCTCGGCGAGCAGCGTCTGCAATTGCCGGTAATGCTTTCGATATTCGTCGAGCTGCTCCTGGGCGCGCGCGAAGGAATCGAGCAAGCTCAATTGTTTCTCGGGTGAGAGCAACGATTGGTGATCGTGCGGGCCATGAAGATCGACCAGTTCATCTCCAAGATTTTTTAAGATCGACAAAGTGGTCGGCGAGCCATTGATGAATTGACGATTGTTGCCGCTTATTGAAAGTGTGCGTTTGACAATCAGATCGCTTTCGCAAGGCTCGACCCCGGCTTCGACGAGCTGCGGATTTAATCGTTGCAAATCATCGCCGGAAAAAATTGCTTCCACGCTGCATAC
>Ga0184619_10000347_pt1 | contig 15769 bp, 12 predicted proteins | sample PLM0_60_b1_FD_133146 | JGI IMG/M metagenome (GOLD analysis project Ga0184619, IMG submission 133146) | Groundwater sediment microbial communities from an aquifer in East River, Colorado, USA - PLM0_60_b1 | ecosystem: Environmental > Terrestrial > Soil > Riparian zone | place: USA: East River...
GCCGATCGCAGCCGGCGCATCCGAAGTGGAAACAATCGATCGTGTCATGTCGGGCATCAAGTCCGCGGGAGACGAGCGGTTATAATATCCGTGCTCGGCTGGGCGGCGCCAGCACCCCGATATCCCCGATGACTTCTCAGCAGATAGTCAATCTCCTGAAGCTCGTGGGCACGCCCAGGGACGGCGCGCTCTTGCGTTTTTCCCTGGGAAGCGAATATCTGAAGCGCGCCGAATTCGAACCGGCCATCGCGCACCTCAATGCGGCGGTCGAGAAGGACCCGGGGTATTCCGCGGCGTGGAAACTCCTCGGGCACGCGCTCGCGGAGCATGGCCGGACCGATGAGGCGCTCGCGGCCTATCGCAAAGGCATCGAGGTCGCGGAGGGCAAGGGCGACCGCCAGGCAGCCAAGGAAATGACCGTGTTCGCGCGCCGCCTCGAGAAGGCCATCGCATCGGGCAAGGCAACACCCACATGAACATGCTCGCGAACCTGCGCCGCAAGCTGTTCGGCAAGCCGCTCGATCCCCTGGATTCCAAGACGCGAAGACACATTGCGCTCGTCGCCTTTTTCGCCTGGGTGGGTCTGGGCGCGGACGGAATATCGTCTTCCTGCTATGGCCCCGAAGAGGCTTTCCGCGCGCTGGGCGAGCATACCGATCTGGGCCTTTACCTTGCGCTCGCCACGGCAGTGACTGTATTCATCATCGCGCTCGCCTACAACCAGGTCATCGAGCTGTTTCCCACGGGCGGAGGCGGTTACCGCGTCGCCACGCGCCTGATCGGCCCTTACGCGGGCCTGATCTCGGGCGCCGCGCTCATTCTCGACTACGTACTCACCGTTTCGATTTCGATAGCGAGCGGCGTCGATGCCTTGTTCTCGCTGTTTCCGCTCAGCTTTCAGCCGTACAAGCTTGCGGCCGAGGTCGTTTTCATCGTGGCACTCGTACTGCTCAACCTGCGCGGGATGAAGGAAGCGATCACGGTGCTGCTACCGATCTTTCTCGGTTTCATTCTCACGCACGCGTTCCTGATCGTGTACGGCGTGCTCTCCCACGCGACGGTGCTGCCGACTCTGGTGCCCGATGTCTGGCGTGGAACCTCGGAACTCTCGGGGCAGGTCGGCTGGACAGGCGTCGCAGCGCTGCTCCTGCTCGCCTATTCCCAGGGAGGCGGCACCTATACCGGGATCGAAGCCGTGTCGAACAACGTCAACGTGCTCGCGGAACCGCGGGTGCATACCGGCAAGGTCACCATGCTCTACATGGCGCTGTCACTCGCCTTCACCGCAGGCGGGATCATCTTGTTGTACCTCCTGTGGGGTGCCCGCCCCGTCGCAGGACAGACGCTCAACGCAGTCACCTTCGGCGCGATCATAGACAGTTTCGGGTGGGACGCCCGCGTCGGCCAAGCCGCGTTGCTGGTGGTGCTCGCGCTCGAAGCGGGGCTTCTCTTCGTTGCCGCCAACACCGGCTTCCTGGGCGGTCCCGCGGTGCTCTCCAACATGGCCGCCGATTCCTGGGTGCCGCACCAGTTCCGCTATCTGTCGACGCGCCTGGTCACCCAGAACGGCGTTCTGGTCATGGGACTCGGATCGCTCATCATTCTTCTGTGGACGGGCGGCAGCGTTTCCACGCTCGTCGTCCTCTACAGCTTGAGCGTGTTCCTGACCTTCGCCGTTTCGCTCTTCGGCCTGTGCCTGTACTGGGCGCGGCTGCGCGCCGGGCGAAACTGGCTCGGGAGGCTCGCGCTGTCCGCCGCGGGGTTCGTGGTGTGCGCGGGCATTCTGCTCATGCTGCTCGCCGAGAAGTTCCTCGACGGCGGATGGCTGGCGGTCCTCATCATCGCGGCGATCATCGCCGTATGCGTGACCATCCGGAACCACTACGACTGGACCAGGGCGCAGCTGAAGAAGGTCGACGCCGACTTTGCGGGCATTCCCTTCGGCAGCGTCGCCAATCCGCCCAAGCCGGACCCCAGCCGGCCCACTGCGGTGTTTCTGGTGGGCTCCTCGCGCGGTGGCGGGCTGCACGCGCTGCTCTGGGTCCAGCGGATGTTCCCGGACCACTTCAGGAACTTCATCTTCGTCAACGCGCGCACGGTGGACGCGCAGAGTTTCGGCGGACGCGAAGACCTCGAAGCGATGAAGGTGGAGGCGAACGCCTCGCTTGCCTATTTCGTCAACTTCTGCAACAGCAAGGGGTGGGCGGCAAAATCGTACCTGTCCTTCGGTACCGATCCCATCGATGAATTCACGCGGCTCGCCGAACGCGTTCGGGGCGAGTTCCCCAACGCCATTTTTTTCACCAGCAAGCTCATCTTCGACGAAGACAACTGGTTGACCCTGATACTGCACAACCAGGCGGCGATGGCGCTGCAGCGCCGCTTCCATCTGCGCGGCATGCAGATGGTCATCCTGCCGATGAGACTCAGTGTCTAGCGGTGACGCTAATTTGGAGTGGAGGGAACGTCCCGTTTTTCGAACGATAACGGCGAGACGCCTCCCGCACCTCCACGCGCAGGTGCTCCGCGTCCCAGTCTTTCATCAGGAACTTGTGAATGCCGGCTTCGTTGACGGCGTCGGCAAACACTTGGGGATCCTGGGTGCTGGAAAAGACTATTCTGATCACGTCGGGATAGAGCTTTCTCACATGGCTTAGGAACTCCACCCCGGTGAGCCGCGGCATGCATTGGTCGGAGATCACGATCCCTACCGGATGACTCGCGAGCAGCTCGAAGGCTCGTGTTGGATCGGTCGTCGTCAGCACCTGGAATCCGTCGGGGCGCAGGATCTGCTCGAGCAGCATCAGATCTGTCTCGTCGTCGTCGAGCAGGAGGACGGCGGGCTTTGCCGCAGCCTCGTTCGCGGTAAAGCTGAGTCGGCGGCCCTCACGCAGCATGGCCTCGCATTCGGAAGGGGGTACGGGCCTTGAGAAGTAGTAGCCCTGCATTTCGTCGCAGGCATGCATGGAAAGAAAATTCAGTTGCCCCTCTGTCTCGACCCCTTCGGCCACCACTTTCAGCTTGAGGCTGTGCGCCACGCCGATGATCGCCAAGGCGATCGCGGCGTCTTCCGGATTGGTGGTCACGTCACGGATGAAGGCCTGGTCGATCTTGAGCGCGTCGATCGGAAAGCGCTTCAGGTAGGCGAGGCTCGAATAGCCGGTGCCGAAGTCATCCACCGAGATCCTGACGCCCGATTCCTTGAGTCCGTGCAGCGTGCGCGCGGCGGTCTCCGGTTCTTTCATCAGCAGCGACTCGGTGAGCTCGAACTGAATCAGAGACGGATCGACTCCCGACTCCTGCAGGATGAGGCGCACGGTAGCCTCCAGGTCCTTCTGCAGGAACTGGCGTGCGGACAGGTTGACGGCCACCGGCGGCACGGAAAGTCCTGAGCTCTTCCATGCCTGGATCTGTCGACACACTTCCCGCATGACCCATTCGCCCACGGGCACGATCAGGCCCGCGTCTTCGAGCACCGGGATGAATTCCACCGGCGAAACCATGCCTCGCTCCGGATGCTGCCAGCGCAGCAACGCTTCGAAACCGCAGATAACCCCGCTTTCCAAGTCCACCTTGGGTTGATAGTGGAGCAGGAACTCCCTGCGTTCGAGCGCCCGGCGCAGCGCCGCCTCCACCTGCATGCGCGCGAGAGCCCGCTCGTTCATCTCCCGGGTGAAATACTGATAGGTGTTACGCCCCTGTTCCTTCGCGCGGTACATCGCGGTGTCCGCATTCATGATCAGCACGCCGGCCTCCTCGCTGTCGGCCGGGAACAGAGTAATTCCGACGCTCGCGCTGATGTAGGTTTCGTGTCCATCCAGATCGAACGGCCGCGCGAGAGCATCGATCACCTTCTGCGCGACGATGCTCGCGTCGCCCGGTTTGGCGAGATCGGAGAGCACGGCGCCGAATTCGTCTCCGCCGAACCGCCCCACGGTATCGCCGCTACGAATGCATTGAGTGAGCCGCGCCGCCGTTTCCTTGAGTAGTTTGTCGCCGGCGCCATGCCCTTGCGTATCGTTCACCAGTTTGAAGCGATCCAGGTCGATGTAGAGCACGGCCATGGGATTTCCGCTGCGCCGTCCCTGGGCCATGGTCTGCAGCAAGCGGTCGTGGAACAGGTGCCGGTTGGGCAGTGCCGTGAGCGCGTCGAACTGCGCGAGATACGCCAAGCGTTCCTCGGCACCTTTGCGCTCGACCGCCAGGGCCAGGATGTTGGCCAAGCTCTGCAGGAAGCTCAGATCGTCCTCGCCGAAACACCGCGGTTTCAGGGCGTGCGCGCTGAGTATCCCGAAGGTTCCCGTGGTTCCGAATATGGGGACTTCGACCCCGCTGCGCACGCCGAACTGCAGGAGCGGAGAAGGTGAAAAACGCGTTTCCTCCTCCTCGTCCTCGTAGTCTTTAGTAATGACGGGCTCGCGGTGCGACAGAGCGAATTCGACGCGGTTGCCGGGGCGCACAGGCACCGTGCGGTGTCCGATCCATTCCGCTGGCCAGCCGGCCGCCGCTTTGAAGACCAGTTGTTTCCCGTCCGGCTGGAGCTCGAGCACGTTGCAGTAATCGGCCTTCAGTGTCGCCGAAACGAGCTCCACGGCACGATTGAGCACATCCGCAACGCGGGTGCTCGCGAGCACCCACTGCCCGAACTCCGCGATGAGGCGCTGCTGCAGCGCCTGGTTGCGCAATTTTTCCTCCGAGCGGCGCAGCTGCTCTTCGCGGCGGCGGCGATCGGTGATGTCGCGTGCAACCGCAACAATGATGTTGCCCTCGGAGGATTGGACGGCTCGGCGAAACGACTCGACCTCCAGTTTCGAACCGTCCTTCCGGCGGTACCACCCCTCCACTTTTTCGTCGGACTTGTCGCCGCCGATCAGCCGGTTGTAAAGCTCGGTGAGCTTCTCGCGTGATATCGAGAAGATGTTCTGCGGCCCCATCGCCAGGAACTCCTCGCGGCTGTAGCCAAGCGTCCGGCACGCAGTGTCGTTGACATCGAGGTACCGCAGTTTGACGGGATCGACGAGCAGAATCAGGTCTGCGGAGGCATCCATTGCGGCGCGAAAGCGACGCAGTTCCTCTTCGCCCTCTTTGCGTTGCAGGAACTGGCCGATCTGACTGCCGATCACGCGGATCGCCTGCAGCAGGCGTTCTTGCGGTTTGCGCACTTGGCGGCTGTTGAAGGCCAGCACGCCGATCGTCTTCCCTTCGGCCATCACCGGGAAAAAGATGGCTCCATGCAAACCGATTTCGCGAATAAGGGTTATCTGTGCGGCGCGCGGGTCTTTCCCCACATCAGCCAGCCACAGGGGTTCGCCCGACTGCCACACCCGGCCCGCCAGGCCGGCGCCCGGAGCGTAGGTCACGCCGCGTGAGGACGTCAGGAAGCGCTCGATAGCCTCGGTCTGGATTCCCCAAGCGTCGACGCAACGCAGCACCCCCGCTCGCTCGTCCACGCGAAGATAGCGGCCACATTCCCAGCCCTCGGTCTCGCAGATGGCGCGGATCACCGATTCGAGTGCCGCCGTCGCGCTTTCCGCCTCGGCAAGGCAACGGGTCACCGAATGCTCCAGAGCGAGCAGTCTCGCTTCGCGCTTGCTGTCGTGGACGACCATGACCCTGATGCGCTTCAACGTCTCCCCCCCGCACGCAGGCGACGTGTCCGGCGCGCGTGGCGAACCGCCTGCGGGCGATTTCCGACACCTTAGAGCGAGACGGGGGACGGGCCAATCGGGCCGGCCCTGAGCAAGGTCCGCTAAATACCTTAAGAGAAAGCCAGAATTACGGAGAACTTCTTGATTGAAAAGATTATTATTTTGCGGTGGTGACGAGGCCGTTGCGGATCGCGTACTTCACCAGACCGGCGATGTCGTGGATCTGCAACCGATGCATCAGCTGGGCGCGATGGGTTTCCACGGTTTTCACCGAGAGCTCAAGGCGATAAGCGATTTCCTTGGTGCTGTGACCCCCGGCGATAAGCTGCAGGACCTGGCGCTGTCGCGGCGTAAGGGTGTCGGACTTGGGCTGCTCGCCCCCGACCCGCTGCACGTAGCCTTCCACCATCTGCTTCGATATGCGCGGGCTGAGGTAGGTTTCGCCTTGTATCACCGCTTGCAGCGCGAGCTCCAGTTCGGCGGTCGCGGAATCCTTGAGCATGTAGCCAGAAGCCCCCGCGCGCAGCGCCTGCAGCACGTATTCCTCGTTGGCGTGCATGGAAAGCATCACCACGCGCACCTCCGGAAGCTCCTGCTTGAGCAGAGCGCTCGCTTCGAGTCCCCCGAGTCCAGGCATGGAAATGTCGAGCAGCACGACATCCGGCCGATGCTTGCGCGCAAGCTCCAGCACCTCGTCGCCGTTGCCTGCTTCGGCCACGACCGTGACCCCTTCAAGACCCTCCAGGAGCGCGCGTATTCCGGCGCGCACCAAGGCGTGATCATCCGCGAGCAGCACGCGCGCCGGGATCATACTTGTACCGCCCGGGCCCGGACCAGAGGGAGCGTGAGGCTCAAACGAGTCTCCCGCGAGAGCGCCGAGTCGATCGCGAGCCGCCCGCCGGCGAGGGTCGCGCGTTCTTCCATGCTCAGCAGCCCCATGCTCCTGCCGGCCGTCGCCCGCAGCCGCGCAGCCGCGACATCGAAACCGCGACCGTTGTCACGCACCTCCAGACGCAATTCCTCCTCCGTGCCTGCGAGCGTAACCCAGACTTCGCTCGCCTGCGCGTGGCGCGCAATATTAGTGAGCGCCTCCTGTGCGATGCGAAAGCACGTAGTCTCGATCTCGGCGGCGAGACGTTGGGGCACCCCCTCGTGCGTGAAATTCGGCTTGAATCCGGCGCTGCTTGCCTGCTGGTCGAGATGCGAGCGCAACGCCGCCAACAGACCAAGATCATCCAGCTGCGAGGGCCTCAGGTCGCGCGACACGCGACGCACTTGCTCGAGCGCGTCGTCGATCGCCGCAACGCATTCGCCCCGCCGAGAGCCGTAGTCTGCTGAGGACGGGTTGAGGCCCGCGAGGCGCAATTTGACCGCAGTGAGCAGCTGCCCGACGCCGTCGTGCAGTTCGCGCGCGATGCGGCGGCGCTCGGTTTCTTCCACCTGGAGGAGCCGCACCGAGAGCGCCTGCAGCCTGCGGTGGGCGTCCCGCAGTGCCTGCTGCGCGGCGTTGCGATTGGCCCGCTCAAGGCGGTCGTTCAAGGCGCGGGTGACAACCGGTGCAAGGCGCTCGAGCCTTTCCTTCATCACGTAATCGGTAGCGCCCGCTTTGAGGCTCTCGATGGCGCGTTCCTCTCCGAGCGTGCCGGAGATGAGGACGAAGGGGATTTCCAGTCCGCGCTCCCTCAGCAGGCGAAGCGCGCTCAGCCCGTCGAAATTCGGAAGATTGTAGTCGGCGAGGATCAGCTCGAATTCCGGGCGAACCAGTGAAGCCTCGAATTCCTCCCGGGTCTGCACTTGCGTCCAGTCGCAATCGTAGCCGGCGGCCTGGAGCTTCTCCACCTCGAGCTCGGCGTCGTAGGCGTTATCTTCGAGAATCAGGAGCTTGAGGGGCGTGGGCATGCGTCAATGAGGTGGGCTGGCCCCACAATACGTCAAAATCCACGGGACGGTGGTGGAGTTGAGGAGGATCGAACTCCCGACCTTCGCATTGCGAACGCGACGCTCTCCCAGCTGAGCTACAACCCCACGCCGCGGTAATTTTAGCCGCAATCCCCCTCTTGCTCAACGCCGCGCAGCACGTAAGGCTCTCAGCCCGAGCGGGCGCGAATGAGCCGGTCCAGGATTGCGGCCCATTCGGCCGTCGCAGGCGGCTCCTCCACCAGAATCTGCTCGCAGCCGGATACGTCCAGCGCGCGCAGGTTGGCGTAGAGGTCATGTCCGTATTGCTGTGGTTGTGTGGACGCCTCGATCCACATCGTGCTCAGGTCACCCTGCGGAGGCGAGCGGAAGGACAGCACGCCTCGGCCATGCGAGGCGCCCCGTACGCTTTGTTCCCAGCTGCCCGATTCGATGAGCCGAAGGGGTTGCCGGGGCGCGTAGTGGCTTGCAAGCGTCCCGGGCGCGCGTGGAGCATCTGAATCGCGCGATAGGGGCGCGACGCCGAGCGTTGTTGCGATATCCCCCGCAGCGATTCGGCCGGGGCGAAGCAGCACAGGCCTCCCGCGAGAGAGATCCACGATGGTGGATTCGATGCCGATCTCGCAGGCGCCCCCGTCCAGGATCAGGTCGACCTCGCTCCCCAGATCCCTTCGCACATGCTCCGCCGTCGTCGGGCTGATCCGGCCAAACCGGTTGGCCGACGGAGCCGCGATGCCTCCGCCGAATTCCCGAAGGAGCTGAAGAGCGACCGGATGTCCCGGGATGCGCAGGCCAATCGTGTCCTCGCCGCCGGTCAGGTGATCGCCCACCCCTGGCGAACGCTTCAACACCAAAGTGAGCGGCCCCGGCCAGAACCGAACCGCAAGTTTCTTCGCGCTCTCGGGGATTTCGCGCGCCCAGCGCGCCAGTTCCTCCGCATGACCGATGTGAACGATGACGGGATGGCCCGCGGGACGGCCCTTGACCTGGTAGATTCGCGCGACCGCCGCGGGATTGGACGCGTCGGCGCCCAATCCGTATACCGTCTCGGTGGGAAAGGCGACCAGCCCGCCACGCCGCAATATCGCCACGGCACCCTGAATCGGAAGGGGTCGGGGCGCGTCGACTCTCGCAGGCAAGGAAAAGCGGGACGAAGCCCGTGTCAACCCGGCAGCTTGGCGTTCTTCACCGCTTCGGCCTGGCCCGCGCGGAACTGCGCGAGAAGTTTGGCGAGTTTCGCGTCGCCTTGAGCAAGCATCGCCACGGCAAAGAGGCCCGCGTTGGCGGCGCCCGCCTCGCCGATCGCAAAAGTCGCCACCGGAATCCCCTTGGGCATCTGTACGATCGACAGCAGTGAATCCAATCCATGCAGATACTTGGAGGGCATCGGCACCCCGAGTACGGGAAGCGTCGTTTTTGCCGCGATCACGCCGGCAAGATGCGCCGCACCGCCCGCCCCCGCGATGAAACAGCGCACACCCTTCGCGCTTACCTGTTCCACCCATTCGGCGAGCGCGTCGGGCGAGCGGTGCGCCGAGAGTACCTTGGCTTCGTAGGGCACGGAAAAATCGGTGAGCTGCTTTGCCGCCTCGCGCATCACCTCCCAATCGCTTGCGCTTCCCATGACGATCCCGACGAGCGGCGGGCGGCTGGCCATTTTCATCCTCCCAATTGTTGTCCTGTCAGACGGCGGAGGGCTTCGCGGTACTTTTCGGAGGTCTTTGCGATCACTTCCGCCGGGAGCCGTGGCGCGGGCGGCGTCTTGTTCCAATCCAGGGTTTCCAGATAGTCGCGCACGTATTGCTTGTCGAATGACGGAGGGCTCGAGCCCGGTTGGTACCGGTCGGCGGGCCAGAAGCGCGAGGAATCCGCAGTAAGCGCCTCGTCGATCAGAACCAGATTCCCCTTCTCATCCGTCCCGAACTCGAACTTGGTGTCGGCGATGATGATACCTCGCGCCCGCGCATACTCGGCCGCCTCGCGGTAGAGGCGAATACTGACTTCACGCACCTTCGAGGCAAGCTTCTTACCGATGAGCTTCTCCACCTGCTCGTACGATATGTTCTCATCGTGAGCGCCGGATTCTGCCTTGGTGGCCGGCGTGAAAATCACCTCCGGCAGCTTGTCCGCCTGCTTCAGACCCGCGGGCAGCGGAATGCCGCAAACTGCGCCGGTCTTCTGGTAGTCCTTCCAGCCCGAGCCGATGAGATAGCCGCGCACCACCGCCTCGATCGACAGCGGCTTGAGCCTTTTCACAACTACCGCACGGCCCTTCACCTGCGCCGCTTCGTCGCCACCCTTCACCACCGACTCGGGCGCGGCGCCGTCCAGGTGGTTGGGAACGATGTGTCCGAGCCTCCTGAACCAGAAATTAGACATTTCGTTCAGCACCCGCCCCTTGTCGGGTATCGGATCGGGAAGGACCACATCGAAGGCCGAAAGCCGATCGCTGGTGATAATGAGTAAGCGGTCGCCGTCCACTGCATACATATCGCGGACCTTGCCCCGGCCGAGCAGCTTCAGGCTCTTCAGATTCGACTCGTAGAGCGGGAAGGCCATTCCCTATGCTGCCTGTTTCTCCAGCTCCGGACGGTATTTTCCTTGAGCCGCGAGTCCGTTCATGCGGGCCCGGTGATGGAACGCCCGCTGAGCGGCTGCGACGTTGCCCGACTGGCCGCGCCAAGTCTTCAGAGGCGGATTCTGCAGCGCGCGGCTGTAGGAGAACGTGAGCGGCCAAGGCAGTCCCGGCATTCTCGCCATCTCGTTGAGGTGCGCCGTTGCAGCCTCATCGCTTTGGCCGCCCGAGAGAAACACGACACCGGGCAGGGCCGCGGGCACGGTGCGCTTCAGACAGCGCATCGTTTCCTCTGCCACGCGCTCGACTCCGGCCTGTTTCGGGCAGTCCTTGCCCGAGACGACCATCGAAGCCTTGAGGACGGTATGCTCTAACGACACGTTGTGGGCCCGCAGCGCCGCGAATACCGCGGAGAGCGTTGCCTCGGTTGCCTCGTAGCAGCGCTCGATCGTGTGGTTGCCGTCGAGCAGCACCTCGGGCTCGACGATGGGCACGATGGACGCCTCCTGGCACAGGGCCGAGTAGCGCGCCAGTGCGTGCGCGTTGGCGTAGATGCAGGCGTGGCTCGGGATCCCGGCACCGATCGTGATCACCGCGCGCCACTTGGCGAAGCGCGCGCCGAGCCCAAAATAGTCTTCGAGCCGACCGCGCAGGCCGTCCAGTCCCTCGGTCACCTTTTCTCCGGGAGAGAGCGCCAGGTCGTGCGTGCCCTTGTCCACCTTGATGCCGGGGATGACACCCTTTTTCTCCAGGTATCTCGGGAACGGCTCGTTGCCCGATACGGTGCTTTGGCGGAGGGTTTCGTCGAACAGGATCACCCCGCTGACGAATTCCTCGATGCCTTTGGTCGTGAACAGCAAATCGCGGTAGGCACGGCGGTTGGCCTCCGTGCACTCGACTCCAACCGACTTGAATCGCTTCTCGCATGTGCCGCTGGACTCGTCGGCTGCGAGCAGCCCTTTGCCTCTTGCTACCATGGCCGCGGCGGTTTTGGAAAGGAGATTTCGGTCCATGAGACAGTCCTGTTGCTGGATAGGGAAATGAAAAACCGGGAGTTGGCAATTTTACCTTCCCGGCCCCGGCACCGCCAAACGGTGCGGCCCCTGCTTGGAATGCTAACAGGCGGTCTGATGCCGCACGCGACAGCTCGCGAGCACTTCATCCGGGTCCCGCCGCCACCAGTTCCCGGAAGACAGAATCTCGACTTCATGAAAACCGCGGTACCCGGCCTCCTCCATCCACGAGCGCATAAGCGGAAGGTCGATCACGCCGTCGCCCATCATTCCCCGGTCCGTGAGCAAGTCCGTGGTAGGCACCAGCCAATCGCAGATATGGAACGCGAGAAGGCGCTTGTCCCCCGCGCGCTCGATTTGTGACTTAAGCAAAGGGTCCCACCAGACGTGGTAAGCATCCACCACGACCCCGAGGGCCCCGTTTCCCCCGCGGTCCAGTTCGTCGCACAGATCGAGCGCCTGGGCCAGCGTGTTCACGCAAGCACGGTCGGCGCAGTACATCGGGTGCAGCGGCTCGATCGCGAGCGGGACGCCCGCGGAGCGCGCGTGATCGAGCACGCCGCCGATACCGTCCCTCACCATCGCTCGCGCGCCGGCTAGGTCTTTCGAGCCCGGCGGTAGCCCGCCGACGACGAGCACGAGGCACCTTGCCTCGAGCGTCGCAGCATCGTCGATCGCGCGCAGGTTGTCGTCGATCGCGGCGCGACGCGCCCTGCGGTCCGCGCCCGGGAACATCCCTCCACGGCAGAGCCCCGTCACCACGAGGCCGTTGTCGCGGATCGCCTTGGCCGCGTCCTTCGCCCCCATCTCCGCGAGTTTGTCGCGCCAAGGCGAGATTCCCCGGATGCGATGGCGCCCGCATCCCTCGATCATCTGGCGCAGGTTCCACTTTTCCCGCACCGTGGCGGTATTGAGCGAAAACAGCTCGGGATCGGGCGGATTGCTCATCCACCGACGCTGTTCACGGCGAGAAAATGCCTCATCCTGGACGCCGCGAGCTCGGGATCACGCAGCAATCCGGCAGCGTCCGCCAGCCGGAAGGTCTCGGCGAGATCCACCACCGAGCGCGCCGATTGCTGGCCGCCGACCATGACGAAGTGCTCCTGATGACCATTCAGCCAGGCAAGGAACACGAGACCGGTCTTGTAGAAGCGGGTCGGCGCGGCAAAGATGTGACGCGCGAGCGGCACCGTCGGCGCGAGGATATCGTGAAAACCGGGAGCGTCGCCGGATGCCAAGCGATCCAAGGCAGCGGAGGCGGCCGGTGCAATTGCGTCGAAAATGCCGAGCAGCGCGTCGGAGTGGCCTGCCCGGTCGCCTTCGATCAGGTCCGGGTAGTTGAAGTCGTCCCCGGTGTACATGCGCACTCCCTGCGGAAGGCGCCTGCGCATGTCGATTTCCTTTTGCCGATCGAGCAGTGAGATCTTGATGCCGTCGACTTTGGCGCGGTTTGCCTCGATCACCGCGAGTGCCACGTTCATCGCCCTGCCGTGATTCTCCTCGCCCCAGTAGCCGGTGAGTTGCGGATCGAACATCTCGCCGAGCCAGTGGATGATAACGGGCCGCCTTGTCTGCGAGAGGACGCGCCGATAGACCCGCTGGTAATCGTCCGATGAGCGTGCGCACGCAGCAAGCGCGCGGCTCGCCATGAGGACGATCCGCCCGCCGAGCCTTTCGATCGCTTCGCATTGCTCTTCGTACGCGGCGACGACCTCATCGAGTGTCACGCCACTGGAGGGCGCGAGTTGATCGGTGCCCGCTCCGCTGAAAAGCACCGCGCCTTCGATGTCTCCTGACACCTCGATCGAGCGGCGGATCAGCTCAAGCGAATTCTTCCAGTCGAGACCCATGCCGCGCTGCGCGGTGTCCATCGCTTCGGCCACGCCGAGGCCGAGCGACCACAGGTAGCGCCGATAGGCGAGGGTCGCATCCCAGTCGACTGCGGCATCGAGCCAAGGGTTCCCTCGGGCGAGAGGAGCCGCGACCACGTGGGCCGCGGCGAGCGCGATGCGATTGAACGTTTTCCTTCCGGCCGTGCCGAAATCGCGGGGCGCGCTCAGCCGGAACTCTTCGAGATTCCCGGCTGCGGAAGGCAGTTTGATACGCACCGTCAGTTTTTCGGGCGCATTCATATTCGCTTTACAGTTTCAGGCTGGGAACGTCGACCCAGCGTCGCGAGCGCCAGGACTTCAGCGCGCACTCTACAAGCTGCAGCCCCTTTGCGCCTTCCAGCAGATTCCACTTGAATGGCGCGCCTTCGCAAACGTGGCGGATGAAGAGCTCCCATTCAGCCTTGAACGCATTATCGTAGGACTTGTCGTCCGGAACCTCCTTCCAGTCTGCGCCGAAATCGTGGGTTTGACGCACGTCCGGGTTCCATACCGGACGGGGTGTGTCCGCGAGTGACTGGGCGAAGCAGCGCGTGAGACCCGCCACAGCGGTACCCTGGGTGCCGTCCACCTGGAATGTCACCAGATCGTCGCGGCGCACGCGCACGCACCAGGAACTGTTGAAATGCGCGATGACGCCGCCTGCGAGCCGGAACGTCGCGTACGCGGCATCGTCTGCGGTGGCCCCGTACCTCTTTCCGTTCTCATCCCAGCGCTCCGCGATGTGCCGCGCACCGAGGCAGGAAACGCTCTTCACCTCCCCGAACAGGCTGTCGAGCACGTAGCGCCAGTGGCACAGCATGTCGAGGATGATTCCGCCGCCGTCCTTCGCACGGTAGTTCCAGGAAGGCCGCTGCGCGGGCTGCACATCACCCTCGAAGACCCAGTAGCCGAACTCGCCCCGCACCGAGAGTATCTTGCCGAAGAAACCGGCATCACGCAGCGCCCGTATCTTCAGCAGTCCCGGCAACCACAGTTTGTCCTGCACCACTCCGTGCCGAACGCCTGCACGCTTCGCCGCGCGACAGAGTCCGAGGGCCTGCGCGAGAGACATGGCCACGGGCTTCTCGCAGTAGACGTGCTTCTTTGCGGCGATGGCGCTCCTCAGCACGGCGGGCCGGAGCTTGGTCGAAGCGGCGTCAAAAAAAACCGCGTCGTCGGGATTTCCGAGCGCCTCGTCCAGGTCGGTCGTCCAGCGCTCGACGCCGTGCTCGGCGGCGAGCTTCTTCAGCTTCTCGGAGTTGCGCCCAACCAGGATCGGGTCGGGGATCACCCGCGTGCCGTCGGCGAGCCGCACCCCACCCTCCTTGCGGATTGCCATGACGGAGCGCGCCAGGTGCTGGTTCGCGCCCATACGGCCCGTCACTCCATTCATGATCACGCCGAGTCTTTGCTCAGCCATGGCTTCGTATCCGAGATTATCCCTTGCGGCGGTCCCCGACGCGGACGATCTTCATCGTGTTGGTCCCGCCAGCCTTGCCGATCGGCTCGCCGATGGTGAGCACGATGAGGTCCCCCTTCTGCACCACGCCGTTCCTCACCAGGACGTTTTCGGCCTCCTCCAGCAGCTCCTCCCGGTCGTCGCCGACGTACTTCACCATCAGGGGATAGGTGTCGCGAAACAGCGCGCAACGATAGCGGGTCACGGTCTGCGAAGTGAGAGCGTAGATCGGCACGCCGCAGTTGATGCGCGACATCCACAGCGCGGTCGAGCCCGATTCCGTAAGGGCGGCGATCGCTTTCACCTTGAGGTGATAGGCGGTGAAAAGCGCCGCCATGGCGATCGACTGGTCCACGCGGGTAAAGACGCGATCGAGGAAGTCGCGCTCGAGCGTCACCTGGGCCGAGTCCTCCGCGACTGCGCAGATGCGGCTCATCGAGGCGATAGTCTCGACCGGGTACTTGCCGCTTGCGGTTTCCGCGGACAACATCACCGCGTCGGTCCCGTCGAGCACGGCATTGGCGACGTCCGACACCTCGGCGCGCGTAGGGACCGGGCTCGAGATCATCGACTCCATCATCTGCGTGGCGGTGATGGTGAGCTTGTTCTGCTCGCGCGCGTGACGAATCATGCGTTTTTGCAGCGCCGGGACCGAGGCATCGCCGACTTCGACCGCGAGGTCCCCGCGCGCCACCATGATGCCCTCGCAGGCCGACATGATATCGGTGAGCGCCTTGGGCTCGACCGCTTCGGCGCGCTCGATCTTGGCTATGAGGAAGGCCTCGCCACCCGCGGCGCGCAACAGCTGCCTTGCCATGATCATGTCGGCGCTCGACTTGGGGAAGGAAACGGCGAGGTAATCCACCTTGATTTTCGCCGCAGTGCGGATGTCCTCCATGTCCTTAGGCGGGAGCGCGGGGGCGGTGAGGCCGCCACCGAGGCGGTTGATCCCCTTGTTGTTGGAGAGCACTCCCCCATGACGGACGCGGCAGTGCACCTCGTTGCCCACGACCTTTTCGACTTCGAACTCGATCTTGCCGTCGTCAAGAAGCAGCACGTCGCCGGGCCGCACGTCGCGCGGCAGCTCCTTGTAGTCCAGGCCGACGTGCTCGCCGTCGCCGAGCGCGCAGCCCGCATCGAGCACGAAGCGCCGCCCTTTCTCAAGCGTGACCTTGCCGTCCTTGAACTTGCCGACGCGGATCTTGGGCCCCTGCAGGTCGCACATGATCGCGACCGTGCGGCCGAGTCTGGAGGCGATCTCTTTTATCAGCGCGGCGCGGGCGAGA
>Ga0184619_10000348_pt1 | contig 15764 bp, 16 predicted proteins | sample PLM0_60_b1_FD_133146 | JGI IMG/M metagenome (GOLD analysis project Ga0184619, IMG submission 133146) | Groundwater sediment microbial communities from an aquifer in East River, Colorado, USA - PLM0_60_b1 | ecosystem: Environmental > Terrestrial > Soil > Riparian zone | place: USA: East River...
ACGGCGAGAACAGTCGCAAGCCCGCTCGGCACCGGGTAGCCCTCCAGCCAGGATTGGAGGCGGGGAGCGACCACGAAGATCGCTCCCACGGCAGCGAACGACAGCTGGAAGCCGGCCTCGAGGAGCGAATACGGATTCCATGCCAGGAGGACCGCCGCGCCGACGAGAAGGAAGTACCAGCGGTCGCGAGCGCGTCCACAGAGCCACGCGAGCGAGGCCAGGCCACCTGCCACTCCCGCCCGGACGACGGACGGCTGCCACCCGACGGCGACGACGTAGCCCGCAACGGCGAACAGCGCCCCAACCTCCCCTGCGAGTCTGGGAACGCCCAAGAGCCATGCCAGAAGAAGCGCACCGGCGACGACGTAGGCGACGTTTTGTCCGGACACCGCGAGGAGGTGATAGAGACCCGAGGCCCGAAAGCGGTCTCGAAGCCCCGGCTCGATCCCCTCGTCCTCCCCCAGGATGATCCCCGCGATGACAGCACGCCGCTCTCCGATCACCCCGGGCGCAAGCCCCCGCCCTACGAAGCCGCGGAGGGAGTCGGCGAGGCCCCCGAGGCCGCCTCGGCGCCCGACGACGCGGTAGCTGTCTGCTGAGAGGACGACGTGTATGCCCTGCCTGCGCAGGTATGAAGATTCGTCGAAACCGTCGTCCTCGCGACCGCGCGGGCGTTTGATCTCGGCGACGACCTCGACTATCGCGCCCTGGGGCGGCGCCCGGCCACGCGGGAGATCGAGGCGAGCCCGCTCGTCGGGAGCCACCTCGCCGAAGCTCAACACGCGGACCGGTACTCGGACGGCGAACGGGCCAAAGCGAGCGGGACCCGTCACCTCGAGCCGCGCCCGCGCCACCCGGTCCACCTCTGCCCCGAGAACACTGCTGTCGAGGGCGGCCAGCCGCAGGCTCCCGGCCCACCAGCCTGCCAGGAGGACGGCCGCCGCAAGCACAGTGGCCCGGCAATCACGAACAGCTAGCGCTGCCGCAGCGAGCACCGCCGCAAGCAGGGCAATTCCGATTCCATGCACCTCGTGGGCAAGCGATGCGGTCAGTCCCGCGCAGAGGGCGGCGGCCAGCAGATGTGGCGCTGGGATCCGGCCCAGGAGACTCATAGATCGACGAGCTTCTTGAGCTGCGCCAGGCGAGCGGGACCGATCCCAGACACCGCGTCGAGCTCATCGACGGACGAGAAGGCGCCGTGCTCGTCTCGATAGTCGAGAATCTTCTGCGCCGTCACGGGACCGACCCCCGGCAGCGTGTCGAGCTCCTCGAGCGTCGCCGTGTTGAGGTGAACCGGACCGGCAGCCGTTCCCGGTGAGGTCGCACCGGGCGAGGCAGTCCCTCTCCCCCGCACCGGGACGATGACCTGCTGTCCGTCGGCGACCGGGGCCGCCAGGTTGATCGCATTCAAGTCCGCCTTGGGCTTCGGGCCGCCCGCGGCGCGGATCGCGCCGTCGACCCGGCTGCCGTCGTCTAGCCGATAGAGACCGGGGGTGCGCACGGCTCCCACGACGTGTACGAGCAGCTTCCGCACAGGCGCCGGCTCGGCGCGCAGGGCCGCAGGAGCTACCCGCGCGGCAACCGGTTGCTCCTTACGGAACGCAAGTCGCCCCGCAAGCAGCAAGGCGGCGAGGAGCACGGCGACATAGGCCAGCGCGCGGGCGCGTGAGATCTGAGGCATCCCCACCGCTCAAGGCGCCGGCCCTGCAAGCATGGCCACGCGGACGTCGATCGCCGTGCGCATCCCTCGATGCTGCGGGGAGGGACCGCGGACGTGGCGCTCCGAACGCGCCGAGATTCACACGGAATCGCGCCGGCTATCCGACGCAGGGCCCCGAGGACACCGGGCGAAGCCGCTTCGAGACCCCGCGCAACACAAGCTCTACCGGAATCGCGAAGCCACTCGGCCCACGTTTGGCACCGGCGAAGACCATGGCGATCACCCTGCCCCGCGAATCGACGACTGGGCCGCCGCTTTCGCCGGGTTGCACCTTTCCGCGCAGCGGCACGATCATCCGCGCGCTCACACGGCGGTCGTACGCGTCGGGCGCGATCACCGTCCTGGACGAGCCTGCGGTCGCCGCCGTCCCGGTGAGCGGTCCGTCTCGCGGGTAACCGAGAATGACGACCTTCCTCGGAAACTCGCCGTCGCGGTCGACGGCAAGCGGATCGAGGGCGAGGGACGGAACGCGAAGAAGGGCCACATCGTTCTGCGCATCCACGTAGACCGGCTGCGCCTCGAGCATCTGGCCGTTGGGCGCGAGAATCGTCGTCTCGTGCTCCCCGGCGATCACGTGCGCATTCGTCGCCACCAGCGCCTTGCGCACTACCCAGCCCGATCCCTGTGTGCCGAGCCCGCACGCGGTCCCATGGAGCTTGACGACGCTTCCCGCCGCGGTCTTCGCGCCGGGGCTCTGGAGGACGCTCGCGTCCGGCGGAGGCAGCGGCCCGCCTCCGAGCGCAAGCTCCGGGAAGGGATCGAAGCGGTTGAGGGCTTGCAGCACACGGTCGGGAGGCACCGCGCGCATGAGCTTGGGGAGGATGGTCGAGTTGCGGACGTCGTTGCGGAAGCCGAGACCCGGCTGGTGCAGCGCGACGACGGCGAGCAGCCAGGCGAGTGCCAGCCCAAGCGCACCGCCGAGCCACGCCCCCACAACCGAATCGAGCAGCCTTAGACCGGGGCGGAAGGCGAGGAAGCGCCTCGGCGACTCGGCGAGCGACACACTCGCCGCACCAAGCACCGAGGCGCCCACGACGGCGCCGACGAGGCTCGCGAAGGCGACCCAGGGGGAGTTCTCGGCGAGGAACTGAGGGCCTATCCACGAGCCGGCCAACGCACCGATTCCGAAGCCGATCAGGGACATCGCCTGCGCGAGCAGCCCCCGATACGCGCCTTGCAGGGCGAAGATCGCTATCCAGACGATGAGGAGGAGGTCCATGGCGCTCACGCGCCGGGAACGTTAGACCCGGGGCTAGACGACGAGGTTCACGAGACGTCCGGGAACCACGACCGCCTTCTTCACATCTTTGCCGTCGAGGTAAGGCTGGACGCGGGGCAGCTCCTTCGCACGGGCTATCAACTCGTCCTCGCTGAGGCCGACAGGAACCTCGACGCGGTCGCGGACGCGCCCGTTCACCTGGACCACGAGCTCGAAGGTCTCGCGCTCGAGAAACGAGCGGTCGGCCTCGGGCCAGGGCGTCCTCCACAGGCGCTCGTGCCCCAAGCGCTGCCAGAGCTCCTCTGACAAATGGGGCACATACGGCTGGATGAGGCTCACCGCCGTCTCGGTAGCGAAGCGGACCTCAGCCGCCCGGGCGGGGTCGTCCTTTGCGTGGTAGACGTCGTTGACGAGCTCCATGACCGCGGCGATCGGTGTGTTGAACTGGAAGCGGCGCTCGATGTCGTCGGTCACCTTCGCGATCGTCTCGTGAGCCCTCTGCACCAGCAGTCCGCTGGCCGGGACGCCGTTCGGCTCCCCGCCCGCAACCTCGAGCCCCAGGCGCCACAGTCGGCCGAGGAACCTGAACATGCCCTCGATCCCGGCGTCCTGCCATTCCTTGTCGGCCTCGGCCGGGCCCATGAAGAGGACGTAGAGCCGCACAGCCTCGGCGCCGAACCGATCGACGTACTGGTCGGGGACGATGACGTTCCCCTTCGACTTGGACATCTTGGCGCCGTGGAAATAGAGCATCCCCTGGTTGAAGAGGCGCGCGAAGGGCTCCCGGAAGTCCACCAGGCCGAGGTCGTTCATCACCTTCGTGAAGAAGCGCGCGTAGAGGAGGTGGAGAATCGCGTGCTCGATACCGCCGATGTACTGGTTGACGGGCAACCAGTAGTCGACGATCGCCCGGTCGAAGGGCGCCTCACCGTTCCGTGGGTCGCAGTAGCGCAGGTAGTACCAGGACGAATCGACGAACGTGTCCATCGTGTCCGTCTCCCGCAGGGCTTTGCCGCCGCACTTCGGACACGTGGTGTTCACCCACTCCTCGGCCGCCGCGAGCGGTGAACGGCCTTTCGGCATGTACTCCTCGACTTCGGGCAGGAGCACGGGGAGGTCTTCCTCCGGAACCGGCACCATCCCACACTCGTCGCAATAGAGGATCGGGATCGGGCACCCCCAGTAGCGCTGGCGGGAGAGCAGCCAGTCGCGCAGGCGGTAGCTGACGGCCGGCCGGCCGCGGCCCCGGGACTCGAGCCATTCCACGATGGCCTTCTTCGCCTCGGTGCTCGACATGCCCGAGAACTGCGCCGAGTCGATCAGCTTCTCGTCACCTGAGTGGCCGATGAACGCGGAGCCTTCCTCGACGTCGCCGTCGACGGGCACAACGACCGGCTTGATCGGGAGCTCGTATCGCTTGGCGAAGGCGTAGTCGCGCTCGTCGTGGGCCGGGACTCCCATGATCGCACCGGTGCCGTACTCCATGAGCACGTAGTCCGACACCCAGACCGGAAGTCGGTTGTCGTTGACCGGATTCGTGACGAAGTGACCCGTGAAGACGCCCGTCTTCTCCTTCTCCGGATCCGCGCGCTCGACGGCCGGCCGCGCGGCGGCATAGCGCGCGTACTCGAGCACCTCCTGCTCGTGGGGGGTTCCTTGCGCAAGCCGCGAGACGAGCGGGTGCTCCGGCGCGAGCACGAAGAACGTGGACCCGAAGAGCGTGTCCGGCCGGGTCGTGAAGACCGGGATGTCGATGTCGAGCTCCTCGATCCGGAAGACGACCTCGGCGCCCTCAGAGCGTCCGATCCAGTTGCGCTGCATGGTCAGGACCCGCTCCGGCCACGACTCCAGCAGGTTCATCTCCTCGAGCAGCCGATCGGCGTACGCGGTGATGCGGAAGAACCACTGCTCGAGGCTACGCGCCTCCACCTCCTGGCCGCAGCGCTCGCAGTGACCGTCGATCACCTGCTCGTTGGCAAGCACGGTCTGGTCGTTCGGGCACCAGTTGACGAAGGCCTCCCGCCGGTAGGCAAGGTCCTCCGCGAAGAACTTGAGGAACAGCCACTGCGTCCAGCGGTAGTACTCCGGCTCGGCGGTCGAGAGCTCGCGGCTCCAGTCGATCGACCAGCCCATCCGCTTCATCTGCTCGCGGATTGCCGCGATGTTCCGGTTCGTGACGTCGCGGGGATGCCGACCTTCCTTGATGGCCGCGTTCTCGGCCGGAAGGCCGAATGCGTCGTACCCGATCGGCCGCAGAACGGTGTACCCGCGGCGACGACGGAGGTGCGCGACGACGTCCCCGAGCGTGTAGTTCAGGACGTGGCCCATGTGGAGCTCGCCCGAGGGATAGGGGAGCATCTCCAGCACGTAGGTCTTTCGGTCGTCCCCGGGCTCCGGAGTCTCAGGGTTGGGGACGACGAACGCCTGCTCTCGCTCCCAGACGTCCTGCCACTTTGCCTCGATTTTCTTCGGGTCGTACCGCTCCACTTCAGCTCCTCGGAGACGAAAAAGCCTCTCTTTCGAGAGGCCGCGGGAGAGTCGAGCAGCCGGCTCGCCGCCGCCCGCTAGCTCCCCCTGTCGCTCGGAAGGGCGAGCTCCATTCTCGTCGCAACTGTAGCGCTAAACTCGCCCGGGTGTTCCTCACGAAGCTCGGGATTCCGAAGCTCTGGCGCGAGGATCCTGAGATCCTCTGGCCGTACGCGCGACGCCTCGCAACTCCGGTGACGTTTTGGCTCGCCCCCTCGTACGGGTACGGCCTCGAGCGAGTGCCGATGACGGGCGGAGGCGTCATCGCTGCAAACCATCTGTCCGCGATCGACCCTTCTCTCCTCGGCTCGCTCAGTCCTCGCACGATCTACTACATGGCCAAAGCCGAGCTTCTGGCGGTGCCGGTGGTGGGCGACGTCCTCACCTGGACCGGCGCCTTTCCCGTTCGCCGTGGCGAAGGCGATCGCGAGGCCCTTCGCCAGGCCCGCGAGATCGTGCGCGAAGGGCACATGGTCGGCCTGTTCGTCGAGGGAACCCGCCAGCCGTTCGGCCACCCCGGCGAGGTACGCCCGGGTGCGACGATGGTCGCTCTGCAGGAGGGGGTCCCGATCATCCCGTGCGGGATCTACTCGTTCGGGTGGACTCGCAACAACCGGATGCCCTGCGCGCTCGTCTGGGGAAACCCGATCGACCTGGGCGGTCTTCCGCGAGCCGGGCGTGGGTACAAGCAGGCGGCCGAGATCCTCGGCAAGGAGATCGTGCGACTCTGGCGCCAGGCCGCCGAGGCGATCGCCGCGGGCTTCCCCGAGCAGCTGCCGGATGGCGCGCGGCGGTCAGGCGCCCACTATCCGCCGCTGCGGCGCGCCCCGATAATTCCGAGCTCCTCCACGAGCGTGAAGAAGGCGGCTGCGTAGGCCGAGTCGGCGGTTCGCGCGCGCACGTCCTCCCAGTTCACCTGCTCCCGCACCGGCCGCGCGATCTGAAGGAGGCTCCTGTAGTCGAGCGTCTGCTCGTCGAGGGACAGAAGCTTCGTTACGAGCACGTCTTCGAGGGACATCACCTGCATGCCGACGGCTTCGACCTCGATGTGCTCGGTCCGCTCGAACGTCTCGTCGGTAATCGGGAGGCCGACCGGCTCGAAGATGAGGTCGATCATGACGTCGTTGTCGTCCCAGGCCTTGTACAGCCATGCCTCCGGGGGGCGCTCCGGGCGCATGCCCGCCGCGGCGAGAACGTCCAGCGCCTCGTCGGCGTCTTCGGGCCTGAGCATGAAATCGAGGTCGTGGTCGGATTCCGGGCCACCGCGCACCCAGACGGCCAGACCGCCCCCGAGCATGAAGGGGACGCCCCCGTCGCGCAGCGCTCCCGCCGCTTTCTTGAGCGTCACGAGCATGGCGTCGAGATCGGCGTTCGGCATGCGGGCTCCCGGTACCCTGCCACGCCGACGGATGAAACGAACCAAGGTCAGGATCGCGGCGGCGGGGGACATTCACTGCACTCCGGAGCGCCGAGCCGAGATCGAAGCGTCGTTCGCCGGCCTCGCCGGCGAGGCCGACCTCGTGCTCCTGGCAGGCGATCTGACGACTTACGGTGAGCCCGAAGAGGCCGCGATCCTCGCCCACGCCAGCCGGGGTGTCGAGGTTCCCGTCGTCGCCGTGCTCGGGAACCACGACTGGCACGCCAACCGGAGCTCCGAGATCCTCAGCATCCTCGAGGAAGCAGGCGTCACGGTTCTGGAGCGCGGGTGGACCGTCTGCGATCTCGACGGGACGAAAGTGGGGATCGTCGGAACGAAGGGCTTCGTCGGGGGCTTCCCCGATTCGGCGCTCCCCGACTTCGGCGAGCCTCTTCTGCGCGAGGTCTACGCCGAGACGACGGCCGAGGTCGCGGCGCTCGAGGAAGGCCTCCGGTCGATCGCCGATTGCCCCCTGCGCGTCGTCCTTCTTCACTACGCGCCGACGGCGACCACCCTGGAGGGGGAGCCGAAGGGAATCCTCGCCTTCCTCGGCAGCGATCGCCTCGCCCGGCCTGTCATCGAGCACGTCCCCGATCTCGTGCTCCACGGCCACGGGCACGCGGGGACTTTCGAAGGATTCATCGGAAAAGTGCCCGTCTACAACGTTTCAGTCCCCGTGATGGGGCGCGATTTTTGGGTGTTCGAACTCGAGGTAGGGGGAACAAAAGAGGCATGAGCATTCTCTGGATCATCCTCATCGTGGTGTTGGTCCTCGCGCTGCTCGGGTTCTTCTCGCGCGGCTACTGGTAGGACCGACGAGTCGCTGAAACGGGCCGGTCGGCTCTTGTTCGGCCGGCCCGGTTCAGGCACGGTTGACGTGTGCGTGCCTGTCCCCCCTTGCTTGCCGAAGCCGACTCGCGTCCGCAGCTTCCACGCCTGGGCGGAATGGCGCGGCCTGACGGCGTCGTGATCGTGAGCGAGCGCTTCTGGGCCTTCGCGGGCAGCGACGGAACTCTGCGAGAAGGCGCGATGCCAGGGTCGCGCTTCGACCGGATTCCCCTGCTTCGAGGCGTTATGAAGCTGGCAGCCGCGTTCGCGCCGGTCTTCCGCCGTTCCGGAGTCGCCGGGAGACGGGAGCGGCGCATTCTTGCGATGCTGGTCGTGGCCCCGGTCGGCTTCGTATTCCTCCCCGCCGCGGCCGCCTGGATCGCCTGGGGGCTGGTGAGCGCGGCGCTCCTGGTCTGGATCTTCCGCGGAAGGACGCTGCGACTCCACGGCGCCGAGCACCGCGCGATCGCAGCCGTCGAGGAGCGGCGGCTGGCCGCCACCTGGGCGGGCGAAGCTTGCCCGTCCCGGTTCTCATGGCGCTGCGGCACGAACTTCGCCGCCCTCGTCGTTCCCGTGACGGCGTTCGCCGACCGCATCTGGCCGTTCGCGCCGGCGCTCTACACCCCTCTGCTCGTGACCGTCTTCTCGCTCGCCCTCACGATGGAGCTCTGGCGGGCCGTTCAGGCCTCACCCTGGAGAGCCGCGCGGATCTTGCTGCTTCCCGGCTTGGGTCTTCAGCGACTGACGACCCGCGAGCCGGCTCTCGAGGAGACGCGCGTCGCCCTGACGGCGGTCGAAGCCGTCCTCCGCAGAGAGCTCGGCTAAAAAAGCTCGACCCGGTCGATCTCGACCGGTTCGCTCGGCCGGTCGGCCGAGTCGCGCGGAACGTCCGAGATCTCGTCGACGACGTCCATCCCGTCGCTGACGCGACCGAAGACCGTGTGCTTCCCGTCCAGCCAGGGCGCGGCCTCGGTGGTGACGATGAAGAACTGGCTCCCGTTCGTGTCCGGGCCTCGGTTGGCCATCGCGAGCGCACCGCGGACGATCCCGTGGTCGTTCGGCTCGTCCTCGAACTCATAGCCGGGGCCGCCGGTGCCGTCGCCGCGCGGACAGCCGCCCTGGATCATGAAGTCGGGAATGATGCGATGAAACGTGATCCCGTCGTAGAAACCGTCCTTGGACAGCTTCACGAAGTTCTCGACGGTCTTCGGCGCGTCCTCGTCGAAGAGCTCGAGTGCGATGGCGCCGTGATTTGTATGCAACGTCACTGTGGTCATGGGCCGCACCGTATAGCGGGTGCTTGTCCGGCCGTCGAACCACAGGCTCCGCTCGGCATACTGGCTTGGCATGGCGTTTGTCGCCTCTGACCGCCACCTCTTGCGGGCCAAGGACCTCGCGGATGCCCGCTATTTCGAGCCGCTGCGCGTAGACGATCTTGCCCGCGCCGCGAAGCTCTCGCGCGCCCACTTCAGTCGCGAGTTCCGGCGCGCCTTCGGCGAGCCTCCTCACGCGTATCTACTGACGAGGCGCCTGGAACGCGCTGCCGCGCTACTGCGGGGCACGGACCGGTCGGTCGCGGAGATCTGCTTCGCCGTGGGCCTGCAGAGCGTCGGCTCCTTCACGACGAGCTTCACGCGCACCTATGGCGTTTCGCCGACTGCCTATCGCGCCTCGTTCCCGCCGGCCTCGCAAGATGCGCTGATCCCTGCCTGCGTGCTGCGTGCTTATGCGCGTCCGCAACGGCGCACGTTTCGAGAAGACAAGGGCTCGGCCGGAAGCGACGATGAGGACACTTCCGTCGACCTAGGAGGACTCGATGTTCAGGATCGCCACCGCGCAGGTGTGGGTGCACGACCAGGATGAGGCGCTGGACTTCTACACCAAGAAGCTCGGCATGGAGGTGCACAGCGACGTCACCGTCCCCGAGATGGGCAACTTCCGCTGGCTCACGGTCGGGCCACCCGGTCAGGAGGATGTCTCGATCGTCCTCATGGCCATCCCCGGCCCGCCGGTGATGGATGCGGAGACCGCCGAGCAGGTGAAGACCCTGATGGGCAAGGGCTTCGCGGGGACGGTCTTCCTCACCACCGATGACGTCCAGGCTTCCTACGAGGAACTGAAAAAGCGTGGCGTCGAGTTCGTGGAGGAGCCCGAGGAGCGACCGTATGGGATCGATTCCGCCTTCCGCGACCCCTCGGGCAACAACTTCCGGCTGACCGAGGTTCGGGAGATGGCCAACGTCTGAGCTGTCGACTACTCGCTCGCCCAGCGGACAGACGTTCAGGCTATGGAGCCAACGGGATTCGAACCCGTGACCTTCTGGCTGCCAGCCAGACGCTCTCCCAGCTGAGCTATGGCCCCGTCTGCGGGAGTGTAGCGGAGGCGTTTCTCCCCTCCGGGGCGGGCAACCGTGTTCGCCTAGCGAGCGATCGCAGCGACCTCTACGGACGGCACGTCGGCCCAGAGCTCCTCGAGGCGGTAGTACGAGCGCGCCTCAGGCGTGAACACATGGAGGACGACGTCGAGGTAGTCGGCAAGGATCCAGCTCGCGTCCCGCTCCCCGTGCACGTGGCGAGGCACCGAGCCTCCCTCGCGCTTCATCCCTTCGCGCACCTCGTCGTAGATCGCCTTCGCCTGCCGGGAATTGTTGCCCGTGCAGACGACGAAGTAGTCGGTGTAGCTGCACACCGGCCGCATGTCGAGGATCGCTACGTCCCTGGCCAGCTTCTCCTGGGCGAGGTCGGCTATTCGGCGTGCTTGGTCGAGGGATGTCAGGGTGGTCGAAAGCTCCTTATTCGCTTGGAATCAGGGTATCACCGGTAAAGGCCGCCGACCTCGATTTCCCGGGCGACCGCGTTCGGAACCATCCCCTCGATCGGCTCGCCCGCGCTGAGGCGCCGGCGAAGCTCGCGCGAGGAGACGTCGACGGCCGGAATCTCGAAGAATTCCACCCGCTCGGGCCGCTCCACCTCCCCGAGCACCTGCTCTAGCCGTTCCGAGGGATAGCCAGGCCTCGTGGCCACGCCGAGACGCGCCAACTCGAGCACGGCATTCGGCTCCTTCCAGGACAGGAAGTCCGTGAACTGATCGGCGCCGACGAGAAAGACCGGATCGTCGAAGCGCTCGGCACGGAGCATGTCGATCGTGCGCGCGTGCTCGTCCCGCACCACCTCGGTCCGCGGGAGGCCGGCGAATGCCAGCCGCGCAAGCTCGAAGCGGGTCGCAAAGTCGAGATCGGCCGGCTTGTGGCCTGGAGCGACGGCGACGAGCACAAGCAGCCGCTCGAGCGGGAAGTGATCCAAAGCGGCCCGTGCGAGCGCCACGTGGCCGTTGTGGGGCGGGTCGAAGACGCCTCCGTAAAGCCCCGTCATGGGTGATCCACCTGGTCACATTGCCGCTCGGTGGATGCGGCCGGGTGGGTCACTCGTATTCGACCTCGTCGTCGGGCTTCACGCCCGCGGCTCGCAGCGCCTCCTCCGGGGCCTCTCCGCGAACGCGGAAGCCTCTGTCCGTTCGGAAGATGCGGAACGGGCGCCGTCTTACGGCCGAAGGTCGATAGACCAGGAAGTCCGCCAGCTTCTCGTCTTGTGGACGCGCCGGCGCGCTTTCGGGAACGAGCTGAAATAGCAGCCGTTTCAACTCCTCGATCCCCTCGCCGGAGGCCGCAGAAGTCTCGATCACTGCCAGGATCCGCGGATCCTGGAGGGTGAATTCGGCCCGAGCAAGGTCGATCTTGTTGAGCACGACGATCTGGGGACGCTCGTCGAGCCCGGCCCCGTAGGCGTGCAGCTCGCCGTCGATCGTCCGGAAGCGAGCTTCGACATCCTCGGCCTGCGCCTCGATCACATGGATCAGCAAACGGGCGCGCTCGAGGTGGGCGAGAAACTCGTCCCCGAGGCCGACACCTTGATGGGCTCCCTCCAGGAGACCAGGGACGTCAGCGACGGTGAGCTGGCGACCGTCAGGAGATTCCACCGTTCCCAGGACCGGAGCGATCGTGGTGAACGGGTACTCGGCCACCTTCGGCCGCGCGTTCGAGATCCGGCGCAGCAGCGACGACTTGCCCGCGTTCGGGAAGCCCACCAGCGCCGCGTCGGCGAGCAGCTTGAGCCGGAGCTCGACGACCTCCTCATCCCCTCCGGCTCCGATCTCCGCGAGCCGAGGCGCCTGGTGCGTCGGGGTGGCGAAGCGGCGGTTCCCCGCGCCGCCCGCTCCTCCGTGCGCCAGTGTCACACGGGCGTCTGGGTGCGCGAGGTCGACGAGCAGACGTCCTTTCTCGTCGAAGACCTGCGTGCCTACGGGAACGCGAAGCTCGACTGGCTCGCCCGTGCGTCCGTGCTTGTTCTTGCCTTCTCCGTGCCGTCCGCGGCCCGCGGTGAAGCTACGCTTGCGCTGAAAAAAGGCGAGATCGCGCAGATCGGGGTCGGCCACGAGGACGACGTCGCCCCCGTCGCCGCCGTCGCCGCCGTCCGGCCCTCCCCTGGGCACGTACTTCTCGCGCCGGAAGCTGAGCGAGCCGTCGCCGCCACGGCCTCCCCGCACCTCGATGCGGGCCCGGTCGTGAAACAACTCGCGCCCTAGAGGATCGAGATGATGCGGTCGCGGAACGCGACCTTGCCGTCGCGCTTGGCGAAGATCGTGTGGTCGCGCCCGACGCCCGCCCCGGGGCCCGCGCGAAAACGCGTGCCGCGCTGCCGGACGACGATCGCTCCCGCCTTGATGTCTTGCCCGTCGAAGATCTTGACGCCGAGACGTTTCGACTCGGAGTCGCGGCCGTTCTTCGAGGATCCGAGGCCCTTCTTGTGCGCCATCTAGTGTCCCTTCAGTGAATGTTGCCGGGCTTCATGGTGGCGAAAAGCGAGCAACGCAAGGACGCAGGGAGCGCTCGTATGCAGGTCATCCGGGAGCGACCGAGGACGCGGCGATGCGAAGGTTTGCAGCCACCAGAAGCCGGAGGACATTTGCTGGAGGGGCACTTAATCCGCCTTTTCCTTCTTCGCCGTGGTCGTGCTCTTCTTCGCCGCCGGTTCCCTCGTCGCCTTCTTGCCGATCGTCTGGATCTCGATCCGGGAAAGGCGGCTGCGGTGTCCGTTCCGCCGCCTGTAGCCCGTGCGGCGCTTGTGCTTGCCGACGATGACCTTCTGGCCGAGGACGTGCTCCGTCACCTTGGCCGTCACCTGCTGGCCCTTGAGCTTGTCGCCGAGCTTCGGCTCCCCGTCGCCCCCGAGCAGAAGGACGTCCGGATGGAACGTCTTGCCTTCCTCCACGGCGAGGCGGTCGACGAGCAGCCACTCGCCCTCGCGGACGCGGTACTGCTTCCCGCCGACTGCGATCACTGCATATGCCTGTTTCTCAGCCATAAGCGTCAAGAGAGCGGGCTCTCCTGGCCCGCTTCTGGAGCGGATTCTACCGGCTTGCGCTTGCGTCCGCGCCCGCCCCGCGTGCCGCGACGCGTCTTCTTCTTGGGCTTCGACTCGGCCGTCGCTTCACCCGACTCGGCCTCGGGTTTCGTCTCGGTCGGGGCAGCAGCGGGCTTGCTAGCAGCAGCGGTTTCGGTGGATGCTGCCGGCGCGGCTGCGGGCTTCTTCTTCCGGCCCCGCCCTCCGCGACTCCCTCGGCGCGTCTTCCTCTTTGGCTTCTCAGCCTCCGGCTTCGGCGTCTCGGAGTCCGCAGCCGACTTGTCGCCATCCTCGGAAACGAGCACCGCATGCGCCGACGTCTTCCCGACGTCCTCGATCCGGATCTCAACCTTGTCCCCGACGTGTGCAGCCGCGCCCGCGACCGTGATGACATAGCCGTCCAGCCGCGCGATCGCGTCCGTTTCGGTGTGCAGATGCGCTTCCTCGAGCTCGACCTCGAGCTCCTGGCCCGGCTCGACGGGGAACGCTTGCGGCTCCACCTCCGCGGATTTCCCTTCGCTGAGGACGACGAAGTGATCGTGGGAGGCGCGCTGCCGGCCCTTGAGCGCGAAACGGCGTCCCGTCTCCTTCTCGAGCTCGGCGAGCCGGGAGCCGCCCGGGCCCACGAGGAGCGTCGCGACCTGCGAGTTGAGCTCGACGAGGAAAGACTCGCTCTTCGACTCGGCCACGAGCCGGCGAAGACGGCGCTCGACGTCGACGGCGTGGGTCTCCATCGAGACGACGACGCCGTCGCCCTTACAGGTCGGACAGCGGTCGGTGAGGATCTCACGCGGCCCGTCGGTGACGTTCTGGCGCGTCATCTCGACGAGGCCGAGCGGCGAGATCTCGACGACGTAGGTCTTGGTCCGGTCCCGGTGGAGTTCATCGTTGAGCGCTTCCTCGACGAGATGGCGATTCTTGGGGTTCGCCATGTCGATGAAGTCGATGACGATGATCCCGCCGATGTCGCGGAGACGGAGCTGGCGGACGACTTCCTTTACCGCCTCGAGGTTGTTCTTCGTGATCGTGTCCTCGAGCCGGCCCTGGCTCGTGCGGCCGCGCGCGCCGACGAAGCGCCCGGTGTTCACATCGATGACGGTGAAGGCCTCGGCGTAGTCGAAGATCAGGTAGCCGCCCGAGGGCAGGTCGACGCGCCGACCGAGGGTCGAGCGGACGGCCTCGTCGACGCCGTAGCGCTCCATCAGAGGCTCCTTGTCCTGGTACAGCTCGACGCGGGCGGCAAGCTCCGGGGAGGTCCGCCTCAGGTAGCCGACGATGCGGCGGTACGTGCGGTCGTGGTCCACGACGACACGCTGGAAGTCCCGGATGAAAAGGTCGCGGATGATCCGCAGCGGCAGCTCGGACTCCTGGTAGACGAGCGCCGGTGCCTCGGCACGGTTCGCCCGGCCACGGATGGTGGACCAGAGCTTCTGGAGAAGTGCGAGGTCGCCCTCCAGCTCCTCGCGCGAGGCGCCTTCGGCCGCCGTGCGGACGATCAGCCCACCCTCGGGAAGCTCGAGCGCCTTGCAGATCGCTTTCAACCGGTCGCGTTCCTCGTCATCGAGACGCCGCGAAACGCCGATGCCGTCCCCGAACGGAACGAACACGAGGAAGCGACCGGGGAGGGAGACTTCAGTCGTGAGGCGGGCACCCTTCGTCCCCATGGGATCCTTGACAGCCTGCACGAGCACTTCCTGGCCGCGCTCCACGAGCTCCTGGATCCGTCGTCCGTGCTTTCGTCCCTCGAGCTCGGGCACGACGATCTCGTCGACGTACAGGAAGCCGTTCTTCGCGAGTCCGATGTCGACGAACGAGGCCTCCATGCCGGGAAGGACGTTGTCGACCGTTCCCTTGTAGACATTGCCCGCAATCGAGCGCCGTCCCGGCCGTTCGAGGTAGACCTCGCTGACCACGCCGTCCTCGAGCACGGCGACTCGCTGCTCGCCCACCTCGACGGAGACCAGGATCTCCTTCTTTACGTCGGCACGGGCGCTTCGCGTCCGCACTGGCGGAGCCTTCCGCTCCGTCCGGCGGCGCTTCGGCTTGGACTCGACTTCCTTCGGCTGCTCGGCGACGACCGTGGCCGTCTCGGCCTTCTTCTTGCTACGCCCCCGCCCGCCGCGCGATCCTCGCCGTCGGCGAGGCTTTTGCTCAGGCTTTTCCGGGGGTGTCTGTTCCTGCGCGGCGGCCTCGGGAGCGGCCGCCTCTAGCGGCGCCTCCTCGTCCGAGCCTTTGCGCTTGCGAAACCATGGCACGTGTCAGATCTCCTTTCGGGCGCACGCCTCGGCCGCCCGCAGGCATGGCCGTCAGCGTGTCAGCGCCAAATCTCATTTTTGTTTGGTGCGTGGGATCCCGCTCGCCCGATTTGGGCTCGGTGCTCCCTGCGCGTACCCTCTCAGGGTAGCAGGCGACCTCTACGCGGCCGCCGGCCTGACCTGAGCTTGCTTGCGCTTCACGGCCCGAAGCCGCTGGCTGAGACGAGCCCACGCCCACGGCTCGATCTCGTTGTACCGCCCCGAGGCGATCTCCGCCCTGGTCACTTCCAGATACTCGAACCAGGCGTCGGCTTCCTCGATGGCCAGTGCCTCGTGGTCCGAGAACACATGGTCGCCGCTCATGCGCGGATAGGCTAGGACCGGGACCGGACGGAGCCGA
>Ga0184619_10000350_pt1 | contig 15729 bp, 11 predicted proteins | sample PLM0_60_b1_FD_133146 | JGI IMG/M metagenome (GOLD analysis project Ga0184619, IMG submission 133146) | Groundwater sediment microbial communities from an aquifer in East River, Colorado, USA - PLM0_60_b1 | ecosystem: Environmental > Terrestrial > Soil > Riparian zone | place: USA: East River...
AGCTGTCCGGGCCGCCATTCGCGCACCAGCGTTTCGACCTCCGCCATGCACCGGCTCGCGCCTGCCGCCTCGAACATTCCCAAGGGGTTGGCGAGTCGCGTCTCGGTGTCACCCACCGCGACGCCGATCCAGCGCGCGCCGAAATCGAAAGCAAGTACGGTGTGGCCGGAGACCTTTGACGGGGCCACGGCCGCCTCGCTCACGCGTGCCCTGCCTCCTCGGACAATCTGGCGAAGTCGATGCCGAGCAGCTTCATCGCCGCGGGCAGCCGCTCCTCTGTCGGCGTATCGAAAATGATCCCATCCTTGGCCTCGACCGTGAGCCAGGCGTTTTGCTTGATTTCGTTCTCGAGCTGTCCCGCCGCCCAGCCTGCATAACCCAGAGTGACGAGCATCTTGCGCGGGCCGCCGCCCTGCCCGACTGCTTCCAGAATGTCCTTGGAGGTGGTGAGGCCCACCTTGTCGCGCACCGAGAGGGTGGACTGCCATTGGCCGAGGGGCTGATGCAGAACGAAGCCGCGATCGGTCTGGACCGGCCCGCCGAAATAGACCGGCTCGTTCACCAGAATCTGGGAAGTCAGCCGCAGGCTCAAGCGGTCGAACAGGGCGCCCAAGGTCATCTCGATCGGGCGGTTGACCACCACGCCGAGCGCCCCCTGTTCATTGTGCTCGCAGATAAATGTCAGGGTGCGGGCAAAATACGGATCGACCATGTTGGGCATGGCGATCAAGAAATGGTTGGTGAGATTGACCTGGGCCATGGAGGCGAGCTCCTATTGTAATCCCTGGGCAGGGTCGCGCACAATTTTGCGCCGCGCGCAGGGCTGCGAGGGCGGGATTTTCAGGCGGCAGCCCGCCGTTCCTTGAGGAATCCGGAAATTTTCTCGATGAGATCGTCTTCCTGGTAGGGCTTGCCGAGGAAGTGGCTGACGCCGATCTGTTTCGCGTAGTTCTTGTGCTTGTCCGCGGTGCGCGAGGTGATCATGATGATCGGCACCCGGGCAAGGCGCTTGTCCGCTCGAACGTTGCGCGTGAGATCGAACCCGTCCATGCGCGGCATTTCGATGTCGACCAGCATCACGTCGGGGACGACCTCCAGCAGCTTCTCCATCGCTTCGACGCCGTCGCGCGCCGTCACCACGAGATAGCCGTGGCGTTCGAGCAGCCGCCCGGTGACCTTGCGCACGGTGAGCGAATCGTCGACCACCATGATCGTGGGCTGCGTGGCCGGGGCCTGCGGCTTGGGCGCTTCATAAACGATCGCCGGACGCGCAGCCACTTCCTTCAGTGCGAGCAGGACCGGATTCAAGATGAGCACGATCTCGCCCGTGCCGAGCACCGTGGCGCCCGTGATGCCCGCGACCCGCTGCAGCTGCGGACCGATCGACTTCACGACGATTTCCTGGTTGCTGCCGACCATTTCGTCCACGTGCAGCGCGATGGCGTTGGTGCCGCTGCGCAGGTACAGCGTCGGGGAGAAGCGTTTCTGTTCGGCGATCGCGTCGGATATCCCGAGGAGATGCGGCAGATAATGGAACGGGTAGCGCCGATCCTGCCATTCGGTCTGGCGCGACGCATAGGCGGAGACCAGTTGCTCCTGCCTCAATTGCAGCACCTGCTCGACCATCACCGAGGGAATCGCGTAGGTCTTGCTGCCCGCGCGCACCAGCACCGTCTGGGTCACGGCAAGGGTAAGCGGCAGGTAGATGGTGAAGCGGGTGCCCTGCCCCCGCGTGAAGCGCATCTCCACGCGTCCGCCGAGCGCGGCGACTTCGCTGCGCACCACGTCCATGCCGACGCCGCGTCCTGCCACCTGTGAGACCTCGGTGGCGGTGGAGAATCCCGCGTGAAAAATGAAATCGGCGATCTCCGCCTCCGAGAGCGTCGTACCGGGTCCAATGAGACCCTTTTCGATCGCTTTCTCGCGGATCCGGTCGATCGGGAGGCCCGCGCCGTCATCGGAGAGCGAGAGCTGCACTTCGTTGCCTTCCTGTTTCAACTCGAGGCGAATTTCGCCGATTTCCGGCTTGGCGGCGGCCCGGCGTTTGTCCGGCGCCTCGATGCCGTGGGTGACGGCGTTGCGCAGCAGGTGCTCGAACGGTCCGGTGATGCGCTCGAGCACCGAGCGGTCGAGCTCGACCTGGGTGCCCTTGATGTCCAGATTGGCGCGCTTTCCGACTTCCTTCGCGGTCTGGCGCACGATGCGGTAGAGACGTTCCTGGAGGCTGCCGAACGGGACCATACGCACGCGCATCAGGTCCTGCTGCAGGTCGCGGGTGAGCCGCGCCTGCGCGAGCAGGGCCTTCTCGGTTTCGTCCACTGCGTTGGCGAGGTTTCCGTGCACGGTCGAGACGTCGTTGACGCTCTCGGCCATCAGCCGCGTCACTTCCTGGAAGCGGGTGAAGCGGTCGAATTCGAGCGGGTCGAATTCACGCATGGACTCCCTCGCGAGTTCCTGGCGCGATTGCATCTGCGACTCGGCCTGGATTTCGATCTCGCGCAGCTGCGCGCGCAACCGCGCGACGTTGTCGGTGAGTTCGTGCATCGCCGCCTTGAGAGCGCGCATTTCGCCCTCGATCCGGCTGCGCGCGATGGCGACTTCGCCCGCCTCGTTGACCAGCCGGTCGACGATGTCCGCGCGCACCCGCAACAGCGCCTTCGGCTGCAGCTCGCGCTCGCCAAGCGGTACCGCCTTCGCCGCGCCCGCCGGGGCCCGGGGCTCGGGCTCGGGTGTCGCCTCGGGCGCCTCGAGGGCGACGGCCGCCGGCTTCGAGGCCACCGCCATGGCGGGCAGGCTCTCGTCCGGCGTACGGGGCTTCTGCAGCTGCTCGAACAAGATACCCATGCGGTCCCACGACGTCTCCAACTCCTCGAACAGGGCCGTCGGCAGCGTCTTGACCGACATGGCGTTCTCGACGCGCGTCTCCATGTGGTGCGTCAGCTCGCCCAGCGCCATGGCTCCCGCCATGCGCGCGCTCCCCTTCAGCGTATGCAGCACGCGTTGCAGCGCATGGCCGAGCGCGGAATTGGCCGGATTGTCGCGCCAGTCGCGCGTCGCCGAACCTACCGAGGGAACCAGCTCCTGGGCTTCGTCGATGAAGATCTGCAAGAGCTCAGGATCGATGTCGTCGTCGAGCCGCCGCTGGCGGCGCTCGAGCGTAAGGTCCAGATCGAGGTCATCGAGGGAAGTGTCGTCTGCCTTGCTTTCGGCGAGCTCCTCGGACGCACCGCTCTCCGTTTCGCGAAGCGGCGCGGCCTGGGGAGTCGGTTCCCTTTCTTCGGGTGTCGTCGATTCCTGAGAGATCCCCGCCTGCTCCCCGATGCGCTCCAGTCGCGCAACCAGCTCCGGGACGGCTTGCGGCACCCGCAATTCGACTACGCTCATAACCATTGCCTCGATCGTGTCGATTGCTTCTCCGACCAGCGACTGTTCGTCCTCGGAGAGCTCGCTGGTCGCGAGTTTTTGCAGCGCCTTCTCCAGCGCATAGCCAAGGTCCGAGAGGGTGGAGATCTTCACCGTCCCCGAGGTGCCCGCGAGCGTGTGTACCGCGCGTAGCAGGCCGTCGCTGACCACACCGTGCTGGCGCAGGGTCTCGTGCTCCTCCCTGATCGCGATAACGTGCGCGCGCGCCTCTCCGCTGAAAATGGCGAAGAGCGTCGTCGAGACCCGGTGTTCGCCGAGGTGGACGAACTCTTCGGGTCCTGCCGGCGCGGACCGGACGGGGGCTGCGGCCGCAGAGGCGAACTCGGCCCTTGCCGGCGCGGCAGGTGCCGCCGCCGGGACCGAGGGCGCTCCGAGCACCTCGTGAGACGCCTGCTCCATGGCTTCGCCGCGACCCACGCGCTCCGCGGCCGCGACGAGCGAGCGCTCATCGCTCGAGACTCCACCCGCCTTCAGGCGCTTGACGTTGTCGGAAAAGTATTCGTGCGCCCGCGCGATCAGCTGCAGCAGCGCCGGCGTTGCGGCACGTTCCTCCTGCACCCACACATTCATGGTCTGCTCGACCGCCCTGGCGGCTTCGCCGAGGCGCATGAGGCCGACCATGTGCCCGCTGCCCTTCAAGGTGTGGAAACCGCGGCGGATCGTGGTGAGCGCTTCCTTGCTGGCGTGCTGTTCGCGCACCGTATCGAGGTGTTCGCGGATCGATGCGAGCACCTCGTCGGACTCCTCCAGATAGACCCCTAGGAGCTCGGCGTCGATCGCTTCGGCGCTTGCGTCGATGAGCTTGGCGGCCTCAGGAGATGGGGAGGGCGCCGCCGCCGTGATCTTCTCGATGGCTTCCCTGAGGAACGGCGTAAGCGGCATGGTGCTCGCCTTGTCGAGCGCCTTGAGCGCCTTCCCCGCTGAATCTTCCAGCTTCTGGTCGGCAATGAGCCCCGCGTCTTTCTTGAGGCCGGCGAGGTTTTTTTTCAGTTCGGCCCGAAGGACTCCATCTTCGGGTTTGGTCTTCCATTCCTCGTACAGGCTCGCCGTCTCGCGCTGCTGCTCGGCGACCTGTGCCTCGACGGTGGCAACCGGCTGGGCGGTGTCGGCTTCTTCTTTTCTTGCGGCCGCGATCGGCTGCATCGCAGCTTCAAAGTCGACCTTGCCGTAGGCGAGACCCTCGATATAAAAACCAAGGCCCGAGAGAGTCTGGGCGATACGCTCGAAATCCTGCGGACTCGCGCCGTCGGCCGCGCTCGAGAAGCGGCGGATCTCCTGCGCGGCCGCAGCCAGGGAATCGCGCGCGCGCTGCTCGCCCAGCATCTCGAGCGCCCCGAGCAGCTGGTGCACGGGCTTGTCGAGCGACGCGAGCTCATCGCGTTTCGCTGTATCACGGAAGAAGGCGTCCAGAACCTGCTCGATCGTGCGCAGGTTGGCGCGCATTTCCGACACAACTTGGTTCATGAGCAGGCGTTCCTGCGCCTTGCGCGACATCTCGTCGAGCAAGGGGATCTCCGGTGCGCTGCGCCGGAGCTTGCCGAGCATGCAATCTTGCAAGCGCGAACGCAGGAGTTGCGCCTGCTGGGCAAACTCGACGGAGAGATGCGCGAGGCCGGCAAGCGCATTTTCGAGCAGCAGGAGTGCTGTCGCGACTTCGAGCGCGACCGTCTCGCTCATGCTTTCGCGGTTCGAGGTGAGCCGCCCAGCGACCCCGGCGACTTCACCGGCGAGCGCGGTGAGATCCGCGTTCCCAAGTTGCTCCGCGTCATCCTTGAGCGCGGCGGCACTGTCGCGGAATGCGAGCAGCGACGGAGGATTGCCTGATGCGAACTTGTTCCAGGCATCTTTTGCATGAGTGAGGTGCTCGCGCGCCGACTTCAGCGCCGGACTTTTCCCGACCGTGTCGCCATCGCTCTCGGCCGCCGGAATGGTCTGGCTCAGATGATAGGCTTCCTGAACTTCGCGCACGCGCGCGGTCGCCGGTTTGGCGCGAGCCACGTAGTAGAGGACTTCGCGCATCAGCCGCTCGGCGACGCTCGGGGTGCCTTCAAGCAGGCGCTTGATCTGTTGCTCGATGCGGTTGCACAGCTGTTTGGCGTCGAGATCCTGGGGCAGCGCCTTGTGCGCGAGGGCATCGAAGAAGCCGAGCGACACCCACCAGAAGGCGCGCTGCGAGGCAGGACCCTGCGCCGCCTCGATCGCTTCGATGGCGGCGCGCATGTCCTCGGCACCGCCGGCGTCGTTCTTGAGCCATTTGAGGAATCCGCGCTGATAGCGGCCGCGCTGCTCGCGCAGGTATTTGTCCGATTCGCCGGCCTTCAATGCGCCCGCAAGCTTGTCGCGCTTGGGCGGGCGGAAAGTGAGATTCGGATAGTAGAGATCGGTCGGGTCGGCATGTCCACCCCGCGCCGTGACGACATCGCGGTACAGAGCATAGAGCCTGAGCGGCTGATTGGGGTTGCCCGCCATGAGCTGATCGAGGTAGGCGCGGATTCCGTTCAGGGCGCGCTCGACCAGTCCGAAAATGTCGCTCTTCCTTAGGGAAGCCTCCTTTTCGATGCCGGCGAGCAGGCCTTCGAGCTCCTCGGATACGCGAGTGATGCCTTCCAGACCCACGATCGAAAGCGCACCGTGTGCCTGGTGCAGGTGCGATTGGCTCGACTTCAGCTGCGCAGCGTCCGCGCTGTTCGCCGCGAACGCGCGTAGCGCCTCCTGGGCGCGCTGGATAGCGTGGTCGATCTCGCCCTTGACCCAGGAAAGGGGCCCGACGTCGAAATCGGCGCGTGCAGTCATTGCTCCCGACCTGGCTCCCGCCTCAGCCAATCTTGAAGCCCGACACCGAACCTTTCAGCTCCTTGGCGAGCTCGGCGAGCTGGCCGATCGACACTGCGGTGCGCTTGGTACCCTCGGTGGTCTGCTGCGTGATGCTCAGAATGTCCTGCATGCTGGTCGCCACGGTGTTTGCGGATCTCGCTTGCTGTTCGGTGGTCATCGTAATACCTTCAATCAGGTGGGCGAGCTGCTGCGACACCGATCCGATCTCGGAAAGCGCCTGGCCCGCGGCGTCCGAGAGCTTCGCGCCTTCGACCACACCCTGCGTGCTCTTCTCCATGGCGGAGACCGCGTCCTGCGTGTCCGTTTGAATGGTCTTGACGATCGCACCGATCTGCTTGGTCGCCTCGGCTGAGCGCTCCGCAAGCCGCTGCACTTCTTCGGCCACCACGGTGAAGCCGCGCCCGGCTTCACCCGCCGAAGCCGCCTGGATTGCGGCGTTGAGCGCGAGAACGTTCGTCTGCTCGGTAATGTCCGAAATCAGCTCCACGATCTCGCCGATCTCCTGAGAGGATTCGCCCAGTCGCTTGATGCGCTTGGAGGTCTCCTGGATCTGCTCGCGGATTTCGTTCATGCCCGAGATCGAGTTCTGCACCGCCTGCGTGCCTTTTTGCGCGGCGGCAAGCGATTGGCGCGCCACGCTCGCCGACTGCGAAGCGCTCTCCGACATCGCGTTCATGGCCTTTGCCATGCTGAGAACGGAGGCACTCGTCTGGCGAATCTCGACGGACTGTTTTTCGGCGGCGGCGAGGAGCTGCGCGGAGGTCTGCTGCGCGGACTCCGTTGCGCTCGTCACCTGTGCCGCGGCGGCGTTGATCCTGGCGACGAGGGTTCTCAGCTCGTCGATGGTGAAGTTCACCGAGTCGGCAATGGCGCCGGTGATCTCTTCGGTCACCGTCGCTTTCACGGTGAGGTCGCCTTCCGCGAGGTTCCCCATTTCGTTCATCAGGCGCAGAATTGCGTCCTGGTTCGACTGGTTGGTGCGCTCGGTCTCGGCGCGTTGGCGCTCGGCCGCTTCGGCGCGTCGGCGCGTGTCGCCCAAGTACACCAAGACGATCAGCGAGATCACGGCGATGGCCGCGAGGATCAGGAACCCGAGCACGATGAAGTTCGTGGTGCGCCCGCCAAGTTCCTGCTCGTACGCGTCGGCCAGTTTTTGCGACGCGGCGAGCAGCGGCTCGGAGTCGTCCACGACCTTGCGGCCGGCCTGCTTTGCATTCACCAGCGACTGCAGATTTCCGAGAATCGAGGCCACCGCCCCCTGGAATTCCTGGTAGGCCTTGTCAAGTTCTGCAAGCTTTGCCTGCTGCTCGGGGTCCTTCGCTGCGGTGACGCGAAGCACGTCACTGCCCTTCGACAAGCCCTGCAGCACCTCGCGGAAGGTGGTGGTGTCCTTGCCCATCAGAAACGCCACTTCCGGGTCGATCACGTCGGCACCGAGCATGGCATTCGCGTTCCGCGCGAGCCGTTGCGTCAACATCACCAGCTGCCCTGAAAGGGAGAGCTCGCGCGCGGGAGCCTGTGACTGCAGTTTGAGCGCCTGAACCTGCTCGGCAAGATCGAGCAGTAAGGGATTGTTGGTGTTGATCAGGCGTACCGCCGCGGCGAGTCCGATAAGGTTCTTGCTTTGTGCGAGCACGAGCTGCGTGCTGCGGTCGGTCTTTTCCCATTCCTTGGTCAAGGCATCGAGCTGCGGCTTGACCGTGTCGGAGGTCGGTGGCAGGAACACGTCACCCGCCAGCCCACCCTGCGTGAGCAGCTTCAGCGCCGCGAGGAATTCATCGCGCGACTGCTGCAGCTGCTTGAACGCTTCGGGGCTGCCGATGAGCCCGGTTTGCGCCGCCTTGGCGATGCGTTGGGACAGCATGCGCATCTGCGCGGCAGTGGAAACATAGATCGTGCCGAAGGTCGCTTCGCGGTTGTCCTTGAACACGATGAATGCGGCCGCGACGAAGAGCACGGCAAATATGGCGCCGAGAATCGTGTACTGCCGGCCGACGCGGGTCGCTCCGACACCGGCCATCCGCTGCTTCGGCCCTTCGATGACGGTTGTCGGGCCGGGTGCGGGCCGGGCCACGGGCCTGGGCACGGCCCGAGGGATGGGTCTCGGACCCTGCGTGGTGGGCGTCGCGCCCTTGCTTCCCGTCTTGGCTGGAAATCTGAGAAATGCCATTGGTCTCTCCTGTGTTCGGATTTGCGTCGATGCCGCTAGACGCCCACCTGAAGAAAATCGTCGTGCGCCACGAGCGCACCCATGTCCAACTCGTACCAGAGGCGGCCATCCTCATCGTGGTAGGCGGCTCCGATCCAGGACCGGTCGGTCGCCTTCTCCACCAGCTGCATGGTCTGCACGTTTTTAAGACCGAGCATGCGGCTGATCAGCAGTCCACTGAACGAATGGAAGCGTTCGGCGATCAGCAACAAGCGGCAATCGGGCGTACGCACCGTGTGTCCCCCTCCCATGAAGGCGGCGAAATCCACGACGCTCGCGAGCACCCCACGGATGTTCGCCAGGCCCAGATACCAGCTCTTGGTGAGCGGAACGCCCGAAAACTCCGGCAGAGAAAGCATCTCCCCGGCTTCGTCCAGCTTGAGGAGCCAGTTGCCGCTACCCGCTTGCACCCCCAACCGCGAGGTGGGCTCGGCTTCGGTCTGAGCCTCACGCAACCGCTGGGCGAGTCCCTGCTGGAACTCGCGTAGGCTGATCTGTCTTGCCACGGTCTGGGCCTATTTGATCGCCGCGACCTTCGCGATCAACTCCTTGGCGTCGATCGGTTTCATCAGGTAATCCTTCGCGCCCTGGCGCATCCCCCAGACGCGATCGGTTTCCTGGTTCTTGCTCGTGACCACGATCACGGGGATGTGCTTGGTCGCCTCGTCGCGTGTGATGGCACGGGTCGCCTGGAACCCGTTCGTGCCCGGCATGACCACGTCCATCAAGATGAGATCGGGCTTCTCCGACTTCGACTTTGTGATTGCCTCGTCGCCGTTTTCTGCCGTCACGACCTGGTACCCCTGCTTGGACAGGGTTTCCATGAAAAACTGCCGGTCGGTCGGCGAATCATCCACGATCAAGATCTTCTTTACGGCCATGGCAATCTCCTCAGGTACGAACGGGCGCGTACGCCCCTATGGTTTTCAAAAGACTATCCTTCGTAAATGGCTTGGTCAGATATTCGTCCGAACCCACCATTCGGCCGCGCGCCCGATCAAACAGGCCGTCCTTGGAGGACAACATGATCACGGGCGTGTCGGCGAAGTGTGTGTTTTTCTTGATCAATGCGCAGGTCTGATAGCCGTCCAGGCGAGGCATCATGATGTCCACGAAGATGATGTCGGGCTGGTGGTCGGTGATCTTGGCGAGCGCGTCGAAACCGTCTTCGGCGAGGATCACCTTGCAACCGGCTTGAACCAGGAAAATCTCCGCGCTGCGGCGGATCGTGTTCGAATCGTCGATCACCATCACTTTGACGCCGGCAAGATTCGCGGGTTCGCTCACGACTTTTACCCCTGCAAACGTCCTGTGTTTCTCGTGTTCCGACAGTTTCGTCGACTCTCGTATGCGCTGGCTTGACTCCGCCTCGTACACCTTTCCACACTATACAACCAAATCCAGTCAAAACAAAGCCTTGTGTGCCGTATTTCAGAAGCGCTATCAGGATCGCCACCTCACCCGATCGCGACTCGTGGGATGTTCCAGGGATATAGCAGGGGTCGTGCCTAAACTCAAAGTTCGATCATCTCGAAGTCCTCCTTCCGAGCGCCGCATTCCGGACAAGTCCAGTTCATCGGGACATCCTCCCAACGCGTCCCGGGCGGGAGTCCCTCCTCGGGAAGACCCTCCTCTTCGTCATAGACGAAGCCGCAGATCAAACACATCCAGGTTTTGAAATCTTGCTTTTCCGTCATTAAGTTGGGATGAGTTACAATGAATGGGCCCGCATCATAACCCGAGCGAGGAGCCGCCTGTCAGCCACTGCCGGTTCTTCGCGGCCCATGTCCTCCTCTACTCTTCCCCCTATCGTGCTCGCGTTTTCCGCTGCAGATCCTACGGGCGGCGCGGGAGTGCAGGCGGATTTGCTGACCCTCGCCGCGATGGGTTGTCACGCGCTCTCAGTCATTACGGCAATCACTGTGCAGGACACGGCCGGCGTCGAGAACTTGCAAGCGGTCGATCCAGAGTGGGTGGTGGACCAGGCGCGCCTGGTGCTCGAGGATATGCCGGTCGCCGCGTTCAAGGTCGGAATGGTCGGCAGCATCGAGAACATCGCGGCGATCGCGGAGGTCGTGTCCGACTATCCTGACGTGCCGCTTGTCTTCGATCCAGTACTTGCCTCCGGGCGCGGCGACGAACTTGCGACCGAGGACATGATTTCGGCGATGTGCGAGCTGCTGCTGCCCCAGACCACTATTCTCACCCCCAACAGCCGCGAAGCTCGGCGGCTCGTTCAGGGCGACGGTGAAGACAACGATGAGCTTGCCCTCCCCGGTGCTGCGGAGAAACTGCTCGGCCTGGGCTGCGAGTATGTGCTCATTACCGGCACGCACGAGAACACGCCGCAAGTCGTGAACACGCTCTACGGCCCGGAAGGCGTGGTGCGCTCGGACAGCTGGGAAAGATTGCCGGGAAGTTATCACGGATCGGGGTGCACCCTTGCCGCAGCGATCGCGGCGACGATCGCCAACGGTCTCGAGCTGCCCGAGGCGGTGCGCGAAGCCCAGGAATACACATGGCAAACGCTCAATGCAGGGTTTCGTCCCGGTATGGGTCAATACATACCGGACCGGTTTTTCTGGGCGCGGGAAATGGATGAGCCAGGCACAGGCAAAGCCTGAGCACCGGGTGGTTTCACATGCGGGATTTCGCGGTCTCTACGCCGTGACACCCGATGAGTCCGAGATCGGCTTGCTCACTCGCGAAGTGAGCAAGGCGCTTGCCGGCGGAGCACGCATCGTGCAGTACCGTAATAAATCCGCGAGTGCAGCGCTGCGCCGCGAGCAGGGCGCAGCGCTGCTTGCACTCTGTCGCGAAGCGCGCATCCCGCTCGTCATCAACGACGACCTGGACCTGGCGAGGGGGATCGGCGCGGACGGCCTGCACGTTGGCCGCGAGGATATCTCGATCGCAGCTGCGCGCGCGCAGCTCGGTAAAGACAGACTGCTCGGGGTCTCCTGCTACGACAGACTTGACCTCGCTGTCGCCGCACGGGAAGCCGGTGCGGACTATGTTGCCTTCGGCAGCGCCTTCCCGTCCGCAACCAAGCCGGGAGCAACGCGTGCTCCGCTTTCACTTTATCGCGAAGCAAAGGAGCGCCTCGGTTCACCTGTTGTCGCCATCGGAGGCATTACGACCGAAAACGCCCGTTTCGTCATCGAGGCAGGCGCCGACGCTGTTGCCGTGATCAGCGCGCTGTTCGACGCGCCCGACATCGAGGCGGCCGCGCGCAGCTTCAGTCGCCTGTTCGACACAAAGACCCAGTGACCAAGAACGAATCGCTGTTTAGTCGCGCACAGAAAACCATCCCCGGCGGGGTCAACTCCCCAGTGCGTGCGTTTCGCGCAGTCGGCGGCACGCCACGTTTCATCGTGCGCGGCAAGGGCAGCCGCATTTGGGACGCTGATGGTCGCGAGTACATCGATTATGTCGGATCCTGGGGACCGCTCGTTCTCGGACACGCGGACCGGGACGTCGTCGCCGCAGTCCAAGAGGCGGCGGGCCGCGGACTTTCCTTCGGCGCCCCGACCCAAGCCGAGATCGAGATCGCCGAGCAGCTCGTGCGACTCGTCCCGGGACTTGAATCGGTGCGGTTGGTCAGCTCCGGAACCGAGGCGACCATGTCGGCGCTACGGCTCGCGCGCGGGGCAAGCGGCCGTAGCCGCATCGTGAAGTTCGAGGGCTGCTATCACGGCCATGCAGACAGCTTGCTCGTTAAGGCCGGCTCGGGCGCGCTCACGTTGGGCAATCCGAGCTCGGCTGGGGTGACGCCCGAGACCGCGGCGCAGACGCTCGTTCTTGACTACAACGACGTGGCGGGGCTTGACGCTGCGTTTCATGAGCTCGGCGGTTCGATCGCCTGCGTCATCGTCGAGCCGGTTGCCGGGAACATGAACCTGATTGCGCCGCGGCCCGGGTTTCTCCAGCGCATACGGGAGCACTGCACACGGTACGGGTCCGTTCTGATTTTTGACGAGGTCATGACGGGCTTTCGCGTCGGACTGCGAGGCGCCCAGCAGCTCTACGAGGTGCAAGCGGACCTCGTCACGCTAGGGAAGATAATCGGCGGGGGGATGCCCCTGGGAGCATTCGGCGGTCGCCGCGACATCATGGAGAAAATCGCACCGCTGGGGCCCGTGTACCAAGCCGGTACGCTTTCGGGTAATCCGCTCGCGGTAGCTGCGGGACTTGCGACCCTCAAAAAGCTCGAGGCGCCGGGTTTCTATGAGCGCCTTGCCAGGACAGCCCGCACGTTCTGCGAGGGCCTGGCGTCGGCCGCGCGCAAGCGCGGCATCGCGTTTTCGGCGCAGTCCGTAGGAGGCATGTTCGGCCTGTATTTTCGTGCCGTGCCGCCCTCGACCTATGTCGAGGTCATGCAGTGCGACAAAGTGGCGTTCAACCGCTTCTTCCACGCCATGCTCGAGCGCGGCGTGTACCTCGCACCGTCGGCATATGAGGCGGGTTTCGTCTCCGCGGCACACTCCGATGCCGACATTGCAGCGACGATCGACGCGGCGGAATCAGCGTTCGGTTCGATGCGCTAGCTCCGGGGGGCGGCCGCGCCCGCGCGTCACACTAGAAAGAGCGTCGCCAGGCCGAGGAAAATGAAGAATCCGCCGCTGTCGGTGATCGCCGTGATCATGACCGAGCCGCCGAGCGCCGGATCGCGCCCGAGGCGCATCATGGTGAGCGGGATCAGCACTCCGGCGGTAGCGGAAAGAACGAGGTTCAGCGTCATCGCCGCCGTCATGACCAAACCGAGCGACACCTTCTGATAGAGCCAATAGGCGATCAGGCCGAGCGCGCTGCCCCAGATAAGGCCGTTCAGAAGCGAGACGCCCAGCTCCTTTGCGAGCAACTTCTTTGCGTGCTCCCTTTGCACCTGGCCGAGCGCGATCGAGCGCACGATCATGGTGATGGTCTGGTTGCCCGAATTTCCCCCGATTCCCGCGACGATGGGCATGAGCGCGGCGAGCGCCACCAGCTTCTCGATCGAGTGCTCGAAGGCACCGATCACGCGCGAGGCGAAAAGAGCGGTGACGAGATTGATCGCCAGCCACGACCAGCGGTTCTTCACGCTCGCCCAGACCGACGAGAAAACGTCCTCCTCCTCGCGCAACCCGGCCTGCGTGAGGAGCTCGCTCTCGCTCGTGCTGCGGATGAAATCGACGACCTTGTCCACGGTCACGCGGCCGACGAGCTTGCCCTGCTCGTCCACGACCGGAGCCGAAACCAGGTCATATCGCTCGAATGCCTTGGCGGCGTCTTGCGCCTTGTCGCCGGACTGGAGCGTGACGACGTCGTTCACCATGACCTTTCCGACGTTGTGCTCGAGCTCGGAGACGATCAGTTTGGAGAGCGGCAGCACGCCCTTCAGGCGCTCATCCCGGTCGACGACGAAGATCTGGTCGGTATGATGCGGCAGCGCGTCGAAGCGCCGCAGATACCGCGTGACGCTCTCGATCGCGGTGTCCTCGCGCACGCTGACCACGTCGAAATCCATGAGGGCGCCGACCGCGTCCTCGGGGTACGACATCGCCGCGCGCAACTGCTCGCGTTCCTCGACCGGCAAGGCCTGGAAGACATCGTGCATGACCCCTTCGGGGAGGTCCGGCGCGAGGTCGGCGATTTCGTCGGCCTCGAGCTGCTCGGCCGCTGCGACCAGCTCCTGCAAATCCATGCTTCGGATGAGGGTCTCGCGCACCGCATCCGACGCTTGAAGCAGGATTTCGCCGTCGCGCTCCGCCTTGACGAGATTCCAGACGACGCGCCGCTCCTCCAGCGGCAGCGATTCGAGCACGTACGCGATGTCGGCCGGATGCATGGAGTCGAGCTTCGCGCGAAGTTCCGCGACGTTCTGCCGGTGCACGAGAGATTCCACCAGCTCATGCTTGGGCATTTCCTGGCGCTCCACCACGTGCTCGACGAGGCGGTGCCGCCGCAGGAGCTCTTGAACCTCGCGCAAGTCGGCCTGGAGGTCTTCGAGCTCCTTCTTAGGGCTGAGGGTTTCGATCATGCGGGCCGGCCCTTCGCCGTGAATTGGCTCCCGGGTTTGCCGCGGACAACGCCCGACGCGCCGCTCGCGGCTGCGGCGATTCTAGCAGTCGGCTGTATGATGGCGATAGAAAAATTTCGCCCGACGTGATGGCTTCAAATCACCTTTCCGACGACGTGCGCCCCAGGGAGGTTCTCGCCTGGGCGATGTACGACTTTGCCAACTCGGGTTACACCACGGTCGTGATCACCGCCGTGTTCAACGCCTATTTCGTCGCGGTGATCGCGGGCAACGCACCTTGGGCGACTTTTGCTTGGACGGCCGCGTTGTCGGCCTCGTACGCTTTAATCCTGCTGACAGCACCCGTCATTGGGGCCTACGCCGACTTGCGTGCCGCCAAAAAGCGCTTGCTCGTTCTCACCACCGTTGGTTGCGTGATTGCGACCGCCTTGCTCGCGCTCACCGGGCCCGGAACGCTCGCGCTTGCGGTGGTGTTGCTGGTGTTTTCCAACTTTTGCTTCGGCTCAGGGGAAAACCTCGTCGCCGCGTTCCTGCCCGAGCTCGCTCAGGGCGAATCGTTGGGACGGGTATCGGGTTGGGGCTGGAGTCTGGGCTATCTGGGCGGGCTTTTGACTCTCGCTCTTTGCCTGGGCTATGTGACCTGGGCGCAGGCTCACGGCGAGGAACCGCAAGAGTATGTGCCCGTCACGATGTTGATCACTGCCGTGATCTTCGCCCTGGCGAGCCTGCCGACTTTCCTGGTGCTCAGGGAACGCACTCGCCCGACGCCGGTCGCCGCCGGCGAAAACCTCGTGCGGGCGGCCTTTGCGCGGCTCGCGCAAACCGTGCGCCAGGCCGCGCGCTATCGGGACCTCGCCCGGTTCCTGGTGTGCATCGTCTTCTATCAAGCGGGGATCCAGACGGTCATCGCGCTCGCCGCGATTTACGCGGAGCAGGCGCTCGGCTTCACGACGAAGGACACGATCGCTCTGATCCTGGTGGTCAACGTGACAGCCGCGGTCGGCGCGTTTACCTTCGGCTATGTTCAGGACCGCCTCGGGCACATCCGCACCATCGCCCTTACCCTCGTCCTCTGGATCGCGACGACGCTGATCGCCTGGGCGGCAACGGGACCCGAGCTTTGCTGGGTTTCCGCCAATCTCGCCGGACTCTGCCTGGGCCCCTCGCAGTCGGCGGGCCGCGCGCTCGTCGCTTACCTCAGCCCCGCCGACAGGCACGCCGAGTTTTTCGGACTTTGGGGCAT
>Ga0184619_10000352_pt1 | contig 15710 bp, 20 predicted proteins | sample PLM0_60_b1_FD_133146 | JGI IMG/M metagenome (GOLD analysis project Ga0184619, IMG submission 133146) | Groundwater sediment microbial communities from an aquifer in East River, Colorado, USA - PLM0_60_b1 | ecosystem: Environmental > Terrestrial > Soil > Riparian zone | place: USA: East River...
GAGAGCCGCCCGCCTCTCCGGACGACGAGGTCGAGCTCGTACCCGCCGATCCAGGCATTCGCGTCCAGGATCCGGTAACCGCGCAGGCGGTAGTAGAGCCGCGCGCGACGCTCGGCCGCCCGGCCCAGCGCAGTGGTGCTAAGCGACCCGGTCTTCGTAACAGCGCGCCTCGAAGGAGCGCCGGTGGATCTCCGAGGGCCCACGCTCGCGGACAACGGCGGAGTGGCCCGGCGTGATGTAGCCCACATGGGACGAAAAACCGAAAGCCGGGTACAAAGCGTCGGCGCGCCGCATGTACCGGTCGCGGACGACCTTCGCGACGATCGACGCAGCGGCGATCGCGGCGCTCTTCTCGTCTCCGTCGACCACCGCCCGGTGCTCCGGCGCGGTCGGCCCGAGGCGAAACCCGTCGACCAGGCAGATCTCGGCCGGCGGCGAGAGCGCCCAGAGCGCAGCGCGCAGCCCGGCCAGGTTCGACCGGTGCAATCCGTTTCGGTCGATCTCGCGCGGCGAGAAGACATGCACCGAGATCCGCTCCGCACAGCCGAACACCGCGCGAAAGAGCTCTTCTCTGCGGGCGGGCGAGACCTGCTTTGAGTCGTTCAGGAAGCCGAGCGGGCGGACGCGGCGGTCGCGCAAGCAGCCGTAGTCCAACAACACTCCTGCAACGACGAGCGGCCCTGCCAGCGAGCCGCGACCCGCCTCGTCGGCGCCTGCGACGAGGCGCGCGCCGAGCTTGCGGTCAAACCGAAGGAGCTTCTGGCCCGTTCTCCGGGGCGGGGCTGGGCGCAGCGGCACCGGCCGAGGATAGCTTCTCGTGCTGCTGCTTCTCGCGAACGCGCGCCTTCTTTCCCACTTTGCCGCGCAAGTAGTACAACTTCGCCCGGTTCACGTCTCCGATCGCCTGCACCTCGATCTTGTCGATCTTCGGCGAGTGCACGGGGAACGTCCGCTCGACGCCGACGCCGAACGACTGCTTCCGCACAGTGAACGTCTCGCGCACACCCGCGCCCTGGCGCTTGATCACGATCCCCTCGAAGATCTGCACGCGGCGCCGTTCGCCCTCGATCACCTGGAAGTGGACGCGAACGGTGTCTCCCGCCTTGAACTGCGGCAGATCGGAGCGCAGCTGGCGCTGCTCGAGGGTTTCGATGACGCGGTTCATAAGAAACGGCTCCGCCGGGCCGGTCGCCGAATGCTAGCGCAGGAGGTTAGTCGAACGACAGCCGGTTGGGCGGCCAGTAGGTGAAGAAGACCGGTCCGATCAGGTTCCCCCGCGGGACGACGCCCCAGACGCGGGAGTCGCAGGACGAGTTGCGGTTGTCGCCCATCACGAAGTAGGAGTTCTTCGGGATCTTCTGCTTCGGCTTGGTCATCTGGTCCCGTCGGTTGGGCTTGATGTAGTTCTCCTTCAGCTTCTTGCCGTTGATGTACACGTAGCCACTCCGCTCCTCCCAGGTCTCGCCCGGGAGCGCGATGATCCGCTTGACGAACGTTCCGCCCGCGTTGCAGAGGCGCTGGGTGAGCGCCGGGGTGTTGAAGACGACGATGTCGCCCCGCGCCGGGTCGCGGAAGTGGTAGATGAAGCGGTTGGCGAGCACGCGGTCGGAGTAGCGGGCCTCACAGCCGTCCCCCTGGCGGCTATGCGCGCAATGGAGTGTCGGCTCCATCGAGGACGAAGGGATCCGGTAGGGGTTGACGATGTACGCCTTGATCAGGAGCACGATCGCGATCGCGCCGGCGATGGTCGCGATCCAGTCGATCGCGATCCGCCAAGGCCGCGGTAGGCCCGCGGTCAGGCGATCGAGCGGATTTCTCATCCTCCGACGCTTCGGAGACGGCTCTCGGCCTTCCGCCACTCGTCGATCTTCCCGTGGTCGCCGGACAGGAGCACGTCGGGAACGCGCCAGCCGCGGAACTCCGCCGGGCGCGTGTAGTGCGGGTATTCGAGGCCGCCCTCGAGCTCGGCGGAGAAGCTCTCGACGCGCCCCGATTCCTCGCTCCCAAGAGCGCCCGGCAGCCGCCGCGCGATCGCGTCGAGGAGCACCATCGCCGGCAGCTCGCCGCCTGAGAGCACGTACGGGCCGATCGAGATCGCATCCGAGGCGAGGTGGATCAGGACGCGCTCGTCGAAGCCTTCGAAGCGTGCGTACAGGAGCGTCAGCCGCTCCTCGGCGGCGAGCTCCTCGACGACCGCCTGCGTGAGCTGGCGTCCCTGCGGCGAGAGCGCGATGACGCGGTGGGCGAGGACTCCGTCGTAGACCGCATCGAGCGCGGCTGCGACGACGTCCACGCGCAGGACCATTCCGGCCCCGCCGCCATACGGGTCGTCGTCGACCTGGCCCGAGGCGAGCGGGGTCGTGTCCCGGTAGTTGAGCAGGCGCAGCTCGAGCTGGTCGCCGAGGACTGCGGCGAGCGGGCGTTGCTCCGTCAGCCACGCGAACGCGTGCGGGATCTGAGTGAAGACGTCGAGCTGCAAAGGAAGCCGAGGCAGGTTACCCGGCACCGCTGAAGCCGCGCGCGACAAGGATCCGCCCCGCGTCGAGGTCGACGTCCCGAACACACTCGCCGACGAGCGGGAGGAGCAGTCCGGAGTCCAGCTCGAGCACATCGTTGGCGACCCCTGGAATGACCTCGGTGACCTGTCCCAGCGCGCGGCCCCCATCCTCCTCCACTTCGAGCCCTACGAGCTGGAAGACGTAGTAGGAGTCCTCCTCCGGGGGTGGAAGCTCGGAGCGAGGGAGCTCGAGCTCGGTGCCACGGTCGACCGGTCGATCGAGCTTGATCACGGGCCTGCCCCCGCCTCCCCGCTTCGATGCGACGACCTCTGCGGGTTTGCCCTGCACGTAGAGCCTTGCACCAACGGAGAAGCGCTCAGGCGCCTCGCTGGCCCGCTCGACGAAGAAGGAACCGTCGAGGCCGTGTGGTCGCCCGACCCGTCCGACGGTGACGTACTCGCTCACCGCTCGCTGCGGTCGACTACTCGACGATCTCGAGCAGGACGCGGTGGTCGGAGCGCGCCGCGCTGGCGCGCACGACCGTCCGGAGCGCACGCGCGATCCGGCCCTGGCGGCCGATTACCTTGCCCACATCGTCCTTGGCGACGTGGAGCTGGAAGACGAGCGTCCCCTCGCGCTCCTCGGTCTCGATCTTGACCGCCTCGGGATCGTCCACGAGCCGGCGCGCGAGGAACTCGAGCAGCTCGGTCATCCGATCTGCTTCGCCTTCAGCAGCCGCTTGACGGTGTCCGAGGGCTGTGCGCCCTTGGAGATCCAGTCCTTGACTTTGTCCTCCTCGAACTCGATCGTCGAGGGGTCGGTCTGCGGGTTGTAGCGGCCGATGATCTCGATGAACTTGCCGTCGCGCGGCGAGCGAGAGTCGGCCACGACGACGCGGTACATCGGGTTCTTCTTCGACCCCACGCGGGTCAGTCTGATGCGTACTGCCATGTCACCTCCGAAATCGCAGGGGAACCCATGGTTCCCCCACGGACCCCCTCCTTTTGGGTGTCGATCCAATAATCGCTGTGAGGCTCCCGCCGGGCAAAGCCCGGCTCCGCCGCCGATTCTCTGCGGTCCATCATCCTGTCATCGCCCGCGCGCTCCACTGGCGAGGTCTGGTGGGAGCGTGGGGAATTTTCCCTTGCCCATCTGTTTCATCATTTTCTGCATCTGCTTGCGGGCGTTCATCAGCTGGTTTACCTGCTGCACCGTCGTTCCGCTGCCTTTGGCGATTCGCAGGCGGCGCTGGCCGTTGATCACGTGGGGCATGCGCCGCTCCTGCGGAGTCATCGAGAGCACGATCGCCTCGACGCGCGCCAGCTCACGGTCGTCGACGTCGATGCCCTGCAGTTGCTTCCCGAGGCCGGGAACGAGCGAGAGCACGCCCTTCAGCGGGCCCATCTTGCGCAGCATCCGATAGCTCGTGAGGAAGTCGTCGAACGTGAACTCGCCCTGGCGCATGCGCTGCTCCATCTGAGCCTGCTCGTCCTCGGTGGCTGCGTCCTCGGCTTTCTCGATCAGGCTGAGCACGTCGCCCATGCCGAGGATCCGCGAAGCGATCCGGTCCGGGTGGAAGTACTCGAGCTGGTCGAGCTTCTCGCCGACCGAGACGAGCTTGATCGGCTTGCCCGTCACCGCCTTGACCGAGAGCGCCGCGCCGCCTCGCGCGTCGCCGTCGAGCTTGGTCAGCACGACGCCGTCGAAGGCGACCCGCTCGAGGAACGCCTCGGCAACCGAGACGGCTTCCTGGCCGGTCATTGCGTCCAGCACGAGCAGGACGTTCGTGGGCTTCGCCTCGGCGCGAACGGCGGCGAGCTCCTCCATCAGCGCCTCGTCCACCTGATGCCGGCCGGCGGTGTCGACGATCACCACGTCGTTTCCGGCAGAGCGGGCGCGTTCTAGGCCCTTCCGCGTGGCGACCACCGGGTCTTCGGTCTCCTCACGGTAGACCGGGATCTGAATCTGGCGGCCGAGCTGTTCGAGCTGGTCGATCGCGGCCGGGCGCTGGAGGTCTGCTGCGATGAGCCCGGGCTGCTTGCCCTCCTTGCGCAAAAGCAGCGCGAGCTTCGCGGCGGCGGTTGTCTTGCCCGAGCCCTGAAGGCCTGCGAGCAGGATCACAGTCGGCGGGCGACCGAAGGCCAGGCGTGAGTCACCGGAGCCCATGGTCGCCGTCAGCTCCTCGTGGACGATCTTCACGACCTGCTGGCCCGGGGTCAGGCTCTTGAGCACGTCAGCGCCGAGCGAGCGGTCGCGCACGCGGGCGACGAAGTCCTTCACGACCTTGAAGTTGACGTCGGCCTCGAGCAGGGCGAGGCGGATGTCGCGCATAGCCTTCGAGATCGCGTCCTCGTCGAGCCGCCCACGCTTGCGCAGGTCGCCGAGCGAGGCTTGAAGCTTGTCGGACAGGGTTTCGAACACGGCTCAGAAGTCTAGATGCCGAGTTATCGTCCCCCGGACAGCGAGAAAAGGAGCGGGCATGGCACAGGTAGCGAAAGTCGTGACGATCATCGGATCCTCCCCGGAGAGCTTCGCCAAGGCGGCCGAGGCGGCGGTTCAGGAGGCGTCGAAGACGTTGCGCGGGATCACAGGCGCCGACGTCGTCTCGATGAGCGCCGTGGTCGAGAACGACAAGATCAGCGTGTACCGCACGACGGTGAACATCGCGTTCGCAATCGAGCGCTAGGCGTCCGGCCGGGTCGGCGGCGCCTTTTCGTCGCGAACGGTCACACACGCGTGCACTTTTCCTCGCTAGGCTCGACGCGGGGAGGAGGCTACGGGCGCCTTGGCCCGGCTAGCCGGAAACTAGGGCGCGGGCGAAGTCCTGCGCATCGAACGGCCGTAGATCGTCGAGGCGCTCCCCCACGCCGACTAGCTTGACCGGCAGGCCGAGCTCGTAGGCGATCGCGACCGCGATTCCCCCTTTTGCAGAGCCATCGAGCTTCGTCAGCGCGACGCCGGTCACCTCGACCGCTTCGCCGAAGAGACGCGCCTGCTGGAGCCCGTTCTGCCCCGTGGTCGCGTCGACGACGAGCAGCGTCTCGTGCGGCGCGCCGTCCAGTTTCTGGGCGATCACCCGGCGGATCTTGGCGAGCTCTTCCATCAGGTTCGTCTGCGTGTGCAGTCGCCCCGCGGTGTCGACGATCACCACGTCCCGGCGCCGCGCGGCGGCCGCCTCGATCGCGTCGAAGGCGACGGCAGCCGGATCGCCGCCGCGGACCGAGCCGACGAAGTCCGCACCGGCACGGCCGGCCCAGATCTCGAGCTGCTCTTCCGCCGCAGCCCGAAAGGTGTCGGCCGCTGCGAGGATCACGGAGCGCCCCCGCTCGTCGAGCTCCTTCGCCAGCTTGCCGATTGTCGTCGTCTTACCCGTGCCGTTGACGCCGACGACGAGGATGACGCTCGGGCGCTCGGCGACGCTCAACCGGGCCGGTTCCCCGAACAGCGCTGCGATCTCCTCCGCGAGTGCCTCGCCGAGCTCGGTCACGTCGGGACGCGCCTCGAGACGCTGCACGAGCTCGGCCGTCGCCCGCACGCCGACATCGGCTGCGATCAGGGCCTCCTCGAGCCGTTCCCAGGCCTCGTCGTCGGCGGGGTCGAACGCGGCCGCGGCAAGCTGGTCGGCAAAGGCACGGCGGCTCTTCGAGAGCGAATCCCGCAGGCGGGAGAACATCCCGGCGCGCTCTTCCTCGGGCTCGGGTGCTGCTTCCTCGTCCCCGAGCAGCTCCGCCCAGCTGCGGCTCACGCGCCGGTCAGCGCGAGCGGCGAAGAGCCGACCCGCCGCGAGACGATCTGTGAGACCCCGTCGTCGCCCATCGTGACTCCGTAGAGCGTATCGGCGGCCTCCATCGTCCGTTTCTGGTGCGTGATCACGATGAACTGCGCTCGCTCGGCGTACCTCCGCAACAACTCGACGAAGCGGGCGATGTTCGCGTCGTCGAGCGCGGCCTCAACCTCGTCGAGCAGGTAGAACGGGCACGGGCGCGCCAGGAAGAGCGCGAACAGAAACGAGATCGCACCCAGCGCTTTCTCTCCGCCCGAGAGCAGCGAGAGCCTCGTGACGTGCTTTCCGGCCGGACGCAGCTCGACCTCGATTCCGGGCTCGTTCTCGTCTTCTCCCGGCTCGGTCAGGCGCAGGCGCCCTTCGCCGCCGGGGAAGAGCGTCGCCGCGACCTCGCTGAAGTGGGCCCGGACGGCCGCGAACGTGTCGTCGAAACGCTGCTCGACCGTCTCCGTCAGCTCCGCCCGCAGGCGCTCGAGCTCGGCGAGGCTGCGCTCCAGGTCTTTCCGCTGCAGGACGAGCTCGTCGAGCCGTTCCTTCTCGTTTGCGTAGTCCTCCTTCGCCAGCGGGTTCACCTGGCCGAGCGTCTCGCGCTTCCGTTCGAGCCGCTGGAGCTTCTCGGCAAGCGCGGCCGGGTCGTCGCCTTCTGCGAGCTCCGCACCAGCGGCTTCCATCCGCGCCCTGACCGCGGCGGCTTCCGCATCGATCCGGGCTGCATCGATCTCGACCGTCCCCGAGCGCTGGCTCGCTTCGCCCACGGCGCGGCGAAGCTCGGCCTCGGCCCCCCCGAGCCGCCTCAACTCGGCAGCGAGCTCGCCCGACCGGCTCCCCCCCGCATCGACTCGCGCCCGCAGCGGGGTCTCGAATCGCTCCGCGAAGACTGCCGCGCCCGCGAGGCAGGCCACCAAGCGCTCGCCGGCTGCGACGAGCTCTGGTCGGGCGGCTGAGAGGCGCGGCTCCTGCGGTTTCTCTGCTGCTGTTTCGAGCTCGCGCACCTCAGCCGCCAGAGCTCGGCGGCGGGCCTCGAGCTGAAGCAGGACAGCCTCAGCCGTGTCGCCGGAGAAGCGCAGCTCACCACTCCCGGCGTCGAAGAAGTGGCCCTCTCTCGTGACGAGAAGTCCTGTCTCGGCCCGGGCGAGGTCTGCGGGCTGCACGACCCAGATCTCCTCGAGCAACTCAGCGATGCGCTCGCCCCCCTCGCGGGCGCGAACGCTGGCACGCAGCGGCTCGGCGCCTGCCACCGGCGGGCGCGACGAGGCATCCGTCTCCGCCTGCGGGGGAACGAGCACGGCGAGATTTCCAAGCCCTGCCGCGCGGCTGCGCTCGACCAGGGTCAAACCAGCCTCTGCGTCCGCGGCGACCAGGGCCGCCGCCCGCCAGGCAAGCGCGGCTGCAACCGCCCGTTCGTAGCCGGCTTCGACCTCCACGAGCCCGATCGCGAGCGTCTCGCCCTCCTCGGCCAGCGCACGCGCCGCCGGTGGGAGCCCCTCGCGCTCGGCAAGCGACTGGTCGAGCGCAGCGAGACGCTCACGGGCCAGGCGTACCCGCTCGATCGCGGCGTCGTTCGACGAGCGGCGAGGAATGACGGTCTCGGTTCGCAGGTTCTCGAGCAGCGCCTCTGCAGCCTCGCGCCGGAGCTCGACACGCTCGCCCGCGCTGCGAAGCCGGTACAGCGCGGCCGTTGCCGCCTCGCGCGATCCCGCTGCGTCCGCGAGCTCTTCCTCGGCCACATTCCGCTCGGCAAGCAGCGTCTCCAGCTGCGAGTCGGTGCGCCTTCGCTCCAGGGCCGAGGCCGCCCGTCTTTCCTCCAGCTCGGCCAGCTTCGCCTCGATCTCGCCGAGCTCCAGCTGTGCGATTCGCGCCTGGATCGAGCCGATCTCGGTGCGAACGCGCTCGGCGCGCTCAGCCGCGGTGGCCTGGAGGGCGAGCGGGCGCAGCCGGCTCGTCACCTCGGCCTCGAGATCGCGAGCCCGCTCTGCCTGGATCTGGACGCGTGCGAGCTTGAGCTCCGCGCGATGGCGGCGCGCCTTGAACTTCCCGAGCCCCGCGGCCTCCTCGACGAGCGCTCGCCGCCGTTCCGGGCTTGCAGCGAGGATCTCCTCGACTCGGCCCTGTGAGATCACCGACGAATGCCCGCCGCCGAGCCCGACATCGGCGAGGAGCTCGACGAGATCGGTACGCCGAACCGTCGCGCCGTTGACGAGATACTGCCCCTCGCCACCACGATGCAGCCGCCGCGCGATCGAGACTTCCGCGAACTCGAGCTCCTCGAGCCCCCCGTCTTCATTGTCGAATAGGAGCTCGACCTCGCAGAAAGCAGCAGGCGGGCGGTCCCCCGAGCCCGCAAAGAGCACGTCGTCGGGCTTCTCCGCTCTCAGCTCCGAGGGAGCCAGCGACCCGGAGGCCCACAGAAGCGCATCGGAGACGTTCGACTTGCCCGATCCGTTCGGCCCCACCACGACTGCGACACCAGGTTCGAGCCGCACCTCGACAGGGTCCGGGAACGACTTGAAGCCGCGCAGCTTGATCGCCCGCAGGTGCACGGGCGGAAAGTCTGACGGGCGCCGCGGATGGCGACGCCCGTCAGACGGATCGGCTAGTGCGCTCGCTGCAGCGAGCGAACCTGCGCCTGCAGCACGGAGATCTGCCGCTGCTGCTTCTGGACCATGCGATAGAGCGCCTGCGTCGCCGCCATGTTCACGCCCTGGCCGTCGAGCAGGTCGATGTGCTTGTTGTCGGCGCCGACGTGGAAGGCCTTGGCGAAGTCCTGCGCCATCGGGCCGATATGCCTGGCGCCGCTTCGGTCCGCCTTGAAGCTCCAGCTCTGGATCGGCAGGGTGGCGAGCGCACGCAGGACCGCGTCCGAGCTGACCTTGGTGAAGTCCTTCTTCACCGCTCGGTCGGAGGCGGCGGCAAAGCCGGCCGCCTTTACCGTCGCGTAGGCAGTGCCGGCGAAGTTCTTCACGCTGAGCGTGCTGTTTTGCTCGTCGTAGAAGCAGATGTCGTCGGCGACGTAGATGTCGCAGGCGCTCTGGTTGCCCTGGCCTGCTCGGATTGGGCCGCTGGTCGTCAAGCCGGCGCCCCAGTAGGGAATCGGGGCCGTGCCCAGGCCGAGGTTTCCGCCCGGGCCCATCGTCAGCGTGTGCGTGGGATCGGGGTTGCCGGAGATGTCGAGCCCGGTCGTCAGATACAGGCCGCCCGTGGCGCGGACGTTGAAGGTGTTGGCGCCGTTCGAGACATAGTCGAACGGGGTCGAATCGGCCCAGACGAAGGTGCCGTCCTCGTTCGCCTTCGCCCGATAGCCGGCCGCGAAGCTCTCCATGCCCTGCGCCGCGTTGTGAGAGCCGCCGACGATGCTGGCGGCGTAGCCACTCGCGGCGTTGGATGTGCCACCGCCGATACTCGCGTAGTTGCCGCTGGTGGTGTTGCTCTGCCCGCCGCCGACAGTCGAGTAGCTACTACCGGCGGTGTTGCTCTGCCCGCCGCCGACGCTGGCCTTTTCATTCCCAGCGGTGTTGGAGATTCCGCCAGCAACAGTGGTATCAGCATTGCCGGCGGTGTTGTAAAAGCCGCCGCCGACAGTGGCGTCGTAGCCGCCCGCGGTGTTACTGCCACCCCCCGCGACCGTGGCAGCGTCCGCTGTGACGACGTTCGAGGCGCCCGAGCGACCGCCACCCCCGATCGTAGCGCCGCTGACGCTGGCTCCGACGCTGTTTCCGGAGAAGCCGCCGACGAGGTTAGGCGCGTTCGGGAACGCCGGATCGCTGCCCGACTCCAGGTGCAGAGCCCGTAGCCCGTTCACCTTCATGTTGAGCGGCTGGTTGTCGCTTGTGCCCAGGTAGTTGGTGGCCGGGTCGGTGCCGGCGTTGCCGCCCAGCTGCCAGAAATCGCTCGCATGCAGGCCGCCGAGCAGGCCGGCGTTCAGCCCGGAGACGAGTGTGGAGGAGTTGACCGTGAAGGGCGGAGCGCTGCCGCCCGCCTCGAAGGCCGTCGCGGGGCCGGTGCCCGTGTTGGTTGCCTTTAGCGCCGGCAGAGCGCCGCCGGTGATCAGGCGCGCGCCCAGGCCGGTCGTGGACTGGCCGTAGAGGCCGGCGCCGGAGGTGCTCGAGCCCTTCAGGCCGGAGCCGCCGCCGGAGTTGACTCCGGCCAGCGCCGGTGCGAGTGGGCTGGCCGAGCGGCCGACGATTCCGTTCGAGTTCGCATCGGTGCCGGCATTGCTGACATCGAGCATCGAGCTTGTGGCGGTGCCGTTCAGTTTGCTGGTCGCATCGACCGTGTTGGTGACGCCCAGGTTGAAGACGCCACCCACGCCGCTGCCGGCGAGGGCGGTCGTGCTCAGCAATGCCAGGGCCGCCAGTGCGGCTCCTAGCACGGCACCCCGGAAGAAAGACAGTCTCATCCCTACCCCTTTCGCTCCTTATGCCCGCCTTTTCGCTCGACGGCCGCTCGCGGGGCGGGTCCAGACAGAACGGTACGCAGCCGGTCTTCCCGCAGCCCCTCCCTCAGATCAGCCCTCAGTACCGGGCCAGCGTAACGCCTGGTAACGCTTGTTTCAAGCGTTAGGCGGAGCCGGCGATCCGGCTCCGCCTAATCGTCGCTTATTCGTCCTGCGCCATCCCCAGGATCTGCTCTCGCGACATGGATCCGACCATGTCGGGATGGTCGCTCTGAATGTGCTGTTCGACGTTCGTGACGAGCTCGTCGTCCGTCTCGCCGCGGATCGTCTCGCCGCACGGACAATCGACTTTCTGAGCCATCGTTCCTCCTTCGACTAGGCGGTTGCCTTCTCCGGATCGGGTCGCACCAGGACGGTATCGGCGACCTTGATGATCTCGTCTGCCGGTAGATCTGCCCGCGAGGCGTGCTCCCGAATCGCCTCCGGGCTCGAGGCTTGGTAGATGCAGACGGTACCGACGGAACCGCCGTCCTCTTCCAGGACGTAACTGCGGATCCAGCGAATGTCGTCGGACATCTCCTCGTCGCCCACCTTTGCCGACCGCTCTGCGGCGGCCTGCAGGTCCTCGGGACTGCGCCAGCCGCTGCGGCGCAGAATCACGTAGGTCTCCATGAGGCTCCTCCTTTTCGGCGTGAGGCCCTAGTCAACTCCGCCGGGCAGGAGAATTCAACCGAGCTTGGCCAGCGCTTCTTTCGCCGCGGCCTGCTCGGCGTCTTTCTTCGACGTCCCCGTGCCGACACCCGTCTGCTCGCCGTCAACGACGGCCGCACAGGTGAACGTGCGGTCATGCGGCGGGCCATCGACCTCGAGCACGTTGTAACTCACCTGCAGCCCTCTGCGGGCCAAGGCCTCCTGCAGCTCCGTCTTGTGGTCGACGTGGCTCGTGAGTGCGTACTCGATCCGGCCCGAGAAGGCGTCCACGACAGCGTGCTCGATCTTCTCGAAACCGTGCTCGAGGAAGAGCGCAGCGAGCGAGGCCTCGAGGAGCGCCGCGAGCACGTTGCGGTTGCGGGAAAGCCGCTCGAGCTCTTCCGCAGGCACCGCGTCCACCCCACGCTCGGTGAGGCGCTGCCCCAGCTCGAGCTCCCGAGCCACCACCGCGCAGCTTGCGCGCGAGACGACGTGCGACCGGATCTTCGCCATCCGACCCTCGGAGAATTCCGGATAGCTGGCGAAGAGCTCGTTCGCGACCGCGAGCTCGAGCACGCTGTCCCCGAGGAACTCCAGCCGCTCGTACGACGACGCGCGGTCCGGCGCCCAGGACGAGTGTGTGAAGACGTGCTCTACGCGCTCGGGCGGCAGCTCGTCGAGCAACCGCTGCAGGTCACCAGGGTGACCCGCTGGCGCGCGGCTACTGGTGCGAGGAGACGTAGTCGACAGCCTGACCGACCGTCTGGATCTTCTGCGCGTCCTCGTCCGAGATCTTGATTCCGAACTGATCTTCCAGCTCCATGATCAGCTCGACGAGGTCGAGTGAGTCGGCGTCGAGATCCTCTTGGAAGGAAGCGTCTTCGGTGATCACGTCGTCGTCGACGCCAAGTTGCTCGGTCAAGACTTCCTTAACCCGCTCGAACACTTCCTGCCGCGAAGCCGCCATGTCACCTCACTGATTGCTTGGGATCTGAGAGCGCGCGGATGCTAACACGCGGTCAGGCATGCGCTCTTCGAGGCGTTTGACCACGTCGCGCTCGGCGCCCCGCGCGGCAAGCCGGATCGCGTTCGCGATCGCGCGTCGCGACGAGTTGCCGTGTGCGATCACAGCGAGGCCTCGCAATCCGAGCAGGTAGGCGCCTCCGTAGGTGTCCGGATCGAGGCGCCGGCGAAGCGAGCGGGCCGCCGGCCGGATCAGGAGCCCGCCGAGCTTTCCTCGCCAGCTGGCGGTGATCTCGGCGCGGAGCGCGTCCAGAACCGCCTTGATCGTCCCCTCCATCAGCTTCAGGCAGACGTTGCCGGTGAAGCCGTCACAGACGACGACGTCGGCTGCGCCGCTCAAAAGGTCACGGCTCTCGGTGTTGCCGCCGAAGTTCAGGTCGCTCTGAGCGAGCAGGCGATGTGCCTCGAGCGTCAGCTGGTTTCCCTTCTCAGGCTCCTCGCCGATGGAGAGCAGCCGCACTTCAGGCCGCTCGACGTCCAGGATCTCGTGCGAGAAGACGGTGCCCATGTGCGCGAACTGCAGCAGGTGCTCGGGTTTCGCCTCCGCGTTCGCCCCGGAGTCGATCAGGACCGACGGGCCGCGCTGCGCCGGGATGAAGACCGCGATCCCGGGCCGCTGCACCCCGGGGACGCGGCGCAGCTCGAGCAGGCAGGCGGCGAGCATCGCACCTGTGTTGCCGGCCGAGACCACCGCGTCGGCGTGGCCCTGGCCGACGGCCCGGCAAGCCGCGACCAGTGAGCTCTCCGGCTTCGCTCGCACGGCTTCGGCCGGCTTCTCGTGCATACCGATCGTCTCGGACGCTTCGACGAACTCCAAGCCGCCGGTGTCGAGATCGGCGGGGCCGAACAGGATTGGCTTGATCTGCTCCGATGCGGCCTCGAGCGCACCCGCGACGATTTCTTCTGGCGCGCGGTCGCCGCCCATAGCGTCGACGGCGATCCTGATCACGGGGCTAGGAGGGTTTGGCGGAATGCCGCTCGTCGGCCGGGCACGATGCTCGTTCCGAGGCAAGGACGCAGGGAGTGTCGATAGCTCTAGCTATCGGCGCGACTGAGGACGCGGCCTCGGGGCGAGCAGCGTGGCCGGACGGCACAGACTGCATTTCGCCAAACCCTCCTAAGGAGCCGGTGTGCGGAGTGGCTCGATCTCGCGGCCGCGATAGGTCTTGCAGTTCGGGCAGACGCGGTGGGGCCGCTTCGGCTGGTGGCAGACCGGACACTCGTTCACCCGCGGCGCCTCGAGCCTGTGCGTGGCCCGGCGCTTGTCGCGGCGTGACTTCGAGGTTTTCTTCTTGGGGACTGCCATAGCGGCCGAGCAGTATAGCCGTCGACCTACAGCTTCTCGCGCAACTCGGCAAGCGCGGCCCAGCGCGCGTCGCCGGCCTCGTCCTCGTGCGTGTGCGGCTCGGCGTTCATGTCGCCTCCACAGACTGCGCAGAGCCCGGCGCAGTCGGCGCGGCAGAGAATCTTGTCCGGGAGCGCGAGTGCGATCGCGTCGCGGGCCCAGGCCGAGAGATCGAGCTTGTCCTCTTCCAGGTACGGCGTCCGGAGCTCCTCCGAGTCCGGATTCGTGGCTTCGTACTCCGTCGCCTGGATCGGCAGATCGAGCACGGCATCCGCGAGGCAGCGGAAGCACGGGCCGTGCAGACGGGCCGGAAAGCCGAGACCGAAGACCCACCCCGTCGTCGCGCGGCTGATCGTGAGCTCGGCGTCGACCTCCGCCGGGACCGGCAAATAGCGCTGTCCGCCCAGCTGGAGCGGCTCGAGCTTCAGCTCCCGCTCGTCGGCGAACTGCTCGCCCGAGCGGAGTTTCAGCGTGCGCAGGTTGAAGGTGGTCACATGGCCACCGTAGCAAGCGTCAGACCCGCTTCACGACCTGGCTCAGAGGCTTGCGGTTGGCTTCGCGGCTCCATTCCTCAGCGCTCTTCGACTGGGGGTCGATCGGCCGCTTCGGATATCCGAACGTGAGCACGAGCACGGGGCGATTGTCGCCGTCGAGCTGGAGCAGTTCTGCGGTCTTGCCTGGATCCGGCATCCCGTTCGGACAGGAGACCACGCCGTCGTTCCAGGCGACGAGGAACATGTTCTGCATCGCCCGGCCGACATCCAGCGGGCTACCGCCGCCCTCGGTGACGATCGCGACCACGAGCGTGGCGCCGCGGACGTTCCCGGCCGCGTACACCGTGTCGGCCAGCTGCTCGCGGATCTCGGCGCTCTCGACGACGACGAATTGCCAGGGCTGCCGGTTGACCGCGCTCCCGGCGACGCGGCCCGCGTCGAGGATCCGCTCGACCACGTCGTCCGGAATCGGCCGGTCCGCGTACGAGCGCCAGTCGCGCTTGCTCGCGACCGCAAGGTAGGTGTCCACGCGAGCCCCTAGTAGGGCTGATCGTCGTTCGAGGAGCCGACGCCGACCGGTTCGATCCCGGCGACGACAGATTCCTGCGAGCGCTCGTGCAGCCGCTCGCGGCCGCGCTTGACCGCAGTCAGGAACTTGTCGAGGTTGACCTCGAGGGTGGAGAGGATGCCGTCGGCCCAGTCCTCCATCTCGAGCCTCGTCTCGCGTGCCTGGCGGCGCGCGTCCTCGACGATCTCCTGTGCCTGTCGCTCGGCGAGCTTGACGATCTCTGTCTGCGACGCTTCGCGAACGGCCTGTTCTCGCGCCTCGCCGAGGATCCGGTCGCATTCCCGCTTCGCCTCGGCCAGCATCTCCTGCCGCTCCTTGACGATCCAGCGGGCCTGCTTGATCTCCTCGGGGATCGTGGCGCGCATCTGGTCGAGGATGTCGTAGATCTCCTCGCGGTCGATCCGCACCTGGTCGGTGAGGGGCACGGCCTTGGCGTTGTGCACGAGGTCGTCCAGCTTGTCGATGAGTACGAGTACGTCCATATCCGGGAGTCTACTCTTGCGGCGAGACGGGGGCCCCTGGGCGGCCGTCCGGGTACATCTCCTTGAACCGACGCGCGACCGGCTCGGGCACCAGGCCGTCGACTTTCCCCCCGAATGCAGCGATTTCCTTGACGCCGCTCGACGAAACGAAGCTGTACTGCGGGCTGGCCATCACGTAGAGGGTCTCGATGTCCGGGGCGAGTGTCCGGTTCAGGTGGTTCATCTGGAACTCCCACTCGAAGTCTGAGATCACGCGCAGGCCCTTGACCATCGTGGTCGCCCCCCAGCGGCGGGCGAAGTCGACCACCAGTTCCGAGAAGACGTCGACTTCCACGTTCGTCTGGTCAGCAAGAGCGTCCCTGAGGAAGCCGACGCGCTCTTCGACCGAGAACATCGTCCCTTTGTGCGTGGGGTCGCGGACGACGCCGACGAC
>Ga0184619_10000353_pt1 | contig 15615 bp, 9 predicted proteins | sample PLM0_60_b1_FD_133146 | JGI IMG/M metagenome (GOLD analysis project Ga0184619, IMG submission 133146) | Groundwater sediment microbial communities from an aquifer in East River, Colorado, USA - PLM0_60_b1 | ecosystem: Environmental > Terrestrial > Soil > Riparian zone | place: USA: East River...
CCGACAGCTTAACGACCGGTATGTAACCTAATGCGAATAGATACCAGCGCCACCCGACATCCCACTTGAAGATTCGGCTGAGCAGCGACTGCGTTGCAGCGCGTCCTTCATTTCGGTGTGTTAGCGCGAGAGCGATGAGCGCTGGAACAAATACACCAAGAAGGAACACAGCGCCGGCGAGTAGTGCAGCTGCTGGCTCCGCGGTGGCTGGTGTTTGCGCGGCATTACCGCCGTGAAGGATCGATGCTGGTCCAAACGAGATTACGAAAGACGCCGTCCAGCAGGTCCACGCCACGCCAAAGGTAAGCAGGAAGAACTTGAGGAGAGAACGCTTCATGGTTTCATTACGACTGAGGTAACGATTCAACTGCCCAGAAGCGGCGAGATGCCCTCACAACAATCCCTGACATAGCAGGCCGCGGTCTAAGGTCACGAATTATTTGCTACGGCGCATTACCGTACCTTCATTGTAGTTTGACCAATAGATGTTTGAGGTGTCGATAGCGAGGTTGGCTGATACTCCATTAAGCGGTACCAATAGTACAGGCGGACCTACATTCTTATCGATGCGATAGATTCCTTTAAGGACGCTTAGTGCATACACCGCCTTCTCGTCCACCGCAAGCCGATCGAAACCAGCATCTTTAACGGTTGCGAGAATGGTTGAGGCACCACTCGTCTTTGGAAACCTAATAATCTCGCCCAGTTTATTTGAGCAATAGACGCTGGTTGCATCCACGGCCAGGCCGACCGGGTCGATGCATTCCCCAACGGTAACGGCTGGGCCACCTTCAATATTTACCTTTTGCACATTGTCGCCAGCATATTCGATCCAATAAACGCTTACGCCGTCCGACACGACGCCGCTCGGGGCGTAAACCTCAGGAACCAGAATCACAGGCCTACCGCCGCCTTTAGCCATCTTGATGAGCTGTAGCTCACCCTCTTGCGGGTCATAGACGAAGTAAACATTCTTCTGGTCCAGCGCAAAATAATAATAAGTGGCTTTACCGCCACCGATGTTCGAGAAGGCAACCAGCGTCGTGGGATTGCCACCACTCGCGCTGACCTTTCTGACATCGTCGTCCGTAAGGAAATAGATCATGCCTTTATCAACGATCACGCGGCGGATGTTTTCCTGGCCGCTGATAACTGTTGTGACAACGCCGCCCGCCTTATTTACTTTGCTAATGCTCGAGCGTGAATCGCTGATCCAGTAGACATTAGTTTCGTCAACGTCGATGGCTGCGGGATTATGCTGATCGCTCGCGAGAACTACGGGCGCGCTACTCGAGGGTTTACGCCCGCGTGTTTGCGCACCACAGTTACTTAAGGTGGCAACAAATAAGAGAAGGGCGGCTATATATAACGTTTTACGCAAGGCAATGGGACGTGATTAGGTCAGCGCTGAATTGGTAAAGAAGTGGCGGAGGGGACAGGACTCGAACCTGCATAGCCTTTCGGCCGGCGGTTTTCAAGACCTCAAAGGGGCCTTGGACCTGATCCGACCTCCACGGATTTACCAATATAAATCAGGGTGTGCAGCCATCAAAGTGATCCAGGTAAGGGTAGAGTAATTTCCATGAGCGCGCCATCTAAGCGCCAACTTTCTTGCGGCGCACAATTATGGAGTTAGTTGGTCCTTTTTCCCTATTCCACTGAGAGTCAGTTAAAATTACTATCGCTGTGCCCAATATAAGTCATTTTACTTGACAATGGTAGTAGCCATCATTTAATCTGCATTCCGGATTACCGTTACGGTGATTTCTGATGCTCTTTCTCAATTTACCTCCATGTTGTTGTCTTCTCTTTCCAAGAACTGTGACGATCTCTTGACCTCACAGTTGAAGCCACGAGCCATAGGGCAATTGGCTGCTAACGGTGCGGCGTCTGCCGCATCGCGGGCGAGTAGCCCGCTCATTTGCCGCCTACGAACACTGCGAATAGGGAAGCTGTAGTTATCGACAAGGAGTTTGTTTGCAACTCGTGCGTGCGACGCGTGGATGGATCGTCTGGTTCAAGTTCGTCCACTCGGAAAGGGTTGCTTGGCAACTCGGCAACCAGCCGAATTGGAGGGAACTATGAAAAAGAACAGAGCATTACGAGCATGTATCACGCAATTCGATGCAGTGCTCTCAAGGAACGATCTTGAACCGGAACAGAGACGCGACATCGAAGCATGTCGCAAACGTGTTAGAGAACTCGGTAGGATTAAGGATCCCACGAACGCAGATGTTTTTCGCTGCATTAGGGAAATTTCCGAAAAGCTCGTTAACACGCTGCGAAGGAAGTGAGAGTCGAGTCTCGAGTTTCAGGATGATCCATTTACCCCTTTGATCTTAGTTATGGACTACGCAAAAGCACTACGAATCGCGCGAGCGGTCTCAGGTCTACAACAGAAAGATTTGGCTGATCGCGCTGGTCTCAATCCTAGTTATGTTTCATTAATTGAGATGGGTAAGCGCAAGCCAAGCCTGAAAGCGGTTCGTGCTCTTAGTGACGCGCTAAATTTGCCTACTCATCTCTTTACTCTTTTGGCTAGTGAACCCGAAGATCTGGCTCTAACGGAGCCCGCCGAAGTGGAAGAGATCGCGAAGTCGCTAGTCAGATTGTTATTACCTGAAACTTTTCATCGAGATGAGCCCAAGAGAAAGCGATCTCGCGCTCAACATTAAGTCCCTCACGGCGCTTGCCTATCGATTGGGGCTGCCTAAGGACTTAATACTTTCTGAATCCCTCAGAGCAGGGCGCTATTATCGGCCGTTCACCTCCCGCTCGCGGCCCCCGCAATTCGCGACAATACCAAGAGAAGTAAAGGAAAGAGCGATTGATAACCCCGTCGACGTCATCAAGGAGATTCAGAACCGTATTTACCAACGCCTGCTGACGCCTCTTCCTTGGCCTTTACATATTTGTGGTGGCATCAAAGGGAAATCGCTCCTCGACAATATCAATCAGCACCTTGGCACCGGCGTTGTCGTAACTCTCGATATTAAGAGCTTCTTTCCGAGCATTACGACATTTCACGTCTATGATGTGTGGTCAGACCTACTTCGCTGTTCGCCTGAGGTCGCAGCCCTTCTCACAAGGCTAACAACATTCGAAAGGCACTTGCCACAAGGTGCTTCGACCAGCAGCGCCTTGGCTAATTTGGTTCTCTACTCGCTGGACCAGCCGATTAGAGCCTACTGTAGCCAAGAAGGAATTCTCTACACTACTTGGATAGATGACCTTGCGTTTTCCGGTGAAGAAAGCAGGAACGTAATCAACGTGGCAGTCAAAGCACTGCGCGTCGGCGGATTCGCAGTGCCCCACAGGAAGCTAAGAATAATGCCATCTCATCGGCCGCAGATCTTAACTGGCCTTCTACTAAACCGTCAGCCAGGAGTCTTGAGAGAATACGTATCAGCGACGCGTTCGGCCATTCACAAGCTGGCGACAGGGTGTGTGCCAGCGTTTGACCGAGAGCGGTATCTAAGAACTCTGCGGGGCAGGATCGTTTACATCAGGATGATCAATCCGCGGCGAGCAAGGCCGTTAGAATTGCGCTTTGTCTTGGCCCTAAAAACGCTCGGCTAGGCATTCATGTTTGACCAGGCGGTGGGTTATTACCACCTTTATTACCACCACTGGCGAGTTATTACCACCATAGTACTTCAGCGCTTTTTCGACCCTTTCCGCCACATCGCACCCGCTCCATAGCCCTCACAGTAAATCTTTTTCTCCTTCTTCAATCGGTTCAGGACTACGCGAATCATGTCTCGCGTGACATTCGGAGCAGCGCGCTCAAGATCTACCATTCTGAAGCTGTCCGGCAAACGCTCTATAGCGTCGAGGACCATGGAAGTCTTCGCTCCGCGCGCAACCGTCAACGTGCCGACACGCTCTTCGAATTCACGATAAGCGGACTTCAGGATGTAGAGAGTGTAATTAATGTAAGGCCAGGGATCGTGCTTACCTTCGTGCCAACCCTGCGAGCTTTGTTCGAGCGTTTCGTAGTACCTATCCTTGTTCTCCTCGATCACTCGCTCAAGGCTAATGTATCTCCCGACCTCGAAGCCCACGTGATAACACTGCAAGAGCAACAAGAGTCTAGAGACGCGACCATTACCGTCGCGGAAAGGATGAATACACAAGAAATCAAGACTCATCGCCGCCATCGCGATCGCGGGATGAACCACTCTTTCATCAAGGCTGTCATGCCAAGCATCGATTAACTTATGCATCGCAGCAGGAGTTTTTCTCGCGGAAACGGTCTTGAAGCGGAGTCGAACACGTCCGTCGGGCAACTTCTCAATAATGTCGCTATCTTTCTGCTTGTACTTGCCGGCGTCGCCGATGTTCGCTCGACTCAATCGATGCAACCGAAGTATCGTCTTTTCGGAAATCGGTAGCTTTGCACCCCGTTCATGAATGAGCTTGAGCGCATCACGATATCCGCGCACCTCTTCTTCGTCTCTATCTCGCAGAAGAGACTTGCCGAGAACGACAGCCTTAACGCGAGCCTGATCGACCGTTACACCCTCAATACGATTCGAAGAGATTGCACTCTCGATCAACGCGTGTTCGCGGAGGACCTTGAGCCGCTGCGGTGATTGCTTCGTGAAGAGTTCCTGTTTGCCCCGTGCTTCGCCGAGATCCGCCAGGTACCACGCTGTTGTGGTAGGAACACTTCGTCCCTTTGCGAGTAGTTGTAGCGTAATCATAATCGGGCAAATTCACTCATCAAGACGCGAAACAAAATAATGTTGACATGCGGATCGCCTCGTGGTCGGATTCAGATTCAACATTCTCACAGTCCCCAAATCCTCTTCGTTATCTCGTAAAGAAGCTCCGATCGTTGCTCTAGGGTCTCGCGAGAAAATTGAACAGCCGGCGCGAAAGCTAGGCCGGAATCCGCGATGAAGGTTTTCATTGCAGAGTTAGACTTATAGAAGTCGGGCACCAGCGTTTGAGCCAAGTACGGAGCGCTGCCCGTATAGGTTTTGAGTTTCTTGGCATATCCCTCCTTGTTCGACGACTGATTGTCTAAGCCTTTAAGGAGCAACAAACCGCCGAACCGGTTGCGCTCATTTTCAAACATTGCTTCATCGAGAAGGCCGTCGCTACTCTTGAACAATTCTCGGCTTTCAGTATTGCGTGCCAGAATGTGCTCAATATGGTAGGCATTGCCCTTACCAGTTCCTCTTACATAGTTGTATAGCGAATCCTGAAGGCCATAGTTCAAGTGGTCAACAATGAAAGCTTCGATACGTGCGAGGAAATATCGAAGAAACGTTGTGTTGTAATCACCGTAGCCCACCTGTTTGAACTGCCCATAAGAGAGCAAGGTCTGAACGTTGGTGTTGCGACGCACATTTATCTCGTCGAGGACCTTTGAATCAATGCGTGATTCAATTTCCTCCGTTGGACAGCCGCGAAGGACAGGATGCATCGTGTATAGCAACTCCTGGAATCGGTTGCTATCGTACGCCCGATTTAGCTGAAGCATGACGTAAGCACGGTCGAACGCTTTGGCGACGACGCTGACCTTCTCGTCTTCAGACGGATCGTCAACACCGCATACGGCGAGCGCCAGCATGATATGGCCATCCATTCTGTTCAGCTGCGACAAGTAGTAACACTCGGGGATGGCGGAATCAGCATTCTCACCAAGTTCGCGAAGTTTTAGAAACAGCTTTGCATAGTATTGAAATGGTCCCTTTAGAAATGATTTAACGCCCTGCGCATTGTTCTTTAAATGCAGTATGTCGTCGCAGATGGGTTCGAATATTGTACGATGGTATGGTCCATCGAAGACCTGGCCCTGTTTGCGGACATCCGAGAACTGAGCGCGGAGGTACGTTCGGAAGAAATTATCCACTTCGCCGTCGCCCCTGGTCTCAAGCTCTTGCAATGAGGTTTCCCAGATGTCCGCATACTCATCAACTTCGCCTTTGTCGATTTCACCCAGAAGTTTCCCCTTTAAGATTTCATAGGATTGCAGCCGAATCCCACGGTCATTGATCACCTCGAAAACCATCGGAACATCCGTCTGGGCTACTTCCAGATTGATGATCACGACCATGCCAAGGAAGTAGTAAATGAAAGTGTCCAGTTTGTGCCTAGTCGAGATTCGCGCTGATAGCTCCTTCTGAATGAGCGAATAGTTATCAATCATGTGTCTGGCAGTGATGCCGTCATCTATCAAGTCTTCAGAAGGAGCGGTGCCCTCAAAAAGCGCTCGCATTAGCGGGTCGCGTTTTTCGTGCGCCATCCAGAATTTTCTCTTTCCCCCAACACCGACCCCTGCAATCTTCTCTTTCAGCCAATCGCGAAGGTCAGGTGAGTCTAAAGCTTTCGGGGCGCACATATGGTTCAGCGCAATTAGTATCAGCGTTAGCGTCGTGAGCCTTTGCTGGCCGTCAACTACAAAAAGTCGGCCTTCCGTCTTATTTGTTATGTAGGTGTTCAGGTAATACCAGGAGTACTTTCCTGTTATGTTCTTCTCGGAAGGGTCCAGGTCGGAATGTTTCGCATACGATTGTTCAAAGTGATAGAAGATGTCATCAATGAGCGTTTTGACTTCGTCATCGGTCCATTTGTATTCCCGCTGGTAAAAGTCAATGTAGTAGTTCGTCGTTGAGAATAGAGTGTTGATGTTTTGCTTTTCCGGATTTACTTCCATGAGGATTCTCCGTTTCGATTATGTCGTCCAGTGCATCTTGCAGTAGTCAACTGTTTCCTTCGGGTTTAGCGGTCTCGTGGAATTGCCCGCGCGAATGTACAAGTGCCCATCTTTATCATAAACGGGCTTGGGCGACGCTTTGACCGCGACTCTCGCGACGTCTTTGCCATCTAGTTCGTGAATGCTGATCGCGATGAGTGCTGAAGTGTCCCTACCAAAGTTGTTCAGAAGCAAGGTTGTAAGAAAGTTTTCGTAAGCATCGCGCTTATCGGGTTTGCCGAAGAGTTTGTAGTCGTGAGCAAGACCAATCACGTTCCGCGCGTCGTCAACGCCGATGAGCAGGTTGCCGCCGTCGGTATTCAGAAGGGCGGCGACCGTTTTGACTACCACATCCTCCATCGCTTTATTTTGCTTGTTCTGTTTGAAATCCCACCGCGCAGAAGACTTGAATTCAAGTGCGTTGCTTTCGCCTTTGACGATCAGCGCGGCGATCTCCTGGTCGCCGGGCTTGGGCGCAAACTCGCGATAGGCGTCGAGGGCGGCGTCTTTGACCGATTGCTCGACGATCGGGAAAGTTGAAAGTATGTGAGTAAACTCTTCTTCGGTCAGACCGTAAAGGTGAGCAATCATGCCGTCGAGTTCCGCTCGCAACCGCGCGCGTTCGGCCGGGTCGGCCGCACCGCCTTTGTGACTCTTCAAGCCGACCTCGTTCGCCAAGTCATCGAACTCTGCGGTTGTGCAGATCAACCGCGCTGCCCGTTGCACAATGGGCCCAAAGCCACGATCCGCTGACGTAAGCCGAGGTACAGGGATCTGATAGATATAGAACATGGTAAGGTTTTGCGACACTCTTTGCCTGAGTGAAAAGTCAAAAATGAAGCTATTAAGAACTGCGGTCGCGAATAGCAGAGGCGAACCTTCAATTCCGTAGGTTGCATTTAGCGAGTGTCCATAAAATGCATTTCGTGGCAACACGGCAGCGATCATTGTTCTCTGATTAGTATTGCTTGCAATCGACCTGTGACAGATCCGGTATCGCTGATAGTTTAGTATTTGACCCCGGTCAGCGTCGCGACCAAGCAAAGCAGCACGGCCCGCCTTCTCGTCCACCCAGTAACGTGGTTCACCGAAGCGGTGATCGAACTGATGAATCATCTTCCCTTCAAACAGCTCTAGTCTCTTTGGGCTTGTCCTAAACAAAGCACTATCGCCCGTCATATGAAACTCATTGGTGAGAGCAAGGTTCCACCGGTCGTCCAACTTCTCGCCAAGCAAAGGGAACTGCAACATCTTCTCCGCAATGTGAACATCGGTTTCAGACTTAAACTCCATGATGGACAAGGAATTCGGGGAAAGCCGTCTTATGAGAGGTACTGACGTGTTCACGTGTTCGGTTGTTGAATTTAGAAAGGACCCTATTCTGTCTGGCGAAACAGCTTCCCTCGGGTTAATTCGAAAGGCCGCCTCAAAGTTTTCAGTGTGCCCGCCCTTCTCAAAGACGAGAATGCAGAATTTCTGTGCGTGGTGGACGTTCTCGAAGATAAACTTCTCATTCGATAGGCCAAACAGTGATGTGATTGTTCCTTGCGAGAAAAGCATTTCACGCAACTGCTTAGTCCCCAAATCAGTGTAAATACCGCTTTGGAGGATAATGCCGCATCGTCCGTTCGGGCGTAGCAGATTGAAGGACTGTTCGAGAAACAATTTGTACAGATTGATGTCCGTGCCGGCCTTTTTGTCGTTGACGATAGAAATCTGATTAACGTAATCGGAAGCTGACCGAAAGTAAGCGCTCAAATGGGGAAATGAACTGAGATACTCTAGCCATGCGTCGAGGATTTCAGGATCGCGAAGCAGCTTAGTTTGCTCCTTCTCAAATTTCTTAATGTCCATATTCTTCTTCGTGACAAGATCGCTATGCTGCGTGAAGAACTCCTTCGCGTTTGGCTTGAATATTTCCCAGGGTGCATTTGCGATGATTGCATCAAAGCCACCGTTCTTATTGATGACTTCATCAAACTCAAATCCCCAATGAAACGGATGCAGAGCTTCGATATCACTGGTCACCATGGACCGCTTTTTTGGTTTCCCCTCCTTGTTCTTCTTCTCATCCCACGTCGTATCCTCGTACCTAATGCTAAGATCCTGAAACTCGCCGAGTAATAGTTGATTCAGCTTTACATGAGATTCGTGGCGCAGCTTATCAATGTGCTCTCGTAGTTGCAGAAGTCTGATGTCTTGATCGATGCCAAATGCATCATCACGGATCAATGCGTGTTTCTTGTACTTCGCAATCGATTCGCTCTTGTCTTTCAATATCTGGGAGTAAGTCGACGCGGCCAATTCACCGAGCAGATTTCCTTGGGCACCTTTTTCGAGATCATCGAAGCCTTCAGCGCTCACCTTTAGTATTCCTACCAGGGAGTTACCCGCGAGAATGTTGAAGTCAATATTAGGTAGTGGCTCAAGTTGATCAACTGTTTTTGCGGACGCCAATAACGCAAGGAACAAGCGCAACTTCGCGATTTCGGTAGCCTCCTCCATGAGATCGACACCAAAGAGGTTGTTGGTAATGATTTCGCGCTTTATGAAATAGTTTACGGAATCATGATGTTCCTCTCTCAAGGCTGCTAAACGCCGCTTCAAATCTTCGTCACCCGAGAACTCAATCTTGCCGATAATTGCTGAGTAGACGTTGATCAGCGTCTTCATTGCGGCTACAAGGAAGGCACCCGAACCGCAGGCAGGGTCAAGTAGTCTAAGCTCAGTCAAAACGTCGTCGAGCAGAAAACGGCAAAGACCATCGTCGAGGCTCAAGAGCAATTCCGACATAGAGTCGAAACGCTTGGTGGACCGGCGCTTGGATTTACCCTTTTCTGTCGAGCCTTGGTTAACCCGATCCAGGATTAGATTGTAGATTGTCTGCTCACAGAGGTATTGAGTGATTTCAGCTCGAGTATAGTAAGCACCAAAAGCTTTCTGATTGATGTATTTCTCAAAAATATAGCCGAGGACGTCGGGATTGATCTCATCAGCCTTACCCCCTGGGGTATCGTCGAGATTCCATGAGTAGCTCTCGAAGAGGCGAAACAGGTTCTCGAATGCCTTATCAAGAACCGCAATCTTTGGCCAACGCAGCTCAATGCCGTGCTTTAGAAAAAGCCCACCGTTCAGATATGGGACAGTGCCGATCAATTCGCGCGAAGTGTCTTGGCGGTCTGGTTCCGGTTTTGCAAAACCCTCAAAAAAAAGCGCATCGAGGAAGACCCCATAGTACTCGTTCTTCCCTCGGGCGCGACTTCGCGCCAGTTCGCTTTGGAGATACTTGTAATCAGAATCCGCAGCGTGACCTCGAATGAAGCCCTTGCTCTGCAGAAAGTAAATGAGCATTAGGCGATTCAACAGAACTGAGGCATACCAGCGTCGATCATGATCATTGTCGATGCCTTTGATATGCTCGATGAACGCAAGATGCTGATCGTGAAATTCAATATAGAATTTCTTCGTCACGCGCTCTACGTCGAGCGCTGCCTTTAACTTGCTGGCAACCTCTGTGACCGGGATATTTCCCTTCTCATCAAGCTCGCTGATGTCCACTACCATTCCGCTAAGCTTTTGTAAGAAGAGATCGGCCGGCTGGTTCCTAATAAACGTGTGTTCGCGTGGATAGATTTTCCGTCCTTCACGCTTCGTCCAATACCAAAGGCTCTGTGTGCGATCGCGATCAAGGAAGATTAGTAAATTTTCATGGCGCGTCTTTGATATTTGAGCATGTACGGCTTTTCGCCTCTTGGGATCAGGAATCGAGCCGTCCGACGCCGTGAGTTCATATACAACTACGCCCGCCAGTTGCGCTATCTCTACACGCTCCAAGGCGGCTTCTCCGACTTCGATTTGAACCTTTTTCAGATCAATAGCTCGCGACCAGCCCAACTCTTCGACGAACAGGTCGCGAAAGTTGAACTCATTTAGGTATGTGCGCACGCGGGCAGCGTCGTATGACATATGCTTACGCTCAGGCCTCGCTGATTAGACCCATTGAGCAAATAATCTGCGGTTCACCGTTTTGCTCTTGTTCATGGATATTGCAAAGCTTGTCTTCTTCGCGGAGAGCAACAACGAGTTGAGCAAGTTGTTCGTCAGTAACGCCGATGCGAAGCTGCCGGTTTAGTGAATCTGTCGCCGACTGCATTAGCGGATATCGGAAGATTTCATCGATAGCTTTTATCAATTCTTGCGATTCGAAAACGGTTCCCTTAATGTCTTCGGCGTAGCGCTTTAGCTTCGTGTAAGTGCGGAAGCGAGCGCCTGAGGGGCGCCCAAGCTGGCCGCCGATCGACTTCTCCTCTTTCAAGACGAACTCGACGGCGCTGCGTACGAGTGAGTGGTGATCTGAGCGGCGTGGCACTGCTTTGGTTTCCGGTAGACATTCAGCAGCTTTCAAGATCTGGAATTGCGATTCGGTAATGCTCTCGCCATGCTCGTTCATCCAAAGAAGCGCGTCGTTATCATTCGCGGTGCGCATGTAAGCGAGAACGCCTGGCGTCCCAGCTGCCCCGTTCGATTTCTGCAGTTGCTTGGTTGAGTAAACGACACCGGGGAGTGACTCGACGATCTTGCGTAGCGAAGGATCATCAGTAATGGCGTTCTTCCAAATTTGATAGGCGTATGAGGCGAGATCGACTTCAGTGTCTGCCTCGCCGTCCATGATGCCTGCCTTTTCAGTGAAGAGATTGCGAATGGTTTGATCGTTACGGTCATCCTCAAAGAAGGCCTCATCTGTGCCAACTACCTCAGCATTCTCAGCCAAGCGCTGGCGAACGCGCGCTCGTAACCGAATGATCCGCTCAACTCCTTCGGCTGGGAGAAAAGAGTAGCAAAGAATTTGTTCCGATTTCTGCCCAATACGATCGACGCGGCCCGCTCGCTGAACCAGACGAATGATCGCCCAAGGCAGGTCGTAATTAACGATAATGAAACCATCCTGAAGATTCTGGCCCTCACTCAAAATATCAGTCGCGATAAGCACCCGGAGTTCCTTGTCCTCTTCTACCAAGTTCCGCTTGTTGTTGCTTACAGGACTGAAACGCCATGCCGCCATCGTCGGATCGGCAGACGCGCCAGTTGCACCTTCAATTCTTGAGACTCCCTTCGCCTTAAGTCGCGATTCCAGATAGTGGACAGTGTCGGCAAATTGGGAGAAGACGATTACTTTTTTGTCTGGGTGCTGCTTAGCTATGAGTTTGTGAAGTTGGGTGAGTTTAGCATCCCCGTCATGATTCCAAGCACCGGCTTTGTTCAGCACTTGCATTAGTGAGGCCGCGTCACCGAGCAGTTCATCTTTGAGAGAATCAACAAAGAGATCGGAGCGCAACCACTTAAACCGGCTCTTCAACTCAGTTGCGTACAGTTCGTAGAGGGTAGCCGCACGGCCCTTGAACCCACTTTCTGTGTCTGGCGAAGCTTCGTCGAATTCCTGCTGGTTATTTCCGTTTTCCTCTTCACCATTGAAAAGAGGTGAATGGAGTAACCCATCGGCATCTTCATCGGTAGTGCGGGTATCAAGCGCCGCCATGTCTTGAGTGCCAATTGGAAGGGGCTTCTTATTCTCAATTGCATAGAGGAAAACAAAGTTGCGAATGATGTGACGCTCGACCGAAAGTAGGAAAGCCTCACCGCTGCTTTCTAGTCGTTTGAAAAGGTTAGTACGGCAGAAGCCCATCAGACGGCGGCCCGCGCGTGATAGGTTCCGAATAACCTCCGCCTCAGATTGTGTAGGTAACGGGTCTGGATCGGCTGCAATCTTATTTCCCAGACCGTACCTTGGCAGCTTCAACTTGTTGATTGTCTCAACCACGTCATCCGCATACAGCCTGGCGTACTGGTCGTTGGGATCAGCATCATCAATCTTGAATTTGACCGTCTTCGGAACTCTAGTGGGAAAATAAGAGCGGGTGCCATCTTCAAACGTCAGATACTTCCGACCGTTGGTAAGGTCAGTTTCAGCGTAGTTGTCCTGAATGAAAGTACGAGTGCGTCTCACCATGTAAAGCCGCATAAGCTCGCGCCAGTCGTCAGCGAATTCGCTTTTCTCAAAAGCGGCAAGAGAATCCAGAGCGCATTGGTGTTCAGCTACAAATTCATCCAGCCCCTTCCGGCGCAGTTCTAACTCGGGTCGGATTCCGAGATGCTTGTCATCAGGAACAAACAGGCGCAACTGGTTCGAGAGATCGAGGTAAGTCTTGTTGTACGGCGTTGCCGAAAGCAGTATGCACTTGCTCTCGTTTTTGTGAATGTATTCCTGGAGTGCTCGATAGATTTTGCCTTCGCGGTTTCGCAAATTGTGACTCTCGTCAATTAGAACCAATCGATATCGGCGCAGGTCTTCGAGCGTCTTTCTTGCGCGTGTTATAGGTAGAATACGGGCGCGCATGCGGTATTGCTCGCGATAGTCTTCCCACATCTTGACCAGGTTCTTCGGACAGAGAATCAGCGTTTCTAGGTCGTGATCCTCCTCAAAGATGCGTGCCACCGCTGTTGCCATCAGCGTCTTGCCAAGGCCGACCACATCCCCGATGAGGACGCCGTTGCGCTTGTTCAAATGGTGCGCTGCAATCTTGACGGCAGCCTTTTGGAACTCGAAGAGCTTGTTTCCGAAGTCTCGCGGAATCTTGAATTCGGCTAGACCCGCGCGGGCCTCTTGCGAGAGGTGATAGGCCATCTTGACGTAGATGTGATAAGGAGGAATTAACTCTTCGCGCGCCCAGCTTTCTTCTATGATCTGAACAAGTTCGTCTGAGATATCGAGACACCACTTGTCGGTCCAGCGATCCTCGAACCACTTCGCCAACTTTTCGCAGGCGTCGTGATCCATGACATCGACGTTCAACTCGCCTTGCTTTGCAAGACCCGCGAACGTCAGGTTGCTGCTGCCGAGAAAACCTATCGTGGGATTAACTGGATCGGGACGAAAGAGCAGATAGAGCTTGGCGTGCAGAGGATGACGAAGAAATAGCTTTACGCATACCTTCTTGGCTTTGATCTGGCGCGCCAGTCGGCGAAGTCCCGATTCGTCTGCGTCGGTGGGAACGCCAACAGTGAGTTGCGCGCGAAATTCTTCCGCTAGCGTTTTCCGCAGTCGAATGGCGGTCTGATTGTCAATTCCGGTGTCATGATGAACCAAACTCAGTGCGTCACGAAGTTCGTCACCGGGAGAGCGATGCATCCCCACGAGCAACCGGCAACAATTACCGTCACCACCTAGCCAGCGCTCGATGAATGAATCAATCTGCTTCCAGCCACGCAAGTTGAAGTAGCCAACGCAGAAATCGGCGCGGTCGGCAACCTCGAGCGTTTCGCGAAGCGCTGGGAGGAGCTGCCTGTCGATGTTATCGAAGATTCTTGGCATCAGTCAGTATGGCCTTTGCGAACCGCCAATCGAATTCCAGATTGAGGCGAGGTTGTCGCCAAGCCAGACTGCGGAAAAGGCTCCCGACGGACAAAGAACCTCTGAGGACATACCGCGCCATATTAGTCGTTCGGACAAAGCTCATCAACGTGTGGCGTCTGTCATGCCTCGATAACGGCCTACGAGCGACGTAAAGCGGACGGTCATCCGATAACGCGGCATTGATGTCCTGGTCGGACAAGCATCGCGCCATCTGGAAACCATGTCACGCTGCCTGCACCGGCACATAATGGGACGTTATCGTACGCCCGGCGGCTGTAGATTTTTCGCGTAGTCGCACGCCTTGCCGTTGCGCTTGGAGGCAGTCTTTCCAATCCCACGAAGGGAATCACGGTCGAGTTTGCAGATCGCAATGCGCGGTGCAAATCATCTTAAGATGAGATATTAAGAGGGCAGACAAGATAGACGCGCTTTTTGGGCGTTTGGATCTCCGCTCAAGTGACGCTGTTGCAACATCTTAAGAATTAAGATTCTTAAGTTAAGATTCTTAAGATCTTAATATCGCCGATAAATCCTGTTCTCGCCACAAGTTGTCTCTTAAGATCGAGACGATCTCCGCGAAGCAATCTTAAGATGTTCGCAGAGCTGTTTTTGAGGCTGAGGTGCTCGCGTAATCACGCAGATAAACCTCCGTTCGCGGAGTTGACTAACGGTCGTCGCGCGGCTCTGCATACCCGCGACTCGTTTGCGAGCGAAGGGAGTGCACGAGATGGACATCATGTCATTGTTGGGCCACACCACGTTGCAGATGACTTCTCGTTACACTCACGCGATGCAGGAGAATCTGCGTAAGGCAGTGGACTCATTGACGAGCAAGCATGAGCCCTCCCTAACGGTCGGGCTACTGCCCCGCAGCGCCAGAAGCGCGCCAAGATCGCGCCAACTGGCTACGGGAACGGAAGGAATGTGATCGCATGAGTGAGTGTAACTTGTTGAGAAATATGGCGGAGGGGACAGGACTCGAACCTGCATATCCTTTCGGACGGCGGTTTTCAAGACCGCTGCACTACCATTATGCGACCCCTCCGCTCTTGAGAACTATATCGTAGCCCGGACCGCCCCCTCAACTTTCCCGACGAGAAGTTCATTCCCCGATTTGTCCTCGAACGGCTGACTGTCAGAGAATCCGGCCTCCTCAATTCGGTGTAGAGATAAACTTATTGCAGATAACCCGTCATCGTCAGAACGCCAAAGAGTACAAAGAATGTCCCGGATAGAATTACGATGATCCGGCAAATCCAAACTGGTAGTCTCGGCCAAACGAAGGTCGGCAAGATTCTCAGCGACTCTTCAACGGCAAAGCGGTTAAAGATGATGCATATCAATCCAACCAGGGACAGCAGCACGGCATATACATTCTTCATCACGTCCAACAGTCTAACATCAGGAACTTCCTTGCATCTCGAATCGTAAGCAAGAGTAACGAGTTGCGCTCCAGCCATGAAAAGTGCACGATCTGAAGTAAACAGATGCGCGTCAC
>Ga0184619_10000356_pt1 | contig 15580 bp, 17 predicted proteins | sample PLM0_60_b1_FD_133146 | JGI IMG/M metagenome (GOLD analysis project Ga0184619, IMG submission 133146) | Groundwater sediment microbial communities from an aquifer in East River, Colorado, USA - PLM0_60_b1 | ecosystem: Environmental > Terrestrial > Soil > Riparian zone | place: USA: East River...
AAGCGAAGTGCTGACCTTTACGGACTGCGCCGTGATCCCGTACCCAACCGCCGAGAACCTTGCGGACATCGCCATCGCAGCGGCGGCGGACAGGCGCCTCATCGTTGGCGACGAGCCGCGCGTGGCCCTGCTTTCCTTCAGCACTCATGGCAGCGGCAAGGGTGAGAGCGTGGACCTGATGCGGAACGCGCTGGCCCTCATCCGGGAGCGCGAGCCGGACCTGGTAGTGGACGGAGAATTGCAAGGTGACGCCGCGTTGGCTCCGACCGTCGCCGCGAAGAAATCGCCTTCCAGTCGGGTTGCGGGACGAGCCAACGTATTAGTTTTTCCGTCGTTGGATGCGGGCAACATCGCCTACAAGCTCGTGCAGCGCGTAGGTGGTGCGCAGGCACTGGGACCGATCCTTCAGGGTTTCGCGCGACCGGTTGCCGATCTCTCGCGCGGGGCCGAGCGGGACGACATTATTAACGTGGCCGCAATTGCAGCGCTGCAATCGGCCGGGCGTGCTTAGGATCGCGCGTCTTTGAGCAGTCTGATCCACACTGGAGAATATCTGAATGAGTTTCTCGATCAAGAAGAATGCAGAGGTCGTTGTCGTCGACGTCGAGGGTCAGCTTATCGTGGGGAACCGCCAGGAGCTGAAGCAGAAGGTTCTCGACGAGCTGGAGAAGGGTGAGAAGAAGTTTCTCATCGACTTCAGTCAGACGGGCTACATCGACAGCTCCGGCCTGGGCGTGCTCGTCTCGTTGTCGAAGAAGATTCGCGAGCAGGGCGGCGAGCTACGTTTGGCGAACCTGAATGATGACCTCCAGACGCTGTTCGAGCTGACCAAACTGGATACGCTGTTCCAGATCTCCGACACACGGGAGCGCGCTCTAGAGAGTTTTTAATGGCGGAATCGCGCGTCGCGTTCGATCTGGAAATCCCGAGCGACGTAGAGTACATAGAAGGTGTAGTGGAGCTCGCGAGGCAGCGCTGCCGCGAGCTGAGGTTGTCTCCCTCCAAATGCTCGCTCAACGTTCCGGTCGCTCTGACGGAGGCGCTCTCGAACGCCATCCTGCGAACAGGCGGCAAGCACGTGCGAGTCCGCGCGATCATCAGCGACGAAGATCTCGTTTTTGAGGTGGTGGATGAGGGGCCGGGGTTCGACCTCGAAGAGTGCACGGTGGACTGCACGACCGAGGAGAACCTCACCAGAGAGGAAGGCCGTGGGCTCTTTCTGATGCGCCAGTTGATGGACCGCGTCGAGAGCTTTCGGAACCAGGGCAACGTCGTTCGTCTGACGTTGCATCGGGAGTGAAAGAGCTCGAGGCGGTCCTCATTGCGTTTCGCGAGGGAACGCACTGCGAGGCCGCCGTGTGGGGAAGCGGGGACGGCCGCACCTCGCCAACTGTAATCGCGCGATCGAGCTCCAAGGTTCAAATGCCGGACGTCCTGCCGGACGAGCCGGATCAGTCAGTCCCGACGAACTTCGGAACCCAGATCGTCACCAGAGTTCCTTCCGTAAAAAAGATCTGGTTGACCGTCGGCCCGTGCGATCCCTCGTACTCGCCTGAAGAACGGCACGTCAAACTGCTGATGCCGGTGGTGTCGCACTTCACCCAGGCGGCGCTCGAGGTAGAGCACGCTGCGACGGAGCTTGCGGAGCGCTACGAGGAGATCAATCTACTCTACACTATCGGCGAAATCCTCGGGCGCACGGTGACACTGGAGGATGCGGCAGCCACCATCCTCACCGAAATCTCGGAGACCGTTGGCGCGCGCGTAGCGTCGATCCTCGTCCACGACGCGCGCACCAACACTCTGCAGGCCGTCGCCGCACTCGGAGTTCCCAAATCGGAAATCCCGCCGATCAATGCCGACGACCAGAGCAGCGTTTCCGCGCGCGTCTTTCGCACCCAACACCCTCTGATCGTAGTGGGCAAAGGAGTTACCTTCGGCACCGAATCGCCTTACGGCCGCGGGGAGATGCTGTCGGTGCCGATCATGTGGACGACTCCGAGCGGAGGGATGCCCCTTGGCGTCGTCAATCTTGCCGACAGGCGGTCGCGGCAGCCGTTCACGGCGGGCGACCAGAAGCTGGTGACGGCTATCGCAACGCAGATCGGCACCGCGATTCAGAACGCGCGCCTAGTGAGTGCATCGCTGGACCAGCAGCGGCTGCTGCAGGAGATGAATCTCGCTCACGACCTGCAGATGAAGTTGCTGCCCTCGACCGACGTCGTCGCGCCGGAGGCAGAAGTGAGCGCGCGCGTGATTCCCGCGGAAAGCGTCGGTGGAGATTTCTACCAGCTCTTCAAGCTCCGCGACAAGACGACCGGCGTGATGATCGGCGACGTCTCGGGACACGGTTACAGGGCCGCGCTGATCATGGCGCTGTCCATGAGCGCGTCCGCAATACACGCGCAGAACTTCAGCAATCCAGGCGAAATGTTGGGCGCGCTTCTCAAGTCGCTGCGCGACGAGCTCGAGACGACGGAGATGTTCATTTCCATTTTCTACGGCGTGGTGGATCCGGCAAAGGCACGCCTGGCATACGCCAACACGGGCCATCCACACGCCTTCGTGATCAGCCAGGAAGGCACCATCACACGTCTCTCAGCGGTCAATCCCCCGCTGGGGATGCTCGATGAAATCCCCCAAACCGCGTCGCTGAACTGGATCGAGGGAAAGGATTTGCTCGTTCTTTTCACCGACGGAATCAGTGACGCTCGCAACGCGAGCGACGAGCGACTGGGCGAGGAACGCGTGCTGGAGCTAATTCGCGAAAACCGCGACAACGACACGAAGGTGATCGTGGACAGGGTCTTCAAGATGCTCGAGGTCCACACGCGCAGCGTGCCGAGCAGAGACGATTTGACGCTCGTAGTACTCAGGAGCTGAGCGTGGCCCGCGCGCCGCGGGGGGCGGGAGCAGCGGGAAGCGGGAAGCGTCGGAACCCGCCGGTCCTCAAGAAGTACGGCCAGCATTTTCTCTCCGACGCTCGAATCCTCGCGGGAATCGTCGACGCTCTTGGGCCAACGGAAGCCGACACGGTTGTCGAGGTCGGAGCCGGACGCGGCTCGCTCACCGACATTCTTGTGGAGCGGAGCGGTCGAGTCATCGCGGTCGAGATCGATCGCGCGCTGGCAAAGCAGCTGGGAGAGCGCTACGCCACTCGGCCCAGCGTCCAGGTAGTGCAGGGTGACGTCCTGGAAACCGATCTCCATGCGATTGCCGGTCAGGACTTTTTGATGATCGGCAACGTGCCGTACTACATCACGACGCCAATCGTGTTCAAGGCTCTGGAGCCGCCGATTCCGAGGCGATCGGTGTTCTTAGTGCAGCGCGAGGTCGCGGAAAGAATGGCGGCTAAAGCCGATACCGAGGCGTACGGGGCGTTGTCGGTCAACGTCGGAGCCGTAGCGGATGTTGAGCAGGTCATGACTGTTCCGTCCGGCGCATTTCAGCCGCCGCCAAGAGTTGAGTCGGCTGTCGTGAGACTCACGCCACGCGTAACCCCGCTCGTCGCCGTAGAGTCGCTGCCGGCATTCCGGGCATTCGTCCAGGCTGCCTTTGGGCTGAGGAGAAAGCAGATGCAGCGGGTGATTCGCACGGTGAGGGGATTGTCGCCGGAAGAGGCTGCGGCTTTGCTCGAGAGGGCAGGGATCGACACTGCGGCGAGGCCCGAGGTACTAACTCCGGAGCAGTTCGCAGGGCTGTTCGAGTTGATTTGATCCCATCAGTCACCCCGATTGCTCAGCGCGAACGAAAGCCCTTCCAGTTCCATCGCCATATTGACGTTCCTCACCGTAACGTCGGAAGGAACCGACAGCTGCACCGGAGCAAAATTCAGAATGGCCTTGATTCCGGCGCGAACGACCTGCTTCACTACAGCCGGCGTGTTCTCCGCGGGCGTGGCGAGAACCGCGATGTCGAAGTCCTGCTTCGCCGCGTCTTTCTCCAACTCGGATATCGGCCTAACCGTGAGATTTTCCCAACGCTTCCCGATCTTCGCATGGTCGCTGTCGTAGACGGCGGTGACGTTGAAGCCACGCTCGGCGAAACCACGGTAACGCGCGAGGGCGGCGCCAATCTTTCCGGCGCCGATGATGCAGACGCGCCATTGCTTTCCGAGCCCGAGTATCTCGCGCAGCTTTTCGGAGAGCTCGGGCACCGAGTAGCCTAGCCCGCGTTTGCCGAAGGAGCCGAACAGCGAGAGATCCTTTCGCACCTGAGCGGACGTAGTCCCACCGAGCTGCGCGAGCTCGTCACTCGAGATGGTCTTGAGACCCTGGCGCTCGATCCCTTCGAGAAAGCTCAGATAAAGGGAGAGGCGCCTGACTGTGGATTCCGCTATCCGCTTCAAATCGTGCTTGTGAAGTAATTCACAAAGTAATCGGAAAGGCGGCGAACGGGCAAGAAAGAGAAGAGAAACGTCCCAACGATTGCAGCGCAAAGCTGGTTGCGATCAGCGGGAAGCGGGTCGCAGCGCAGTTGCAGTCAAGGCATCACGGGCGCGTTATCTTTGGATATGCCCGTCCACGTCACCTCCGAAATCGGTGCTCTGCGCACCGTTCTCGTTCATAGCCCCGGCAACGAGCTGCTCGCCGTGACGCCCAGCACCCGGGCGGATTTTCTCTATGACGACATAGTGGACGCGGATCTGGCGAAGCGCGAGCACCGCCGCTTCGTCCAGGTGCTCGAGCGCTTCTGCGAGGTGCTGCACGTGCGCGATCTGCTCAATGAGGTGCTGGAAGATCCCAAGGTGCGCGAGCTGATCATTCGCGAGACCCTCGATGTAGTCCCGCTCGAGCCTCTCGCCCTCGAGCTCCGCGAGCTGCCGCCGGAAGCCGTCGCGAATCTCCTGATCGAAGGAAAACAGGAAGAGCCAGGCCCCCTTTCGCGCACGCTCAACGAGTCGAGCTACTCGCTCCCACCCTTGCCGAACCTCATCTTCACCCGCGACTCGGCGATGGCGATCAATCAGAACCTGATGATCGGCTCGATGCGCTTTCACGCCCGCTGGACCGAAGAGCTGATCATGAAGGCGCTCTTCACGTCGCACCCCAAGCTCGACAACAAGGGAATCCTTTACGACGGCTCGGCGGAGAGACGGCTCAACCACACGCTGGAGGGAGGGGATGTTCATCCTCTCCGTGAGGACGTTCTACTCATTGGCTTCAGCCAGAGGTCGAGTCCCGCTGGCATCGACAGTCTTGCGACGCTGCTGTTCGAGCAGACGGAAGTCAGCAATTTGATAGTCGTCGCGATGCCCGAGGAAGCGACCGCCATCCACCTCGACATGATCTTCACGCATGTCGACCGTGAGCTGTGCGTTGTCTATCCGCCGCACTTCATCGGACCGTACCGTCTGCCGATACTTCTCTGGCAGAAAGGCGAGAGTCACATGAAGGAGCAACCTGATCTGTTCGCCGCGCTCAAGCATTGCGGACTGCCGATGGAACCGATTCTTTGCGGAGGCTCCAAGAGAATCGTCCAGGATCGGGAGCAGTGGGCGTCCGGTTGTAACTTCGCCGCGCTGCGTCCGGGCGTCATCACTTCATACGCACGAAACGAGACGACACTGAGAGAACTGGAAAAAGCCGGCTTCAAAATGATCTCCGCGTCTGACTTTCTGTCATCCGAGCGTGGTATCGCCCCACACGGCCGGGGAGTTATCACGTTTGAAGGCGGAGAGCTGGTGCGTGCCGGCGGCGGTCCTCACTGCATGACCTGCCCAATCACACGGGACGATCCGTGGATCTGACGCGTGGAGTTTACTCCGAGCCCGAAGACTCTCTGCTCACTTCCCGCGCGCTGGACTACCTGTCGGCGGGTCCCGCTGATGTCGTCGATCTCATTGGCCACATCTGCAGCCTTCCGCGTGCGCCGAGAATCGTAGCCGAGCACATGGCGCACGCAATGTTCGCGGGGCGAAGCGAATTCGTCCGCAACCCGGACGGTCGTTGGATGTTGACCGGGCTCCATCGCATGTCCTCTCGCGAGAGAGCGGCTGTGATCACCAGAGGGCTCGACTCGAACACCTCATTGGTTGGGGAGGGCGCCTACCCCCGAGCGCGATCCAAGTCTGCGGGCTCGCTGGAAAAGCTCTTTGACTTGTCTTACGTCGTCGTCGACACCGAGACCACCGGCGGGCGCTCCAGGTCAATCGATCGAATCACCGAGATTGCCGCCGTAGTCGTTCGGGAAGGCGAGATCGTCGAGGTTTACGAGAGTCTCGTCAACCCGCAGCGCTCGATTCCTTACTTCGTCACCCAGCTTACCAACATCACCTGGGACATGGTGAGGGATGCGCCTACGTTCGACCGTGTGGTGCCGGAGGTGATGCGCGTGCTGGAAGGCAACGTGTTCGTCGCTCACAACGCCACCTTTGACTGGCGCTTCATTAGCTCGGAGGTCGCGCGCGCGACTGGTCGACAGTTGCGGGGTCGCAAACTTTGCACGGTGAAGATGGCCCGTAAGGTTCTCCCGCAGTTGTCGCGTCGATCGCTGGACTATATCGCGCGGTACTACGGCGTTGAGATTTTCAACCGACATCGCGCAGGCGGCGATGCGCTTGCAACCGCAAAATGCCTGATCCGGATGCTCTCTGATCTGTCGGACCGCGGGTGCGAGACGTGGGGAGATCTCGAGGTTCTGCTCAGGCAGCCGGCAGTCCGCCGGCAGAAGCGCAGAGCATCCGGACTACCGACACCGGTCCTCCGCGACACGACGGCGTGACGGCGCCTAGTCCGCGGGTCCAGCGCTGCAAGATCGGCGACTTAACCGTTCATGCGATTCAGGCAGGGGGACAGAAGCTCGACGGCGGCGCGATGTTCGGGGTGGTTCCCAAGCCGTTATGGGAGAAGCGCATTCCCGCCGACGAGCGGAACAGGATCCAGCTGGGAATGCGCTGTCTCCTCATCGAGCATCCGTCCGGATTGATCCTGATCGACACCGGTGCCGGCAACAAGGAGAACGCGAAGTTCAAGGATATCTACGGCATCGAGAACGAGGGTGCCGATGGCGCGACGATGCTCGAGGATGGGCTGAAGGAAATCGGCGCGGCGCCGTCAGACATCGCGCTCGTGATCAACACCCACCTCCACTTCGACCACGCCGGGGGCAACACCCGCACGCGCGGCGAGGGCAGCTCGGCCGAGATCACCTTTCCAAACGCCACCTACATCGTGCGGCGCGGCGAGTACGAGTACGCCATGCACTCCAACGAGCGCACCGCGGCGAGCTACTTCGAGCGCAACTACGTGCCCTTGGAGGAAGCGGACAGGCTCGAGCTGGTGACGCGCGAGAAAACGATCGTGAAAGGGATTCGCGTAATTCCGACGCCCGGCCACACTCCGTTCCATCAGAGTGTGCTGATCGAATCAGCCGGAGAGCGCGCGTTCTTCCTGGGTGATCTCGTGCCGACTCACGCCCACCTGCCGCTGCCATGGATCATGGGCTACGACGTCGAGCCTCTGGTGACGCTGGAGACGAAGCGGCGAATTCTGAAGCAGGCGCTCGACGAAAAGTGGCTCGTCATCTTCGAGCACGATGCAACCGTCGCGTGGGGGCGGGTCGAGCACGACGGGAAGAACTACCGATTGTCTGGGGATACCGCCTAGATCAATTCAGCGGCTGATAGAGCTCGATTCTATTTCCTTCGGGATCCTTGATCCAGGCGAATTTCCCGTAGTCGAAATCCTCGGTCTTCTCGATCTCGATCCCGTCAGCCTTCAGTTGCTCCAAAAAAGCATTCAGGTCCCGAAGCCGGTAGTTGATGACGCATTCGCGGCGCTCGGCGGGGAGGGGCGATTTTGTTTGCGAGATCGAGAACACCGTCGAGTCCACCTTCGACGAATCGCTGAGCCGCCGGTACTTGAACTCGGTGCCGTAGACCTTGCCTTCCTCGTATGTTTCGAGCTTCAGGCCGAAGTGATGGGCGTACCAGCCGGAAAGCGTCTTGGCGTCATTGGCGTTGATGAAAACCCCGCCGATCCCGTCCACGGAGATCCGTTTCTCGGCCTTGCCCCCCAACGCGCTCTTCTTCATGACGCGAATCTAGGCCTTTAGGGAGCAGGCCGGAAGTTCGTCCGATCCCTTGCATGCCACGGCAGTCAGTCCTATCTTACGCTCTGACAATGCGATAAGCGGGAGATCCGGGCGGATCACCCCACCCTCTGGCCCTCGAACTTCGAGGTGTGCTGCAGGAGTTCTTGCCACTAGACTCTCCTCCAGAGTTTATAGTTGCGCGGACTCCAGCAGAAAGGGTCCGCGTTTTTTGTTTCCTTCTTTCAAGGGTAGCTCGTATTCAGGACACCACCAAACGCGTACGCGTCAACAAGCAGATCCGCATCAGTCCCATCAGAGTCATTGCCGCCGATGGGGCGCAACTCGGAATCATGGATGTAGAAACAGCTCTGGCGGCAGCGATCGAGCAGGGTTTGGATCTGGTGGAAGTCGCACCAATGGCGAGGCCGCCCGTGGCCCGCATCATGGACTACGGGAAGTTCAAGTTCGAGCAGGCGAAGATGGCGCGCCAGGCGAAAAAGAAGCAGCACGTGATTCACCTGAAGGAAGTGAAGTACCGTCCGGGAATCGAAGAGCACGACTTCATGACGAAGACGCGCCACGCGCGCGAATTCCTGAATGAGGGAAACAAGGTGAAGGTGACGTTGATGTTCAGGGGCCGGCAGATCGCCCACCCAGAGCTGGGACGTCAGGTCGTCAATCGGGTCGCGCAGGAGCTCGCCGACGTATCGAAGATCGAGAGCGATCCGAAGTTCGAAGGGAAGTTCATGACCATGATCCTGGCGCCCAAATAGCGCCAGGGCAGGTCAACCGAAGTTTCATAGTGAGCCCAGCGTTAAAGCCGGGATCTACATATCGAAGGGAAGCTATGCCGAAAATGAAATCGCACAGGGGTGCGCGGAAAAGGTTTAAAATCACCGGTTCCGGAAAGGTGAAGCGCATGAAGGCGTTCAAGAGCCACATCCTCACCAAGAAATCGCCAAAGAGAAAGCGGCACCTCCGCCGGGCTACGACGATTCAGACGCCGGGCGAAGTGAAAAACATCAAACGCCTGCTTCAGGCCTAGAGGAACAGACCAATGCCACGCGTTAGATCGAATGTCGCGCGCTTGAAGCGCAGAAAGCAGGTGATGAAGGCTGCACGCGGCGCGTTCGGCGCCCGGAGCAAGCTGTGGAAGGCAGCAAAGGAGAACGTCGAGCGCGGCTGGAAGTACGCTTACCGCGATCGCAAGAACAAGAAGCGCGATTTCCGCAAGCTGTGGATCGTCCGCATCAACGCGGGCGCGCACCAGCACGGAATGTCGTACTCGGTGTTCATGCACGGCCTCAAGAAGGCGGGGATCGAAATCGATCGAAAGGTTCTGTCTGACATAGCCGTCAACGATTCGATCGCGTTTTCAGCCCTCGCCGAAAAGGCGAAGTCAGCCCTGGACGCCGCGTAACGTCTCACACGTATATGAAAAGGACTCTACCGGCGCTAATCTCAAATCAGCGCGGTGGAGTCTTTTTGCATTCCGCCCAGACCCATCCTGAATCGTGACACTTTCCGAATTCCAGCAACTCGTTACCAACGTCGCAGCGGAGGGCGATAAGCTCGTCGATGCCGCGACTACGACCGCGCTCCTCGAGGAGGCGCGAACGTCGCTGCTCGGAAGAAAATCCGGACGACTGCCGGATCTTTTCAGGCAGCTTCCATCCCTTGCGCCGGCCGAGCTTCGCGAAGCCGGCTCGCTGATCAACGCCGTCAAGGCCAAGCTCGAGACGCGTCTCGATGACCGGCGCCGGCAACTGGAAGCCGCCAGTCATTCGAAGAGGGAAATCGACCTCACCATGCCTGCTCGTCGGCAGTGGCTGGGGTCGAAGCATCCCGTCACCCTCGTGATCGAGGAGATCGGGGAGATCTTCCGCGAGCTCGGTTTCACAATCGCACTCGGTCCGGAAGCGGAAACGGAGTGGTACAACTTCACTGCTCTCAACTTTCCCCCCGATCATCCCGCGCTCGATCTGCACGACACTCTCTACCTGAGCGAGGACGTGATGCTGAGAACGCACACCTCGCCCGTGCAAATTCGCACCATGCAGAAGTTCAAGCCGCCAATCCGAATCCTGAGCCCTGGGAACGCGTATCGGCGCGATTTCTTCGACGCCTCGCACGCCCCGATGTTTGCGCAGATCGAAGGTCTGGCGCTCGATGAGGGTGTGAGCTTCGTCGATCTCAAAGCGACACTGACGCATTTCGCCAACAGATTCTTCGGCAAAACCAAAACGCGTTTCCGCCCCAGCTATTTCCCGTTCACCGAGCCGTCGGCAGAGATGGACGTGGAATGTCAGCTGTGTCACGGCTCTGGTTGCCCCAGCTGCAAGGGCACGGGCTGGATGGAGATCCTCGGCTCGGGAATGGTGCACCCATCGGTGGTGAACGCCGCAGGGCTCGACGGCGAGAAGTACACCGGTTGGGCGTTCGGCATGGGCCCGGCACGGATCGCGATGCTGCGCTACGACATCCCCGACATCCGGGTTCTCTACGATTCGGACGTGAGATTCCTCTACCAGATCTCCAGATGAAGCTTCGCCGACGAATCTTTCTACCCGATCAACGGGCGACGGCTAGGCTTCGACGGGTCGCAGTTTTCACTGTATGAACGCGTCTTACGAATGGCTGCGTGCATTCGTGCCGTTCAAGCTCAGTCCGACTGAGCTGCGGGATCTGCTCACCTCGCGGTGCGCGACGGTGGACGATCTGGTGTCGCTACGCGACGATTTGCGCGATATCGTGATCGGGCGCGTCGCCGAAGTCGGACGGCATCCGAACTCGGATCACCTCTGGCTCACGAAAGTTGATACGGGCTCAGGGACTCTGCTCGAGGTGGTGTGCGGCGCTGCGAACGTAACCGCAAATGCGCTCTACCCGTTCGCCCCAGTTGGCGCGGTGCTTCCCGGCGGAGTGAAGATCGAGAAGAAGAAGATTCGCGGCGAGACATCCGAAGGAATGCTCTGTTCGGCGAAGGAGCTTGGACTCGGTCAGGATTACGAGGGGATCATGGCGCTAACGCTCGCCGCGGAGCCGGGAACCAGGTTCCTCGATGCGATGCCAATTGGCGACACTCGTCTCGTGATAGATGTCCTGCCGAACCGGCCCGATCTCCTCTCGCATGAAGGGCTCGCTCGGGAGATCGCTGCGGCGACCGGCGGCACCGTCAACCGGCCCAAGATCGCAGAGCAGAAGCCGTTTGTCATCCAGACCCATACGGTCAAGGCGACGTCCGGCAAGGTGGGGGACGTCACCGTTCGACTGGAAGACACTGATGGCTGCATGCGGTACGCCGGCGCCGTGATCACTGGCCTGAAGGTGGGGCCGAGCCCGGATTGGCTCGTGCAGCGACTTCAGTCGGTCGGTGCTCGGTCGATCAACAACGTCGTCGACGCCACGAATTACATGCTCCTCGGCTTCGGCCAGCCGATGCACGCATTCGATCTCGAAAAGATCGCGCGCGACACCGTCGTCGTGAGGAAGACTCGCGGCGAGGAGCTGATCAAGACGCTCGACGGGGTGGATCGCACGCTTCCTCCCGGCGCGGTCGTGATCGGCGACGCGGAACGAGCACAGGCCATCGCCGGCATCATCGGCGGGGCCGGCAGCGAAGTCTCCGACACCACGACCGAAATCTTCCTCGAGGTGGCCGCGTTCAATCCCGCGCGCATTCGTGCTACCCGCCGGAAGCTCGGCGTCTCGACCGACGCCAGCTATCGGTTCGAGCGCGCCGTGGACGTGGACGCAATTCCCGGGTTGGTGGATTATGCGGCGAGATTGATACTTTCGATCGCGGGCGGAATTCCGCAGGGGAACCCCATCGATCTTTATCCTCTCCCCAAGCGTCCAGTGCCAATCTCGCTCAAGCTCCTTCGCGTAGCCCGCCTCCTCGGTGAGCCCGTCGAAGCGGGGGAAGTGGAGAAGAATCTGAGGACTGTCGGATTCAGAATTGCGCCGGAGGCAAAGGACGTCCTCAAGGTCACGCCACCGAGCTGGCGGCACGACGTTCACGGCGACGTCGACCTGGCGGAAGAGATCGCGCGCCTGAGAGGGTACGACAGTTTCTCCTCGGAGCTGAGGCCGTTCCGTGCCAGCGCGGTACCGGACTCGCCCCTCGTGGCCGTGACGAAGCGCGTGGAGGAGACGCTGGTTGGCGCTGGGCTCAACGAGGTGCGGCCGATGCCTTTCGTGGCAGAAGGAAAGGGCGCAACTGTACGCGTCACCAATCCGCTCGCGGAAGACGAAGCGTATTTGCGTGGGGATCTGCTCACGACTCTTATCTCGCGCGCCGAGTACAATCTTGCCCGTATGCAGGGCAATGTCCGCCTCTTCGAAATCGGTACTGCGTTTTTCGCGGGCGATGATCCTGCTTCGCTTCCCGGGCCCAAGAAAGCCGCGCTGCCACGCGAGGAGATGCACGCCGCTGCGCTGGTGATGGGTCAGCGCCATCCGACACACTTCACCAAACCGGTTCCCGAGACCTATGACGAGTGGGACCTCAAGTATCTGGCGGACATAATCGCCACGGCGGCGTTCCCATCCGCAATAGTGAAGCTCATTCCGGGCTCTGGCGACACGTTGTGGGAGATTTCTGTCGATGGCCGTACGGTCGGCGCGGCGCGTCGCCTGACGCTCGATGCTCCGGTCTGGGCGAAGCCAGCCTTCGGCGTTGAGATCAACCTCGAAGCGGTCGAGCAGGGGGCGGGGACCCAGAAGACGTATCGTGCGATCCCGATGACTCCACGCGCCCAGGTTGATCTCGCTCTGCTTGCCCCCGTCAATGTGACCGCGGCGCAAGTCGAGGCAGTCATACGAAGAGAAGCCGGTGCGCTGCTCGAGACTCTCACTCTCTTCGACGAATTCACGGGTCAGGGCATTCCCGGAGGCTCGCGCAGTCTGGCGTGGGCGTTGACCTTCCGGGACCCTGAGCGCACACTAATGGACAAAGAAGTGCAGGGTAGAACGACCCAGATCGTCAAAGCACTCGAAGGAGAACTAGGTGTCAGACAGCGCACGGCCTGAGATCGCGGCGTTCACGGAGCTCGAGCAGCTGGTGCATCATCTCGGTGATGAGCTCGCCTCATTCCGACGGCGCGCGCTGCAAGCCGAGGCGAGGCTCAAGACCCTCGAGTCGACCGGAGTGAAGGGAGTAGTCTCGCCCGAGCGCGTTCAATACCTGGAGCGCGAGAACGCGGGCCTCACGACTCGCCTCGAAGCCGCGCGCGCGCGGACTCAGCAGATTATCGATCGCGTTCGATTCCTCCGGCAGCAGCACGACGGAACGGCCGCTCGATGAGCTCAAAGAAGCACGTGGTGCGCGTTACCATCCTCGGGGACGAATACTCGATCAGGAGCGACCAGAGCCCGGAGCGTACGCGCATCGTGGCTGAGCACGTCGACAACGTCATCAAGGAAACGATGAGGGCGGGCAACATCGTCGATGCTCAAAAAGGGGCAATTCTCGCGGCCCTCAGCATCACCGACGAGCTGTTCGACGCGCGCGAGGCCGGAGTCGATTTGGCCGGTTCCATGAGGCGGTTGAGTGGGGAGGTAAGGCCGTGGCTTCCCCCTGCCAAGAGGAAGGAATAGGGGCAAACTGCAACTGAACGGGTGCCAGCGCTGAGTAGCGTAGCTGTAAGCTTGTAGTTCACTACGCCCAGACGTACCGCCGTGGCGTTATGGCACAGGCCTCTGCCTTGAATTCAGTAGTGCCGTCCCGACGTAGTGAACTCTCAGCTAACACCTACGCTTCTCTCGCCACTGGCACCCGTTCAGTTGTAGTCAAGACAGCTCTCGCCCAAGCTCCGAAGAATCATTAGCTTACCTCAGCTACGCGACGACTTTCCGGCGCGATAGGGGCCGCCTGTGGCTTTGGCCGCGGGCCCAACATAGATCTCACATGACCAACACGGCGTGGTTATCCGCAGCCGGCATACTTCTGTTCGTAATTGCCAGCGCGGTTTTTTTCTTTGTCGGCAGAAGGATTGGCGGGCGCACCGAGCTCCGCCGGCAGAAGCAGGCCCACACGACGGCCGAAGAAACAGCCAGCAGAATCGTCGGCGAAGCGGATCGGGAATCAGAACGGCTTCGCAAGACCGCGGTCCTGAGTGGGAAGGAAGAGCTCATTAAGCTCCGCGAAGAATGGGAGCTCGAGGTCAGAGCCCGGCGCGAAGAGGTAGAGCGCGAGGAACGCCGAGTCACCGACCGTGAAGGCCAGCTCAATCGCAAATACGATTTGCTCGAGCAACGCGAGCGCGAGACTAGCCGTCGCACCGAGACCATGGCCAACCGCGAGCAGACCCTTACGGCGCGAGAGCAGGAGCTCGACAAGCTCCTCGGCGAAGAGCGGCGCCGACTCGAACAGCTCGCTGGTATCTCCGCCGGCGATGCCAAGGCGGAGCTCATGCACCGCATGGAAGAAGAAGCTCACGCTGACGCCGCGAATCAGATCCGGGAAATACGCGAGACGGCCAAGCGGAACGCCGAGCGCGAAGCGAAGAAGATCATAGCGCTGGCGATTCAGCGGATCGCGGCCGAGCAGAGCGTCGAGACTACCGTGTCGGCGGTTGCGCTTCCAAATGACGAGATGAAAGGACGCATCATCGGACGCGAAGGCAGAAACATCCGCGCGTTCGAGCTTGCGACGGGCGTCGATGTCATCATCGACGATACTCCGGACACGGTCGTCGTCTCCTGCTTCGATCCGGTGCGGCGCGAGATCGCCCGGCTCTCGCTCGAGAAGCTCGTTGCCGATGGGCGCATCCATCCGGGACGCATTGAGGAAGTCGTCAACAAGGCGCGCCAGGAAGTCGAGGTCGGGATCGTCGAAACAGGTGAGCAGGCCGCATACGAGAGCGGAGTGCACGGATTGCATCCCGAGCTGGTGAAGCTGATCGGGCGCATGCGCTGGCGCACGAGCTACGGTCAGAACATTCTGAATCACTCGAAGGAAGTCGCATGGCTCGCCGGGATCATGGCGGCCGAGCTGGGGCTCGATGTCGCGATGGCTCGTCGCGGAGCGCTGCTGCACGATGTCGGCAAGGTTCTCACCCACGAGCACGAAGGCACGCACGTGCAGCTCGGCGTCGAGATGGCGACCCGCTACAACGAGAATCCACTCGTTGTGAACTGCATCGCCGCCCACCACGACGACGTGCCGCACGAGTCCGAGATCTCTGTGCTCGTGCAGGCCGCAGACGCGATCTCAGGAGCCCGTCCGGGGGCCAGGCGTGAGGCGTTCGAGACGTACGTGAAGCGTCTCGAGGGCCTCGAGAAGATCGCGGCAAGCTACCGTGGCATTGAGAAAGTATTCGCGATTCAGGCTGGGCGTGAAGTGCGCGTCATCGTCACACCCGAAGAGGTCGACGACCCGCGCATGACATCGCTCAGCGAAGAGATTGCTCGCCGGATTGAGGCGGAGCTCCAGTATCCGGGACAGATCAAGGTCGTGCTGATCAGGGAAACGCGAGCAGTGGACTTTGCCCGCTGAGCTGATCGACGGCCGCGCGATCGCAAAGAAGGTCCGCGCGGATGTAGC
>Ga0184619_10000357_pt1 | contig 15534 bp, 12 predicted proteins | sample PLM0_60_b1_FD_133146 | JGI IMG/M metagenome (GOLD analysis project Ga0184619, IMG submission 133146) | Groundwater sediment microbial communities from an aquifer in East River, Colorado, USA - PLM0_60_b1 | ecosystem: Environmental > Terrestrial > Soil > Riparian zone | place: USA: East River...
CGAGACAAACCAAAACAAACGCAAAAAGCGTTCCGATATTGGTCAGGTCCGCGAGCGAACTAATATCTGTAACCATCGCGACGCCACCGACCGCGACGCCGGTCCAAATGGTAGTGATGTGCGGTGTCCGAAAACGTGGATGAATTCTCGCGAAATATTGCGGCAGTAAACCGTCGCGTGCCATCGCCATGAAAATGCGCGGCTGTCCCAATTGAAAAACGAGCAGGACTGAAGTCAGGCCCGCCAGTGCGCCGGCACTAACCAGTGCTTGCGCCCACGGCTTGCCCGCGAACGCCGTCGCGACCGCAGCGGCGTCGCCGAGATAGTCGGTGTACTTCTTGATTCCGGTGAGAACTCCGGACATCAGCACGTAGAGAATCGTGCAAATAATCAGGCTCGCGATGATGCCGATGGGCATGTCGCGTTGCGGGTTGCGTGCTTCCTCCGCTGTAGTAGAGACGGCGTCGAATCCGATGAATGCAAAGAAAACGATGGCTGCTCCGCTCATTACGCCACCTAGACCGTTCGGCACAAACGGACGCCAATTCGACGGATGAACCATAAAGGCCCCTAGCGAAATGAAGAAAACCACAACTGCAACTTTGATGATGACAATGGTAGAGTTAGTTCGTGCGCTTTCGCGGATTCCGTAAACGAGAAGCACAGTAACCGCCCCGACGATGAGAAGCGCCGGAAAATTCACGGCGATGCTGTGCCCGAAAGCGTGTGGCAATGTAAGCGGCGAATAATATTGCAACACATCGCCACCCTGCAAAAGCTTGTCTGCAGCCGTCTTCGGATCCGCGACCAGCCAGAGCGGAAGCTTGATCCAGCCGTGGCTCAAACTGTAAAGCAATTTAACAAAATAGTCCGACCAGCCGACGGCCACGGCCATGTTCCCGACGGCGTATTCCAAAATTAAATCCCAGCCGATGATCCACGCGATAATTTCGCCGAGCGTCGCGTAGGAATAAGTGTAGGCCGATCCAGAAACCGGAATCATCGAGGCGAGCTCGGCGTAACACAGCGCCGCAAATCCACAGGCAATTGCTGCGACGACAAACGAAAAAACCACTGCCGGTCCCGCGCCGGGCCTGCCGAACACCATCGGAGCGTGCGTGATCCATGATTGAATGAAATTGAGCACCGGCGTTTTCAGGATCGATGAAACCGTTTGCGTCTGCTCGCCCGCCGCAGCCGTGCCGGCGAGCGCAAAAATTCCCGCGCCGATAATGGCCCCGATGCCGATGCAGGTGAGATCGAAAGCGGAAAGAGCGCGCTTCATCTGCCGCTCAGGCGCTGCCGCCTCGGCAATCAAATGGTCGGGACTTTTAGTTTTGAAAAGTTGCGACGCCATTTCGTTTCTGGTTAGGCAAGCAACCGCGGATCGTGGCACCGCTGTGTCGGCGCGGTCAATCTTAAGTTTCAGTTGTTGCAGCGGCGGTTGTGCCACCCGCCGAAATTAAGGATCAGGCGCTGGCCGCGGCGAGCGCACCTACATTGGCCTGACTTAAGCTGTAACACGGTTGATGGTCAGCTTGAGCGCCGCAAATTTGATCGGCAATTTCCTGTTCGGCGCGATTGGATTTGTCGCCTTTGTTTACGGCAAGCGCATGCATGTGTGGAAGCTCATGCTCGGCGGGCTGGCGCTCATGATTTTTCCCTACTTCATCGCTGATACCGTGCTGATGTATCTAATCGGCACAACTGCGACCGCCACGCTCTTCTTCCGGAGCTCAGGTTGAGCTTAGTGCCGCTGAAAAGCGCAGGGCCGTTCTCGATAGACGTTGGCGCCCACTTTTTATAGGCTTGCGGCGCGATGGCCGATGAACCGACAAAGCTCATTCTGGGCGACACCGGCATCTCGGCCATCGAACAACCGGGAAGAAGGCGGTTCTTTCGGCGCCGAAAAAATCAACAGCCGTCGCTGACGCACTGCGAAAATTGCGGTGCGCAGTTGACCGGGCGCTGGTGTTCCCAATGCGGGCAACCGGCGCTCGATTATCACCGATCTTTCCGCCACGTCATTGCCGATCTCCTTGATTCCTTTCTGAACTGGGACTCAAAATTTTTCGCCACCATCGGACTGCTCATCACGCGTCCCTGGCGTTTGACCAACGAATTCCTAGCTGGTCGTCGGGTGCGCTATTTACATCCCGCCCGGCTTTATCTTCTCACCAGCATTTTATTTTTCTTCGTTGTCACTTACTGGGCGAAATCGATCCATCTCGATCCGAGTAAGTTGTCGCCTAAGGACCGCGCTGAAATCGAGGCAGAGCTTAAGAAGGAGGACCCGCCGTCAGAGGTCCGCGCCAAGATAGAAAAAGCATTCAAAGAGAATCCGCCGCCGGAGACGAGCAAAACTCTCGAGGCGTCAAAGGGAAAAGGCTCGTCCACTGTGCCTGAGGCCAAAACGGAGGAGGCATCGAAAAAAGAAGCTGGCCCGGCCACTACAGACGAGCGTCCAGTGCTACAGTTTGATTCCGAGCCAACAACTCCCTTTGAAAAATGGCTGGAAGCGCGCGCCAAAGAAAAGTTCGGTGAACACGGCACGAATGCGCAGCTTTTCTTCGTTACCCTCATCAGCAATCTTCCTTACATGGTGCTCTGCTGCATCCCGCTCTTCGCTTTCGTTCTCAAAATTCTCTATATACGAAAGGGCATCTTTTATATCGATCACCTGGTCTACGCGCTGCACATTCACACCTTCGCCTATATCGCGATCATGCTGATCGGGCTGATCACCATGGGTTTGAATCGGGCCGCAGCGCCGGTGCTGGCCGGGTGGATCATCGGCCTTCTCTGGTTTGTTTTCGCCGTCCAGATTTTCCTGTCGATCCGACGGGTTTATCGGCAGGGGTGGTTCTTTAGCATCTTCAAGTTTTTCGCCGGCGGATTTGTCTATCTCATCGTGCTTTGCATCGCCCTCGCCGCGACTTTTTTCATCACGCTGGCGCTGCCATGAAGAACAGCAGAGAGTCAGCGAGATGAAAACCTGGCCGTTGCTACTGCTTGTTTTGTTGGCGTGCGCCACCTTCGCAGTCGCCGCCGAACGTCACATCGCCTTCGAACGCAGTGACGCTATCTACGTCGCCAATCTCGATGGGACGGACGAAAAGAAAATTACTGAAGGGATTTTTCCAGCGATTTCACCGGATGGAACGCGCGTCGCTTTCACCACCGTCGAGAAATCAGGGACGCCATATGTTCGCCACATTGCCGTGATCGAGATCGCGTCGGGAAACATGACCGTTTTAAAGGATGTGCCGAGCGAGAACTCTTACTATCCAAGTTGGTCGCCCGACGGAAAACGCATTCTTTTTACTTTGCGCCGCGGCGACGTCTGGGACCTGGCAACCATCGCTCCGGACGGAACGGAGTTTCGCTTCCTGAAAAAGGGGGCCCAGAACGAGGCCACGCTTTACTCCCCTGCTTGGGCACGCGACGAGGGATCGATCTTTTGCCAGAACATGACGAACATCTATCAAATCGGTCTGGACGGCGCGGTGCTCACGCAGTGGAAGATCGAGAAAATCATTCCGAACGGCGGCATGAGCGGGGACGGACGCATCGCGGTCTCGCCCGATGGAAAACTTCTGCTGCTTTCCATCGACATGGGCGAAGAACACAACCGCAGAGATTGGGACGGCCCACCTCCCGCGCTCTGGACCTTCGAGGTCGCGACACAAAAAGTGGTCCGCATAACGCCGAAAACACTCTTTGGCTGGGACGGTTGGTGGATCGACAACAACAATATTTTGTTCTTGAGCCAGAACCTTGGCGAGAAAAACGCGTCGCTTTATCGCATGTCCATAGATAAAAAAGCGATCAAACTCCTGGTGAAAAACGCGCGTTGTCCGACGGTGAGCGCACCGTAAATATCGACCGACCCATGGTGAAGCAGAATTCCCTTTGCTCTTCTCGCGATTAGGGTGCGGCGTGTTCGCGCCGTTTCGCGTCAAATAGTTCGTGTAAGTCGCGAGCGCCGTATCGTGCGAGATCGACCCTCATCACTCTCGCGTTGAATTCACGAATCTGCGGCAGATAAAAAAGCGGCACTCCTTTCGTCGCCAATATTGCAGCCTCCGGCCCACTCAAGAGATAAGCATAGCGGTTTCTTAACGCGGGCCCGTCATCAATCGTAACGGCGATTTGCGGCTCCCACCCACCCACGACGATCACACTTTTTTGAGGAAGTGTTTCGGCGAAGCCAAGAAAATTTCTGATATTCTGCATCGTTTGCAGGCGTTCAGTTCTATCGGCGAAAATAGCCCCGGCGCCCACGCCGTGCGTCGAAACCTCAATGAATGGCGCGAGCAGCAAGCAAGCACATAGAAATTGAAAACAGATTCGCGGCGCGAATCGCGAGCTGAGCAACAAAACCGCGGCAATGATCGGGACTAAGTAGCCGGCTTGATCCGGCAACCGTAAATAGGCGGCCAGATAGATGCAGATCATCAACGCCAGAGCTGGCACGACGAAGCGGTTCGCAGATTTCGGAAGCGACGTTTCTGTTGTCTTAACGCTTCGAAAGAACACTCCGGCCGACACGGCCGCGAGGCCAGCCACGCCAAGACTTCCCCAAACTTCAAGGGTGGCCCGCGAGAGGATAATTCCCGGCGCTGGTCGGGCGTGGTTTTCGTAAAAGGTGAAAAAGCCAAATCCATAGCGCCACCAAACCGGCAGGAAGACCAACGCGCTCGCCAGCAGCATCGAAAGTATGAATTGCAACACGGCCCTCCCGCGTTGCTCGCGCTCCATTTCACCGATTAAAATCAAACCGAGTGGCAGCAACATTGCGGCAGAGGTGATGCGACATCCCACTGCTAATCCGAGTAGAGCCCCAGCCAAGACCGATTGCTTCGACAACACGCACAGAAGGCTGCCCAGCACGAAAGCAATTGCCCAAACGTAATCCTTCGAACTTACGCTGTTGATAAAAACGGCCGGCGTCATCGCGAAGGCCAAACCGGCCAGAAGCGCGTCACGGCATTTCATTCGGCGAGCGCAAGCAGTGAGCGCGACCGCGGCAGCCACGCCGAAAAGCGCGGACAGTCCATTCAACGCCCACGCTCCGCCGCGCCAAAACCATGAACAAATAATTTCCTGAAGCGGATAGCCAGGAAAACGCGAAACTTCGTAAATGCCACTGAGCGCGATCTGCCGCGCGACACGTGCAACCCGCCACGCATCGACATTGACGCCGTATCCGGCATTCAGAAATGGAATGCGTGACATCGCCACGACTGCGATGAGCGCGAGATATCCCCACGCGCTTTTTCGTTCCGCAAAGATCCGCACGGGAAGGCTGGGAGCTAGAACTCTGCCAACATTGGCAGAGGACCGGCCGCCCTTTGAGCGCGAAATCAGCTCAAGAGCGATTTCGCGTGCGCGAGTGCATCAGGCAACTGTGTCGCGCCTGCTGGCCTCTATCCAATTGCCCGGACCACGCCTCCATCTGCTCTGACCGCCGCGCCGTTTATTGACGAGGCAAGTGGGCTGCAAACAAATGCCACAACATTTGCGATTTCGTCAGGTTGAATAAATCGCTTCAGAATTGAGCTCGGTCGCGCGCTCCTAAAAAATTCCTTTTCCACTTCCGCGGCGCTCGTTTTCTTCTCGGCTGCAAGATCGGAAACAAACTCGGCCACACCTTCAGATGCGGTTGGCCCGGGCAGAACCGAATTTACCGTCACATTCGTGCCTGCGCACGTCTCGGCGAGTCCGCGCGCGACGGCGAGCTGCGCGGTTTTGGTCATTCCGTAGTGGATCATTTCGGCGGGAATTTGCAGCGCTGACTCGCTAGAGATGAAAATAATTCGGCCCCAGTTGCGCTCTTTCATTTGCGACAGGTAGGCGCGGCTCAAACGCACTCCCGACATCACATTCACGGCGAAAAATTTCTCCCAATCGGCGTCGGTGATTTTTTCAAACGCTTTCGGCTCGAAAATGCCGACGTTGTTGACCAGGACATCGACATTCGGTGCTTGTTTCACAACCTGTTCGCAGCCGCCGGCACTTCCCAAATCCGCCGCGATGCCGCGGAGCTTTGCCTTTGGAAGCTCTTTTTCGATTTTCTCAATCGCGTCACGCACGCGCTCCTCGGTGCGCCCATTGACGACGACTTCCGCCCCTTCAGCCGCAAATCGCTTCGCGATCGCAAAGCCGATGCCGGCCGTCGATCCGGTAACCAGGGTATTCTTGCCTCTAAGTTTGAGATTCATGTCCGCCGATTATCTTTCGCGCTTCGTCCAGAGCTTGCGTGATCTTGGAAACATCTTTGCCCGCGCCGCGCGCGCTCTCCGGGCGGCCGCCTCCTTTGCCGCCGACAATCGGCGCGATCTGCTGAATCAATTTGTCGGCCTGAATCTTAGACGTGAGTTCTTTTGGGACAGATGCGACCAATGCGACGCTTCCATCCTTTTCACTCGCGAGAAAAATTGGACCACCAAATTTCACTTTGAGCGCATCAACCACTGCCTGCAGCAACCTTCCGTCGCCGTCCGGCACTTTTGCGACGCAGAATTTTTTTTTGGCATGTGACGCAGCGAGCTCTTTTGCAATTTCTGCGGCGCGGCTTCTCAACTCCACCTCGGCGCTCTTGGCGCCCTTCTTTTCCCATTCCCGAACATCGGCCTCGACTCTTTCAAGATGCGCCGCGCGAGCGTCGATCTGTTTCAACATCTCAGAAGTCTCGGCGTTCATCGCAAAAACCGGTAACGCAGCGACGTCCGGCTTTTTCCGCCTGAGGATCTCAAACTTTTCCTGCTGACGCGCGGCTTCCGCTTCCGCCCACACGCGCGCCGCCTCACCTGCGACCGCCTCGATCCGCCGAGTACCAGCAGCGATCGCTTCTTCCTTCACAATTCGAAATGGCCCGATCTCCTTTGTCGATCTTACGTGGGTGCCACCACAAAGCTCCATCGAGTAACCGTTCAGTTTCTTCGGATCGCCGCCAACTTGTAGAACACGCACCGTGTCGCCGTATTTCTCGCCAAAGAATTGCTGAATATCGGAGCGCTTCCTGGCTTCCGCATACGGAATTTCCGTCCATGAAACCGGCGCATTCTCACGAACTTTTTCATTCACCAAATTCTCGACATTGCGTTTTTGCGCCGGAGTCAGCGCAGCGCTGGAAAAATCGAACGTTAGTTTGTCGGGGCCGACATAGCTTCCTTTTTGCACAGCATCGCGCGAAACAACTTCGTGCAGCGCCCAATGCAAAAGATGTGTGACAGTGTGATGGCCCTCGATCCTACGGCGACGTTGCTGATCAACGCGCAGCGTGACGTCCTCGCCAATGGCATGATCAATGTCGATCTCAAGCAAGTTTGATAACACGAGCAATTGAATCTCATTCTGCTTTTGAACATCCGTCACGGGGTATTCGCGATTCTTGAAGCGGAGCACGCCGGTGTCTGCAACTTGACCGCCCATAGCTGCATAAAACGGTGATCGATCAGTACTCACAACTGGGCGCGGCAATGTGTTCTTGAGGTGAATGATCTGGGCTGATGCTTCAAGCAGGTCGTAGCCAATGAACTCAGTCGCCAAATTTGGATCGAACTGAAGAACCGAAATTGTGTCTTTCTTTTGCGCTTTCCGCGCGCGCTCGCGCTGCTGATCCATCAATTTCTCGAAACCTGCAACGTCGACAGTGAATCCTCGCTCTCGCGCCATCAGTTCGGTTAAATCGAGTGGAAACCCCTGCTCGTCGTATAACCGAAACGCTACGTCTGCCGCGATTCGCTTTACGACATTTCCGGTTTCATCGCGGTCGACGCTCCCTAACTTCGTTCGATTCTTCCAAGAGCCAGTGCGTGCAGAGAATTCGGATGCTTCAAAGTGCCCTGGAGCGTGAGAAACCGACTCAACCATCCGCACAGCTTCATCGAAATATGCGATTCCTTTATCGAGAGTTTTGTTAAACGATTCTTCTTCGCGCTTGATTGTCTCTTTGACCGCGTTGTGTTTGGCGCGGACCTCGGGAAATACGTCGCCCATCGTTTTGGCAAGGATGTCGACGAGTTTGAAGAAGAATGGCTCGTGAAACCCCAGCGCTCGGCCGTAGCGAACTGCGCGCCGCAAAACCCGGCGCAAAACGTAGCCGCGGCCTTCGTTTGATGGAATGATTCCGTCGGCAATCGCGAAGCTCAATGTGCGGACGTGGTCGGCGATGACGCGGAATGCGATATCGATCTTTTCCTGCTCGGAAGACAGACGTCCCGTCTGTCCTGGCAGACAGGCATCTTGCCTGTCGTCACTACCAACAGGCGAGACGCCTGTTTGCCCTGACAGGCTGGAAGCCTGTCTTCCGGGAAGTGTGCTTGTGTATTTTTTGCCGCTCAGTTTTTCCAGCTCATCGAAGATCGGGCGAAAGATGTCGGTCTCGTAATTGGAGATCGTACCGGAAAAATCAAGATTTTTCGTGCCTTGAATGATAGCGGTGACCCGCTCGAAACCCATTCCCGTATCGACGTGGCGTTGGGCGAGTGGAACATACTCGACGCGGCCCGGGTCAGCGACTCCGGCTACAGGTTGTGCGTTGAATTGGATGAAAACCAAATTCCAGATCTCAATGCAGCGCGGGTCCTCGGCATTCACGAGCTTGCCGCGCGTGTCGCCATCGGGCGTAAGATCGACATGTAACTCGGAGCACGGACCGCACGGACCGGTGTCGCCCATCATCCAGAAATTGTCCGACTTACCGCCGTTTACGATGTGAATGGATGGATCGAGGTCGGCCTCGCGAAATTTCATCGCCCAGTGATCGTGTACTTCCTGATCGAACTCGCTCGGCTCGCCCGGTCCCGGTTTGTAAACGGTTGCGTAAAGCCGTTGCGCTGGAAATTTCCAGCGCTCGACCACCAGTTCCCACGCCCACTCGATCGCCTCCTTCTTGAAATAATCGCCGAAGCTCCAGTTGCCGAGCATTTCGAAGAAGGTGTGGTGATAGGTGTCGAGCCCGACATCTTCGAGGTCGTTGTGTTTGCCGCCGGCGCGAATGCATTTCTGGGTGTCGGCCACGCGCGGCGGATTCCATGGCGGCTTTTGTTGGCCAAGAAAAATGGGCACAAACTGGTTCATGCCGGCGTTGGTGAAAAGCAGATTCGGCGCGTCTGGCAGAAGCGGCGATGACGGCACAATCGTGTGCTGTTTCTCACGAAAGAAATCGAGAAATGATTGCCGAATCTGCGCCGAGGTCATGATGCGGAAAATGACGAATGACGAATGACGAATGACGACATAATGACGAAGCCTGAATAAGCTGCTGCAGCCACGGCGCTGTGCGCCGTCCGCGTTTCGGCGAGACCGGCCACAGGCCGCTGGCTACAGCATTCGTCATTCGTGCTTTGGGCTTCCTTCGTCATTGTCATTCGTCATTCGGATTTCGTCATCTCAGTACTTGTCGATCTTACGATAGGAAATTGCCGGAGAGGTGGCAGATTTCCAAATGGAAATCTTTCCCCGCCGCTGTCATCTTGCCCAAACGAGATTATGGACACAATCGAAGGCAATCAACTTCTCGCGCGACTGAACTGGCGTTACGCGACCAAGCAGTTTGATCCGTCGCGCAAAATATCTCCGGAAGATTGGGCGACGCTGGAAAATGCGCTCATTCTTTCGCCGTCATCATACGGCTTGCAGCCGTGGAGATTTATCGTGATCAGCAACCAAAAAATGCGCGAGAAACTTTTTCCTTCGACATGGAGACAGCGACAGGTTCTCGATTGCTCGCACTTCGTTATTTTTGCCGTGCGCACGGCGATGACAGAAGCAGACATCGATCGACACATTGCGCGCACCGCGGAAGTACGCGGAGAAACAGAGGAGGCGTTGAAAAGATTTCGCGACGTGATGGTTGGCGACGTTGTGAGTGGACCGCGGGCGGCGCAAGCGCTCGATTGGGGAGCGCGGCAAGCCTACCTCGCGCTCGGAACTTTTATGACCAGCGCAGCGCTCATGGGAATCGACACCTGCCCAATGGAAGGATTCAACCCCGACGATTACGACAAGATTCTCGACCTTACGGCCAAGGGTCTGGCGTCAGTGGTCTGTTGCGCGGCCGGTTATCGTGCGGCCGGCGACAAATATGCGACGCAGAAAAAAGTGCGCTTCAACCGCGAGGACGTGATTCGCATCGTGTGACTCTACCGTTTGTCCTCGTCGAGCTTCATTTTGAGGGCATCCTCGATTTCCTGGTAGAGCGCTTGGTCGTTTTTCAACGCTTCCTTAGCGGCATCGCGGCCTTGGGCCAGTTGCGTGCCTTTGTAATTCAACCATGACCCGCGCTTTTCAATGATTTGCTTTTCGAGCGCGAGGTCGAGAAGTGCGCCAGTTGAGGAAATGCCTTCGTTGTACATGATATCGAATTCCGCCTCCGTGAAAGGCGGCGCGACCTTGTTTTTGACGATTTTGACGCGCGTGCGATTGCCCGTCACCACGCCATCCGTTTGTTTAATTGCGCCGATCCGGCGAATATCGACCCGCATGCTGGCGTAGAATTTTAACGCTTTGCCGCCTGGCGTCGTCTCCGGGTTGCCAAACATCACACCGATCTTCTCGCGGATCTGATTTGTAAAAATGCAACACGTTCGCGCTTTTGAAATCAGCGCAGTGAGTTTGCGCAACGCGGCGCTCATAAGCCGCGCCTGCGCGCCGACGGTGGCGTCACCGATTTCGCCTTCCAGCTCCGCTCTTGTGACGAGCGCAGCCACCGAATCCACGACGATGACGTCGAGGGCGTTTGAGCGGATCAACGTCTCGCAAATGCGCAGAGCTTCCTCGCCGGAGCTTGGCTGGGAAACGAGCAGGTCGTCCAGATCGACACCAAGCTTCCTCGCGTATTGCGGATCGAGCGCATGTTCGACATCGATGAACGCGGCAAGCCCGCCGCGTTTCTGCGCCTGGGCAATAACGGTGAGGGTGAGCGTGGTTTTGCCGGACGATTCGGGACCGAAAACTTCGACGACTCGTCCCCGCGGAAATCCGCCGACGCCAAGCGCACGATCGATGAGAATGTTGCCGGTCGGAATGACATCGATATCGACAATCTTGTCGTCACCCAGGCGCATGATCGCGCCGTCGCCGTAATCCTTGGCAATTTGTTGAATTGCCAGGTCGAGATTCTTATTTCGCGCGGCCGTCAATTTATCTTCGCTCGTCTTCTCTTCAGTCTTGGTCGCCATATCGGGATGACTCTAAGTAAGTCTCTGGCGACAATTCGCCAAGCACAAAACGTGGCACGGGCTTCCAGCCCGTGTCCCATCGGCAAGATGTCGATGCCACGAGACGAAATCGCGCAATTCTTTTCGAAGGCGGATTTGCCGAAACGCGCGTATGTGGATATTCATCTGCTCATGTCTTTCGGAAAAAGCGATGAGCGCTTTATGCGCGCCGCGTTGAAGGAAGCACGCAGAGGGTTGGGGCAAACGAGCCCCAATCCGGTTGTTGGCGCCGTGCTGGTGATTGATAATCGAATCGTCGCCAAAGGCCATCATCGCCAGGCGGGCTGCCCACATGCGGAGATCGTATGCCTGCGCGACTTTGGAGATGCTGTCCCGGCGGCAGCGACATTGTACGTGACGCTAGAACCCTGCTCCACGACCGGCCGCACCTCACCATGCACAGATGAAATCATCAAAGCAGGCCTAAAGACCGTTGTGATCGGCACTGTCGATGTAAATCCGCGCCACGCTGGACGCGGCGTGAAACTTTTGCGCGATGCAGGGACGAAGGTGCGGGTCGGCGTTTTGACCGAGGAATGCACTTCCCTCAACGAACCTTTCAATAAATGGATCGTGACCGGGCGGCCTTTTGTTATCGCCAAGTGCGGGATGAGTTTGGACGGACGGCTGACGCGACGTCCTGGTGAGTCGCGTTGGATAACGAGCGCCGCTGCGCGCCAACACGCGCACGCGCTGCGCGCACAAGTTGATGCAATCGTTGTCGGTGCGGCGACGGTTAGGATCGATAATCCGCGCCTGATAGTTCGTAGTGCGCAGCAAGCCAAGCAACCGTGGCGTGTTGTCTTAACGCGCTCTGGAAAACTGCCACGGCGCGCGCGCTTGTTTACCGATCACTTCGCCAAACGAACTCTGATTTATCGAGGCAAATCTCTTAAGGCGGTTCTCATCCATTTAGGAAAACGAGATGTGACGAGTGTGCTGCTTGAAGGCGGCGGCGAAGTGTTGGGTCAAGCGTTGGACGCACGCCTCATCGATAAAGTGCAGCTTTACCTGAGTCCAATCTTGACCGGCGGTCCGGTTGTTGCATTCCCCGGCCGGGGAGCCGATGTCACGCAAAATGCGGTGTATCTCGATCGGATCGCTTACCACAAGCTCGGCCAAAATGTCTGCATTACGGGTTACTCCAGATTTTCTGAATAACCTGAATAATATGTAGAAACTTCTCGTCTTAAATAGAGTTAAATGTTTAGGAGGTAAAACAATGAATTGGAAAAGGCTTCTTTTAATCGCGCTCGTGGCGAGTGGATTCGCGTTTGCTCCAGCACCACGCTCTGAGGCAGGCGTTTCGGTTGGCATCGGAGTCGGGTTTCCGGTGGCATATCCTTACTACGGCTATCGGCCTTACTATTATCCGTACGGGTACTATCCGTACTACTATGGGGGACCGTCATTCTACTGGTCCCACGGGCATCGCGTTTATTACAGACACCACCGCCATCTGTATCGCCATCACTACTATCGGGGATACTAAGCGGCTCTAACTTCTCCCGAGCTGGCTGTGGTCCAATCCCGGGCCAGCTCAATTTTCTTCGCTGCGAAGCGGCGCCAACCCGACCGCACCCGTAGTGCGAAGGAGAAGTTAGCGAATGGGCGTCACGGAAACTACGGGAGTTGATGTCGATGTAACGCCAGGCGCCGACTGGTGCAACTGAAATTCTTTTTTCAATCGCTCATTCAGTTGCGGTAGCTCCTGGTCTCGCTTCGCCTCGAATTGTTCTCGCAGCTCCTGCTCGATCTTGCGCCGCTCTTGGAGATAGCGCGCCTCGAATTGGCCTCGCGCGTTCTGATCCAGACGGAGACCAGACTGACGCAGGGCCGCTTCCGCTTCGTTTTTTAGCTGTTGGCGGCGCAATGTGTAGCGTTCACGCAGCAATTTTTGCTGCTCCGGATTCATGCGAAGCCAACGATCGGCATTTCTCCTGAATGCCTGGCGCTCTTCGGGCGAGAGTTGAAAGAAGCGCTCGCTCGGGCCCCGACGCTCGCCTGGGCCCCGAAACTGGTTGTTGTGCCGGTCAAAGCCGCCGCCACGTCGACCCGATTTTTGTGGCGATCCCTGGGCAAAGCTGAAATCCGACGCAAAGATCGTCAGCGCGATCGTCGCGCTTACAAGGTTGAATCTTCGTCCCACAAGTTGTTTTCGCCCGAAGCGAGCAATTCGTCTAAATCTGCAACAACTTCATAATCCTGCGCGTCGATCTTTGCCACCGGATCGGGCTCAGGAGCGGCCGGTCTTTGACGCAAGGAGGGATTGTGAGCGAAAATCATTGCCGCGATCGCCACTAGTGCCAGCCCCGAAGCCGGAACGAGTCTGCGCACCCTCAGCCAGGATCGCGCGCGCCCGAACCAGCGCGGTTCTTGCCGGATTTGTCTCAAGACGTTACGGGCAAAGAATGGCGAAAGCTTGGGTTCAGCTGCCTGCCCAAGGAGATCCCATAATTGCTGGTCATCTTCGCGTTTCATAGTTTCCCGCGAATTAAACTAACGACATGATTGAAAGTTGCGCTCGGAAAGAGCTCGCAAGATCGACCCGCTTCGCGCCAGAGGGCAGCCGATTGGATCAATCGGCTGGGTCGCCCAACTCGTTCCGTTCATAACATTGTGCAAATCGCGTCGCGGGTCCTGAAGGAGCTGCCCGGCCTGGCCTGGTCCGGCGATATCTACGGTTCAGGCGCTTCCAGAAAACCGGTGAGCTGGCGGATACGAGTGGGATGGCGCATTTTGCGCAAAGCCTTTGCTTCGATCTGGCGAATGCGCTCGCGGGTGACCCGGAATTGCCGGCCCACTTCTTCAAGTGTTCGGCTGTATCCGTCGACCAACCCAAAGCGTTGTTCCAGCACCTGGCGTTCGCGCTCCGTCAGGGTTTCGAGCACGTCTTTTATTTTCTCTTTCAACAAAGCGATTGCCGTCATGTCGCTCGGGTTTTCTGCCCCTTTGTCCTCGATGAAATCACCGAAATTGGTTTCCTCGCTTTCCCCAACTGGCGACTGGAGCGAGATCGGTTGCTGTGCCATCTTCAGAACCGCGCGGACGCGATCGACCGGCAACAAAATCTCTTCCGCCACCTCTTCCGGCGTAGGCTCACGGCCATATTCCTGCACCAGTTGTTTTTGCACGCGCATCAGCTTGTTGATCGTCTCGATCATATGAACGGGAATGCGAATAGTGCGCGCCTGATCGGCGATTGAGCGCGTAATGGCCTGGCGGATCCACCAGGTGGCGTAAGTGGAAAACTTATAGCCGCGGCGATATTCAAACTTCTCGACCGCTTTCATCAACCCCATGTTTCCTTCCTGAATCAAGTCGAGAAAGGAGAGACCCCGGTTTGTATATTTTTTTGCGATCGAAATAACGAGACGCAGGTTGGCTTCCACCATCTCGGTCTTGGCCCGGAGCGCCTGGCGCAGCCAGCCTTTCAACGTCTGGTACTGCTCGGCGTAGCCATCGAACGAAAGCCAAAGATTTTTTTCTAATTCGCGCACTTTGGCCCCGAGCGCTAAACGTTTTCTGCGGTCGCGCGGGCATTTCACCTTTTCCGCCTGGAGATAGAGCAAGAGGCAGTATTTTTCGTCCGCCAGGTTAACAAATTCTTCCGTGACCTTCTGTTTGAAATAAAACTTGGGGTAATATCTTTGTAGCGACGCCACTGCTCTCTGAAGCGATTTGAGCTTCTTGGTCTGCTTTTTTGAAGAGTTGCACGCGAGCTGTTCATACTGCTGGCTGATAGACGTGCTCAATTTTTCCACCTGCCGGCACAACCGGGGGAGCATTTTCATGTAGCGCTCACGGCTCTCGATTTTTTTGTCCAGGATGACGCGATCGAACCGTTCCCGGCCCTCGGTCAGCTTCTCGGCCAGATCGAGATGAGCGCGCGCGATAAAACCGAATCGATTGATGTGCTTCTGCACCATGGTTTCGGCTTCCTCGATCCGTTTGGAAATTTCGACTTCCTGTTCGCGGGTGAGCAGCGGGACCTGGCCCATCTGCTTGAGATACATGCGCACGGGATCATCGAGAATATCGAGCTTTGCTTCGGGCTTCTCCTCTTCTTCTTCCTCCTCCTCAGTGTCCTTTTTCCCGTCTTTGTAGCGATCAACCTCGGATGCTTCGATGATGTCGATCTCCATCCGGCGTAGTCGCGTGAGGATGGCGTCGAGTTCATCGGCGTCGGTGATACCTTTCGGTAAGGCCTCGTTCAGGTCGTCGAAGGTGAGGTAACCTTGTTCTTTCGCGAGCTTGATCAGCTCACGAATGCGGCTCTGGATTTCACTGGCGGTACGCGAAGGCA
>Ga0184619_10000358_pt1 | contig 15531 bp, 13 predicted proteins | sample PLM0_60_b1_FD_133146 | JGI IMG/M metagenome (GOLD analysis project Ga0184619, IMG submission 133146) | Groundwater sediment microbial communities from an aquifer in East River, Colorado, USA - PLM0_60_b1 | ecosystem: Environmental > Terrestrial > Soil > Riparian zone | place: USA: East River...
CAAGGAGATCGCCGCGCAGATGAAGGGCAAGAGGTTGCCGGCGATCGGCAGCGTCGAGATCAGCATCATGGAGGAGACGCAGAGCCGGTGGCTCGCCTTCGAAAAAGGCGAGACTGATATGGAGTACCAGTTGTGGGACGTCGCGCCGACCTTCATGACCGCGGACGGAAAGCTCAGGCCCGCGTTTCTCAAACGCGGAATCAAGCTCAACCGCACCGTCGATCCGGAAATCATCTACACTTATTTCAACATGCGGGAAAAAATCGGCGATCAGCCGAACCCGGTCGGCGGATACAGTCTGGAGAAGATCGCCTTGCGCCGCGCCATCGCCATGGCGTACAAGATCGACGACCAGATCAAGATCATCCGCAAGGGACAGGCGGTCCGCGCGGAGTTTCCGATCCCGCCGGGCGTCGCGGGCCATGATCCTACCTACAAGTTCGGCATTCCGTACGATCCCAGGACCGCCAATGCTTTGCTCGACAAGTTCGGCTATCGGAGGGGAACGGACGGCTATCGGACGCTGCCCGACGGCAAACCTCTGGTCATCCGCTATTCCTCGACCCCGACGGAGCGCGACCGCCAGTTCGACGAGCTGATGAGGCGTTCGCTCGATTCGATCGGCATCCGCCTGGAAATCCACAAGGACCGCTTCGCCGACCTGCTCAAGCTGGAGGAGCGCTGCCGCCTGATGATGCATGGCTCAGCCTGGATCGCCGACTACCCGGATGGCGATAATTTCATTCAATTGCTCTACGGTCCCAATACTCATCAGAGCAACAGAGCGTGTTACCAGTCACCCGAGTTCGACAGGCTCTACGAGAAATCCAGGACGCTGCCCGACGGTCCCGAACGAAACAAGCTCTACCGGGCGATGGCGCGCAGAATGGAGGCCGATACGGTCTGGATCATGGGCGACAGCCGCGTTCGCAACATGCTGATGCAGCCGCGGGTGATGGGCTACAAGAGGCATCCGGCCCTGCATCAGGAATGGATGTACCTCGACCTCGATTCGAGCGCGGGCAAATGATGGGCACCCGCCTGCTCGTTTTCGTCGTGCTCTGCGGCGCATTCGCCTCGACCGGCTGGACGGCGTCGCATCCGCAGATTCCAATATGGAACGCACGCGGTATCGACAGAGCGTGCGCCCGGGTGCTGTCGAATGCGCGGGACCAGGTCGCCGTCCTGGAGAAGCTGCCTCTCTCCCAGGCGGCGGCCGGGCGCGTGTTCCGCGCGTGGGATCGTCTGCAGATCGTGGTCGAGGACACGCAGGGGCCGGTCGAGGTGCTCACCAACATGTCCCCCGATGCAGCGACGCGCACGGCGGGCGAGGCCTGCCTGCTCAAGATCAACAAGTTCAGCACCGAGCTGCTCCAGAACGAAGGGATTTACGCGCGGTTCCAGCGCGCCGCTCCCGCCGACGATGTCGGCCGCAAGCTCAAGCAGGACGTGGTGGAGGCGTTCGAGGACACGGGAGTGGCCCTGCCGCCGGAAAAGCGCGCACGCATGAAGGCGATCCTGCAGCGGCTGGAGGAGGTGCGCCAAGAATTCGATCGCAACGTCAGGGACAACAAGACGCGTCTCGCTTTTTCAGCGAAAGAAGTAAAGGGGCTGCCTGCCTCGTACCTTGAGGGCGCGCGCCGCGACGACAAGGGGAATTATCTGCTCGGGTTCGAGTACCCCGAGTACGAGCCGTTCATGGCCAACGCGGAAAACGAGGAGGCGCGGCGCCGTTATTACATCGCTTTCAGCAACCGGGGCACGCCCCGGAACCTGGAGCTGCTCGGCGAGACGACCCGTTTGCGCCGCGAGATCGCGGGCTTGTACGGGCTGCCGAGCTACGCGCATTTCGCCGCTCGCCGGCGAATGGTCGGGAAACCGGAGACCGTCCACCGATTTCTGGATGAGGTCAAGGACAGGGTCCGGGAGCTCGAGCGCAAGGAAATCGGCGAATTGCGCGCATTGAAGGCCGAGCGTCTGGGCAAGGGCGTCCAGGAGGTGACGTTCAACCGCTGGGACGTTCCCTACTATCAGGAACAGCTCAAGCGCGCGCGCTACAACGTCGATGAGGAGGCTTTGCGTGCCTATTTCCCGACCGATGCGAGCGTTGCATGGGTGTTCGCGATTTCGGGCGAGATCTACGGGGTCAAGTTCGTTGCGGCGAAGGCGCCGCTCTGGCACCCTTCGGTCCGTTACTACGACGTGATCGACGGCGGGACGGGCGCGTTCCTGAGCGGGATCTACCTCGATTTGTTTCCGCGCGAGGGCAAGTACGGCCACGCCGCGGCTTTCGGAGTGCGCAGCGCGAGCGTGCTCGCCAAGCGCACGCCTCTCAGCGTGCTGGTCGCGAACTTCAATCCCAAGGGCCTCAATCACCGCGAGCTGGAGACGCTGCTGCACGAGTTCGGCCATATCCTGCACGGAGTCCTGTCGCAGACGCGCTATGCCAGCCACGGCGGCACCAATGTCGAGCGCGATTTCGTGGAAGCGCCGTCCCAGATGTACGAAGAGTGGGGGCGCAAGGAGCCGTTGCGGCTGGTGCGCAGATATTGCAGCGGATGTCCCGAGGTCGACGAGGCGCTGATCAAGCGGCTGCACGCCGCGCACTCGTTCGGCCAGGGCATCCGGTACGGGCGGCAGCACCTGTACGCGTCGTACGACATGGCGCTTTTCGGCGAGCGCGAGCTCGATCCGATGCAGGAGTGGGTCCGGATGGAAACCGAAACGCCGGCCGGCCATGTTCCCGATACGCAATTTCCGGGAACGTTTGGGCACATCGTCGGCGGCTACGGCGCCGGCTACTACGGCTACATGTGGTCGGAGGTTCTGGCGCTCGACATGCTGTCCGCTTACGGAAAGAATCTCATGAATCCCGCGGTCGGCCGGCGCTTCCGCGAGCTGATTCTTTCCAGGGGCGGTGAAAGACCCGCCGCGGAAATCGTGCGCGAGTTTCTCGGCCGCGATCCTTCTCCCAGGGCTTTCTTCGAAGAGATCACCGGACAGCGAGGCGATTGAATCCCCATGCTAGCCTACGTCGTCCGCCGTCTCTGGCAAACCATTCCGACCCTGCTCGGGGTCGTGCTGCTGGTCTTTTTCCTGTTCACCTGGTTCGGCGGCGATCCGGCGTATCTGCTTGCCGGGAAAATCTCCAACCCGGAGCAGATCGAAAACATCCGCCGCCAGCTGGGCATCGATCGACCGGTTTACATCCAGCTGTGGATCTTCATCCAGCAGATCGTGACCGGCAATTTCGGCGAGAGCTGGTCGACCAACGAGAAAGTATCGGCGATATTCTCTACCCGGCTCGGCCCTTCGCTGACGGTGCTCGTGCCGCTGCTGGTGATCGACACCCTGCTCGCGATCGCCGCGGCAATGCTGGTCGCCTACATGCGCGGATCCCTGACCGACCGCATGGTCATGATCGGCTGCACGGTCGGCCAGTCGATCAGCATCCTCGTCTACATCATCGTGTTCCAGTACGTGCTCGCGTACCAGCTCGGCTGGTTCCCAGTCCAGGGCTGGGGCAGCGGTTTTGCCGAGAATCTCTTCAGGTTCAGCCTGCTGCCGATCATCGTCGGGGTGATCGTTTCGCTCGCCCCCGATACGCGCCTTTACCGCACGTTCTTTCTCGATGAGATCAATCAGGATTATGTCCGGACGGCACGTGCGAAAGGAATGAGCGAGACGCGCGTGATGTGGGTGCACGTGCTGCGCAATGCCTCGATTCCGATCATCACCAACGTGATGATCCAGCTGCCGGGGCTGCTCGCGGGCGCTTTTCTGATCGAGCGCTTCTTCTCGATTCCCGGCGTCGGCCGCGAGGTGATCCTGGCCGTTGAGCGAAGCGACTTTCCGGTGATCAAGGCGGTGACCATTTACGTCGCGATCGCCACGATGATCGTCAACCTGATCGCCGATCTGCTGTACCGGGTGGTCGATCCGCGGGTGCAGCTCAAATGACGCAGGCCGCCACGTTCGGCGGCGTGCAACGCGCCGAATCCCCCGGGCTATGGACCCTCGCCTGGCGGCGTTTCTGCCGCGACCGCGTGGGGCTCGCCTCATTTCTGATAGTCGTTTTTTTCTTCGGCCTCATGGCGGCATCGGGGCTGCACCTCATCGCAGCCGACTGGTCGAAGGAAGTCGGCGTCAACTTCGCGCCGCCGACTTTCGTCGGGCCGGCGATCAGCGATAGTGGTCCCACGGCGCCGGTCGCGGCGGAGTCCCCAGGGATGCGGCCTTCGGCCGACCAAGGCGAGATTGAGATCGTGGATCCCCTGGCTGAGGTGCTCGCCGAGATCAGGGCCGCATCCGGCGCCGCGTCGGTCGCGGAAGCCACCACGTCCACGCTCGTCTTCGGCGGAGACAGATGGGGCCGCGACGTCCTGGCAAAGACGATCAAAGGCACGGAGACGTCGATGTTCGTCGGGCTGGTCGCGGCGTTTCTCGCCGCGTTTCTCGCCACCGTCTTCGGCGCGCTCGCCGGCTATTACGGCGGCTGGATCGACGATTTCTTCAACTGGTTCTACAGCGTCTTCACCTCGATACCCTACCTGCTGCTGATTCTCGCGATCGCCGCGGTGCTGAACCAGAAGGGCACGCTCACCGTGATCCTGATCCTGGGCCTCACCGGCTGGACCGGGATCTTTCGCCTCGTCCGTGCCGAATACCTCAAGCACAAGGTGCGGGAATACATTCAGGCCGCCGACGCGATCGGCGCCTCCCATGCGCGGCGCATGTTCGTGCATATCCTTCCGAACGTGAGCCACGTCATCCTGGTGCAGCTGTCACTTCACGTCGTTCTCTTCATCAAGTCGGAGGTGGTGCTGAGCTTCCTCGGTTTCGGCGTCGGCGTCGACACGGTATCCTGGGGCAGCATGCTCAACGAAGCCCAGAGCGAGCTGATCCTGGGATACTGGTGGCAGCTCGTTGCCGCGACTATTGCCATGGCGCTGCTCGTCACCGGGTTCAGCCTTTTCACCGATGCGCTGCGCGATGCGCTCGATCCGAAGCTCAAATGACCTCCGTGATTAGCTCAGACACTCTGATCGGAATCCGCGACCTGAAGGTGGACTTCCGCCTCGACAGGACGACCACATCCCACGCGGTCAAGGGCATCAGTTTCGACATACCGGTGAACAGCACCGTCGCGCTGGTCGGGGAATCGGGCAGCGGCAAGTCGGTGACGGCCCTGGCGATCCTGGGGCTGCTCCCCAAGGAGAACTCGACCGTGCCTCCGGGCAGCCGGATTCTGTACGGCGGCCGCAATCTTCTCGCGCTTGCACCCGGCGAATTGCAGAAATTGCGGGGCGCGGATATTTCGATGATCTTCCAGGAGCCGATGAGCTCCTTGAACCCCGTGTTCTCGGTCGGCTTCCAGCTCACCGAGGTCCTGACCAAGCATCTCGGCATGACGCGCAGGCAGGCGCGGTCGCGCGCCCTCGAGCTCCTGCGCGAGGTCGGGATTCCCGAGCCGGAGACGAAGATCGACGCCTATCCGTTCCAGCTGTCGGGCGGCCAGCAGCAGCGCGTGATGATCGCGATAGCGATCGCATGCGAGCCGAAGCTGCTGATCGCGGACGAACCGACGACCGCGCTCGACGTGACCATCCAGAAGCAGATCCTGGAGCTGATCGCCGCGCTGCAGAAGCGGCTGCGCATGTCGGTGCTGTTCATCACCCACGATCTCGCCCTGGTGGGCGAGATCGCCGACTACGTGGTGGTGATGCGCGACGGCGAGATCAGGGAACAGGGGAGAGTCGAGCAGATATTCGAGGCGCCGCGGGACGCGTACACGCGGGCGCTGCTGCTTTGCCGGCCGCAGCTTGAGCGTCGTCCCAGGAGGCTGCCCGTGATCGACGATTTCCTGAAGCCCGGGCCGCTCGCCGGGGGAGGTCTGGAGGAACGCAGTCGCGGGCTGCGCGGCGACGAAGAAATCATTCTCGAGGTGCGCCACCTGAGCAAGAGCTTCTATTCGCGCGAGGGCTTTTTCGGAAAGAGGGAATTCAAGGCGGTCAAGGACGTCTCTTTCAAGCTGGCCCGGGGGAAGACCTTGGGCATAGTAGGCGAATCGGGCTCGGGCAAGACGACGGTCGCGCTGACGCTGCTGCGCCTGCGAGGGGAATCGAGCGGCGAGGCCTTGTTCGACGGCAAGGACCTGCTGTCCATCCCGCAGCAAGAGTTGATGCCGTACAAGCGCCGGATCCAGATCGTCTTCCAGAATCCCTATGCTTCGCTCAATCCGCGTTTCACGATCGGCCAGCTTCTTATGGAGCCGCTGCAGGTGCACCGCATCGCGTCCAGCGAAGGCGAGCGGCGCGACAGGGTCTACAAATTGCTGGAGGAGGTGGGGCTCCCCGAGGTTTCGTTCTTCAAGTATCCGCACGAATTCTCAGGAGGCCAGAGACAGCGGATCGCCATCGCCCGCTGCCTCACCATGAAGCCTGAGGTGCTCATCTGCGACGAGGCGGTATCGGCGCTCGATGTCTCGATCCAGGCGCAGGTCCTGAACCTGCTGCAGGACCTGCAGGACGAGCACCACATGAGCTACATCTTCATCTCGCACGACCTTGCCGTGGTCAAATACATGGCCGACCAGGTGATGGTCATGAATGAAGGCGAGGTCGTCGAGGTCGCCATTTCGGACGACATCTATCGCAACCCGCAGCACCCCTACACGAAGAAGCTGCTGTCGTCGATTCCCCGGGGCTGGCGCGGAGCGCAGGCGCGCTAGCTACCGCTTCGCCTTCGCCGTCTGCGTGACCTTCCTGAGGAAGTCGTAGATCCCGCTTTCGCTCATGCGCCGGGCATCGGCGAGCTCGCCGGCACGGGTGGCGTAGAGGACCTCGTTGTTTGGAGAGAGGACCACGGCCGCGGGAATTCCCTTCTTGATGGGATTGCCGTATGCGGCAACGAGGTCGAGGTTCCGGTCGAAGTTCCCGATGTCGACCTTGACTACCTTGAACTCTCGAGCGAGCAGCTCGGCGTTCTTGCCGCTCTTGATGGCGCGGTCCAGCGCGCGACAGTCCTCGCACCAGTTCGCGCCGAAGATGACGAAAACGGGGCTGCGACTCTCCTTTGCGGCGGCGAGCGCCTGTTGAACGGCCGCCTTGGCGTCGGCCGATTCATCGTACGGGAGCGGCGCGGCCACCGCAATAGCGGCGAGCAGAGCGCCCAGGAAGACGAGGTGTTTTCGCATGAAAGACTCCTTAGCCGGGTTTCGCCCCGTTTTGAATGAGGCACTTTCTGCGCTGCTCGGCATACGCCTTTCCTTGCAGATTATTGGCGGCAAGGTGGCAGGCGAGGAAGGTGCCCTGGGTTGCGAGCAGGTCGGCGCTCAAGCACTCCGCGAGATCCGCCTTCACCGCTTCCGGGTCCGAACCTTGTGAGCTGGCGCGCACCGCGCAGTAGGAGATGGCCGAATAGGGCGGCACCGACATCTTCTTCAGCTCAAGGGGCAGGTCGTCCCACCTCACGAGCGTCAGCGGCGGCTCCTCGGCCTCCGGTATTGTTTCTTGCGACGTCGTGGGCGTGGTGCAAGAAGCGACTAGGCAAGCGGCGAGGAAGGCGACTGAATGGGCGAGGATTGCGTGCCTGGCCATGTGGCTAACGTTCGGGTTAAGTGGCGCGAGCAAGGGAGCGCAGGGACGCTTGCTAGCGTCCGTTTTCGAACGCGCTGTTAACCACGCCCTCTCGTATCAACGGGCAGCGTGGATGGCTATGCCGACAAAAACGGGCGCGACGATTACCAGCGACGATGATGTCCATAGTCATAGCCCCTTCAACGAGTGAATGTGGCGATCAATCCGCCGATGGAGGAATAAGGCTACCACAACAACAACAGCCGCCCAAAGCAAGAGAGGGGTAGCCGTGTCATCGGCCTGGGTATCGAAGACTGTCGCCAGTCTAGCGCGCCCCGGGAACGTTTCGGGTCTTGAGAAATTCCTCCAGCGATTCTCCGCGGAAGGCCGCGACCATTTCCGGATTGGATACGCCTTTGACCCGCCCGAGCTTTTCGAGGCAGAAGAAGCTCGCGCCGTAGCGTATGAGCGCGGCCCAGTCGAGCTCGCGCAGCATGCGGCGCTCCTCGGCGGTCAGACCGGCTTTGTCGAACGCCGCCTCGGGGTCTTCCTTGAAGAGTGCGCGGTTGCCGGGCACGGTGAAACCGTGGAAGAAACGGTTGAGCCGCAGCGCCTTGGCGCTGGTGGCGAGGTCGAAGAGATAGGTACCTTCGAGCTTTTCAACGCCCTTGAGCTGCGGATTCATCTTTCTTTGAAGCCGGCTTTCGCTTGCGGCTCCTCGAACAGCGCCACCGCCATCGCGGTGGTCATCGGCAGATAGTAGCTCTGATGGATTTTCTTCGCGCGCGGCGAGAGCGCACCGCGCATCGCCAGCCACATGATCTCCTCCGCCCCTTCGGTGCCGCCCAGTCGAATGTAGTCCGCGTGGCGCATCGCCACGAGTTTCTTCGGGTCGCGCGCGATCAGGTCGAGGAACTTCCTGTCCCATTTCTCGTTGTTGAAGCCGGCGCGCTCCCCGTTCATCTGGTGCGACAGTCCCCCGGTGCCGACGATGACCACTTTCAGGTCCTCGGGGTAGGAGAGCACGGCGCGGCGCACCGCCTGCCCGAGCTTCCAGCAGCGCGCGGGCGTGGGGATCGGGTGCTGGAGCACGTTGATCTCGATCGGAACGATCTTCCCGGGCCAGTCGGGCGAGGGCGGCCAGAACATGGTGAGGGGCGAGTGCACGCCGTGGTCGATCGGCAGGTCCTGGAAAACGGAGATGTCGAACTCGTCGTTCACCAGCGCGTCGGCCATGTGGCGCGCGAGGCCGGCGTGGCCTTTCAAGACAGGAACGGCGCGCGGTCCCAGGCCCTCGTCCGCGATCGCGTACTCAGCGCCCACCCCCAACGCGAAAGTCGGGTAATGATCGAAGAAAAACGTGGTCGCATGATCGTTGTAGAAGAACACGAGCACGTCGGGCTTCCTCTGCGCAAGCCACGCTTTGACCGGCTCATAGCCCCTGAAGAGCGGCGCCCAGTCGGGGTCGTTCTGCTTGTTGCGGTCGTAGGCGCCGCCGATCGTGGGGACGTGCGAGGTGCCGATGCCGCCGAGGATTTTTGCCATGGACGAAACTCCGGGAGATAATGGGGCAGGCGTGGCGGAACGGCAAGCGGGCTCGGCTCGCTTGACTGGCCCGGGCAGATTGTCACGTTCAGCGCACGAATTATCCCCTGTCCGAGCTTGCATGGTGGTTTCCTGACAGGAGGTGTCGGGTTTCCCCGGATGGTAGCTCGCGCGTGCGAGGCATATCGTTGATCCAATCTGCCTTCTTGGAGACGCTTGTCCCGCGCTTAAAAAGGGGAGAACGCAATGCCGAAGTTTGCTGGGTTGATCGGGGCCGGGACACTGGCCCTCTGTGTCGCGAGCGGAGCCTCGGCGCAAGCCGAGCGCCTGACTCTGGGGGTGTTTCCCGGTCTGGACGCCGCCGAATCCTTTGAAATACTCGATCGCTACTTGCCGCTCGCTCAATACCTGCAGGCCAAGAGCGGCGCCGTGGTCATGCTGATCCCGGTGAGAGTTCCCGGCGCCGCGATACAGCGGATGATCGAGGACGGGACGAGCTACAAACTCTTTTTCGGGCCGCCGGTCTTCGCCGCCGAGGCCATCAAGAAAGCCGATTTCGTCACGCTCGCCGTTGAGCGGGAAAAAATCAGCGGCGTCTTCGTCGTCAAGGCGGGCAGCAAGCTGCAGACGGTGCGGGACGTGACCCCGACCACGCGCGTAGCGATGCCTTCTCCGAAGCTGCTGCTCGCGATCCTCGCCCTCGCCACTTTGAGCCAGGAGAAGATCGTCCTGCAGCCCGAGGCGCGCCGTCACCTCGACTCCGCGGAAGGCATGTTGCTCGCTCTCGACAACGGGGTGGTGGACGTCGCAGTCATGCGCGACCGCCTGGGGCGAAAGATCGCCGCCGAGAAGCCGTCGGATTATCGCATCCTGGGGCAAACGCTCGAAGGCCCGGGATTCGCGCTGATCGCACATCGGTCCGTTTCCGAACCGCTGCGCGCGAAGTTGCGCCAGGCCGCGATCGCCCTCAACAACGACCCGTCTCCTCTGGCGGTGCAGGCGCGCGCGCGCCTGAGGACCAGTCCCTTCCTTCCCGGGCAGGACGGCGAGTTCCTGGCGCTGCAGCGCATGATGGACGCGCGCGGCAACTGAAGCAGCCTCGCGGTCATTTGCCGCGTTCGTGCGCTTTGAATCTATGCGACTGCGACGGGGATCTTGAAATCCCTGATGCGTTTTTCCCACTCCGCCGGGCCGGTCTTGTGCACGGAGGTTCCGTTCGCATCGACGGCGACCGTGACCGGCATGTCCTTCACCTCGAACTCGTAGATCGCTTCCATGCCGAGATCGCCGAAGGCGAGCACTCTGGACTTCCGGATCGCCTTGGCGACGAGGTAGGCGGCTCCGCCCACCGCGATCAGCGAGGCGGCCTTGTGCTTGCGGATCGCCTCGAGCGCCGCGGGACCGCGTTCGCCTTTTCCGATCATGGCGATGAGGCCGGTTCGCCCGAGCATCATCTCGGTGAACTTGTCCATGCGTGTCGCCGTGGTGGGACCCGCGGGTCCGACGACTTCGTCGCGCACCGGATCGACCGGGCCGACGTAGTAGATCACGCGGCCGGTGAAATCCACGGGAAGCTTCTCGCCCCTTTCCAGCATGTCCTGGATGCGCTTGTGCGCGGCGTCGCGGCCGGTGAGCATTCTTCCCGACAGGAGGAGCGTCTCTCCGGGCTTCCACTTCGTCACTTCCCCGCGCGTGAGCGTGTCGAGGTTCACGCGCCTGGACTGCGCGGCGGGAGTCCAGGTCACCTTAGGCCAGTCTTCCAGGCTCGGCGTTTCGAACTCCGCGGGCCCCGAGCCGTCGAGCGCGAAGTGGAGATGCCGGGTCGCGGCGCAGTTCGGGATCATCGCGATCGGCTGCGACCCGGCGTGCGTCGGGAACGTCCTGATCTTGACGTCGAGCACCGTGGAGAGGCCCCCCAGCCCTTGCGCTCCGATGCCGAGTGCGTTCACCTTCTCGTAGAGCTCCAGGCGCAGCTCCTCGTGCTCGTCGCGCGGCCCGCGCGCGAGCAGCTCGTGCATGTCGATCGGCTCCATGAGCGACTCCTTCGCCATCATCATGGCTTTCTCGGCCGTGCCGCCGACGCCGATCCCGAGCATCCCCGGCGGGCACCAGCCCGCTCCCATCGTGGGCACGGTCTCTAGCACCCAGTCGACGATCGGGTCCGAGGGGTTCAGCATCGCGAATTTCGATTTGTTCTCGGAGCCTGCGCCTTTCGCGGCCACGTCCACCGCGACGGTATTCCCCGGCACGATCTCCATGTGAATGACCGCCGGGGTATTGTCCCTGGTGTTCCTGCGGCCGAAGATCGGATCCTCGACGATGGACGCGCGCAGCTTGTTGTCCGGGTGCAGGTAGGCGCGGCGCACGCCTTCGTTTACCGCGTCGGCGACCGAGCCCTTGAAACCGTCCAGGCGCACGTCCATGCCGATTTTCAGGAACACGTTGACGATGCCCGTGTCTTGGCAGACCGGCCGACGCCCTTCGGCGCATTGGCGCGAGTTGCTGAGGATCTGCGCGATGGCGTCTTTCGCTGCCGGCGACTGCTCGCGCTCATAGGCGCGCGCGAGGTGCTGAATGTAGTCGCGCGGATGGTAGTAGCTGATGTACTGCAGCGCGTCGGCGACGCTCTGGATCAAGTCCTCTTGTCTGATCACGGTCATGCCCATTCCCGCCTTTGAACGATGCGGCAAGACGACAAGTATACCCATAGGGGCTTTTCGTCCGCGCTGAGATGTCGCGGTGTTGAGACAGGTCCAAGGGCTGCGAAATCAGTCCACTAGTCGATTCGCTGCCTTGCTGCGTCGTCCCGCGGCGACGTTTCCCCGCGCGCGCCTTCTTCCACCAACGCGCTAATTGCCTGATGCGGCATGAACAAATGCTGATGGCACGGGTGTTGCGAATACGCTTCACTCGACTGGAAAAAAGGAGAACCGAGATGCGCAGCCTGAAATACGCAGTGATCGCCTTGACCCCGCTCCTCGGCGCCGGAGGTTTTGCACAAGGACTCAACCTCGGCATGAACGACGGCCTCATCTTGCAGGCGCAGGCGCCCATGCAGACCGAATCGTACGGCGCGGTGAACGGCGGCGGGAGACCCGAACCCGACCGCGTGCCAGGTGCCGACCGCGCCGGAACTCCCGTGAACGGGGAAGTCAGGCCAAATGCCGGCGGCCCGAGGGCCGAGAGGCTCAAGAGCACGCCACGCGCCCACGCGAGAACGCGAGCACGCAAAGGCGAGAAGAGGACTGGGGACACAAACTGACGCAAAGTTCCGAATGGTTGAACGAATGAAAGCATTGCAGGATCACCGTCCGCCTCAATTCCTCCTCCCTCCCTCCTAGGCGGACGGGCTCGGGCCCGCAGGAAATCGACCTCCTGCGGGTCTTTTTTTTCAGCGTTTGCGCGTTACGGCCGGTTGCGAAGCCCGCGCCGGGGCCGGTAATATCAGCACTTCCACAGGGGGGATTTGCAAATGGCCGACGCAACGATCGAGTCCGTGCTTCAGGAGGACCGGCTGTTTCCGCCGTCCCCGGAATTCGTCAAGCAGGCCAACGTATCCGGCGCCGCGGCCTACCAGGCGCTGTGCGACGAGGCCAACCACGATTTCCAGGGCTTCTGGGGGCGGCTCGCGAAGGAACACGTGCTCTGGCACAAGCCCTTCACGGAGGTGCTCGACGAATCGAACGCGCCCTTCTTCAAGTGGTTCGGCGACGGCGAGCTGAACGCGTCGTACAACTGCCTCGACCGGCACCTGAAGACGCAAGGCGACAAGACCGCCATCATCTTCGAGGCGGACGACGGCAAGGTGACGAAGATCACCTACCAGCAGCTCTATCACAAGGTCTGCCAGTTCGCGAACGCGCTGAAGGCTCTCGGGATCAAGAAAGGCGAGCGCGTCATCATCTACATGCCGATGTCGATCGAGGTGGTCACGGCGATGCAGGCCTGCGCACGGATCGGCGCGACGCACTCGGTCGTGTTCGGCGGCTTCTCCGCGAAGAGCCTGCAGGAACGCATTATCGACGCCGGGGCTGTCGCCGTCGTCACGGCGGACGGGCAGATGCGCGGCGGCAAGGAGATCCCGCTCAAGCCCGCGGTGGACGAAGCCTTCGCCCTGGGCGGCTGCGAAGGCGTGAAGAACGTGGTCGTGTACAAACGCACCGGGACTTCGGTCGCCTTTCAGGCGCCGCGCGACAAGTGGTGGCACGACGTGATCAAGGGCCAGGCCGAAACCTGCGAGCCGACCTGGGTGAACGCCGAGCACCCCCTTTTCATCCTGTATACGTCCGGCTCGACCGGCAAGCCGAAGGGCGTGCAGCACTCGACGGGCGGCTATCTTCTGATGACGGTCATCACCATGAAGTGGGTGTTCGATTACAAGCCGACCGACGTGTTCTGGTGCACGGCGGACGTGGGCTGGGTCACCGGGCACAGCTACTGCACCTACGGACCGCTCGCGGTCGGCGCGACCGAAGTGATGTTCGAAGGCGTTCCGGTGTGGCCCGACGCCGGGCGCTTCTGGAAGATGATCCAGGACCACAAGGTGACGGTGTTCTACACCGCGCCGACCGCGATCCGCACGCTGATCAAGGCGGGCGGCGATCTGCCGAAGAAATACAACCTGAAATCGCTGCGCATCCTCGGGACGGTCGGCGAGCCGATCAACCCGGAAGCGTGGATGTGGTACTACAACACCGTCGGCGACAAGCGCTGCCCGATCGTGGATACCTGGTGGCAGACCGAGACCAGCAGCCATTTGATCACACCGCTTCCCGGCGTGCACGCGCTCAAACCCGGCTCCTGCACGATGCCGCTGCCCGGAATCATGGCGGCGATCGTGGACGAGACCGGCCACGACGTCGAGAAGGGCAAGGGCGGCATCCTCGTGATCAAGCGCCCGTGGCCGGGAATCATCCGAACCATCTGGGGCGATCCGGAGCGGTTCAAGAAGAGCTACTTCCCGCCTGAGTTCAACGGCAAGTACTACCTCGCGGGCGACGGCGCGAGCCGCGACAAGGACGGCTACTTCCGCATCATGGGCCGCATCGACGACGTGCTGAACGTCTCGGGCCACAGGCTCGGCACGATGGAGATCGAATCGGCGCTGGTGGCGAACGTGAAACTCGTTGCCGAGGCGGCGGTGGTGGGGCGGCCCGACGAGATGACGGGCGAAGCGGTGTGCGCGTTCGTCGTGCTGAAAGGCCCGCGGCCTGTGGGCGACGAGGCGAAAAAAATCGCCGACGAGCTGCGCAACTGGGTGGCGAAGGAAATCGGCGCGATCGCCAAGCCCAAGGACATCCGCTTCGGCGACAACCTGCCCAAGACCCGCTCCGGGAAAATCATGCGGCGCTTGCTGCGCTCCATCGCCAAGGGCGAGGAGATCAAGCAGGACGTGTCGACGCTGGAGAATCCGGGGATTCTCGAGCAGCTCAAGCAGAGCACTTGACGATCGGGTTCACGCTGTCTCGTTCGGTCGCGTAAAATCTCCGGCTCGAACGGAGAGGTGGATGAGCGGTTTAAGTCGCACGCCTGGAAAGCGTGTTTAGGTTAATAGCCTAACGCGGGTTCGAATCCCGCCCTCTCCGCCAAGATCAGTCCCAGGAAGTCTCAGCTCGTCCCAGGACCGCCGAATTCATGTTCCAGCTGAACGCTCGGGAGTTCGAACACCTGAAGTTCACGTGTTTGTTTGCCCTCAGTATGACGCCCGATTAACTTTTGTCGGCGATCGCCGCAGCACCGCTTGCAAGTCTTCGCGCTGGTCGAGCCAGTCCATCGCGTCGTGGACGGAAGCAAGTACTTTGGCCACGATCCCGAACCTTTGCGCGTAGCGCTCCGCGAAGTGATACGCGCTGTATTGCGGGAGCGCGTATGCGACGGAAGCTATCTTGAACGGCGGCGGCGCTCCGAGGGCGTGTATTTCGTCCATCGCCATGGAAACCGCATAGGCGGTCGCCGGGTCGTTGAATCCGCTGACAACGACAAGATCCTGCAACCGCTCCGCGTGTAAGCGCGCTAGCGCACAGACCGAGCACTGTCTGGTCCGTATCATACTCAATGCCCAAGGAGAGGCGATGCGGGCAAGAGCTAACGGAATTCGCCGCGCTTCAGGCCCAGGTCTACGCATTGAAGCAAGGCGACAAACGTCCTTCACACGAAACCTTCGGGGGGAAACTACAATGGTTCAAGCGAGCACTCATCTCCGCCTTACAGCCCGGGTCAGCGTCGTTGTCTCGTTCGCCGCGCTTCTTTACGGCCCCTCCCCGGGGTGGGCCCAAACCGCGCCAAACCTGCTCACGGCGGGTAGCTTCGCGGTTCTGGGTGCCTCGACGGTGACCAATGCCGGCCAGACTTTCGTCACCGGAGACGTGGGTGTCAGCCCAGGCACCGCGCTCACTGGCTTTAGTGTTTC
>Ga0184619_10000359_pt1 | contig 15506 bp, 14 predicted proteins | sample PLM0_60_b1_FD_133146 | JGI IMG/M metagenome (GOLD analysis project Ga0184619, IMG submission 133146) | Groundwater sediment microbial communities from an aquifer in East River, Colorado, USA - PLM0_60_b1 | ecosystem: Environmental > Terrestrial > Soil > Riparian zone | place: USA: East River...
AGAACGTGCTGCCTCGGCCGTGGCCAGGAGACTCCGCCCACATGCGGCCGCCGTGCGCCGTAACGATGCCGTTGCTGAAGTAGAGGCCGAGCCCGGCTCCGGCGACTTTTCGCGCCCGTTCCGCCCTAAATCCGCGGCGGAACAGCTGCGCGAGCTCGGTGTCATCGAGGCCGATTCCCTCGTCGCTCACGCGCACCGCCACGCTGCGCTCGTCGGCGGCCAAGGACACCGCGACCGTCGAGCCCTGGGGCGAGTACTTCAGGGCGTTGGAGAGAAGATTCGTGAGCACCTGCCGGATCCGTTGCTCGTCCCACCTGCCCACGACGCCCCGGTGGGCGAGCACCTCGATGTTGCGGCGGACGGTCGCGCGCATGCCTCGCGCCACGTCGCGGGCAAGGGCGCCGAGATCGGTCGGCCGCGGCGAGATCGAGAGCAGGCCCGCCTCGAGGGAGGTGATGTCGAAGAGCGTCGTGAGGAGCTTGGAGAGATTGTCCGTGTGCTCGACGATCAGCGCGGCATCTGCCTCGAGGGTCTTGTGATCGCGCTCGCCGCAAGAGAGTCGCCGCAGGAGAAGCTCCGCATGGCCCCTGATCACCGTAATCGGCGTCTTCATGTCGTGCCAGGCCATCGCGAAGATGTCTTCCCGCAGGCGCTCGAGCTCGCGCTGCCCCGTGATGTCGCGGAACACGATGACTCCGCCTTGCAGGACGCCTTTCGGCGAGCGCAGCACGGATGCGCCCAGGCTCAGGACGCGCAGTTGGCCCGAGCCGAGCTCGATCTCCATTCCGGCGTGGCTCGCGCCCGAGCGCAGGGCATCGATGACCGGGACGAGGGCCCCGGCGATTTCACGCGCCGTTACCGGCCAGCGCTCGAGCCGCTGCTGCTCGAGCGGCTGGCCGAAGACGAGGCTCGCGCTGTCCAGGCAGAGGAGCTCCCGGGCCGCCCGGTTCAATCGCACGATGGCGCCGCGTGCGTCGACGATGAGGAGGGCGTCGTTCATGGTCGCGAGGACGGCCTCCAGCTCCAAAGCGTGGCGCTCGTGCTCCAGGGCCATCTGCTCCGTCACGCGCAGGCGCTGGATCGTGATACCCGCTTGCGCGGCGATGGCGCTCAGGCTGAGGAGATCCGCATCTTCGTAGGCTTCGGGTCGATAGCTCTGCGCAGAGAGCACACCGAGCACTCGATCGCCGGATAGGATCGGGACCACGACGCCCGACTGGGGCGTGACCAAGTCCCCCGCCTCGGTGCCGTAGAGGAGACGGACCGGTCCCTCGGCGGACCATCGGCGGACGAGCCGCGGTGCACCCGTTCGAATCACCTCGCTCGTGAAACCCTGGCCCAGTGGGAACGAACCGCCGGAGTGCTCGACGCCGCGGTCCATCTGGCGGACGACCTGCACCGTCTCGCTCGCCTCGTCGTAGAGGGCGAAGAGAAAGGCCGTCGCATCCATCACGCGCTCGGTCTCTTCATGGAGAGCGCGGAACAGCTCCCCGAGGTCGCAGGCGCCGGCGGCGAGCGAGCCGAGCCGGCTCGCAAGCTCGAGTCGCACGCGAAGCTGCGCCGCGCCTGCACTCAGCGGGTCAAAGGCGGCGGCAACACGTGGTGTCTCGCGTGTCTCGGCAGCGTGTGTCTCGATGCCCAAGGCTTACCTCCCGAGATGATCGAATAACAGGGAGAAAGGGCATACTCCCCCTCACCCTATTTAGCTAGATTATGTTTAAGAACGTGATCGATCTGATGCGCCGTTCGGACTAGAAGGGGGATGGGAGATTCCAATCTGCCCCTGTTTCATTAGGCCTATCCCGGTGCAGGCCACGAGCGCGCCTCGCGGGAGACCACGTCGAAGCCAACGCCTCCCTATCTCGTCCCCTCGACCGCCCGCTCGGAGAACGGCGCGAGTGCATCGCCATTCCACGGATTAACCGCCAGGCATTTGTCCGCCGCGCGGAAGATATCGATGAGCACCGTAAGGTCCGACGGCTTGGTGATGAAGTAGTTGGCCCCGTCAGAGTAGCCTTTCGCAATGTCTTCCGGAATGAACGAAGCGGAGTACACCGCCACCGGAGTCACGCGCGTTGCGGGATGATTGCGGATCCAACGCAGCACTTGAAACCCGTCCATCTCCGGCATTTTCAGGTCGAGAAAGATCAGGTCCGGAAGCGGATGCTCGACGCGATCGGCAAACGGGCCCTCGCCGCCCAGATAGCCAATCGCCTCGACACCGCTTTCCGCGGTCTTCAATAGGAAGGAAACCTGCGCCCTCTTGCAGCCCATCTCCGCCAGGAACCGGTCGTTCGGACTGTCATCCACGAACAGCAGCGTTTTCATCGCGGTTGGTCGGCTCTCGGACTGGCCTACGCGGCTTGCAGTCTCAACCAGAAACAACTGCCTTTCCCGAGCGTGGAATCGGCGCCCACCGTGCCGTTCAAGCGTTCGGCCGCTCTCTTCGCGATGGCCAAGCCCATGCCCGTGCCGGGGGCGTTGCTTGCATTCGGAAGGCGAATGAACGGCTCGAACACCCGGTCGATCTGCTCCGGTGGAATCCCGATGCCGTTGTCCCGCACGCGCAGCACCGTTTTGCCGCCTTCCGATTCAGCGGAAATGGCTATCTCCGGCTCCCGGTTGGGCGGCGCGTAGAGGAGGGCGTTGGTCACGAAATTGGTCAGGATTTGCTCGAGCAAGCGCTCATTCGCCACCACGCGCGGCCACTCCTGGCCGAATTGAACGTGCGCATGGCGCTGCTGAATCTCCCCCGCCACTGCCTGCAGCACCGCCTGGACGGCCTGCTGGAGATCCACAGGCGCCAGTGAAACCGCTTCGTGCGACAACCGTCCGTACTCCAGTAAGTCGCGAATCAATTCATCGCCGCTGGCCGCCGCAGTGCTGATGCGGTTTAGGTAGTCGCGCGCCGTGTCGTCAAGCCGGTCGGCGTGCTCCATCAGAAGCAATTGCGCAAAGCTCCGCATGTGCCGAATGGGGGCACGGAGGTCGTGAGCGATGGTGTAGAGCAGCTCTTCCACGGAGGAGAGGCTCGCTCGCAACTGCGCCGTGCGCTCCTGAACCTTTGCTTCGAGCAGGTCGCTCATGCGCCTTTGGTCTGTGACGTCATGGGCAACCTTCGAAAAACCACTCAGGGCACCGCTTTCATCCCGCAGGGCCGTGATGACTCCCTCGACGAAAAAGCGGGATCCGTCCTTGCGCACGCGCCAACCCTCGTAGCCGGCCTGGCCTTCCTCCCTCGCCATTCTCAGCACCTGCTCGGGCACGCCGCGTTGAGCGTCTTCGGGGGTAAAGAAAGTGCGAAAGGGTTTTCCGACGATCTCCTCGGCACGATAACCCTTGATGCGCTCGGCCTCCGCGCTCCAGGTGGCGATGCGGCCTTCGGCGTCCAGCATGTAGATCGCGTATCCCTTCGCGCTCTCCACGAGCAGGCGGAAGCGTTCCTCGACTTGCCGCAGGTGCGTGCGCTCGGTGACACCCGCCGCGAGCACCAGCCCGGTCATTGCCACCACCCCCAGGAAGAACTCCAGCACCGGCAGCGGCATGTCCAATTCCGCAAACGGCCCCATCCCTTGAATCGTTCCCCACATTGCGAAGGCGCACACGAGCAGCGTCGCCGAGACCGTCGCGCGCTGGCCCAAACGAACGGCGATCCACACCAGGATGGGCAGCACCAGGAACGGGAACCCGACTCCGAGCGGCGCGAGCTCGCCCGTAAAGATCAGCCCCGAGCAGATCGTCAGCAGCATGAATCCCGCCGCGGCCTCGATCCGCATGCGCCCCGTCCAGCGCAGGTTGTCGGGCCACGTCCAGACCAGCAGTGCCGGCGCCGCGATCAGCATGCCCATCAGGTCGCCCGCCCACGAGAGCAGCCAAAGCCCGAGGAAGTCGTCCCATTTGCCCACGCCGCCCCAGCACAGGCTCGCCACGCCGAGCGCGTCGGCGAGCGCAGGCGCCACGGCCGCGCAGAGGAAGAAAAGAAAAACATCGCCGACGCGATCGAAGAGTCGCGGCCCGCCGATGTAGCGGCGCATCAGAAACAGCGCCACGATCGGCCCGAGCATGCTGGCGAACGCGGCTGCGGCGCCGACCGGGGTGGGAACGCCGTTGAGCCAGGCGAAGACGAAGGCGCCCAGGGCAATCGCCGGCGCGAGCCGATAGCCGCCCCACCACAGGCCGGCGATGGCCAGACCGGCGGCGGGCCACACCGCCGCGACGCTGCCTTCGGCGACCACCGCGACATTCCCAAACCGCGCAAGCGCGAAGTACAAGCCTGCGAGCCCGAGGACCTGCGCGAGCCATTTCCGCGAGAAGGTGACCTTCGCGAGTTCGTCCTCGCCGACGAACCGCGCTTCGAACATGGCCCCCCACTTTTGCATCTCGGGCGACAACCCTCCGCCTAGGGCGATTCTACAGCTACTCTGCGATTCCCTACGCCCGGTCGTTCCCGAAACCCGAAAAAAAAGGCCGCGATTTCGCGGCCCCGATTTCCCGCTTTCGCGACCCGGTCAGAAGTTGATCTCGAGCTTCAACTCCCTGGTCCTGTACTCGGCCGGCGCCGTCGACAGAAAGGGGTTGCCGACGGTTTGGCGAATCTCGAACGAGAACAGGGTGTTCGCGGCGAGCTGGTACAACGCGCCATAGCTCACCGCCGGTTTCCGTATGTACTTGAGGGTCTGGCCGGTCTGGTTGGAAGTCTCCTCGTACTTCAGCCAGCGCGTATAGAGGATCTCACCCCCGAACCTGCGGTTGTACCAGTACCGGGCGCCGCCGCTGGTCCTCATGCCCTTGAAGACGTTCCCAACTGCGTCATTGGCGAGGTCGTGGTTCCGGTCCTTGACGTATCCGATTCCCCATTCGGTGTCGATGGTGTGCACACCCCAGTCGGCCTTGATGTATTGGACGCGGAAGTCGAAGGCCCGGCCCTCGTCCTTCACGTTGGTGAGGAAGAACCCCGAGGTCCCGCGCGTCGGGTCCGAATCCTTCGACACCGTATACAGCACGTCCATGAAAAGATCATCCTGCTGGGTGTTGCGCGGCCACCAGCCGACGTTGAACTGGACGTCCTTCCTGTTCCAGTTGACGCTCGTGCCCGGCATGAAGTGCAGGTTGACGTAGTACTTGTCGTTCCAGAAGCCGAAGATGCCCATGCCGCCGTTGTCGGCACCGGCACCGCTGACCGTGGCGTGAAGGCCGGTGCCGCCGCGGTTCTGGACCTTGCGGTAGCCGCGGTCGCTGATGGCGAACCCGAAGTAGTTGCCGGGCAGCAACCACGGCAGCTCCTTGCCGATGACGATCTCGAGCTCGTCCACCTCGACCGTCGACTGGCGCCAATTGCCCCGCGAGTTCGCGTTCGGGCCCGCGCCGCCGGGGACAAAGCGATCGATATTGCCCGTTTCGTATGGCTGGTAGTAGATCTCGTTCCAGAGGGAGACGTAGTCGCCGATCGGGCCGGCGACACCCCACGAGAACCGTTGGATCGGCATGGTGAACCATTTGTCCTTGTTGTTGGGATCAACCGTGGGCTTGCCTTTCTCCTGGATCAGCGGCGTAGAACGGATCCGCCACCACTGCATCTCGTCGAGCGTGATGCTCATGCGTCCGCCGTCGCTACCCGGTTCCCCGTGCTCGACCGTCTGACGGACACTGGGTGCCCGATAGCCCTGCAGGAAAAAACGCTTGCCGATCGCGGTCATGGAAGGCGGGCGGGTATGGCATGCAAAGCAGGACATTCCCGTCTGCCTCGCGAACGCCGCCGACGCTTGCGTGTCCCCGGAGTAGCCCCCGATGAGCGCGCCGCCCAAGAGCGCGAGCGCGGCAGCCGCCCCGCTGGTTCCGGCTCCCACCCCAAACAGCCCCTTCAGCTTCTCGACTCGCATGTCCTTCCTCCTCTTGCTCGTTTGGTTTATTCCTTTTTCAACGGGATGCCTCGGTGGTTATTGCTGATTGAACTCTCCCCTCTGGAATCCGCCTTTCAGATAGCTCACCAGCAGATCGAGCTCGCGCTCGTTGAGGATGACCAGCTCGAAGGGGGGCATGTTCATGAATCCGACTTCCCCGTCCTTGAGATACTCCCCATACCGTTTGTCCTTGCCTTTTCTGCCGTTGCGAACGACGGCCTTGAGGTCCTCCGCGCGCGCGTTCACGACGAACGGGTTGCCCTTCAACGGCGTGCCGACGGGCGGAATTCCCTGCCCTTGGAAGCCGTGGCATCCCGAGCAGTTCTTCCTGTACAACCCCCAAGCGCCGCCCGCCGCCGTCCATTCATTTACCTGCTCGGCGCCAGCCGGGAGACCGGCCGTGGCGGCGGCGAAAATCAACAGCGTCCTCATCAAAGCCTTTGTCACGATGCCCTCCTTGGTGTGGGAACCACGTCAATACCGAGACTGGATAGATGCCGAGGTCCTGCGCTGCTCGCTTTTCATTTTTGCAGATCGCCCGTCACGTATTTCACGAGCGCTTCGAGCTCGGGTTCCGGCATGAGAACCCCCGGCATTCCTCCGGGAATCTTGGGATAGCGCCGGTTCTTGCCGGTCCGGCCGTTGACGATGTGCGACTTGAGATCCGCCGCGGAGGCCGAGGTGACGAAGGTGTTGCCCTTCAGGGGCGGCGCGAGCCCTTCGATGCCTTGCCCTTTGTCGCCGTGACAGGTCGCGCATTTTTCCTGGAAGGTCGCGGCTCCGTCGGCCGTGGCCACCAAAGTCCTGCCCAGGAGCAATATCCCCAGGAGAGAAGGCACGAGAAACCGAAGACCTGCTGTTTGCATCCAAAGCTCCCCCTGTTTCGAATTTCTTTGAGACGAATTGTTGCGCGGGAAAACCCGGGCTGTCAACAGAATCGCGTGGACGCTTGGATTTCGGATTTCGATTTACGCGTCGATATTCCGCGATGCAGCAACCGGGTACCGGAGTTTCCGCGCGATCGGCCGTTGACCCCCAGCCTTCAATCTTCTAGCATCGAGCCGGTCCCGCGATTCCGGCACGCGCTTCACATTCGGCGGAGCAACTTCATGCATTCGCGAATCACCCGAGCCTCGGGTGTCGTCCTCTTGTGCGCCATCTTTCCCGGCGGCTGCGGCCCCGGCTACACCATCAGCACGGCGACCCCCAATTGGCCAGAGAGCCCCGGCATGACGCCGGAAGAGACCCGGGCAAAACGGGAAGCGGAGATCGACAAGTACCGGCAGCCCCCGCCGGGGACGGCGGACGCTCCCGCCTCGAGCGGTGTGCGGCGCCCGTCGCGCAAGGTCGAGACCGCGGCGATTGCACCCTCCGATGCGCCCGCGGCGTCGCGCTACGGCGACCTGCTTTTCATTTCGGGCCAGTTGCCTCTGGACGCGCGGGGCAATACGCCGCCCGCGGACGCGGGCCCCGAGGAGCACGCGCGCCTCGCGCTGGAAAACGTCCGCTCGATCCTCGAGGCAAACCGGCTGACCATGGCCAACGTGGTGTCGATGACGGTGTATTTGAGCGACCTCAACGACCTGCGAGCCTTCGACGCGGTCGCTCCGGGTTTTTTCAAGGGCGCCTTGCCGTCGCGCTCGGTGGTCGAAGTCTCCCGGCTTCCGGGCAACGCCAAGGTGCAGGTTTCCGCGGTGGCCGGGCGCTGACACATCGGAGGAGTCATGAACCTGCCGCGCTTGTCGCTGCTCGCGGTGCTTGCCTGCGCCGTGCTCCTGACGCTGAACGAAGCTGTTGCGCAGAGCGAAAACCTGCGCGTGGGCTTCCTCACCGTGCGCACGGGCCCGCTCGCCGCGGGCGGAAAACAGATGGAGGATGGGATCAACCTCTTCCTCAAAGAGCGCAACTACACGCTCTCCGGGCGCAAGGTCGAGATCATCTTCGCGGACACGGCGGGCCAGCCGGCGCAGGCGAAGACCAAGGCCCAGGAGCTGGTCGAGCGCGACAAGGTGCACGTCCTCGTCGGGCCGCTCGCCACCTTCGAGGCGCTGGCGATCGACGACTACGTGCTGCAGGCCAAGGTGCCGCTCCTGCCGCCGATGTCCGCGGCGCAAAACGACCTCGCGCAGCGGCGCAAGAGCGACTACGTGATCCACACCTACGGCACCGCGGCACAAGCGATGTACGCGATGGGCGACTACGCGGCCAAGAAGCTCGGCATGAAGCGCGTTGCCATGATCGCCGACGACTTCACCTACGGCCACGAGGGCGCGGCCGGCTTCCACAAGACTTTCGAGGACGGCGGCGGCCACATCGTGCAGAAGCTCTGGCCGCCGCTCAACGCGCCCGACTACGGCTCGTTCATCGGCCAGCTGAAGGGCAACGTCGACGGCGTCTACGCCGGCTTCGCAGGCAGCAACCCGCTGCGGTTCCTGCGCGCCTACCGCGAGTACGGGATGAAGCCGATCGTGATGGGCAACCCGACGCTCACCGACGAGGGCATCCTCAAGAACATGGGCGACGAGGCGCTCGGCGTCTACACCGCGAGCTGGTACACGGTCGACCGCGACACCCCCGACAACAAGCGCTTCGTCGAGTCGATCCGGAAAGAATACAAGGTGACGCCCGGGTTCTACACCGCGGCCACGTACACCTCCGGCCTCTGGATTGAAGGGGCCATGAAGCTGGTGAACGGCAGGTTTGAGGACAAGGCTGCGTTCGTCAGGGCCTTGCACAACGTCAAGCTCGACCACGGCCCGATGGGGCCGTTGCGCCTCGACGAGTACGGCAAGCCGATTCTCAACGTCTACGTGCGCAAGGTGGAGCGCAAGAACGGCGACCTGGTGAACACGACGGTCGCCACCTACCCGAACGTGAGCCAGTTCTGGACCTACGACCCCAAGGCGTTCATCGCCGGGCCTCAGTACTCGCGCGATTTCCCCGTGGCGAAATACCTCGAATAGCGCCGCTTCTCAAGCGCGCGCGAGCACGATCACCCCGGCGACCGTGAGCGCGACGCCGAGCAGCACGCGCGGCCCGAATTTCTCTTCGCGCAGGAACAGCGCTGAGAGGGCGAGCGTGAAAAGCGGGTAGGTCGCGACCAGCGGCGAGACCACGCTCACGCGCCCGCCGTTGAGCGCCGCGTACATCGCCAGCACCCCGAGTCCGTTGCAGATTCCGACGGCGATGAACCAGAGGACGCCGCGCCGAGCTAGCGGAGCGTCGGAGCGTGATACAAAGGCGCGGTTCGCCGCAAAAATGGTCACGGACGACACGCAGTAACCGACCAGCGCGGCGACGAAGGGATCGGGCCAGAGCACAAGGCCCCCTTTCACCGCCGCCTGCGCCCCGCCGCGTATCGCGGCGCCCGCGAGCGGCAGCAGGATCACCCACGCCGCCCAGCTGCGCGGGGGTCCCGACCCGCGCGCGGTGAGCGCGATCACCCCGAGCACGATCGCCGCGGTTCCCGCCATCGCTGCAAGCGAGAGAGACTCGCTGAGAAAGAGGATGGCCCCGAGCACCGCGAAGAGCGGCGTCGTGCTCGAGATCGTCCCGGCGACAGTCGGACCCGTCAGGCGGTTCGAGGCGAAGTTGAGATAGGTTACCAACGCGGGAAAAATCAGCCCCACCGCCGCGAAGATCGCGAACGCCGCCGCGTTCCAGCCTTCGCCGCGAAAGACGAACAGCGCGAGCACGCCAAAAAGCAGCGCCGTCGAGGGAATGCTGACGAGCGCCCCGCGCGCGGGGTCCAGGTGGCGAAGACCGACGTTCGCGATCACCACCGCGGTGCCGAGAAACGCCGAGGCGAGGAGCGCGAGCGCGGTGCTGGGGTCCATGGTTATTGGGCAAGCCGAAACGGCGGAGACTTGGGACGCGGGCTACGAACGATCGTCAGCCGGGCGGCGCCAGTTTTTCGAGCGCTGCGGCCACCGCCTTGCACGCCTCGATCAGCCCTCAAGCGAGTTCGAGGCGTTCTGCGCATCCGCGAGCCGCTTGCGTCCCGAGCGTTTCATTCCGGTAAACTCCTTCGCGTCCGGCGGCTCCGCGCGCAGCGGCTTGCCGGGACCGCACAGATTTTCAAGCGGCGACGTCACTTTCCGCACCGATCAGCCAGATCTTGGGTTGCGCCATCACCCGCGTGACGAAGGCATTCTTCTGCTTCACGCGCTTGGCCCATTCCCTCCGCGAGTACACCGTCGGATTCACCTTCCGGCCGAGGCGCGCGGTTGCCTGCTCCATCGCGGTGTAAAGGTCGGCGTAGGTGAGGCTGTCGCTCACCACCATCAGATCGATGTCGCTCGCCGCGGTGTCGCTGCGCTTGGCCACCGAGCCGTACACGAACACCGCCGTGATGCGCTTTGCGAGCGGCGCGAGCGCCTCGCGCAGCGGCTCGGCCAGGCCTACCGTCTTCTGCGCGATCGAGCAGAGCTCGGCAAAGAGCGGCGACTTCGGATTGGCCTGATAGTGCTTCTGCGTGCCGACGCGCTTCACGGTCACGAGGCCGCTCTCCGCGAGCCGCGCCAGTTCGCGCTGCACCGCGCCCGAGCCACCGCCGGCGAGCTTGATCAACTCGGTGGCGAAAAAACTGCGCTCCGGCTGGCCGAAGAGATACGCCAGCACCCGTTGCTGGATCGTGGAGAACAACGCGTCGGCGAGGCTCGCACGCCGCGGAGGCGGAGATGTTTTGGCTTTCTTGCGTTTAGCTTTCATGCCCATATTGGGCATCTTAATGCCCATATTGGGCATATTCAAGTTCGTTGGAACGGGAGAACGGGTCATTCGGCAGCGCTGAGGCTTGAGGATCAAAAGGGGTACCTCGGTCCGATTCTGCCAGCGCCGGGCGATCGTCAACGCAGCCGGGGCCGATGCGTTTGTCGGGTGGTGCCATGAAAACACAGCCCAAGATTGCAAACCTCGATGCACGCATTGTGCTCGTGCGCGGCCACAAGGCGATACTCGACCGGGACCTCGCCGACCTCTACAGGGTCCCTGTCCGGTCGCTCAATCAGGCTGTGACGCGCAACCTCGATCGTTTCCCGGAAGACTTCATGATTCAGCTCGACTGGGAAGAGATGGAATCTTTAAGATCACAAATTGTGATCATAGACAGGGGCCCGGAGCGCGGCGGCCGCCGCGGCATGCACCTCAAATACCCGCCCCGCGCCTTCACCGAGCAGGGCGTCGCCATGCTTTCCTCCGTACTGCGAAGCAAGCGCGCCGTGCGGGTCAACATCGAGATCATGCGCGCCTTCGTGCGCCTGCGTGCCTTAGTCGCCTCCAACGCCGGCCTGGCGCGCAAGCTCGCCGCGCTCGAAAAGCCGGTCCTTGTCCACGGCGTTGACGTTGAACGGCGGATTGGCTAAAGCGAAGTCGAAAGCGCCCACCGCCTTGTGCAGGTCGTCGTAGTAGCTGTTGACCTCGCCGCCGTGGCGGATGTCGCCCTCCAGCCCGTGCACGGCGAGGTTCATGCGGGCGAGGCGCCCGGTATCGTCGGTCTTCTCGACGCCGAAGATCGAAAGCTCGGACGCTGGGTTCTTCTTGTGCTCGGCGACGAAGCGCGCGGACTGGACGAACATGCCGCCCGAGCCGCAAGCCGGGTCGAGGATGCGGCCGTGGAAGGGCTCGAGGATCTCGACCATGAGGCGCACGATGGGCGCCGGGGTGTAGAACTCGCCGCCCTTCTGCCCCTCGGTGCGGGCGAACTGGCCGAGGAAGTATTCGTAGATGCGCCCAAAAGCGTCGAAGTCGAGGCTGACGGGGATCTCGGAGACCTTCTTGAGCAACTCCTTTAGCAGCGTGCCGTTGAAGATTTGGTAGTTGCGCGGCAGCACTCCGCCGAGCTGCGGGTTGTGCTTCTCGATGTCGGCCATTGCTTCGTTAACGGCTTTTCCGACGTTGCTGCCCTCAGAACGCTGCAAGAGATACTCGAAGCGCGCGCTCGGCGTGAGGAACAGGACGCCTTCGGCAGCGTAAGCCTTCGGATCGTCGATGCGCGAGTTGCCGCGGCGCGGGGAAGCGCCTGTCTTCTCCAGCTGCGCGCGGCGCTGAGCGAAGCGCGCCTCGGCAAAGCGCAGGAAGATGAGCCCGAGGACGGGCGTCGAGTACTGCCCCGCCTTCAGCCCGGAGTTCGCGCGGAACTGGTCCGCCGCGGCCCAGAGGCGCTTTTCCAGCGTTTGGTTGGCGGTGTCTTTTTCAGTGGGTGCGACCCAGCGCATGCTTCCCCCTAAGCTTGATTCCTGCTCGTTAGACCCTCATGATAGACGCAAGTCGGACTGGAAATTTCCAGTCGGCGCTGGGCTCCTGGAGTTTTCCGGGGGCCCTTCGCATTTCCGGTGAGCCGCGTGGCGCCGCAAGAACCTCAGCGGATCGGCAGCAACCGGATGCGATAGCGCGCATCTTCAACCAAGATCAGCGCGCCCGATTCGAGCGCCTCGGCCCGCTCGGAGAGTACGGCCTCTAGCCGCCGGTTCACCGAGTCGGCCGTTTCATCCGCCAGCCGGAAGATCACGGCACTCGGGCGATCGACGACACCGAGCGCGAGAATGGCGCCGAAGTCGAGATCGAAGGTGAGCAGGATGCGATTGTCTGTCCGCGCCTTCTCGGCGATCAGCCGGTCCGCGGCGCGTTGCATCGCAAGGTCGCGAACGTGAATTGCGTCGTGGCCGAGCCGACGCAGGAATTCGACGGTCTTGGGCGAGATCCCCGCGTCCGCGAGGAACCGCATTACTTCCCCGCGGGGATCGGGTGGACCTGGTCCTCGGCGATCACGGCCGCGTAGGCGAGCGCCTGGCGGACGTCCTCTGCCTCGAGGTCGGGATGCTCCGCGACGATCTGCGCGGGCGTCATGCCGTTGGCGACGAGGTTCACAACGTGGGCGACCGAAATGCGCAGGCCGCGCAGTGTGGCGCGCCCGGCGAGGACGTTGGGGTCATGGGTGATGCGATCGAACATGTGTGCGCAGCCAGACAGAGTTCGACAAAGGATAGCATGGCCGCGCTTCGGCCTGCGCGTGCTTGCGATCGGAGAAGGCGTCGCCGAGCTTCGCCATCTCCGCAGGCCTTTACTCTTCCAGGTAAGCGATAACCTGCTTGGCGTTCGGCAGCGTCCTGGCGATTGCACTGACCTCGATCAAGTCGTTTTCGCCAACGGACTTCCACGCGGCGTCGTGGCTTTTTGCGGTCAGGCGCTCGAAGCTCAGCCGTCCATTGGTCTTGATGGATGCGTCGAGACACTCGCGCTGTGAGGCGCTGAGAAGCTCAAGATTGGCTTGCCGCAAGGGTTGCACACGGCTCCTGTCCTCGACCTTCAGCGACTGGCCAACCAATTCGTAGAATTCGGCGGGAATCAACGGCTCCTGTCGTCCCGCCGCGGCCTTCAGAAGATTGTAGATCGAGCTCGGCACGGGGCCGTGCCGCATGGCGACATAGTTGTCGCCGGACAGCAGGCTGCCATAGCGCGACAGGTGCTCCCGGTCCGCGAAGTACACCACCTTGGATACCGAATGCAGTGTCGGATAGCGCAACTCGTTGGCGACGTACAAAACCAGTTCGAGCGCGCGTTCGGGATCGAAACGAATGGGGACGACAGCCATGGGGAGGACCTAATTGTATGGGCCGAACGCGCAGACCTCAAGGGCGCGATGTACCGGCGCGTTTGTTCATCCCCTTGAAACAATAACCCCGCCCGGGCCTTTCGGCAGATCGAGCGGGGAGGAAGTAGGAAGGAATTATAGGGCCTTCCGCCCCCGGAACGCGGGATTCGGCCCCGAATCCTCAAATATCAGGGCGAATGTTTCTTTTCCCAATCCCGCCACCCAGCCAGCAGCGGGAAATACAAACCCAGTTTTACACCGCGAGGATCAGACAGAGCGGCGGCATAGCGTTCGAGCTGCGAGCGGTAGCGCTCGCGTTGTACGTCGAGGAAGCCTTCCACATCGGCGCCCTCGTGGCGGCTGGTCTTGTAGTCAACGATCCATCGCACATCCTCCGCCGTGCGGAAGATGCGATCCACGATGTAGGTGTTCGCCCCGGCAGCGCTTGTCACGCGGATGCGATGCTCGCTGCGTGCTTCGGGATGCGGACCGAGAACCCAGCGACCGCGCTCGTCTGAGATCGCGTTCTTCAGGGCAACGCTGACCTGCTCGGTGGAAGCCTTCAGGTCACGCGGCGGAATGCCACGCCGCTCGAGTTCCTTTGCAAAGCGGCTCCTCAGCGCGTCGATGCGCGTGGCGTCCCACGTGCGCAACTCATCATCGGCGATGCGCTGCAGCCAGCGATGCACGATCGTTCCGACATGACGCGCCGTTTCTCCGGCCCATGAGAACTCGATCTCCTCTTCCTGCCGTCCCTCGTCCGGCGCCGTCCACTTCACTGAAGGTGGCGCCTTCGGCAAAGCGAAGCCGGCTGGAAGGCGATGCAGCACATCATGGATCGGCATGCGCTCCGGCTCGGCGATCGCATCGGCGGGCGCTTCGCCGAAATGCTCGCGCGCTTGCCACCAGATCTTCGCGAGGAGCGAGCGCCGCGAGGGTTCCTTGGGCCTGAGGTCTTCGTCGGCCTTCGCGCAGGCGAGGAGGTGCAGGCGCTGCTTGGCGCGAGTGGCGGCGACGTAGAAGAGGCGGCCGGCCTCGATATCGTCGGCTTCCTTGTCGAGCTCGCGCACGTACTTGTAGGTCGGGTCTTCGCCGGCGCCGGTCTCGTCGATCGGCGCGAGGAGCAGGCCTGAGGGAAGGAGCGACTTCCAGACGAGGAGCGGCTTCGGTCCCGAGCGCGGCAGGCGGTCGAGGCCCGGGACGATGACGGTGTCGAACTCGAGGCCCTTGGCGCGGTGGATGGTCATGATCTCGACCGCGTCCTTCGTCGCCTTTACGTCGGGCTGGGCGTAGAGGCGGCGGTCGATCTTGTCCTCGAGCGCCGCGAGGTCGACCTCGCCCGCCTCTTCAAGGCGCTCGAGCTCGTCGAGGAAGATCTCGGCGTCCTCGAGGTCGGTCTCGCTTTCGACGCACGCGGGGCCGCCGAGTGCGAGCCACGCGCCCTCGACGCGCTCGCGCAGGGAACCGCGCAGCCGGTTCTTCACCAGCGGCGCGAGGACCGAGCGGACGCGGTCGGCGCGCTTCTGGCCGTCGGCCGAGAGGTGGGCGACATCGCGCATCTTGTCGAAGATGAGCGCGCCGCCGCTGGTGTACTCGCTGCCGCCTTCCTCGCTCCGGCCGGACGAGAGGAGCAGGAGATCGGCGAGGGTGAGGCCGCACCAGGGAGCGCGCAGGCACGCGAGCCAGGCGATGCGGTCGCCGAGGTGCAGGAGCGCGCGCGTCAGCGCGTAGAGGTCCTGCACGACCTGCTTCTCGCCGAGCTGCTCGATGTCGAGGGCGCGGAAGCGCACGCCCGCTTCCTTGAGGGCCGGCACGATCTCGTCGAGGTGCGCGCGGTTGCGGACGAGGATCGCCTTGCTGCCCGAAGCCTCCCGGACGATCGAAACGACCTTCTTCGCTTCCTCCTCGCGGTCGTAGCCGCAGTGCCAGGTCACGGCGGCGCCGGGAAGCGCTGGCTCGTGCGGCGAAGCGGGAAGGTACGGCACGGCGCCCGATGTCTGGTCTTCCTGCGCGGG
>Ga0184619_10000361_pt1 | contig 15488 bp, 16 predicted proteins | sample PLM0_60_b1_FD_133146 | JGI IMG/M metagenome (GOLD analysis project Ga0184619, IMG submission 133146) | Groundwater sediment microbial communities from an aquifer in East River, Colorado, USA - PLM0_60_b1 | ecosystem: Environmental > Terrestrial > Soil > Riparian zone | place: USA: East River...
CATCACGGTCTCTTCGGCGTTTGTTGAATCCTCGCGAATATAAGGAATCTCCTTTTCCTCCAGCCACTCAATCGCGATCTTCTCAATCTCCGCACGCCGAAACTGATACCACGCTTTGTCAGCACCCATCGAATAGATTGCATTCTTGAAGCGTCTAAAGGCCCCGCTTCCTTTGATTAGCCGACGCAAGTCTTCGCCGACGCGGCGATCCTCGAATGCCAAACAAAAGTCTTCCATGATCTTGTACTCATGAATATCAAACTGACCAGGCAACTCGACAAAGTTTTCGGACTTGAGTATCTCACGTGCTTTTAAGATCGCTTCTCGTTGCCAATCGGGATACTCCGAGATGAGTTCATCCTCCTCAGCTGCTTCCATCTCTTCATCGGTGATCATGACTATCTCGCCCGTGCGCCTGTCGAGATAGTGCGCACATTCCTCTGCCGCCTCCTCCAGCGCTTCGATTACATCGTTGAGTTTTACCGGCAATGGCGTAGCTAGGCCTCCCCTTACCTGGATATTAGCGCTCAATATTGACTTAGATAGAACCGTTTTCCTTCCGCGCTAAAGAAAAACCACAAACCATAAACACCCAAAATTGTTCCGAGCGGAAAGATTGGGACCACCACGATCGAAGCAATGATTCCGTGCAATCGTGCTCTCTTTCTGCGTTTCAACATCTTCCAACCTGCCATCGCTGTAGGGAAAACGCAGATAATTCCCAGCACACCGTAGAAAATAACGGTGAAAACTCCGCCCAGAATTCCTATGCCCGCCTGCGTACTGTCTCCCGTCTCTTTGGCGAACGTGATTCCAAGTGCGACGAACACACCGGTGGTCACGATCAACAGCAGCAAGAAGGTAAAGAAGAAAATCGCGGCAAAGGCGCCAAAACCTATTGCCAGAATTTTGTTATGGTCGGCACCAGTCATTGTCTCTGGCTAATTGCTATTCAGAGAAAGGCTCTCAAGATCCGATTCAGGTACGGCTGAATGGTGGCGGCAAGTATGGCCCATCGTTCGGGGTCAAGGCAAAGCTTTTGACTCAATTTCATCGATCCCGCTTGCTCAGTTAAACTGTGGAGCAGACTTTAAGCGGTGTACCAACACAAACTGAAGTTTGTGCCACAATCCGCTAAGGAAAAGCTACTAATGTCCCTCGAAACTTATTTTCGCGCCTTTTCTTACGCCACCATCGCGGTGGCGACGCTGGCGCTGGTTTTGGCTGGCGGACTGCATCTTGTTTTGGCTGCCGCCTTCTTCGCAATTCTGCTAGCAGCATGGGGCCTTGAAGGGAGCAAGTGGCAACTATCAGAACGCTTCGGCCTGGTCGCAGTTCTTCTTTCGATCCCGCTGTTTTTACTTGACTGGAAATACCAGAAAGCCGTTGGCGAGCCCGTCGGCAGGCTTGGCGTCGCGGCGTTGGCCCACCTCATAGTTTTCCTGGCTGCGGTGAAGTTGGTCCAGCAAAAGAGGGATCGCGACTGGGTGTTTCTTTATTTGATTTCTTTTTTTGAAATGCTTCTCGCTGCGGGTTTGAGCTTTAGTCCGATCTTCCTCATCAGCCTCAGCGTCTACATGCTTTGTGGTTTGACTACGATAGTCGCTTTCGAAATTCATAAAGCAAAGCGCGGTATGGCCGAGACTGAAACGCGCCTGCTCGTCGCGCCAGATTCGGGCATCTTCAAACATGCGCGTCGCTACAGCAAGCGCAGCGCCGAAGCACGTCGGCTGCCGTTGGTGGCGGTTTTTCTGTTCGTTATCATTTTCATCTTGGCGTTGCCGCTGTTTTTGTTGGCGCCTCGGACTGGCGCGGCAATGCTTAGTCGCTCCGGAAGCGCGCTGACAAACTTCATTGGGTTTTCAGAAAACGTGGCGCTGGGAGCGATCGGCAGTTTGAAAAGGGACAGCGCCATTGTGATGCGCGTTCGTGTGGACGATGCTTCAAGCGGGCGTGAATTTAGATGGCGAGGCGTGGCGCTTGATGAATTCACCGGTCACGGCTGGAGAAAGTCGCCCGAGGCCCGCCGCCCGGTTGAGTTGAAAAACGATCGCGGTTTCTACCAGCTTGGTACCACTGAGTCGGTACATCGGCTGACCACACAGACTGTGTTCCTCGAGCCAATTGAATCGCCCGCGCTTTTCGCGGCCCCACGACCGGTAGCCATTCAAGGCGATTTCTCGTTTGTCCGGATGGACGGCGAGGGCTCCGTACAGGCACGCCGGCGCGAATTTGAGCGCGTGGTATACAAGGCGCTTTCAGATACAACCACTCCCGATGTTGCCTTGTTGCGTAGCGATGCCACACCATATTCAGCTGCGTTCCAGCGGTACTTACAACTTCCGCCTTCTCTCGACGCGCGCGTTGAAGCGCGAGCAAACGCGATGATCGCAAATGCTCACGCGCGCAATCGCTACGACGAGGCGCGCGCCATCGAGTCACAGCTACAAAGCGACTACGGTTATTCGCTCGATATGAAAGCGGGCGGACCCGATCCGCTGGCTGATTTCCTGTTGAACGTAAGAGTCGGACACTGCGAATACTTCTCCACGGCGATGGCGGTCATGTTGCGGACCCGCGGCATTGCTACACGCGTGGTTAATGGTTTTCTTCCCGGTGAATACAACGAAGCTGCCGGTGCCTACACAGTTAGGCAAAGCGACGCGCATTCCTGGGTCGAAGTCTATTTTCCGGAAACCAATTCCTGGGTAACGTTTGATCCAACGCCTGCGGCCGGCCGGAGCGAGCCGATTAGAAGCGGAGTCGTGGGACAACTCGAGAAGTATGCCGAAGCACTCGAGCTGATGTGGTTTCAGTACGTTGTTGGTTATGACCAGCAGGAGCAGCGAACTCTGGCCACGTGGCTGCAAAGTCAACTTGTGAGCTCTCGCTATTTTGTTTCACGCGTCTTCACTCGAATAGTTCGGATGTTGCCAACAGATTTGCGCGGCATCGCCTCAATTGGGATAACCGCGGCGGCTGCGCTTATTCTTTTCCTCTGGGTGCGTCGCATCAGGCGTTTTGGCTGGCGTCGCGCATTGAGGCGTTCCGACCGTGAACAGAATTTTGACGAATCAATGGTTGTCTTTTACCAGCGTCTTACATCCTTATTGGCCCAGCGCGGAATCCGGCGCGATGTTGATTTGACGCCGCTCGAGTTTGCAGGCAGTTTGGATGTTCCCGAAGCGCTAACGATTACGCGCGCGTACAACCGAGTGAGGTTTGGACGCCAGCGACTGTCAGCGGAAGAAATTGGCGAGATTGATCGGGCGCTGATGAAACTCGAAGCATCCGCATGAAGCGCGAACCGTGAACCGGAAACCGTGAAAGGGAAACACTGACAACGAAATAGTGAACCGGATTCCATTGTTACAGTTCACAGTTCCCGGTTCACAGTTCCCGGTTCACAGTTCCCGGTTCACGGTTCACAGTTTACTAGTTATGACCAAAGTCGGATTTATTAGTCTCGGTTGTCCCAAAAATCTCGTCGACAGCGAGGTAATGATGGGCCAGCTTAAGCACAGCGGTTATGAAATTACGGCGGACGCCAGCGAAGCCGATACAGTTGTGGTGAATACCTGTGGCTTTATCGACTCGGCAAAGAAAGAATCGATCGAAGCGATTCTGGAAGCAGCGCAACTCAAGACTAACGGCCAGGCAAAGCGGTTGGTAGTGGCTGGCTGTTTGGTTGAGCGCTATCGCGATGAACTAAAGGCATCAATGCCGGAAGTCGATGCCTTCATCGGCACCAGCCAGATTAACGATATTCTTGCCGTCTGCGATCTGCAGACGAATACACGTTCGCTGCCGGTGATTCCGCTCGGCAATCAAAGCGCGACGTACCTTTACGACGAATCGACCCCGCGCGTCCTGGCCACGCCCAGTCATTATGCTTTCATAAAGATCGCTGAAGGCTGCGACCGGCCGTGCGCTTTCTGTTTCATCCCACAGATGCGCGGTCATTTCCGCAGCCGGCGCTTTGGTTCGATTGTCGCTGAAGCTCATCAGCTTGCTGAAGAAGGCGTAAGAGAGCTGATCCTTGTCGCGCAGGATTCTTCTCGTTACGGCGAAGACCTGGGCAAGCAGGATGCCTTGGCGCATCTATTGCGCGAGTTGTCACACACTGAAGGCATTGAATGGGTGCGTGTCATGTACACCTATCCGACGCACATCAGCGACGCTTTTCTGGATGTGCTTGCTGAAGAACCAAAAGCAGTGAAGTATCTCGATATGCCTTTGCAGCATGCTTCGCAGAATGTTTTGAAACTAATGAAGCGCGGCGGCAATCGTGCTTCGCTTGAGAAATTAATCAAGCGCGTGCGCAATCGCGTGCCCGGAATTGCAGTGCGCACAACTTTCATCACCGGTTTCCCCGGCGAAACGGATGAGGATTTTGAAGAGCTACTGGCGTTTGTTAAGAACGTCGAATTCGATCGCGTGGGCGTGTTCACTTATTCCGATGAAGAAGGAACACCTGCATATGATCTGCCTAACAAAGTCGATCCAAAGATTGCAAAACAGCGGCGCGCGCGTCTGATGAAAGAGCAGGCAAGAATTGCCAAGCGAAAACACAAAGCAATGGTTGGCCAACAGGTTCGAGTAATATTCGAAGGCGAATCCAACGAAAGCGACTTGCTGTGGCAGGGGAGAATGGAAACGCAGGCGCCCGACATCGATGGCTGCGTTCTAATCAACGACGCGCCTGAGGGCTTCATGCCCACTCCTGGTGAGATGGTAAACGTGCTAATTACCGAAGCACAGGAATACGATCTGTTGGGACAAATCGTAGCGTAGTACCAACCGGTCTCTCGCTTCTTCGGCTATGCCGTCTGATGTGCGGAAGGGTCTAGGACCTTCCGGTTGCCACCCTCCTTTTTCTTTTTGGGGCTGTGCCCCGGAGATCGGGCGTAGCCCGATCCCTTAATAGAATTGCTCGGTGGGGCAAAGCCGCCACCGCACATCAGGCGGCAGAGCCGTAAACAGATTCTGCATTTGTCAATAGCTTTCAAGATTTCATTACCAAGGATGGCGATTAAAGAATCCAGCGATGAACTCAATCCGACGGTGGTCGTCGGTAGCACAGCTGTGGCCGGACGGAAAGCGCGTTCAGCAAAAGACTATCTCGCCCTGGCCGTCGCCACCTGCGGCGTCGGTTATCTTCCACTCGCGCCGGGCACGTGGGGCTCTATCGTTGGCGTGGGGTTATATCTTCTTCTTCGGATAGTTATCTTTCCTAAAATCTCTAACGAAGGCAATCAGGCGTTTTACTCATTCATCTTTCTGGCGTTAGAGGTGTCTGTAATTGCGATCATAGCCGTTGTGGGCGTGTGGGCTGCTTCGCTTGCTGAACGCGTGTTGCGGACCAAAGACCCTGGAAAAGTTGTTGTTGATGAAGTGGCGGGCCAGCTCATCGCCCTTTTGCCCGTACCACTGGCGCTGGAAACTGGCTGGCCTTATTGGTTGATTCCAGCCTTTCTGCTCTTCCGATTCTTTGACATAGTTAAGCCATACCCTGCCCGTAAAATGGAATCTCTTCACGGCGGCTTGGGAATTATGGCAGACGATTTAGTGGCGGGTGTGTATGCCGCCATCATTGTTGCAGGCATCGTCGCGCTTCGCTGGTTTACTTAGAGGGGACTAATGGAGAATTCAAATAAAGAATTGAACGTGCAAAAGGATGAGAGCAAAGAAGGGTTGGAGGAGCGGAAGGCGGACGCCACCAGCGATGAGACATTGAGTGACATTGAAGAAACGGAAAAGGATTCAGTGTCGGTAAGTACCGGGCAAGATCCCGGACCATCTCCGGACGGTACGTTTGATGAGAAGAAAGAAACCGATGATGCTGGTCCGATGTAAGTGTGTCCGACAAACTTCAGTTTGTTGCTATCAAGCAGCGACAAGCTAAAGCTTATCGGACAAGCGACAAGCTAAAGCTCGTCGGACATAGGAGACAAGCTAATGCTTATCGAACATCATCCGTCATTCTTTTACGAGGCGTCGGGTTGCCGATCCAGCCGCGTTTCCAAAATAGTCCCAGCATTCCCACCGCAACGACGATCATGATTGCCCACACCGCGTAGTAGCCGTAGCGCGAATGCAGTTCCGGCATGTTCTCAAAGTTCATCCCGTACACGCCGGCAATGAAAGTCAGTGGCAGCATGATCGCCGAAAAGATCGTCAGCACTTTCATTATCTCGTTCAAGCGATTTGAAACCACAGATAGGTACGCTTCCAATGAGCCGCTGATCAAATCGCGATAGCTTTCGGCGAGGTCAGTCACGCGGACCAGGTGGTCATAGATGTCGCGGAAGAAGGGAAGCACCGGCCCGGAGATCAGGTCAAATTGGCCATGGCTGATGCGATACAAAACTTCCAATTGCTTGGAAGATATCCGCCGCAACCGGAGCACGCTTCGCTTCAGTCCCAAAATCTCTTCAAGGATCTGATCGTTAGGGCGATGCAACTGGAAGATGTTGTCCTCCAGATCATTTATGCGCTCGTCAAAATCGTCCATCACCGGAAGATAATCATCAACAATGCTGTCGATGATCTGATGCAACAGGAAAGTCGGCCCGCGCTGGCAGATAACCGGTGAGGACCTCACTGACTGTTTCACCTTATCGATGCTGGCAAACTTTTCGTGGTGATAAGTGACGACGTAATTGCGACCGAGAAATCCGTCGAGCTCGACGGTGTTAAAGCGATCAGGCGTAGCTTCCGTCTTAATCGCGTGAACTATGAAATAAATATAATCGGGAAACTCTTCAACCTTCGGATGATGGCGATTGGCGCGACAGTCTTCTATGGTCAGCGGATGAAAATGAAAGACGTCGCGAAGCACGCGGTCGTCGTCGGTCTCAGAAGGCGATTCCATGTCCACCCAAATGACGGCATTCGGATCAGCCAACAGCTCCGGCAACTGTTCGACAGTGAAGCCTTCTTCAACCTTGTTTGAGCCCTGGCGGTAAAGAAAGATATCCATATTCAATGTGGCACAGACTTCAGTCTGTGCTCTGCAACCGAAACACAGACTAAAGTCCGTGCTACCCCTTCAATGTGGCACAGACTTCACAGTCTGTGCTCTGCAACCGAAACACAGACTAAAGTCCGTGCTACTCCTCGACGCAAATTGAGTTGGCCTGATACGATACCACCTCTTTGAAATCCGTAACCACATAATCTTAACTTCCGATCTTGATGTCGAACACTCCCGCGAAAATTCTTGTAGCCGACAATGTCAGTGACAGCGGTCTACAGCCGTTGCGCGATGCTGGTTTTCTCGTTGAGAAACGCACCGGCTTGGATCTCGCCGGGCTGCGCGATGCGCTTTCTGGCTGCGCCGGATTAGTGGTGCGCAGCGAAACAAAAGTCACCAGCGATTTGATGGATACCGCGGCCACCCTGCGGGTCATTGGTCGCGCCGGCGTGGGCGTTGACAACATCGACGTGCCGGCGGCAACCGCGCGCGGCATCGTAGTGATGAATGCCCCTGACGGCAATACGATTACAACCGCCGAACATACGATCGCGCTGCTGATTGCGCTCGCCCGGCGCGTGCCTCAAGCCAACAGCAGTCTGAAATCGGGCAAGTGGGACCGCAAATCTTTCATTGGCGTCGAGCTCCAGGGCAAGATTTTGGGCGTTGTTGGCTTGGGACGTATTGGCCGGACCGTGGCTTTGCGTGCGCGGGCATTTGGCATGCGGATAGTTGCGTTTGATCCATTCATCGCGGCTGAGCAGGCGCGTGATCTGGAAATTGAGTTGGCGCCGTTAGATAAGGTTTTTGCAGAGGCCGATTTCCTGACTGTGCATACGCCGTTGACAGCCGACACGCGCGGCATCATTGGTAAAGACGCGTTCGCAAAAATGAAACAAGGCGTGCGCATTATCAACTGCGCGCGCGGTGGTCTGGTTGACGAAGGCGCGCTTTATGAGGCACTTAAATCGGGAATCGTAGCCGGCGCTGCGCTTGACGTTTTCACGGAAGAGCCGCCGGCGATAGATCATCCTTTGTTGCTGCTCGATGAGGTTATAGTCACTCCGCATCTCGGCGCCTCAACCACGGAGGCTCAGGAGGGTGTGGCGTTCACGGTTGCCGAGCAAATGCGCGACTATCTCCTGACTGGCGCTTTGCGTGGCGCAGTAAATGTTCCCGCGCTGGGCACAAAGGAATTGGGACTGCTGCGCCCTTATATAGAATTGGCGGAGAAGCTGGGCCGCTTTCACGCGCAACTCGTGGACCGCGCGGTCCGCGAAGTGCGCATAGAGTTTGCCGGTGAAATCGCTGACGCTGATGGTGCGCCGGTGACGCGATCGTTTCTGGCGGGCTTGCTGCGCGACGTCAGCGCGCGCGTCAACGTGGTCAATGCATTTTTGATTGCTGAAGAACGCGGCATCAAGGTTACGACCAGCTACCTGCGTTCAGGTTCGGATATCGTGCCGGCGATACGCACGCGCGTGGTTGTCGATAATGGCGAACAGTCATTGGCAGGGACGATTTTTGGTTTCGGCGAACAGGCTCGCGAAGGCCGCATCACTGAAATTGATGGATTTCACATCGAAGCAATTCCGAGGGGTCATATGCTGGTGATGCGCAACCGCGACGTGCCAGGAGTTATTGGCCGCGTCGGCACGATATTGGGCGAACACGGCGTGAACATCAGTCGTTTTCATTTAGGCCGGCGCCAGCGGGGCGGGGAAGCAATGGCGGTGATCGAAGTAGACTCTACAGTTGAGTCGCAAGTGCTGGCCGCGCTCCGCGGCCTGCCGGAAATTCTGATCGTTCGTGAAATCGAACTGTTGTAACGAGAGCATCGAAAATGTCTTTCGAGAATTCCCTCAGCGGCGGTCTGAAACTCGAGGCTGCAAACCTGATGTATATGCGAGCCGAGAACCCTTACGGAGTATCTGTCCAGTTAAACGACGCGCGCAATCGCGTCTTGCTTTAGAGAGTTACCGATGAGTGTTTCGTTACCCAGCCCGACCGACGTTCCTCGGCCACCTTTGCCTTTCGCTGACGCGCCACCGCAACCAACTTCGCCCGGGAGCAGGCGAATAGATTCAATTGATCTGCTGCGCGGAATCGTGATGGTCATCATGATGCTCGACCACACACGGGATTTTGTGCACCGGTATGCGCTGCAAGGTTTTGATCCTACGGATCTGGCACACACGAGCGTCAAACTCTTCTTTACCCGCTGGATTACACACTTTTGTGCCCCGGTGTTCGTATTTCTCGCGGGGACCGGGGCGTATCTGCAAATCGCGCGAGGTAAGGACAAGGGCGCGTTATCGCGCTTTCTCGTCACGCGCGGATTGTGGTTGATTGTGCTCGAGTTTACGTGGGTTCGTACCGCAGTAACCTTCAACCTGGACTATCGCTTCATCGGCGCCATGCAGGTTATCTGGGCCATCGGCGTTTCGATGATCGTGCTGGCGGCATTGATTAACCTGCCGTTGCGGGTGGTCGGTGGCTTCGGCGTAGCGATGATTGCCTTGCACAATCTGCTCGATCGCTTTCACGTGCAAGGCTGGCGAGGACCGCAGAGTCCCGTGCCCGGCTTTTGGTCAAAACTCTTCATCATCCTGCATCAGGGCTACGAGGCATTCCCAGTGTTGTGGTTTTTCCCGAGTCCGGTAGTTTTCGTGCTTTACCCGTTGATTCCGTGGATGGGCGTAATGGCCGCGGGCTATGCATTTGGATCTCTTTATCAGATGAACGCTGAACGAAGGCGACGATTGTTGTTGGTAATGGGCAGTGTAGCGTCGCTGCTATTCATCGTCCTGCGCGCGATCAATCAGTATGGAGATCCGTCACATTGGTCCAAACAAAGTACGCCGAGCTTTACGATTATTTCTTTTCTTAATGTAACGAAGTACCCACCATCGTTCTTGTTCCTGCTGATGACGCTTGGGCCGGCATTTTTGGGGCTCGCTTGGTTTGAATCACATCAACTGGGAGCGCGGGCACCCCGCCCGCATTCTTTTTGGAACAGCATCCGTAATGTTTTTGTCACGTATGGCCGCGTGCCGCTCTTCTTCTATCTATTGCAGTGGCCCACTGCTCACTTCATTTCAGTGATTGTTCACTTGATCGCCGGAAAGCCGGTGGGTTGGATGTTTGGCAGTCAGATTAACTTTAACGGACCGCCTCCGGGCGTAGGGTTCAACCTCGCCGTTGTTTACGCTTGTTGGATTGCGGGAGTACTACTACTTTATCCGCTGTGCAAATGGTTTGCGGGCGTTAAAGCTCGGCGACGCGACTGGTGGCTGTCGTATCTCTGAGTGATTCGCAAACCAAGAGTTTGCGTTATCTCGTAGCCAGGTTCCAAAAAAACAAATGGAAGACAAGTGGAAAGTAGTCGTTTGGCAGCAGTTCGGCGCGACGATCGACATGCTTGAGAATGCGATGCACGCATGCCCGGGCGAATTGTGGAACGACCGCACACAACAGCCTGAGTTTTGGTATCTCGTCTATCACACACTTTTCTGGCTGGACTTCTATTTGTCGGATTCGGCTTCGTCCTTTGTTCCGCCCTTGCCCTTTACTTTGGATGAAATGGATCCTGAAGGCGTGCTTCCGGAACATCCTTACACGACAGACGAACTGCAAAACTACCTCGAGCATGGCCGCGAGAAATGCCGAGGGCTTATTGCGGCGCTAAATGAAGAGCGCGTCGCCAAAAACGTCGCGATTGGATCCTTTGAAGGCAGCAGAATGGAACTGTTGCTTTACAACCTGCGTCACGTGCAACATCATGCAGCGCAACTCAATTTGATTCTGCGGCAACAAATAGGTTCAGCTCCACGCTGGATCCGGAGAACCAGCAGAACTCTAAACGGCTAATAGTGTTTGAATTCAATAGCTCAAGACGAACCAAGGGTATGAAGTTAGTCGTTCACATGGTGACGGTCATCATTACGTTTTTGGCGTTGCTCGTCTGCGTGACATTTGATTTCCAAGGTATCCATGGCCAGATGCATCGAGAAGGGCGGCCATCTGCTGCGGACCCATCAGAAGCGACCTCACGCAATGTACTGCTTCGCAACGACCTCAACTGGACGTTCGGTGGCAAGCCGCAGCACGGCTGGTACCTCTACGGGTCACTAATTAGTCGCTTGCTAAACACAAACAACGACATTGGTTCGGTCGGCTTTGCCAAGGCGCTCGCAATTTGGCAGAAAAAGATGGGCTTGCAACCTGCTGGCGTACTCGATGATCAATCGCTCTATGCAATGATCTCCATCTGGCAGGGCGCTCGTCTTAAAGATCGCGCCACAGCAAAACCTGACCAATTACTCACCGCTCCAATTTCAGATTTCTACGATCCGATGCGTGCCGAGGAATTACGGCAAGTGGAACGCGCCAGCTACGCAGCCTACAAGCGACTGGTTGCCGCAGCGCTTTCTGATCGCTCGCTCAATCTCGGGCGCGACGCCCGCCGCAAACTCGCGGCAGACGAAAAGTTCCTGAAGATTATTTCCGCCTTTCGCTCGCGTGAATACCAGGACAAGCTGCGACGCGAATCGCCGAACGCCGGCAGTGCCGGTCTCGCCGTCAACAGTCCGCACTTCACCGGCCGTGCCCTGGATCTCTATGTGGGCGGTGAACCCGTTGATAGCCGGGATGCAAATCGCAAGGTGCAGGTCGAGACGCGCGTTTACAAGTGGCTTGTGGCCAACGCCGAGCGTTTTGGCTTCCACCCTTACTTCTTTGAGCCCTGGCATTGGGAATACGTCAAGTAAGGAAGAAGAATTATGGTTTTCGCAGTAAGATAACTTCGTGCTTGGAATTTGAAGGACTGTGCAAATTCAGTGGGAACAATGATCAACTACAGTTTATCGAAGCGCAATGCGGCCTGGGTGATCTTGATTGTGATCGCTGTGATGGCTGTCGCAATGGTGGCACTGCCTGTTTGGCTCATTCAGCCGTTTCGTCCGCAGTCCCAGCGCGGCGTCGAAGTATCATATGCGCTGCGACGCTGGTCTCCGATGCTGACCATCATCTCGCTGGCGCTGGGCGTCGCTTTGCTGCTCTGGCTCTGGAGAGTCTCGCGCAGCTGGTGGCGAAAAGCGTTGCTGGTCGTTTTTCTTGTCCCTTTGTTAGCGGCTACATGGTTCGCGCGACAAAATCATTTCGAATGGATGTTTAATCCGCTTGCGAATGCATCTTACGCAAAGGCTACCACGCCGAAATTTGTCAGCGACGGCGACATTGTGATGGCTGTTGAAAATAAGGGCGAAGCCGCAGCTTATCCTATCCGCGTGATGGCTTATCATCACCTGGTTCAGGACGTAGTTGGCGGCACTCCGATAGTCGCTACTTATTGAACTCTCTGTCACACCGGTCTGGTGTGGGAAACAACAGTAAACGGCAGGCAGCTTCATTTTCATCTCGCGGGTATAAATAATCAAAACTTCATCATGCGAGACGAAGAGACGGGCTCATGGTGGCAGCAGGTCACCGGCGAGGCCATCCAGGGACCATTGAAAGGCCAGCGACTTCGTCCTATTTTCCATGATGAGTTGACCTTCGGTCTATGGAAGCGCGAGCAGCCCGAGGGACGCGTGCTGCAGCCCGATGATGAGACAGCGCGAGCAGGAACGTATGCGCCCGCAAATTGGGAAGAACGGATGGACCAAGTGCCGGTCACAACGTCTGCCGCTCTCAATAAATCTCTTGGATCCCGAACCCTCGTTGTCGGTATCACTGTTAACGGAGTCGCGAAGGCTTATCCGTTCGACGCCTTGGTCAAGCAAAGTCTGATTTTGGATGAGCTGGCTGGCGATTCGATCTTTATCGTCATTGGTGACGACAAGCGATCAGTGCGCGCCTATGAGCGAACAGTGGACGGGCGCAAGTTGGAATTCTTTCTTCAACCAAGTACTGGCTCGTTGACTCTGGTGGACGCTGAAACCGGAAGTGAATGGGATTTCACAGGCAAGGCAATCAGAGGTCCGTTCAGCGGAAGGCAACTTAAGAAGGTAGCCGTGCTCAGCGACTACTGGTTCGACTGGACCACCTATCATCCAGACACAATGATTTATGAACTGGGTGCTCGTTAATCCTCATAACTAAACGGATCGGATGATTGCTCGAGCGTTGCAGGGGGTCATGCCGCGGACTGTTCCCGAGATCGGTTCTCAACCGACCCAGTTAAGCGGGTACATCATGCGCAGTCTCGGCGGCAATGAAGCACTTCGCTTATAGACACTCGGTACCACGTAGATGTTTTCGAAGTAGTCAATCGCCGCAACTCGCAGCCCGATATCGCGACCCAAACGTTCGCTGATGTACCACTTGTGCTCGAGTATGCGGGGCCAGATTGCTTGTGCTTCTCGCGCGCCCAGTTTCACCCCGGTAAGTCGCTTAATAGTGCTTCGTTCTCGCTGCACATCATTGCCCATTTTTTCGATGACGTAATCCAGTTTGAATGGTATCGGCATGAATAACCTCCGTAACCAGCCCCAATTCTGCTTGATCAAGGCACAAAAACTTTGGAGGTTCAATTCTAACTACGGGCTGTCCCCACGACTAACTAATTATTATAATGCAGGTGATTAAAATTATTCATGACAAGATAAGGGAGAAGAGCTGATGGAGTTGGGACAGTTACAGACATTTCGCGTGGTGGCAGACACGTTGAATTTCACCAAGGCCGCCGAACGTCTTCATTTAACCCAGTCTGCGGTGAGTCATCAGATTAAAGCGCTGGAAAAGGATTTGGGAGAACCGCTTTTTCTACGCTCAAAGCGTGGTGTAAAACTGTCCCAGAAGGGCAAACTCGCGCTTGAACACGCCGAGCGAGTTCTCGACGAGGCGCAGGCAATGCGGGAACATTTGTCGGGTCACGACAGTTCGCCGGTAGGCCAGGTACGCGCCGCCGCGGGGACGCAGGCCTTCGTTCACCTTTTCGCCGGCCTCTTTGAAATGTTTATGCGCGAGCATCCGGGCATCGAACTTTCGTTTCGCACTACGGCCAATACTGACCAGACCGTAACGGACATTTTGAACGGTGCCGCGGACGTGGGCTTCGCCTCCATGCCGGTTTACGCGCCGGCGTTGAAGGTGACCGAACTCTTTGAAGATGAACTGGTTTTAGTTGTTGGCCCCAACCATCACCTGGCGAACAGACAACAAGCAAGAGTTGATGAGATTGAGCGCGAGCGTCTGATTCTGTTTGAACGTGGGGCTTCGATTCGTCGTGCTACCGAGCTCTTTTTCGAACAGGTAAACATTAGCCCCCGGCTGGCCCTCGAATCAAACGACACTTACTTCATCAAGCTGATGGTCCAACATGGACTCGGTGTTTCACTGCTGCCGTCGTGGTCAATACGTGACGAGGTGTCGGCAGGAACTCTGGCAAAGTTGCGCATCGAAGGACACAGACTACCGCGATCAGTTGCGATGGTTTCGCTGGCGCGTTTTCAGCCTTCGCCGAAACGTGCATTCGTGTCTTTCATTCTCAATCATAAACAGCAGTTGCAGGAGAGCGCGCGGTTATAGGCGGTTATAGCAGGACTCGGCTTCCTGGGCCCCCATTGCTGATTAGCACGACGTCGCCAAGTGATCACACCCGCGAAGCGATGAGAGTTCCGGGACCAGTCGAGACACACGGGTCCGGGTGACTCATCGCTGGCGGGTTGGTTTGGGTTTACCTCGCGCGTGGGGCGGCGCGCGTCGAAGTCGATTCTGACATTCCTTTTTCCACGTAAGATGTAAGATAATCACCGCCTCATTTTGTCGGGTTGTCTGCTTGAACAATTTCTCGATCAGGAGGAACTCTTATGTATCGTTGGAAGAGATGTTTGCTGACCGGACTTATGGCGCTGGTGATTTCATGTTCGACAGCGTTGATGGTTAACGCCCAAGAGCAGTTCGTAGTGCTGAGCGGCACAGAATTGACGCGAGTTGTGCCGCCCGGATTTTATTTTCAAGGACTGACCGCGCCCACCCAGATGCGTAACTCCTCAGCCGCCCGTTTCGGCGCCAACCGGTACGTGATTGCCGGATTGGTTGATACTTCAGGCTATGCTGCCGACGTGCGTGCCAAATATGAAGGGTTTCTGATTACAGATTCGGCGATTACGATCAACGGTACTGAGCTTGGCACGGGCGCCTATGGCTTTGGTTTTAGTAACGATGGCAAGTTGAACATCCTGGATCTCGCCGGCAATCAAATTCTTTCAGTATCAACAACTAAGGACAGCGCGATGAAGCGGCCGCGACCGTTAATGATGACCAAAGTCGCCGATGGCGTTCGGTTCTACAATGGGAGAGATTACGCTCTAATCGCAATTAAGTAGATGCTGGTGCAGGTTCGGCGTTCTTGCCGGCGCGCTGGCTAGTTTCTAATTGTCTGATGATTACTGCAATATGGCCCCCATGAATCCCCCGCGCCGCCGAGTTCTTGTCTTCGCTATAATTAATCTGTTTGCCCTTACCGCTCTTCTACCCAACCAACGAATCACTCGATCCTTCCAGAATA
>Ga0184619_10000362_pt1 | contig 15486 bp, 17 predicted proteins | sample PLM0_60_b1_FD_133146 | JGI IMG/M metagenome (GOLD analysis project Ga0184619, IMG submission 133146) | Groundwater sediment microbial communities from an aquifer in East River, Colorado, USA - PLM0_60_b1 | ecosystem: Environmental > Terrestrial > Soil > Riparian zone | place: USA: East River...
CGCCATCTTTTTGATTCGGCCGCGATGCCAGGCCCAAACCTGCGGGCTGATGTAATAGATTATTTTGATGATTTTGCGCCGGAACACAGACGTTTTTTCGTCTGTGCGGCCAGCGGGCATGTTGCTCGCTGAATCGTCAGACGCGACGCCTGCCGGCTCCAAGCCTGTGTTCCGACGCAGCGCCCGCGCCAGGCGCAAATTGAAGCCAGGGTAATCGATCAGCACGACGGCGTCTGGTTTGCTCTTCTCAATTTCAGCGCGCGTTTCGCGAAACTTTTCTCGAAAGAAACCATAGTTCTTAATGACTTCCCATAAACCGACGACAGCGGCGTCATCGATCCAGTTGGTGAACTGCTCGCCCGCGATCGCTTTCATTTGCGGGCCGCCGCGGCCGAGGAAATTCAGATCAACATCGCATTGGCGCAGCGAACGCATCAACTCCGCGCCGTGATTGTCTCCGCTCGCTTCGCCCGCGACAAAGTAGATTGTCTTAGACACGGGAATCGATTCGCTTCGTGATTTCGACGGCCAGTTCCAGCGCCGCGGTTGCCTGGAACCCGGAAACGCGCGGCTCGCGTCCCGTCCTTGCGCATTCGATGAAGGAAGCAAGTTGACCTTTGAGCGGCTCCTCGTGCGCGATCTCAACTTTGTCGCGCGTAATCCGTCCTCCCGCGCGCCGGTAGATTTCGCCGCTCTGATTTTGATAATCCAACGAGAGATAAGCGTCCTCCTGAAAAACGCGAATCTTGCGCATCCGCTCGGGACTGATGCGACTCGAGGTAATGTTCGCGACGCAGCCATTCTCGAAACGCAGCCGTGCGTTCGCGATGTCTTCGCCGCGGCTCAAGACCGCCACACCCACTGCGTCGATGCTCTGCACGGGCGAGCGCACCAGGTGCAAAATAATTTCGAGATCGTGGATCATTAGATCGAGAATCACGCCGATGTCCGTGCTGCGGTCCGGATAAGGCGAGAGCCGATGCGCTTCGATGAAGCGCGGATGCGTCAAGCGCTCTTCGAGTGCGCTCAAGACCGGATTGAATCGCTCGACGTGGCCCACTTGCAAAGCGAGTCCGTTCCGCGCCGCCAACTCCGCCAGCTCGCTGGCGTGGGCGGTGTTGTCGGTAATTGGTTTCTCGATCAACAAATGTTTGCCTCGCCCAAGCAGAGGACGCGCAACTTCGTAGTGCGTATTCGTCGGCGTCGCGACCGAGGCGGCGTCAACCAGTTCCATGAACTCATCGAGCGACTGCGCGGCCCGAACGCGGAATTTTTTTCCAATGGCGTTCGCTTTCGCAAGATCGACATCATAAATGGCGGCGAAGTCCGCCGCGGGAATTTCGGCATAGAGCCGCGCGTGATTGCTCCCGATGTGACCGACACCAACAACACCGACGCGAAGTTTTTTCATCGGTCAATCGACTTCAGGTCTACCAGACACATTGGCTGAATCATCGCAGTCAACTGCGGGCGGAATCAAACGCAAACAGAGTTGGACCCACAGCGGAAGCTTAAAGGTGGATCGAGCAGTCTCGTGTCCGCCAATGGACGGACTCGTCCGTGGCGAGCTCGATGCTAAAATATGGCGGCGAAGCCGCATTAATTAACATCGCCCGACGGAGCGGCCGATCCACCTTGGTTACTGCGCGAAGTTCGCACGGAACCATTCGTAAGTGCGCGCGATCCCATCGCGAAGCGAAATAGTGGGCCGCCAGCCCAGATTACGCAGTTTTGTAATATCGAGAAGTTTTCGCGGCGTGCCGTCCGGCCTGGTCGCGTCCCAAGCGAGTTTGCCATCAAATCCGACCACGTCGCAGACCAGTTCGGCCAGTTCGCGAATTGAGATGTCCTCGCCGCAACCAACGTTGATGATCTCGGGTGAATCATATTTTTCGAGGAGAAACAGGCAGGCCGAGGCGAGATCGTCCGCGTGAAGAAATTCGCGGCGCGGTTTGCCCGAACCCCACACGGCCAGCTCTCGCGCCTTTCGTGTTTTCGCTTCATGCGCTTTGCGCAAAAGCGCCGCCAGCACGTGGGAGGAGAGTAAATCGAAGTTGTCGTTAGGCCCGTAAAGGTTCGTCGCCATGGCCGAGACAAAATTCGCGCCATACTCGCGCGCGTAGGCCTGGCAAAGCTTGATCCCGGCGATTTTGGCGATGGCATAGGCTTCGTTGGTTGGCTCGAGCGGCCCGCTCAGCAAGGCAGTTTCCGGGATTGGTTGCGGCGCATGCTTCGGATAAATGCACGAGCTCCCCAGAAAAAGAAGTTTGCGCACCCCGCTGTCGTGCGCCGCGTGAATGACGTTGTTCTGAATGCGCAAATTATCGAGCAGGAATTCGACGGGGAAATCCGTATTCGCTTTGATCCCGCCCACTTTTGCCGCCGCGAAGACCACGACGGCTGGCTTTTCTCGAGCGAAGAAATTCCGCACGGCCTCTTCGTCCGCGAGATCCAGCTGCGAGCGGTCGCGCTTGACCAGGTTACTAAAACCCCCCGCTTCAAACCGCCGGATCAGAGCGCTGCCGACCAAGCCGCGATGACCAGCGACAAAGATCTTTTCTGATTTATCCATGATGAAATTGGCCAGGCACTGCTTAGCATTTTCTTTTTTCTTCCTTTGCGCAATCCTCACTTCGTGAGCAAGAGGCAACCGCATCTCCAAGTTCGGAAGAACTATAAGCTCTTCATGATCCCGAGCATGAGCACGAGCGGGAAGTGAATTGTTGCCGAGAAAAGCAGCGGACGTAATGGTATCATCAGTGATTGTGCAGGCGAAGGAGGCGTTTCAGTTCGATGCGATCGACGATGTCGTGAGCGATATCGCGCGCGGCCGCATTGTCATCGTGACGGACGACGCTGATCGCGAAAACGAGGGCGACCTCGTCATGGCGGCCGAGAAGGTGACGCCGGAAGCCGTCAATTTCATGGCGATGCATGGGCGCGGTTTGATTTGCGTGCCGATTTCAAACGAGCGCGCGGAACAACTCGGCTTGCAGCGCATGGTGGCGCAGAACCGCGAAATGCATCGCACGGATTTCACAGTCTCAGTGGATGCGGCGCGCGGCGTGACCACCGGAATCAGCGCGCACGATCGGGCAGCGACGATTTTGGCGATCGCGAATCCAAAATCGTCGCCGAACGATCTGGTGCAGCCGGGTCACGTTTTTCCGCTGCGCGCCATGGAAGGCGGCGTGTTGCGCCGCACCGGTCACACGGAGGCGGCGGTCGATCTTGCGCGTATGGCCGGGCTGCAACCGGCCGGAGTGCTTTGCGAAATTCTGCACGACGACGGAACGATGGCACGCTTGCCGGAGCTGATGGAGTTCCGCAAAAAACACCAATTGCGCATCTGCACAATCCAAAGCTTGATCGCGCATCGGCGCGTCCGCGAAAAGCTGGTGGAACTGGAGCAGGTCATAAAATTGCCGACGGAGTACGGCGATTTCGATTTGCATTTGTATCGCTCGAAGCTCGACGGCGCGCATCATCTCGCGCTCGTCAAGGGCAAGATCGACAAGGCGCGTCCGACTCTGGTGCGGGTGCATAGCGAATGTCTCACTGGCGATGTCTTCGGTTCACGCCGGTGCGATTGCGGAAATCAATTACACGCGGCGCTGCGACAAATCCAGGAGGAGGGAAACGGGGTGCTCGTTTATATGCGACAGGAAGGGCGCGGGATCGGACTGGCGGCAAAAATTCACGCCTACAAATTGCAGGAGGAAGGACTCGACACCGTGGAGGCAAACGCCCGGCTCGGTTACCCGAGCGATTTGCGCGATTACGGACTCGGCGCGCAAATTCTTTTCGATCTCGGCGTTCGGCAGTTCCGTTTTCTGACGAACAACCCGAAGAAAGTTGTCGGTCTCGAGGGTTACGGCATCCAAATGATCGAGCAAGTGCCAATTCGCAGCGAAGCCAATCCGTATAACGCCAGGTACCTCGAAACCAAAAAAGTAAAGCTGGGGCACCTGCTCTGAGGCGGAGCTTGCTTAACGAGCAATGTCGACCTTTCACCACACCGCGATGCCGAATATGATTCAGCCGCGCCCCCGTGTCTCCGTCGGGAAACGCACATTCACGATTGTCGCGAGTCACTTCAACGCGCCGTACGTCCAGGGGTTGGTCAATCACTTGACCGAGGAATTGCGCAGACTCACTCCCAACGGCATCATCACGCTGCATCAAGTGCCCGGCGCGTTCGAAATTCCCGTGGTCGTGCGCGAGCTGGCGGCGAAAAAAAAGGCGAACGCGATCATCGCCATGGCCGTCATATTGAAAGGACGCACCAACCACGCGGAACACCTCGGGCGCTCCGTGACCGACGCGTTGCAACGAATCGCGGTCGATCACGGCGTGCCGGTCATCAACACCGTACTCTGCCTCGACAATGAAACCCAGGCGCGCGAGCGCTGCCTGGAAGATAAAATCAACCGCGGGACCGAGGCCGCTCGGGCCGCTGTGGAAATCGCCGGCGTCATGTCGGAGCTTCGCGCGAAATAAATCTTATGGGGAAACGTCGAGTCGCGCGGCAAGCGGCCATCCAATATCATTTCTGGCGCGACCTCCAGCACGGCGATGCACCAGAGCGAATGGAGGATTTCTGGGATTTTTGCCCGGCCAAGCCACGCGTGCGCGAATTCGCCCAGCCGCTCATCGAAGGAATGGTCGCGCATCTGCCGGAAATCGACGAACGCATTCGGCGCTACTGCGAGAATTACGAATTCCATCGCATCTCCGCGGTCGATCGCAATGTGCTGCGGCTTGCCATCTACGAAATGCTTTATCGCGATGACATCCCGCCGGTTGTTTCAATCAACGAAGCAATCGAGCTCGCGAAAACTTTTGGCGGTGCGGAATCCGGCCGTTTCGTCAACGGCATTCTCGATCGGGTGAAAGACGATTTGACGCGACCGTTGCGTGAAGCCGCGCCCGCAGCCAAGCAGCAGGAGAATCGTTAAATCGTGAATCGTTAAATCGTTCCGCGATTCACGAATCACGGCTCACGATTCAAGATGAAATTTCTACGTTCCGTTGTTGAGAATTTCGCCAACAAACCGATCGATTGGGACGAGCTCGAGGAAGCGCTTATCCGCGCCGATCTCGGCGTGCCAATGACATCGCGGATCATTAAAAAGCTGCAAGAACGCGAGGCTTGGTCTTTGCTGGGCATCAATGATGTCGTCCAAGTCGCCCGCGAGGAAATCTTACGCGTACTGCCAACCACGTCGAAACCAATTCGGCCGCTTCCCGATAGGCCGAAAGTGATTCTCATCGTGGGCGTAAACGGCACCGGCAAGACAACCTCAACCGCCAAGCTCGCGCATTATCTGCAAGAAAATCGACATCGTGTTTTGCTTGCGGCCGCCGACACTTTTCGCGCGGCGGCGATCGAGCAGCTTGGCATTTGGGCGGAGCGACTGGGCGTGGAAATGATTCGCGGCCAATACAACGCCGATCCGGCTGCGCTTTGTTACGAGGCCTATCAAGCGGCCGAGAAACGCAAGATCGAATTCTTGCTTTGCGATACCGCCGGACGATTGCACACGAAAACGAATTTAATGGCTGAATTGCAGAAAATGAAACGCAGCCTGGCCAAGCACGATCCAAACGCGCCGCACGAAACATTACTGGTGGTCGATGCCACCACCGGCAGCAATGCGCTCAGCCAGGCGCGCGAGTTTCACAACGCCATGGGACTGACCGGCTTGATCGTGACCAAACTCGACGGCAGCGGGAAGGGCGGCATCGTCGTCGCAATTCAAGATGAGCTTGGAATTCCTACGCGCTTCGTTGGCACCGGCGAAAAGATGGAGGACTTTGCGCTATTCGACGGGCGCGAATTTGTCGCGAAGATGTTGTAGCTGAAGTTCAAAGCCGTGGGAGACGTAGTCAAAGAGACGTTCGTGCCGGAGGACAGCGTCGCTCCAGTCGCAGCGACCGGACTGCGTGGTTTTCTCGCGAAATTCACCGTGCTCAAGGGAGCTCAACGCGAGTTATGGCTCACCTTCCTGATAAAGCTGCTAATCATCTCGGCCTACTCGATCACGAATAAGACGCTGATTTTATGGCTTTCGTCAGATCTTGGGTTCAACGATCAATCGGCGGGAGCTTTGGTCGGGTGGGTCTGGGCGCCGGCGATGACCGTGTTCACGCTGTTAGCTGGATCGGTTACCGACGCGGTCGGCCTTCGCCGAACTTTTTTCCTTGGCGTCTTTGTCTGCCTGGTTGCCCGCGCCGTCATGGTCTTTACGACCATAAAATGGCTGGCGCTTGCCGGCGGCTTGTTTCCTTTAGTTATCGGCGAGGCGTTAGGCACGCCGGTGTTGATCGCAGCCGCGCGACGATATTCGACTACGCGACAACGTTCGATCTCATTCTCGATGATCTACATGGTCATGAACGTCGGCTACCTGATTGCTGCACGCATCTTCGATTACGTCCGGCAAACGTTGGGCGAACATGGTCATCTGAATCTCTTTGGATTACAGATAACAACTTACCGGACGCTGTTTTTGGTAAGCCTCGGTTTCGAGTTCCTGCTTCTTCCGACGATTTATTTTCTGCGCAGAGGAGCCGAAGCGACAGACGAAGGCGTTCAGTTCACCGCCGAGCCGGTGAGATACGCCACCGGTGCGTTCTGGGAGCGTATCTGGCTAACCGTCCGCGACAGTGCAGTCGATACCGTCCGGCTATTTAGGCGCCTACTCAGTCAGTCCATTTTCTACCGGCTGCTTGTTTTTCTTCTCTTGATTGGGTTTCTGAAGCTCATCTTCCTGCAAATGGACTACGTGTTTCCCAAATTCGGTATTCGCGAGCTCGGAGACGGCGCTCCGATCGGTCAGCTGTCAGCCATCAATTACCTTCTCATCATCTTGCTTGTCCCGATCATCGGTGCGCTCACGCAACAGTTCTCAGCGTATCGAATGGTCGTAGTCGGCGGAGTCATCTGTGCTGCTTCGGTCTTCGTCATGGCTTTGCCGACGGTGTGGTTCCAAGCTTCCGCCGAAGGCGCGATCGGGCAATGGCTCGGTCACAGCTATCTCGGAGTGAAAGGCGGTATCCATCCATACTACGTCATGATTGCGATCTACATTGCCATCTTCTCGGTCGGCGAAGCATTCTACTCACCGCGAGTCTACGAGTATGCTGCCGCGATTGCTCCAAAAGGGCAGGAAGCGTCCTATGGCGCGCTATCCTATATTCCGTTTCTCATAGGGAAATTACTCGTTGGAACCGGGGGGTGGTTGTTAGCCGCGTTTTGTCCAGAACACGGTCCGCGACATTCCGGGAGGATGTGGCTTATCTTTGCTCTGGCGGCGTCAATCGCCCCGATCGGATTGATCGCGTTCCGTCGCTACATCCGCGTCCCCGAAGCCGGGCGACAGGCTGTCGACTAGGGAAATTCCACCCGAGCGATTCGTGCATCCAGCCATGCGCCGAACGCGTAGCCGTTCGAGTCGTCCAATTACTTACGATCAAGCCGAAGTCTTCCACGTGATCTTTCAGAACAATGCTTCGTTGGCGATCGATGCCGCCCGATCTCTCGAAGCCGATCCAGGGCTGCCCGTTCGCGCCGCGCTGCGAGTACGCGCAGGAAAATGTGTAACTTCGGAAATCACGCTGAAGGAAATTGCACCCGACCATTTCTCCCCCTGTTTGCGAATTCAATTAAAAGAAATAGAACTCGCGCCGATGCACTTGCCGGACGAAGTTTTCGAGGGTAAGTAAATTATTGAGGCGGTTAGCGTATCGGCAGGGAGTTTAGGGATGAAGAGCGTCAGAATCACACACAAACGCACGTCGCACTTGACCCTGTGGCTTGGTTTGCTTGGGGCCGTCGCGGTGATTGCCGTCTCGATTTTGTTCGGTCACGCGCAAGAGCAGAAAAGGAGGAGTGGAAAAATGAATCCCGTGAAAGAAGTCCCCGGCGACGCTGAGCTGCGATCAAAGCTTACTGAGGAACAATATCGCGTGACACGACAATGCGGCACCGAGCCGGCGTTTCATAACCTATATTGGGACAATCATCGCGCTGGCATTTATGTGGATCTCATCACCGGCGAACCGCTTTTCAGTTCGCTCGATAAATTCGACAGCGGCACGGGATGGCCCAGTTTCACGAAGCCAATTTCGAAAGAGCACGTGGCCGAAAAAAGGGATTCTTCCTACGGAATGGAACGCACTGAGGTCCGCTCGAGCAAAAGCGATTCGCACCTCGGCCACGTGTTCGAAGATGGCCCCGCGCCAACCGGGCAACGTTACTGCGTGAACTCCGCGGCGCTCCGGTTCATTCCGGTCGAAAAATTACAGGCGGAAGGTTATGTCGAATATCTGGCGCTCTTTTCGAAGCTCGCCGCGGCGAGCGAAGGACAGGACCCGGAAAGTGAAAAGCGCTGATGTTCGAGGTGAAGTAGGTTAGTCACGTGCCGGCCGCTTTTCTCGAACTCGAAAACTTAGAGACGCTCGGTCGCACCATCTTCAACTGATCCCGCCCATCTCCGGGACAGTTGTTCTCGAAGGACGGCATTTGAATCAACTTCACGGCCGCGAGTTGCGCCGCGCTTGCGCTAATTTTTAAATGATACCCACTCGACCGCGTGCATCCGCGTTCCGAAAATCAACGAACTATGACGAGACTGACCGCGTCCTTCGCGAATCGTTTCCCGCGCTCGCGAAGACCTTTTCCGGCTCGAGCCCGATCTTGTTTAAGATCGAAAGGAAACGTCGATCCGAACGCAGTGGAGCAAACTCGGGAGCAATGCCAACCATGTGCACCGATGAAGACCGTTCCTCGCAAGCGCGTTCGAGTTCCTGAATAGCAACGTCGTGTTCTTGCAGGGCCACGTAAACATGCGCAATCGCGTCGCCGGATGTGTACCGGCGTTTCGCGGTTGCGGCTTCAAGCGTTTGCAGCGCATCGTCGCGACGCTCCATTCGCGCATAAGTAATAGCCAGGCCAAACGCCGGCCGCCCGGAGATGTCCTGCGCTTTCTTGTAGAGCGCGATCGCATCATCGAAGCGGCCCATTTCGCGATAGAGCGCCGCGAGCAGCGGCTCGCCATACGCAAAGGCCGGGTCGAGTTGCAAGGCGCGCTCGCCCGCCGCCATCGCTTCATCGTGCAAGCCGAAGTAACGGTAAAGCTCGCAGGCAAAGTTACTCACCCAAAGCGACGCGGGATCGATTTTCGATGTGCGCTGCAAAAACGCCAACGCTTTCTCGCGCTCGCCGCGCGCAGCGTGAAGCGCGGCCACGAAATAATTTGAGGGCGTGGAATTCGGCTCCAGTTGGCAAGCGCGATTGAATTCTGCTTCCGCGCCGTCAAGGTCCCAGTCCAGGATGCGTTTTGTCTCAGCCAGGTACACGTGCGCCTCGGCCTCCTCTCGGTTTAGCTGCAACGCACGCACCGCGGCATCGCGGACCTTCGGATACGCTTCGCGCGGCCGCACATATGCGTCCGCCAGCCACAACCAGGATTTTGCGATGCCAGTCCAGGCGCGGCTGAACAGCGGGTCTTTCTCCAGTGCCCGCTTGAAGAAATCCAAACTTTTCCGCAAGGCTTCCTCGTTGGCTTTGTCGGAGTAAAAGAGTCCCTGCAAATACGCGTCGTAGGCGTCGAGGCTCCGCGACTGTGGCGGCGGCGAGATCGCGAGCTTGAGCTTGAGCGCATCGACAATCGCACAAGTGATCTCGTCCTGGAGCGCAAAGATTCCCTGCATTTCCCGCTCGAATGTATCGGACCAAAGCGTGAATCCGTCGCCCACATCGATCAGCTGGGCGGTCACCCGCACGCGGTTGCCGTCGCGCCGCACCGTTCCTTCCAGCACGTGCTCGACACTCAACTTCCGCGCGATTTCGCTCAATTGAACCTCTTTGCCTTTGAACCAGAAGGATGAGCGCCGCGCCGCCACTCGCAAGCCGTCGATCTTCGTCAGCGCGGAAAGGATCTCCTCCGCAATTCCGTCGCTGAAATAACCATGATCCTTTGCCGGGCTTAGATCGGCGAAAGGCAATACGGCGATCGATTTCTCATTCGCGCTCTCGGTTCGGGCGATGTCGATCCTGGCGTTGGATTCTCGATCCGGTGTGCGCACTATCCCGTATCGGGTAAGGTCGAAAAACCAGGAGACGACCAGGGCCACCGGGAAACCGAGCACGATGAGAAGCACAATCAGCCGAACGGCCCAATTCGAAATATCGAATACTGGAAAAACCTGCGCGATTCCCTGAGCCAACGCCCAACCGCCGACCGCGTAACCGATCGCAACCTTATAGACCTTGCGTCGTTTCAGTTCGGCGAAAAAATTCTTAAGATTCATCGCTTCTTCCGGTGGACGTAAATCGCGGCGAGAACCGCGCAAGTCAATGCGCGACATTCTGCTTCTGTAGGGGAAGCTGTAGCTTCCCGTGGGACGACAACGTCGTCCCTGCAGATTGAAATGCGCGCTTGCAGATTTATTGTTAGATCGACAATGAAGGAAGACGATTTCCGGTACGCGATTGAAAACACGCAGGTGATCCTCGCGCCAGAACGTCAGATCGCGACCTTTGGTAGCACGAGTTTCCACTTCTATCTGATCTCGGAATTGATGGACCGGGTGAACGAAGTGCGCGTGCGCGACGGGCAGATTCACGCCGACCGGCCGCAAATTCTGACGCCCGAGCATTTCAGCCGCTTATTGCTGGAGGGATTCGGCGAGAAAGCACAGCGTTATGTCGAGCAACTGCGCGAGCACACGCGCAGCGTCGCTGTGCTCCGCTACGGATTCCAATTTCGCAAGACCGACGTGACGGAGCGCATGTTTCGCGATCCGATCGACGCCGTGGTGGCGCGGACAAAATCGCAAGTCGAGGATTTACAGGAACCGCTCAGCGCGATCATCCAAGGCGTGGACGACGCCTGGGAAGTTTGCTTACTCAAATTCACCATCGACATGATCGAGCGCTCTTCCGGCGGCAACATCGGCGATTTTCGAAAACGCGGACTAATTTGAACGTGACGACGCAATCGCGCTCGCCTCGTCGAAGCTGAACTTTCGGCTTTCGTCGCATCGCGTGTCTTGTCATTCTGCGCATCCGCGTTTTGAAAAATTATCTCCAGCTCAATCTAAGCCTGCTTTACTGGGTGTTCGTCGCGCCCTTCACTGGACAGTTGTTCAGCGTGTCTGAGACATTCCGGCAGATGGTGTTCATCGGGGTGCGCGCGACGCCGATGGTCGCGCTGACGGCGTTTAGCGTGGGCGTGACGCTCGCCATGCAAGCCGCGCATTCGCTGCAACAACTCGGTGCGGAAATATACGTGCCCGATTTGGTGATGGTAACGCTCTTGCGCGAGATGGGACCGGTGCTAATCGCGGTAATCGTCATTGGGCGCAGCGGCTCGGCCGTCGCGGCCGAGTTGGGCACGATGAAAGTTTCCGAAGAGATCGAAGCGCTCGAAGTGATGGCGATCGATCCGATTCAGTATCTGGTCGTGCCGCGCTTTCTCGCCATGCTCGTGATGTTGCCGGCCCTTACGATCATGGGAAATTACGTTGGCGTTTTCGGCGGCTGGGCCGTGTGCCATTTTGCTCTCAATTTTAATACCGCCGGTTATGTGCTGCGCGCCTTGCAAAGCGCGGAGACGTGGGATTTGTATTCGGGAATGATCAAGAGCGCGGTCTTTGCCTGGATCGTCATCACGATCGCGTGCAACGCCGGTCTCCGTGTCGAAGGCGGGGCGGAGGGTGTCGGACAAGCCACCACCGCTTCGGTTGTGCAAGCTTTGCTGGCCATGCTCGTTACTAATGCGGTGCTCACGGGAATTTTCTTTTTTGGCGCATGAAGGGAATGACGAAGCTCTAATGACGAAGGACGAAGGAATGCCGAACCCGAAAACGGCGCGCCAGGACTTCGGCGAAGCGTTTTGGGATGATAATGCGATACAAGTTGTTCGTGAGGAACCGAACGAGAAGCGCGTTTACGATCTAGAGGAACGCACAGCGCGATTCGGAGAAGCGGTGATCGATTTTGCCCCGACGATTCCACAAGACGCGGTGACGAATCGAATCATCAGTCAGTTGGTCGGCGCGGGAACGAGCGTTGGCGCAAACTATGTCGAAGCCGACGATGCGGTGTCGAAGAAAGAGTTCTTGAAGAGCATAGGGACATGCAAGAGAGAGACGCGAGAAGTGAAGCACTTTCTGCGCATGGTGGTTCGTGCAGTGCCGGAGCTGAAACCTAGAGGTCGTGAGCTCTGGCTAGAAGCCCGTGAACTCCACCTAATCTTCTCGAAGATTTGGAGGAGCGGGAAAAATGAAAACCAATGACGAAGCACGAATGAACGATTACGACGTAACATTGCCTGAACACGCGAGTTATTTCGTCATTCGTCATTCGTCATTCGTCATTGCCGCTGTTCGTCATTCGTCATTCGTCATTCGTCATTGTCCTCATGCCTGACTCGCCCATCATCGAGGTTGTCGATCTGGTCCGAAGATTCGGGGATCGCGCTGTGATCAACGATATCTCGTTCAGGATCGATCGCGGCGAGACACTCGTGATTATGGGCGGGAGCGGCTGCGGCAAGAGCACGTTGCTCCGGCACATCATTGGTTCGATGAAACCGACTTCCGGTTCGGTCAAAATTTTTGGCGAAGAAATTACGGGAATGAATGAACGGGAGATCGCGCGCATCCGGGGAAGATTCGGAATGCTGTTTCAATCGGGCGCGTTGCTGGCCTCACTCACGGTGGGCGAGAATGTCGCGCTCCCACTGGTGCAGCACACCAAAATGTCAGACGATGAAATCGAAGAGATCATAAAACAAAAACTGCGAATGGTGGGTTTGACCGGTTTTGAGAATCTGAAACCGGCCGAAATCAGCGGCGGCATGAAAAAGCGAGTCGGCCTCGCCCGCGCACTCGCGCTCGATCCCGAATTGCTCTTCAGTGATGAACCGACCTCGGGACTCGATCCGATCATGACGGCCGTGGTCGATCAATTAACGTTGAAGCTCACGCGCGAAGCTGGCATGACCGCGGTTGTCGTCACGCATGATATGACGAGCGCATTTCGAATCGCGACCCGGATGATTATGCTCGGACACGGAGATATTATCGCGCAAGGTACGCCGGAGGAAATCCGCACCAGTCCCAACGCCGAGGTGCAACAATTTATCAACGGTGAAGCCGACGGACCGATACCCTTGAACCTCTCGCAAGACGAGCACGAGCATCATCGGCACGTGAAGCCACGACCGTGCGTCGCCGCACGCGGCAGATTTCATCTCAAAACTTCATGAAACGAAATCTCTCCGATTACATCGTGGCCCTCGCGGTCGTCGCTTGCAGTCTCGTGCTGCTCGGCGCCCTTACCATTGCGCTCTCCGGTTATCGATTGAAAAAACCAGCGCGCACTCTGCAAATCAATTACGAGGACGTGACCGGCGTCAAGGTCCATTCCGAAGTTCGCTACGCAGGCGCGCCCGCCGGCCGCGTCATCGCCATGCGGCACTTGAGTGTCCCCGAGCGCGGCGCCTCGGAGAACAAGAAGGACGCCGTCCGCGTGACGATCAGTCTCGACGAAGGGGTTCCGCAGCTGCCCAGCGACGTGATCGCGACGCTCAGCTCAGATACATTGCTCGCGCCGAAATTTGTCGCGCTCTCCGCCGGCACACCAGGCGGGAAAACGCTTGCGAACAATGCCACGATTGAAGGTCATCCCGCTTACGGCCTCGAACAAATCACGGCCGCGGCCGGTCCGCTCTTCGAGAACGCAAACAGATTACTCGATAATTTGAACGTCACGGTCACCGACCTAAAAGGCAATCTGGGACAATTCATGCCCAAGATATCGCCGCTGGTCGATACAGTGAAAACCGATCTGGACGAGCTACAGAAGGTTGTCACGGGTTTGGGCGGTGTGGAAAAAAACGCGAACACGGTTCTTGGAACGGCGGACAAATTCGTCGGCACGACTGACAAGCAACTCCAGGAGCAGATGAAAGAGTTGCACATAATTTTACTGAACTTGAAAGTGATCACCACCCACGCGAAGGCAATTACCGAGGCGCTTGGCGAGAAACCGAATCGGCTCATCTTCAGCGGCAAAGCAAACAAGCTCACGCCTGAGGCGGAGATTATTAAGAGCAATAAGCCGTTGCCGGCAAAAAAACCGTGAGCGCTGTGTAGTTACGCCTGGCATTCGGGCACCGTGCTGTAGATTCGGCGCTCCGTCGCCCTGAGTGGATGGACACGCGGGCGCCTCGACGGAGCGAGGCGACTAAAGCTTATTAGGGTCGAAATCGCGCGGCTTCTTTCGCAGTTCCCGAAGTCACTTCCGGTCGCCAGCGGAACTTTTGTAACAGCGGGTTGAATTTCCCCTCCGCGGCATCGGCAACGAGTTCCCCCAGCATCGGCGCGAATTTGAATCCATGTCCGCTATCGCCCGCCGCCACAATTAATCCCGCACGATCAGGATCGGGCGCAATCCAAAAATCGCCGTCGTGCGTGTCGCAATACATGCAAAGACGTGTGTGCACGATCGGCGCGTCAACCAGCGCGGGAAATGTCCAGGATAGGAACTCGCGCAAATGTTTTTCTTCTTCAGGCGTGACCGCGCGTCCGGGCGAATCGGGCGACATTTCACGACCTGGACCATGATTTGCGATCTTGATCACGCCGTCGCGATTTAGCGGAAAACCGTAATAGCCCGTCATCGAAATATCGGCGCCAAAAATCGGAAAGCGTTCCGGCAAAAAGAGCTCGGGTTGATGAGGTTTGAGATGAAACACCGGCTGTCCGGTTGTGCGAAAGAACTTTCTCGTGAACGGCAACACGTACGGTGTCCATGCGCCGACGGCCATCACGACAACGTCGCCAGCGATTCGTTGACGATCTTGCAGCACAATGCCTTTCACCCGGTGATCGCTTTCATCCAACGCCGCGAACTTACTGCTCTCCCGTAATTCAACGCCGAGTGATCTTGCGCGCTCGATCAACATCGCGACGACGCGACCGCTTTCCACGTAACCTGCTTGGCGATCTAAAAAACCATCGGGATAACGTTCCGCTGTCCATGCGGGAAAACGTTCGCGCAGCTTCGCCGAATCGATGCGCTCGATTTTGTGTCCGCGTTTTTCGAGAACTTTAAGGCTCTCATATTCAAAGTCGCCGGGCTGCAGTTGACGTTGACGCAAGAACAAAAACCCGACCTCGTGATATAACTCGACACGAAATTCTGCATTCCACTCGCGCCAGAGTGGAATCGCGCGTTCCGCCAGCCCGGTATAAAATTCATCGGCGCCGTACGCCGCTCGGATCGCTTTGCTAATGTCAGTCGATGCAGCGAGCGGATGCGGCAGTGGGCCCGGATCGACAAGAACAACTTCGTGCCCGCGCTTCCGTAACTCGATCGCAGCAGTTACCCCGTTAATTCCAGCCCCGACGACAATTACCTTGTCCTTATTCATGCGGAAAGAGAACACCGCCCACTAAACAAACCAAAGC
>Ga0184619_10000363_pt1 | contig 15433 bp, 9 predicted proteins | sample PLM0_60_b1_FD_133146 | JGI IMG/M metagenome (GOLD analysis project Ga0184619, IMG submission 133146) | Groundwater sediment microbial communities from an aquifer in East River, Colorado, USA - PLM0_60_b1 | ecosystem: Environmental > Terrestrial > Soil > Riparian zone | place: USA: East River...
CAACGGCGCGGCTAGACGCTCCTGCGTGACGCCGGTAGGCTCGATCGAGGGAAACGAGGTGACCACGCTCGAAGGGCTCGGCACGCTCGACAAGCCGCACCCGCTGCAGAAGGCCTTCATCGATGAGCAGGCGGCTCAGTGCGGCTATTGCGCGAGCGGCATGATCATGGCAGCGGCCGACCTGCTCAACCGCAATCCGCAACCCCAGGAGGCGGACGTGCGGGCAGCGCTCGCCGACAATCTCTGCCGCTGCGGCACCCACAACCGGATCATCCGCGCCGTCCTGCGCGCCGCGCGACAGAACGGGAAGATCTGACGATGGACGCTCCCCGCCTGACGCGCCGCGACTTCACCGCCGCCCTCGGTGGCATCGTCCTCTCGTACAGCCTCGTGCCAAAAGTCGTGCTCGGGCAGGGGCCGGCGCGGCTCCCCGGCAGCCTGCAGACCAACCGCACGCTCGATGCCTGGTTGCGCATCAATGCCGACGGCAGCGTCACCGTGTTCACCGGCAAGGTCGAGCTCGGGCAGGGCATCCTGACGGCGCTCGCCCAGATCGCTGCCGAGGAGCTCGAGGTGCCGCTGGGGCGCGTCACGATGATCTCGGGCGACACCGGCCGGACCCCTAATGAGGGGCAGACCGCGGGCAGCCAGTCGATCGAGCAGAGTGGCACCGCGCTACGCATGGCGGGCGCCGAGGTGCGCGCCCTGCTCATTGGCCTCGCCGCCAGGAAGCTCGGCGTCTCCGCTGACACGCTCAAGGTCACGGATGGCGTCATCCATGCGCCTGACGGCTGCAAGGTCGGCTACGGTGAGCTCATTGCAGAAACGGACCTTAAGCGCGAGGCAACCGCCAAGGTGCCGCCGAAGCCGGCCGCACAGTATAAGATTGTCGGCAAGTCCGCGCCGCGCATCGACATCCCGACCAAGATGACGGGCGGCGGCGCCTTTGTGCAGGACTTGCGCCTTCCTGGCATGGTGCATGGCCGCGTGGTGCGGCCGCCACGCTATGGCGCCAAGCTCGACAGCTTCGACGAGGCCAGGGTCAAGGCCATGCCGGGAGTCATCGCGGTGGTGCGTGATGGCAGCTTTCTCGGCGTGGTGGCGCGGCGCGAGGAGCAGGCCATCAATGCGCGGCTTGTGCTGATCGGGTTCGCCAGGTGGTCGGGCGGCTCCGAGCTGCCCGATCCGGCGAAGATGTACGAGCAGCTCATGTCCCTGCGCAGCGAGGACAGGGTGATCGGCGAGAAGGACGCGCCCGTGCCGGTCGGCGCCAAGGTGCTCGAGGCGACGTACCATCGGCCCTATCAGGCGCATGCGGCGATCGCACCCTCCTGCGCGGTGGCCGAGCTCAAGGACGGCAAGCTCACGGTCTGGACCCACAGCCAGGGCGTCTTTCCGCTGCGCGCCACCATCGCCAGGGCGCTCGGTCTGCAGCCGCGCGACATCCGCTGCATCCACGTCGAAGGCCCCGGCTGCTACGGTCACAACGGCGCCGACGACGCTGCCTTCGACGCCGCCATGCTGGCGCGCGCCGTCAATGGGCGGCCGGTGCGGCTGCAATGGATGCGTGACGACGAGTTCAAGTGGGAGCCTTACGGCCCCGCCATGACCATGAAGGTCAAGGGGGCTGTCGCCGGCGGCCGCGTGGTCGACTGGACCTTCGACGTCTGGAGCCAGAGCCATAACATGCGGCCGGGCGATCCCGACGGTATCAACCTGCTCGGGAGCGGGTACCTCGCCGATGCGAAGCGGCCTGGCCCGGCGCGCCACGCCGCGCAGCCGAACGGTGCGGGCGACCGCAACGCCATCACGCTCTACGATTTCCCGCGCCAGCGCACCACGCACCACCTGATCATGGAAAATCCGGTGCGCACCTCGGCGCTGCGCACGCTCGGCGCCTATGCCAACGTGTTTGCGATCGAGTCTTTCATGGACGAGCTCGCGGCCGCCGCCGGCATCGACCCGGTGGCGTTCCGCCTCGCGCACATCAAGGACGAGCGCGAGCGCGCCGTGATCGAGGCCGTGGCCAGGGCCGCCGCCTGGAAGCCGGGCGAGAAGGGCGATGGCCGGCGCGGCCGCGGCATCGGCTATGCGCGCTACAAGACCGTGGCCACCTACGTTGCGGTGATAGCCGAGGTTGAAGTGAATCGCACCACCGGCATCGTCAAGGTGCCGCGCATCTGGGCCTCGGCCGATGCCGGGCAGATCATCAATCCCGACGGGCTGACCAACCAGATCGAAGGCGGCGTCATCCAGTCGATGAGCTGGACCCTGCACGAGCACGTGCGGTTCGACCGCAACGGGATCCTGTCGGAGGACTGGATGAACTATCCGATCCTGACCATGCCGGACGTGCCCAGGGTCGAGACCGTGTTGATCAACCGGCCGAACGAGCGTGCGCTCGGTGCCGGCGAGGCCGCGCAAGGGCCGACGGCGGCCGCCATCGCCAATGCGTTCGCAGCCGCGACCGGCAGGCGCATCCGCGACCTGCCGTTGACGCCCGAGCGAGTGAAGGCGGCCCTGGCGTAGCGGTTGATCGGAGGGCGGCACTGGGCAGACTTAGCACGGCCGCATATACTCTCGTGTGCGGGAACGTGATTCCGTCGTTGTGTCATTTTAGTAACGCCACATGCGAAGGAGGATCCAATGGATTCGAAACGAAACAGCCGCAGGGAGCTCCTCAAGGCCGGCGCCGCGTTAGCCGGTGGAATCACGTTGGGCACATCGGGCAAGGTCGCCCAAGCCCAAGCGCACGACCATCCGATGACCCCAGGCAGCGAGAACGCCTCGCCGATGATTCACGGCAGCAAGGAGTTGATCGAATACGGCCAGCGTTCCAAATACGTGACCTCGGTGCGCGTACAGCACCCCATCGGCGGCAGGCCGTCACCCGACGTGTTTGGCAAGGTGTTCCACGTGGCCACGCCGTTGCAGGATTCTGTTGGCGTGATCACGCCATCGTCGTTGCACTATATCGCGACGACCCGCGGCTCCTTCCTGCCGGACATCGACCCCAAGCAGCACACGCTCACGATACACGGCCTGGTGGATCGGCCCCTGACCCTCACCATGGACGAATTGAAGCGCTTCCCGTCAGTCACCCGGTTGCATTTCATCGAGTGTGCGGGTAACCGGCACAATGGGAAGCAAAAGAACGTGCAGGATACGCACGGGATGACCAGCTGCTCCGAATGGACCGGCGTGCTGCTGTCCACGCTGCTCAAGGAGTGCGGCCTGAAAGGCAGCGCGAAATGGTTCGTCGCTGAAGGCGCGGAGGAAGTGAAGGGCGCATCGAGCATTCCCATCGAAAAAGGGATGGACGATTGCATCATCGCCTACGGGATGAACGGCGAGCCCTTGCGGCCACAGCAAGGGTTTCCAGTGCGCATCATGGTCCCCGGATTCGAGGGCATCTACCACACCAAGTTTCTGCGCCGCATCAAGGTCGTCGACCGGTTTTACATGAACTACAACGAATTCGGGCATCTGCGTCCGGAGGACAAAGAACTTGCGCTCGGCGAACAGATCGGGCCCAAGTCGGTCATCACGTACCCGTCCGGCACACAGCGGCTGCCTGGCCCCGGATTCTATGAGATCAGCGGGCTCGCCTGGTCCGGCGGCGGCGCCGTCAAGACCGTGGAAGTATCCACCGATGGCGGGAAGAAGTGGAACCGCGCCGAGTTCAAGAACACTCCACAACGCATGGCGCACGTCCGATTCGCCTACCCGTGGAAATGGGATGGAACCGAGACCGAGATTCTGTCGCGCTGCACCGACGAGATCGGGCAGAGGCAGGCGATGCGAGAGGAGATCGCCAATTGGTGGAAAGTACCCTTCGAGCGGGACTACCGGGTGCCGGGGCTGGACAACAGCGTTATGCCCTGGAAAATCGCCAGGGACGGGAGCGTGACCAATGGGCTCGCTTAACTTGCCCAGGGTTGTCACGATTCCGCTGCTGCTGGGGAGCCTCCTGGGGAGTACCGCGATCGCGCAGTCGCCCACCTATGGCGTGGGACGCACGCCAACCGCGGAAGAACTCCGCCGCATGGATATCTCAATCGGTCCGACGGGAGAGGAGCTCCCGCCCGGCCGCGGCAGCGCCAAAGAGGGCGCACAGGTTTACGTGCAGAAGGGGTGCGTCGGCTGCCATGGCGCAGCGGGCGTAGGGGGGTTGGCGCCTATTTTGCAATCGAAAAAAGGCGCCGATGTTCCCATCTGGAAAAAGGAGCGCATCGTGCCACTACGCGCGCCGCATGCGACGATCGTGTGGGATTTCATCAATCGTGGCATGCCAGTCGGGCTGGAGGGGACTCTGACGCCCGATGAGGTGTACTCGTTGACGGCCTATCTGCTGTTCATCAACAAGGTGATTCCGGAAGATCAGGTACTCGACAAGCAGAGTCTGCCGAAGGTCAAGATGCCGATCGGCGATGAGTACGGCAAGCCGCATCACTTTAGGCTCAACGCGCCAAGGCTTGAGGGTTACCCCTACTAGCGGGTTGGGGGTCGCTTCGGCCCTTCACGTCGCAAATCGATGTTTGCTCGCATGTCGGCGATCGGGGTCAAAGCTGAATTGTTACAAATGGGACCAATCCGGCGCTGTTGACCCAAAGCGGACATTCGGCTGAAACTCTCAGAACAGGGCAAGCTGCGAGGGCGGTGCGTCACCCGACGCGAGCGGCACATCGCCCGACGAGGCACATGGCCGCTCCCATCCCGGTGATTCCCACTTGTTGGTCTTGTGTGCGTTAGCGGATGCCTCAACGACGCGCAAGTTATTCGCGACATCAAGACCTGATACCGTGCGGCCCTTGAGCGGGATGATGTGATCCACAACGTGAAGGCGCCCAGTGCTTTCGGTCAGCCACTGCGCCTCACGGTGAAAACTGACAATCGCCGCAGCGTTTGCCCAAGCAACACGACGCTTTAAACGCAAGGTTCGCGCTTCGTTCGCCCGCGCTCGTACGACGCCCGGATTGCGTAGCCGCCATCGCTTCTGAGTCGCGGCTACTCGCGCGGCGTTTCTGACAGCCCAAGCCCTCTGGGTGACGGCGTAGCGGGGTCGATTGAGAAAGTAGTTCCTGCGATTGATGTTGCGGTACCGCTGCGGGTCGCGTCGGTAGGCCGCCTTAGCCTTCTGGCTAACATGGTCGCCGTTTTGCGCGTACCAAGCAGCACGCGTGGCTTTCACGCGTTCTCGATTGCGCTCGGCCCAGGCTTTGCCACGCGCGGCCCCCTTCTCTTTTTCCCCCGGCATCGCCCGCTCCAGACGCGCGAGCGCGCGGTACTTCTGCGGGTTGCGCCAGTAGCGCAATTTCTTGCGCTCGCGCATAGAGGCGCGCTCGCGCTTGATATTCGCCGCATAGTCGGCTCGGCGTCGCGCGTTGATCGCATCGCGGTTTTCCTCCTTCCACGCTCTGGAACGCGCGTTCTCACGCTCGCGGTTTGCCGCATGGTAGGCCGCGTTGTTGGCCTTAACCTTTTCCTTGTTCGCGGCCCTCCAAGCGCGCCCTCGCTCTAGATAGCGCTCTTTGTTCGCGTTATAAGAAGCACGGGCGCTCTCTCGTGCCTTCTCCTTCTTTTCCTCGGGACTCATACTTAGTAGGGGTGGATGCGGTGCGGGTAACTATACCGGGGCAACGCTACCATGGAAAACTCTGAGAAACGAGAAGCCGGGCGTGTGACCAGCCTGTGCTAGGTGACACCGTTTCTGCGAAATGCCTCCATCGGTGCCGTAGAAGCCGGTGAAGTAAGCCGACAGTGAGAGAGTTTTATGCTGGCTAATGTCCGCTTCTGGCCGAAAGCAACCTCTTAAAGTGTAGGCTGGCTATCGGTCAGACGCCACGCACCGAACGCTTAACCTGCCCGTTGATTTGTACTGGTAGGCTGTTCTGCAATTGGTGGCGATATTGAGGCGTTGGCGTCTACACGCTTAAGACCGCGTACAGACGACTTCACCGTGGTTGGGAGCCAACTGCGTTACATGATTTTACCTTTCGGACACATCCTGCTTACCTGTGGCCGCGAAACTTTGAACTTGCGAACAATCGATTAAGGTCTTGGCGTTGGGACGGCAACGGTTGTACCGCCTTCCCACCAGAGCTGGAGTCGTCTGCCTTCCCTACAGGGCAGAGCCAAGCGATCCCGATAGAGAAATCGGCACCTTGAACGCGTTGGAAGGCATCAAGCTTAGTGAGCAGGAGGCAGCGATGAGATCAAGAAATGCGGTAGCGATGTTATTGGCGGTCGCACTCGGTTTAGCGGCCTGCGAAGGAATGCAGCGCCCAGATTCTCAGGCGAGCCCGAACTCAGGTGCTACCAACAGATGCGCCTTTGATTCGGATTGCATGGGCGGAAGCTGCGAATTTGGCACGTGTTCTCCGTTCAAGAGGCCTAATGGGTGCACATTTGACTCTGACTGCGCCAGACTACAGCAATGTGTGCTCGGTTCATGTTCCCAGAAGTATGGGGCTTGTAATTTTGACTCAGACTGCAGCTATGGAGAAGAGTGCAGGGGCTCGTCCTGCTGGCGAAAAATGAATGGATGTAACTTTAATTCGGATTGCATGAGCGGGAGTTGCATCGCCGGATCATGTATGTAAATCACTTCACCGCCTCGTTGGGAGTTGGCACAAGAAGCGGTTGATCCCAGCCCGAGGCGGCGGGCCGGTCCACGCCGGCTACGCCAACTCTTCAATTGCTTTTGATAATCGACCGAACGGCAGCTATTGGCCGATTCGCGACAGGTCAGAAAGCGACCCAAAGCAGACATCGATTGTGCATGCCGCGCTCGCGACCGTCATCAATACACGTCGCGCTGGTAGCGACCTGCCTTGGCCAGTTCCGCGAGGAAGCGCTTGGCGGCGGCGCCGTCCATCCCGCCCTGCCCGACCGCGATCTGCTGCAGCGCGAGGTCCACGTCGCCCGCCATGCGCTGAGCGTCGCCGCAAACGTAGAGAAAGGCGCCGTTGGAGAGCCAGCGCCAGAGTTCCTGCGCGGCCTCGAGCATCTTGTGCTGCACGTATACCTTGTTGGTCTGGTCGCGGGAAAACGCAAGATCCATGCGACTGAGCACGCGCTTGACGGCGAACTCTTCCAGCTCGGCTCGATAAAGAAAATCCGCTTCGCGCCGATGGTTGCCGAAGAAAAGCCAGTTGCGGCCGGCGGCGCCTGCGGCCGCGCGTTCCTGGAGGAAAGCTCGGAACGGGGCGATGCCCGTGCCGGGGCCGACCATGATGATCTGGGCGGCGAGGTCAGCCGGCAAGCGAAACCCGTGCGCGCGCTGCACGAATACCGATAGCGCGCGTCCCGGCCGCAGGTGTTCGGAGAGTAGTCCCGAACCAGTCCCCAGGTAGCTGCGGTCGTTCTTCTCGTAGCGCAGCACGCTGACGGTCAGGTGTACTTCGCGCGGGTGGCGTTTCTGCGAGCAGGCGATGGAATACATCCGCGGCTGCATGCGTCCCAGCGCAGCGACGAATTCGACGACGCTCGGGCGCGCGGACGGAAACTCGAGCAGCGCGTCGAGCACGTCGTGCACTCCGAGCCCCTCGGCCTGCGAGTCGTCCTCGGCAAGCTTGGAGAGCCGGGAACGGTCGGCCTCGTCCTTCGCTTCGCGCGCGAGCAGCGCGTAGAGCGCGTCGCTCGGCACGCGCAGGTCGCATTCGCGGCCGAGCGCCTCGCGCGCGGAGACGACCGCGCCGTCGAGGAGTGTCACCGCTTCGGACCCCTTGGCGCGCAATATCGCGACGAGCAGCTCGACTTCGTCGGGATTGTTGTGGGGCCAGATACCGAGCGAATCGCCCGGGTCGTACCGTAGCCCCGATTCGTCCAGCTCGAGCGCGACGTGGCGCACCTCCCTCTCGGAGCCGGGCGCGGTGAGGCGCGTGCTGGATATCAGGCGCGCAGGGACGGGCGCGGCACGGCCGTAACCGCGCTCGACCACCTGCGGCGGCGCCGCGATCGGGGCGGATGATTTCCCGGGAGCATTCGGTCGATGCACGATCAGTTCCTTGAGCTTTTTCGCGGTGACGCGTCCACCCGGAACGCATTTGCCGAGATCGGCATCGGCGCCGCCTGCGATGGCTTCCGCGTAGGTCTTGCACAGGTAACCGCACTGGCCGCAGTCGAGCTGGCCCATGGCCGCCATCAGCTGGCGCTCCAGGGGCCGTCCTGCAGCAAGCTTCATGCGCTCATCGATCGCGAGCGTCGGATCGTGCCAGGGAAAATCCTCTTCGACCTGCTGCGCGGCCGCGGGGGTTGCGGACTGTGCCCCGGGTGCCGCTTGCAGGCGTTCCATGCCGAGAAGGCCGGCGACGAATCCGTTCAGCCAGGCGCGCTGCGGTTCCGTGAACGGCGCGTTGTCGGGAAGGAATACCAGCTGCTGCATCTAGGCGGCCTCCGCGATCTTCGCCTGAGCGAATCGGCGCAAAGCTTCCGCGCCATGGCGATTCGCGAAGCCTTGAAAGTCTTCTTCCGACGAGGTGCGCTGCCCGAGATAGGCGCGCAGTAGCCGCTCGAGCACCTGGGGCACTTCATCCGCTGGGATATCGCGCAAGATTTCGCGCCCGAGCCCACGCCGGTCGCCGAAGCCGCCCCCCGCGAACAAGTGATAGCCCTCGATTTCGGCGTCCTCGGTCGTGATCTTGGTCGCGAGCAGGCCGATGTCGCCGACATGGTGCTGCGCGCAGGAATTTGGGCAGCCGGTGAGATGGATGTTGAGCGGCGCATCGACCTTCAGGCGCGCATCGAGATGGCCGACGATCGCGAGGGCGTGGCGCTTGGTATCACTCGCCGAGAACTTGCAGCCGGTATTGCCGGTGCAGGCGACGATTCCGGCGCGAATCGACGATGCCTCGGCACTCAGGCCGATTGCCGTCAGGGCCAAGGCCACCGCAGCGCGATCGGTTTCAGCGATGTCCGACACGATCAGGTTTTGCCATGGCGTGAGACGAATCGTGCCGCTGCCATGACGCTCGGCGATGTCGGCGATCGCGCGCATCTGCGCGGCGGCTATCTTCCCGACCGGGAGGGCGACGCCGCAATACACCCGCCCCGTCTGCTTTTGCGCGTGAAAACCGACGTGCGCGCCGCGCGTGAGCGGCGGCCGCGGCTCGCATTCGGCAAGGGGCAGGCGCGCGAGCGGCGCCGCCAGGCGTTTTTCCGTTTCGGCGAGAAAGCGCTCCAGTCCCATTCGATCCAGCACGTACTTCAGGCGTGCGCGCTTGCGGTCTGTGCGATCGCCCTCGTCGATGAAGACGCGCACGATCGCCACTGCCACCGGCACGCATTGTTCGGCTGCGACCAGCACGCCGAGGTCGCGGGCGAAATCGCCGTGTCCCGTGATGCCGCCGACGGCGACGCGGAAGTACACGCCCTCCGGCACCGCCTTGTCGGCTCCGACGCGCACCGCGGAAAGACCGACGTCGTTGGTGTCCTCCAGGGAAGCGATGCCGCCACCACCGTCGAAGGCGATGTTGAATTTGCGCGGCAGTCCATAGAGTTCGCGGTGGTTGAGGATGGTGTGATACAGCTCGAGGCCGAGCGGCCGCGTGTCATATAGTTCGAGCGGATCGATTCCTGCCGTCGGATTGCCGGTGATGTTACGGATATTGTCCGCGCCTGCGCCACGCGAGGTGAGGCCAGCCTCAGCGAGTCGCTCCAGCACGTGAAGCGCGTGTTTCGGAGCGATCTCGCGAATCTGCAGGTTGGCGCGCGTGGTGACATGCGCATAGCCGCCGCCGCAATCCGCGGCGATCGCGGCGACCGCCCGCAGCTTGTGCCCGTCGAGGATGCCATTCGGATTCCGCAGCCGCAGCATGAAGGAGTTCTGCGCCGGTGCGACATGAAAAAGACCGTGGTACTTATACAGGAACACGTCCGTGCCCTTGGGAAACTCGCCCCGCGCCGCGTTCGCGCCAATCTCGTCCCACATGTCGAACGGATGCTTGGCGCGCTTGGCTTCCTCCTCCCTGACCAGCTTTCCACCTGCGGCGACAACCCGGTTCTGCGCGGCGAAATGGATGCGCTCCGGGCCCACGGGCTCGGCGTTGCCCGGGACAGACTGCGCCCCGCGCGCCGCCGCGAGCGCGCGGCCGAAGCCTTCGAGATAGAGCTTCTGTTCCTCGGTGAAATCCACCTTACTTCAGCGTCCCCGATGCAGGCGCCGCCTCATCGGCGCCGGTCTTCCCGGGAAACCCATTGGTCGCAACCCAGTAGGCGCCGGCGACGAAGACTCCCCCTCCGACGGCGTTGCCGAGCGTCACCCAGAGGAGGTTCCAGGCCGCGCCGCCGAGCGAAACCGTTTCCGGATGATTGCCCGCAAGCGCAAGGCCCAGCACGGTCATGTTCGCGACGCTGTGCTCGAATCCGCAGGCAATGAACGCGAGCAGACACCACCATATGACGATGCACTTCGCGGAATCGGAATTGACTCGGGCCGCCATCCACAGCGCGAGACACACGAGCCAGTTGCACAGGGTCGCGCGCGCGAAGAGGCTCACGCCCGAATCGTTCATCTTGAACGCCGCGACCTTCATGACGAGCGTGTCCGGAGCCGACAGCAATCCACCGCCGCCGCCGGCGGCAAACAGCGCCACCAGCACCACCGCACCGGCGAGATTTCCCGCCCAAGTCATACCCCATGACGCCGCGATATCTGCCAGCGACCCCGTGCCGTTGAACTTCCGCAGCGCCATGAGCATGGTGTGGCCGGTGAAAAGCTCGGATCCCGCGATCGCCACCAGCGTCAGCGCGATGCCGAAGGTCGCGCCCATCACCAGTTTCTGGAATTCCTTGGGCACTTGGCTACCGAGGGTGAAGATGAGAAGAATGCCGACTCCGACATAGGCACCGGCGAGCATGCTGGAGACGAAAAATCCCCCCGGGTGCTTGCGCATCAGAGCGAGTTTTTTTTCCGCGGATTTCGAAAACCCTTCGATCGTTTCCGAGTACATGGTGTGCGCGCTTCTTGTTGGCTAAGAGAGGAATTGCAAGCGCCATGCCAACCTCGAAATTCTTCGTTATATGGCTGATTGATATGAGAACCTTCCATCGTAGGGTGATGCGGCGGGTGGGATCGCATGCACTGCCGCAGTGCAGCAAACCGTATGGCTGCACCATTCCGGGAGTCGATGCTTCGGGGGTGGAGCGTAAATAAACCGCGCCGCACCAGTTCAGCGGATTACTTCGCCAATGTTCCAGAGGCGCGGATTGGGTCCGAGTTCTTCGCGCCCTCGCTTCGGCTATCCTTGCGTCAGTCAAAAAGCATCGGAGTTCCACATGAAGACGCTGCGCAGTTATATCGGCGACCGCTGGGTCGAAGGCTCCGGCGCCCGGCAGACACTCGTGAATCCCGCGACCGAGGAACCGCTTGCGGAGGCGTCTAGCGATGGACTCGATCTCGCTGCAGCACTCGATCACGCGCGCCGCAGAGGCGGGCCGGTGCTGCGCGCGTTGAGCTTCGCCGAGCGCGGTGCCCTGCTCCAGGAGATGGCGAAAGCGATCCAGTCGCACCGGGACGAATTGCTCGACCTCGCGGTCGCGAACGGCGGCAACACGCGATCGGACGCGAAGTTCGACGTCGACGGCGCGATCTTCACGCTCCAGACCTACGCCGAGATCGGCGCGTCGCTCGGCGCAGCGAAATTCCTCGTCGACGGGGAAGGCGTACAGCTCGGGCGCTCGCCGCGCTTTCACGGCCAGCACATCAACGTGCCGCGCCACGGCGTCGCGGTGCAGATCAACGCGTTCAATTTCCCGGCCTGGGGATTGGCTGAGAAGGCGGCCTCGGCGCTCCTCGCGGGAATGCCCGTGCTCTCGAAGCCCGCGACCAGCTCGGCGATGGTCGCGCACCGACTGACGGAGATCCTCGTCGAGAAAAACCTGCTGCCGGAAGGCGCTCTCTCGCTTCTCGTCGGCGCCCCGCGCGACCTGCCCGCCCTGCTCGGCACCCAGGACGTGCTTGCCTTCACGGGCTCCGGCGACACCGGCATGCGCATCCGAGCGCTGCCGAACGTGATCCGCGAGTCGGTGCGCTTGAACGTCGAGGCGGACAGCCTGAACGCCGCGGTGCTCGGACCCGACGCCGCGCCGGGCGGCGACATGTACGAGACTTTCCTGAAGGACGTGCTGCGCGACATGACGCAGAAGGCCGGCCAGAAGTGCACGGCGATCCGGCGCGTGCTGGTGCCTGCCGAGCATGCCGCCACGGTGCGCGACGACCTCGCCGAAGGCTTGAAAGCGGTTCGCGTCGGCAATCCGGCGCTGGAGGAAACGCGCATGGGGCCGCTTGCCTCGGGCAGCCAGCTCGCCGAGGTGCGCGAAGGCGTGGCCAGGCTCGGCGCCGAAGGCAAGCCCGCGTTCGGCAGCGCCGCGCCCGTCGCGGGCAAGGGCTTCTTCATTTCGCCCGTGCTGATGGAATTCGCGAAGGACGCGCTCGCGGCAGCGGTGCACGCGCGCGAGGTGTTCGGTCCGGTGGCCTCGCTTCTGCCTTACTCGGGCAAAGGCGCGGACGCCAGCGCGATCGTGGCGCGCGGCAACGGCGGCCTCGTGTCGTCGGTGTATTCGGAAGACGCGGCGTTTCTGGAAGAGATGGTCGCAGGCATCGCGCCCTATCACGGGCGGATTTTCCTCGGCCATCCCAAGATCGAGATGTCTCCGGGACCGGGAACGGTGCTCCCGCAACTCGTCCACGGCGGCCCGGGGCGCGCCGGCGGCGGCGAAGAGCTGGGCGGCGTGCGCGGACTCGCGTTCTACATGCAGCGTGTGGCGCTGGAAGGATCGCGGCCGGTGATTCAGAAGCTGATCGGGGTGCAGCCGTCCTAGAGCGCGTGCCGCGCGATGCGCACACGCGTCGCGCTCATGTCGTCCCCGCGGACTTCGCGCAGCGCGTAGCCGACGAATTCCGCCACCACCCCTTTTCTCCAGTAGAGATCCAAGTCGGTGTTGTCCATCGGCTTCGCCGCCGATGCGACTTTGGCACCGGCTTCCGCGATGGCGTCGTCGCTGAGCTTCTTTCCGATGAGAAGCTCGCCGCCCTTGGTGAGAAAAGGCCGCGAGGAGACCGCGCCGAGCGCGATACGCGCGTCTTCGACGGCGCCGTCGCGCGCCGTCTTCACCGCCGCGGCGACGCCCAATACCGGAAAGTCGAAGGCGCCGCGGCGGCGCAGCTTCCAGTAGCTGCTTCTCCATCCCTCCGGCGCGGGCAATTTCACCTCGGTGAGGATCTCGTCGGGGCGGCGCGTCAAGTAGTCGATGCCGTCGTTCCTGTAGAGATCGGCAAGCGCCACGTCGCGCTCGCCTTGCACGGAGACGAGGCGCACGGTCGCGCCCAGGGATATCAAAGCGGGCGCGGTGTCGGTCGAGGAAGTCGCGACGCAGCGCTTGCTCGCGGTGGCGACCCAGCAGATCTCGCCGTCCTTCTTCATGCAGAAGTCGATCGCCTTGCGCCATTCGTAGTTCTGGTTGTAGTAGTTGCAGCGCGTATCGAGGCACAGGTTGCCGCCGAGCGTGCCCATGTTGCGCAAGTGCACGGTCGCGACCTGCGCGGCGGCCTGCCACAACCCCGCGTATTTTTCGCGCACCGCGGCGTTCGCGACGAGTTCATTCAGGGTCAGTCCTGCGCCGAGCGTGCTGCCGGAGCCATTGGATATTTTCTTCAGCGCCTCGATCCGGCGCAGAGAAACGAGCGTCGCCGGAGTCTGGTGGCGCCGCTTCATGTTGGGAAGGAGGTCGGTGCCGCCGGCGATCAGCATCGCTTGCGGGCCTTCCGCGGCGAGGATCTTCGCCGCTTCGCCGATGGACTTCGGCGAATGGAATCCGAACCAGGGCAGCCGCATCATGCGACGGCTTCCTTCTTCACCGGCGCGCGGCGCGGCGTGTTGATGGAATTGCCATCGCCGCCTTCCCAGGGCGGGGGCACCTGCATCGGCTCGGGATACGGAACGTCCGGAAAGCTCTCCGGCCCGACTCGCGGCGTTTCGCCCTTGGCTTTTTTCTCGAGCGCCGCAAGCACCTTGTCCGGGGTGATCGGTAGCTCGTCGATGCGCACCCCGATCGCGTCGTAGACGGCGTTGGCAACCGCCGGCATCACGGGCAGCAGCGGCCCCTGCCCCACCTCCTTTGCGCCGAACGGGCAGTTGGGGTCCGGATCCTCGACCAGCTCGGTGAAGACCTCGGGCATGTCCAGCGAAGTCAGGCTCTTGTATTCGAGGAGCGAGGGAATCTTGTGCACGAGAGCGTTGGAAAGTTTCGGCGGCAGGCGCCGGAACACCTGTTCCTCCATCAGCGCCTCACCCAGGCCCATGTAGACGCTGCCTTCCACCTGCCCGCGCGCGCTCACCGGGTTGATGGCGCGGCCGATGTCGTGCGCGATCCATACTTTCGGGACGATGATCCAGCCGGTTTTGGGGTCCACTTCGGCTTCGACCACGCAGGCCGTATAGGAGTACGCGGGCGAAGGCCCGACCCCCGCCCCTTTGTAGCGGCCGGGGGCACGCGGCGGCGAATAGGAGCCCACCGAGCCGAGCGTGCCGAATTTCTCCTCGGCGAGAACGATCGCCTCGCGGAAGCTCATCAGCTTGCCGGGATCGTCCGCGCGGAACACGCGCCCGCCCGCGAAGCCGACGTTCTCGGGCAAGGTCTCCATGTGCTCGGCCGCCGCGCGCGCAATGAGATCGCGCAGGCGCTCGGCGGCCTGGATCGCGGCGTTTCCCACCATCACGGTGACGCGGCTGGAATACGAGCCCAGATCGACGGGAGTCAAGCCGGTGTCGCCGGTGACGCAGCGCACGTCATAGGCGTCGATGCCTAGCACCTCGGCGACGATCGCCGCGAGCACGTCGTCCGACCCCTGCCCGATCTCGGTCGCGCCGCAGAACACCGTGACCTGCCCGCTCCTGTCGATGAGGAGCTGCACGCCCGACTGCGGCATCTTGTTCCAGTAGATCGGCAAGCCCGCGCCGCAGAGGTAGGCACCGCAGGCAAGTCCGACGCCGCGGCCTTCGGGGAGCTTCCTGTATTTGTTCTTCCAGTCGGAGCTCGCGACCACTTTGCGGATGCACTCGGCAAGGCCGATCGTGCCTATCTTCAACCAGTTCGCGGTGAGCGTATTAGGCTTGGCGATGTTCGCCAGGCGCAGCTCCGCCGGGTCGATCCTGAGCTTCTCCGCGATCTTGTCGAGCTGAATCTCCTGGCCGAAGCGCGGTTGCGGAGTGCCGTGCCCGCGCTTGGGGCCGCAAGGTGGTTTGTTGGTAAAGACCCTGCAGGCGTCGAACTTGTAGCGCGGGATCTCGTAGGTCGTCGTCTGCAGCACGCCGGTGTAGAGAGTGCTCGCCGCGCCGTAGCCGCCGTAGGCGCCGCCGTCGAGCAAGGTCTGCGTGTGCATGCCGGTGATCTTGCCGTCCTTCGTGACGCCGGTGCGCATCTTCATCAGCAC
>Ga0184619_10000365_pt1 | contig 15430 bp, 19 predicted proteins | sample PLM0_60_b1_FD_133146 | JGI IMG/M metagenome (GOLD analysis project Ga0184619, IMG submission 133146) | Groundwater sediment microbial communities from an aquifer in East River, Colorado, USA - PLM0_60_b1 | ecosystem: Environmental > Terrestrial > Soil > Riparian zone | place: USA: East River...
AGAGAGCAGGGAACTGCCGAAGCCGTTGTCAGCGGTCAGCTTAACGGCGGACTCACTGGGTTGACAGCCTCAGATCTCGACCGTATCATCGTTGCCTACGAGCCTGTTTGGGCCATCGGTACGGGACGTACAGCGACGCCGGAGCAAGCGCAGGAAATGCACGCGTTTATCCGGCGCGTTTTCGCGGATGGGTACTCAAAAAAGGCTGCGGACGAGATTCGCATTCTCTATGGTGGTTCGGTCAAGCCCGACAACATTGCCGGACTGATGTCGCAAGCGGATATCGATGGCGCCCTGGTCGGCGGCGCGAGTTTGAAGGCCGACAGTTTTGCGCAGATTGTAAATTACGGCCGAACGTGAGTCGTAAATCGTGAATCGTGAATCGTGAATCGTAAATAGGATGAACTTGGTTTAGGGATTCCCGATATCGAAAGACGTTTCTATCGCAGTTAACGTTCACGATCCGATTCACGATTCACGATTTACGATTCACGAGGAGATGCAATTGTTAAGTTACCTTTTATACGCACTATTTATTTTGGCATGCATGGTATTGATTGTCGTGATCCTGCTTCAGCCGGGAAAGTCCGGTGCGGGTGATCTGTTTTCCAGCTCAGTTTCGAGCACTGCATTCGGTCCGCGAGGCACGGCGAGCATTCTGTCCAAAATTACGATCGGGGCCGCGGCGGCATTCATGTTGATTGCCCTGATGCTTTCTTTGCCGGCGGTGACTGGCACGCACTCGGTTTTGCAATCGACCATCCCGGAAGCAACGCCGACACCAACGCCTGTTGCCAGTCCTTCGGCAGCAGCTTCAGTTGCGCCGAGCGCTCCTGCTGCTGCATCGCCGGTTGCTCCGGCGGCGAACGCATCACCCAGCGCATCGAAGTAAGATTAGCCGCGGATTAACCCGGATAAAAACGCGGATCTGAAAAGACGAATTAACTATTCACGATTTACGATTTACGATTTACGAACAATGGCCGAAGTGGCGGAACTGGCAGACGCGCACGTTTGAGGGGCGTGTGAGGTAACTCGTGGGGGTTCGAGTCCCCCCTTCGGCACCAAACCCTTTCAATCTTCCTCAGCAAATCCGATTAGTTTTCAGTTTAGTGTCCACTTAGTGCCCGCGTGTCCCATCTAATGCTGAGCATAGCAGGTGTGGGCCAATAGAGGGTCTGGACTTACTGGACTTGCCACTGGAGTATAGCGTCGCAATAGCTTCGATCTCTTCTGAGAGTAATTACTAATGAGTGAAAAAGAAGCGTTGCAAATCTCAGTGTCTTGAGTTTCCGCCGTGAGATTTGAGGTCCAGCATTCAAATGGCCTCTTCATCATCTCGTTCGGATTCGTCTTCCTCAAAATCCAGAAGTTGCCGCTCATCCTTCCACCAGAGTAGCGAAAGGACTAGGCCAGAGCTGATCGCAACCGAATGTTCACGCAGCGAATAGTATTTAGACCTCGGATGGTCGATCCAACCATCGGCTTGAACATCAGTGGCTGGTTCCTTCCTGGCGCTCTTGTGAATGAGGTCATACGCACAGGTGTAAGCCCCGGGTGTTTCTTTCGGCCAAAGGCGTTCGGGAACATCCGGCCCTCGCATGAACCACCGACGACGTCCGAGTTCGTTACAGACTATCATCGCCGGGTATGAGCCGAGCTCTACAAGTCTTATTGCAGTAGCGGTAAGACTCGTCTCGAACTCATGTGCCAATGATGTCACCGTGTCAAACGTCATGTCTTTATTCTTAGCGCGAGGTTCAAACATGAACTGAGGCAACAAGAGATTCGCAGCAAAGCGGTTGGCTCTCTTTTCAGGATTGTCCTTACCCCATTCCGTGGCAAAAAACACTTCCGCGCAGGCGAATGAGGCTACTTTACCCCGGTCAAGCATCCAATGACCCAATTCGTGGCCCGCTGAAAAGCGCTGCCGTTCGCGACGCGACTCAACATCTACAGTAATGAAGGCCTTGTCACCAAATCCAAGAATGCGTGCGGCACTTCCCTTCAATCGCTCGTAAACGACAGTCGCGCCGCAATGCTGCGCAATTGCTTCAATTCGAATGTCACACGGCTCACTAATTCCCAAGTCGCTCAGAAGGCGATGAGGGGGGATGTAGTGCGACTCAACCATCATTTTTCTGGCGCACCTTCCTCGCTAATGACATCGCGTGCTTCAACGAGACTCATCAATTGTATGACGAAGGCCCGAAGATCCTCATCGGGAAGAGAGTTGAAGTCTCTAGACTGTGCTGTCAAAAGCCCTCGGACCAATTGAGGGTTACTGGCGAGAATCGAATTAATCAGATCGCGCTGCGCGCTTGGCGATTCCGGTACGGCATAGCTAGTCACCTTCATCGCATTAATTTTCTCTTCGTATTGTAGTTCTGCTTCAATCAGCAGACGTTGCTGGCAGGATTTGACGGTGTTCTTCAGAATGTCGCGAACATGCATGGCAACGCCTTGAGGATCGAGCCCTTCATCCCTAATCTCTAACGCAATTTCTTCATCCGACATCTCGAGCGTCGACTCAGCGAGAGCGTTCATGATGTCCGCTAATTCTTGTTCGTAGTCTCGAGGTTTGTCACTCATGACCCACCCTCCCGAAGCTTAGGAACAGTACGGCGCAACCATCTGAGATTCGTGTCATACTCCGTTTCTGAAATCTGGAACTCCTTTATTATGTCAGCGCGGTTCATCCCGTCGCGAAGAGCCTCCATTATTACCCAGGCGACGAGACGCTCGCCCACAGCCCTCTCAATTCGTTCAACGGCTTCGTTTGCTAGGAATGTCGCTTCCTGATTCGGAGATTGTGATGGGGAGTTTTCGACTGGGCTACCAGCTTCGCTCATGACATCAGATTCTAAGTACGTCTTATTGGCAGCTGCCTTCTTGTGCAAATGAGATGACTTACTGCGAATGACTCCGATCAAGTGCCCGAAGAAATCCACAGAAGTCTTATGCCAACTGCGCTCACCCTCGCACGTTGCTCGGATGGCCTCGGATAGCAGGGCACTGGCGTCGCAACTCATACTCCCTCGGCCAAGACTGCCCACCCGGGACTGGGCATAACGCTCCAGTCGCAGGCACTCTTCATGGCTTAACGACTCAAGTGCCGCCATGACCTCGTTGGAACTGGCGGCTTCTTCGTCGGGTACCCGGCGGGAAGATTTTTGAGATCGCTTCATCAGAGCGGCTCAGTCGAACTTATATTAGTATGCCCACTTTCCGTCCCATTTGGACATTCATGTGCTTAATAATTCAAATGTCCGAAATCGATTGAAGATGGGCATCTAGAATTGTGAGGGAGTTCCGTTGCCTGAAATCCAAGTCGCGGAGTTCCTGACGCCGACAATAGCATCAGGAGGTTAAATATGGCAGACGATCCCAACAAGAAGTACGTCGACGCGTGGTTTGTCTCAAGTCAACCATACGAATATGAATACTTCAAGACCACAATTAAGAAGGCTTTCCCTTCGAAGTCAGACGACGAAGTTGCTCAAGCGATTCTTTCATGTCGTAGGGCAATTGCGCCGTCGGAAGGGAGAGCGAAGTTGACCGAGTGTGTGAACAAACGGCTTCGTGGTTATTGACAGCAATCATAGATATTGGGATCAGGCTTGACGCCGGTTTCGGTTTTCCGAAGTAAGGCGTTGGGCGGATTGGATATGAAGACTACCTTTAGTTTCAAGGAAGGAGAGCGATCATGAAGGAAGATAAAAAGACCGTCACAATCATCGTGGAAGGCACTTCGCACGAGTGGCCGAAAACAGAGATCAGTTACGAAGAGGTGGTCACGCTTGAGGTGCCGGACTATGCGCAGCACCCCGAGATCACGTACTCCGTGAAGTACAAAAGGGGCCACGGTGATAAGCCTGAAGGAATCCTGTCGCCTGGTGGCTCGGTGAAAGTCAAGGAAGGAATGATTTTCAGTGTTTCACCAACTGGTCAGTCGTAACGAAGACTTACAGCGCCTGGTCGAAAAGGGCTACGCAGTTGCGTTTGACAGCAACTACCTCGTTGTACGTGACATTCCGTATCTCGACAGCGACGGCAAGCTGCAGATCGGGGCGATTGTTACGAAACTCGAATTCATTGACCAGGAGCGCGTAACTCAGACAGACCATCAGGTGTTTTTCGCTGGGTCGGTTCCTTACGGCTTGGACGGAAAGCCCATTCTAAATCTTGGAGGGGGTCCAACCCAGCTTGCTTTGAGTGAGGCTAGCAAAGACGTAGTGGTACAGCGCTCGTTCTCAAACAAACCGACGACCACCGGCAAATTTCAGGATTTCTTCGACAAGATCGAGAGCTACGTTGCCATAATATCTGGGCCAGCGATTGAACTTCATAAAGCCAATCCCTACACGTTTCGCATCGTAAACGAGGTCGGAAACGACTCCGTTTTCAAGTTTCACGACACGCTGACGAGCAGAGCAGAGATCACCGATCTATCCGCGAAGTTCAAGGATGACGTGATCGCAATCATAGGCGTCGGCGGGACCGGCGCATATGTACTGGACTTCTTAGTTAAGACGCCGGTTAGCGAAATTCGGGCGTTCGATTTTGATCCGTTCCATGTACACAATGCTTTTCGTTCACCCGGCAAGCTAGAGCAGTCTGAGCTCGGTAAACCGAAGGCCGAGGTTTATTTATCGCGCTACGAAAACTTTCGAACGGGCCTCTCAGTTAGTCGTAAGTTAATCGACGCATCTTCAGCCGATGACCTGGATGGCGTGACGTTCGCCTTCGTCTGCGTCGACAAAGGATCGTCTCGGGCGGGCGTATTTGATGTCCTCATTTCAAAGGGCATTCCTTTCATCGATGTCGGCATGGGTCTGAGACGAAGAGACGGTTCCCTTAATGGCATGCTGCGGACGACGTACTACTCCGCTGATAATGCCGCGAAGCTGCGGGACAGAGGATTGGCCGATATTACCGACACGCCAGACGATGAATATCGGACGAACATCCAGATTGCCGAGCTTAATGCGCTTAACGCCTGCTTGGCCGTCGTCAGGTTCAAGCAGCTACGCGGGTTCTATTTCGAAGACGTACCTTATTACAATCTGCTCTTTGAGATCGGCGATCTCAAAGCAGTAGGCGAGTCAACATTCGATGAGGTTTGAACTGCAGCGCGTCCACTACATGCCGAAAGAATTGAGGCCTGGCGTGCTTTACATTTCAGAGGAGTTTGGTGCTGCGGCGCACCTTTGCGCCTGCGGCTGCGGGTCAAAAATCCGCACGCCACTCGGCCCGACAGAGTGGTCGTTTCAAGAGACTGGGAGCGGACCGACTCTTCGTCCCTCCATTGGAAATTGGCAACTTCCTTGCCAATCACATTACTGGATAAAACGTGGAAGAGTTAGATGGGCACCCAAATGGACGCCAGAGGAAATCGCTGCCGGCCGCCGCGACGAGGAAAGACGTCGGCGCGACTACTATGATGACCTTGATCGCCAACGAGGCGGGATCCTGCGCAGGTTCGGGCGTTGGTTCACGCGACTCTTTGAGCGGTAGTCAACCCTCTGCACAATCGCTCCTCACGCTGTTTTTTCTCCCGCCAGCCTTTCCAATGACTGGCCCCCCCTCCTCTCTGGATTTTTTCGTGGCGCGTGAGTAATAGAGAACGAAAGCCTTGTCGGACCAGCCCATCCATTCCTGCACAGTTTTTGGGCTGACGTTGCTCTCCAGAAGATGCGTGGTCGCCGTATGCCTGGCATCGTGTAGCACGAGGCCGTTCGGATCTTTCCGTCCGTATGGCACGCCAGCGCGCTCGCAGGCTTCCCTGGGAATACGATAGAACTTCGGCCAGATGTTGCCGCTACGTGAGAAGACCAAATCAGTTTTCGACGCGTTGTAAAACTCGCGCAGAATTTCCATCGAGGTTGGTCCAAGCGGTCCGATGACTTTGTAGTTGCCGGTCTTGCCCTGTTTGATTCGCACTTGGCGAGCTTCCCAATTAATGCCCGTCTTCGGTATTAGATTCATCTCACTATGGCGCACGCCATTTAAGAGACAGAACTGAACCTTGCGGCCAACCTTATAGCGGTTCCCTAGATAAACTGCCTTCTTTGCGACAATAAATGCAGACGCTAAGATTCGTATTCACTGATAATTATCCGAACGAAAAGGAGCGACTACTCGCTGCGCGCACGCCTACCTTCTGCTTCCAGCGCGTTAAGCTCATCGGGTGACGGCGCTTCTGTTTGGGAACCATGTCGAACGTACACTCTGTCTTTCTCTAAACGCTTTTTGCCCTTTTCATCGTAAACATCGTCCGCAGCACGATATGGTAGTTTCTCGGGCTCCCGAAAGACTTGTAGCTTTCCAACCTTGCCCAGCCTGTAGTCAACGACCTCATAACGAATGATCACCACTGGCGTGGTTAGGTTGTTTAGCACCTGCTCCATTCGATCTTGGGTGATTGCAGGATCAGGCGGTCCGTGGTACGCCCGGCTATCATTATCGAAGCCTACGATTAAATAACGCGGCCCACTTGATTTGGTTGTTGCCAAGGCAAGAACATCTTTTGCAAATTCACCTTTTTGGCCTTTTGTAGTTAAGCTCAGTTCGCGCTTGAAATCGACATTGGTTGTTTCCCACTCGTCGACGAGTGCATCAATGAATTTAGATTCAACAGTAAAACCACGCCGCGTTGCCCACACAAGACCGTCGTAAGTTGGAGTTATGTCGTTATGATATCCGGCTCGACCATCAGTTATTAGAAATCCTCTATCTGCCAACAACTGAGGCAGTTCGTATAGGTACTTTTGTATTTGGTCCATGTGTTCATTAGTCTGAGGTGGAGGAGGAGGAATGCTGAACCCCACCAGAATTTGATCGCGTTCAACGTCTTCGAGCCAGGCATGATCAGGATCTGATCCTTGTTTTGGGCTTTCTCGGCTAACAAGTTCCAACAGAATCTTTTCTTCCTGGTCCAGTTCGTGCGCACAGATTGCTGTCCACATTTCCGTGGGATCAGCCAGGACGCTCCGTCCCATCGGCGTAATTCTGAGTCTATAGTTGTCTGTTTCGACAAGCCCCGCATCCGAAAGTGCCTTTAATGCATGGAACATTCCGTGGCGTGCATTGGACGTATGGAACGACGGTTCGTGAGATCTTTCCCCAAACAATATGCCTTGCAGTTCGTGATCGCTGAGGTGAGGATGGAACCGCTCCTTCTCCAACGTTCGCAGCACATGATGACACCAGTCAATGAAGTCCATCTTTGTCCTCTCTTTCGCTAACTTGTACGTGCGCGGACCTGTCTTGCTGATCCTCCATCTTACCGTAGAGAAAAAACCGTGCGTGCTTACTGTCTTTTCCATGAAATAGAGTATCATGTGTGGGAAACAAGGCAAGTCTCATGATGAATTATTTGCAGCTATCGTAGATATTATGAACAAGCTAAGTCTCGACTTGCCCGATTACGATCTTGCCGTTGACAGGATGTTTAATGACATCTGTAATCGCTTTCATATGCTGGATCCTATCCTGCGCTTATTTCCACCCAAAGAGATGATCCACGGCGGTGCTTACCGGCAAGTAAGCACGCCGCGGATTCTAGATACCGTGATGAGGAATTATCGGGCGACGGTTAGCGTCGACCCTAGCATGCTTCTTCAAACCGACGTGCCCCGATTTCGAGACTTTGTTGTTGACATGACTACGTCCTTACAGGAACAACAGCAGGCGCATACAGTTGAAGTTATCTCGGACACATCAAAGGCCGTTGGAACCTACATCGATGGTAAGGACCAGAATATCTGGGATGTATACATCGAGATGCTAGAAAGGCTCGAACTTGGATTCAATGAGTCGGGGAAGCCGTACTCTATCGGCATGCCGTCGGCGCTGGCAGCAAAACTAGCCACGGTGTCTCCTAGTAAGGAGCAATTAGAACAAGCGACTCGTGTAGTGCAACGCAAACGGGAGAAGTACTTTGCTAACAGGCGGCACCGGCGTCTGTCGATGACGGCGGCAGAGTCACAATTCTGAGAATGTCACATATCTCGTTACTGTTAACTGAGTACGATTCGGCGATGACCTGTTTACTTCGCGAGGCCAAGGCGGGGTTTGAAAAGACGGATCCTATACTGAGTGAGGTCCAGCGACTACCAGTTGCGCATGACGGAAGAACTCGACAAGTGAGCGCGCCGAAGATAGTTGATACGAGCATGCAGGACTTTTCGGCTGACGTGACGATTCACGCAGACGCCTTTCGCAAAACCGATGTGGACAAATTCGTTGAGTTTGTTTGGGGCCTGTGCGAATCGCTGATGTCGCAGGCCACTATGTACCTGTTTGAAACGGTCTCCCTAACAACTGAAGCCGTAGGGAATGTTGTTGACGGTGGAGGAAAGAATATATGGGACGCTCAGATAGAAATGATGGAAAAAACGGAAATGCACTTTGATGAGAATGGGAACCATAATTGCAAATTCTATATGCATCCCGACACCTTTAAGAAGTTGTCGGCAAACCCACCCACTGCTGAGCAGCAGGAGAGATGGCAAAAGGTCCTGAACGCCAAGAAGGATGAGTATTATGCTAAGAAACGTACTCGAAGATTATCTTAACTCAATTAAGGAGAGGGATCTCGATTTTCCTCTAAGCTCTCTCTTACAAGGCATGGGGTTCTACGATATTCACTTCACGCATGGTGGAGTCGAATTCGGCAAGGACTTTATTGCCAAGAGAGTCGACGATGGCGTCGAATATCAGTACGCAATTCAATCCAAGAAGGGCGATATCAATCAGGCGCTTTGGCGAAACGAGGTTCGAGGCCAACTTGAAGAGGCGGTTGTATCCGACTTGTCGCATCCACAATTCAGCACCGATTTGCCACGAAAGGCCATCTTGGTGACAACAGGCCGGCTTTCGGGAAACGCTCGTCTAGCTTGTCAAGAATTCAAAACGAAACTAGAGGGCGAGAATCGAATTCACGAAGTTCTTTTTTGGGAACACGAGCAGTTGGCGCAGTTTGCGGAAGAATTTGGATTTGCAGGCATTCATCAAAGTACAGCAACCGGTGTTACGGATTTCGCGCAGTTTTATCTGAGTTACGGCAAGGCTCTGGCTGGGACACTATCGGAAAGGGAGATTGAAGAATTCTCGCGTCTCTGGCTGAACGAAACGATTGACTTCCGAAAGAGGATCCTTAGAGCGTCTATAGAAGCCGAAATAATCGCAACAAAGCTCATCGAAAAGGGTCACATATACGAAGCGGTCACCACATATCTAAGTCTCTCAAGGCTTGTAATGCATGTGACCTACGAGACGAAGGATCTCTTTGTCCTGGATATACTGAATGAAATAACGAAGGCCAAGCTTCTTCCCCTGAGTCGGCTGTTTGTTAAAGAATTCAGATCGCGCTGGGAGGTGGGGAATCGATCATTACTTCACCTGTGCCTCAAAGAAAGCCCGTTACCGATGATTCATTACCTTGTGTGGTGTGCTCGCGTGTTGGAGCTCGTTTCTTTGTACTCGTTCCTTACTGAGGACAACGATGAACGTCAGGAAGCAGTAACTTTCCTAACCGAGTTTGTGCGTAGTGAGGAAGGTTGCGGACATATCCCAGGTGACCGCCATGCGGTTTCGATTATTTGGGGGACGTTGGCGCTGTTACGCGAAGGCCGAAATGATATCGCTACAGACTTGATCAAGTGCTCCGCGATTTGGTTATGCGACCGAGTTGAAAAGGGCTTCGGGATAGCGCGTTATGAAGCCGATGCATATGAAGAGACGGCAGCGTTGCTTGGCTATCCATTCGACGCTGTTAAGGTCGAACCTAACCGTTGCTCATTTCTGGCAACGATCCTTGTTGATCTTGCTGCTTTCATCGGAGACAAGGAACTCTATGCTGATTTGGTCAACGACTTTGAAGCGTGCGGTATAGTCTACAACTATTGGCAGTTTCCAAACACCGCAGCTATTTTCACAATCGAGAATGGAGAGTGTACGAACTATCCTAACATTCCGCATCAGTACTCTCTGGATCATGAGTTTGATGACTTCAATTACGCAGAACATATCAAACATGAACCAGATTCGTTCACGATTTGTTCCGAAGCCAGGCCGTGGAGTTTGATTCTCATATCGCTACTTCTGAAAGATCGATACTTTCCGAAAATGTGGACATCGATAATTGGCCACGTAGAAGACCATAAACAAGGTGTGGGAGCGGCAGCCACATGATCGTTTCGCTGCGGATGTAATATTCTGGATAAGACATCTGACTCATGCCGTTTTCCGACCCGCCAGTTCTTCAAGAGACCGCCCTGCCTGCTCACGGGACGCTTTTGTCGCGTGAGAATAGTAGAGAACGAAGGCCTTGTCTGACCAGCCCATCCACTCCTGAACCGTCTTAGGACTTACATTACTTTCGAGCAGATGGGTTGTGGCGGTGTGTCTGACATCGTGAAGGACTAAGCCATCGCGCGTGCCACGACCGTATGGAACCCCAGCGCGTTCGCAAGCCTCTCGGAGAATCCGGTAAAACTTTGGTGTGATATTGCCGCTACGTGAGAAGACCAGATCTGTTTTCGATGCGTCGTAGAACTCGCGAAGAATTTCCATCGAAGTTGGTCCGAGCGGACCAATGATCTTGTAGTTGCCGGTCTTGCCCTGTCTGATTCGCACTTGGCGAGCGCCCCAATTAATACCCGTCTTCGGTATGAGGTTCATCTCACTATGTCGCACCCCGTTTAGAAGACAGAACTGAACCTTGCGGCCAACCTTATAGCGGGCAATCGCTGACTGCACGTTTTCATCTTCCCGCTTGGGTGCGAACAGCTCGCCCAGAACCACTTTGATCTCATGTTCGCTCCACGTTCTTTCTCTGCGGCCATCTATAATTTTTGGTCTGGGAATGCGTGGCGGTCGCCATTGATCCAAGGCAGGGAAGTAGTTTTCGGCTTGATTGAACATAGCCACAATGATGTTTAGTTCACGGTCGATTGATTGCGGCTTCAGTTCATCCCGCATTCTCTTGTCGATGTATTTCTTGCAATCAGCCTTGGTTACTTCATCACGAAGAAGGAGCTTTTCTTGCTACCGGTGTCACGATCTTCCACGAGGCGCATATCGGGAAACGGGCCGAGGTTCGCATCAATGGTGTGGTTCATGTCAGGAGCGTGCTGCCGGCAAACGCATTGGTTCCCATCGGTTGGGTAGCAGTCGGGAATCCGGCGGAGGTCCTGCCTCCGAATGAGCATGAGAAGATCTGGGCGATTCAGAAGCCACTAAACTTTCCTTCTACGGTGTATGGAGTTGAACGCTCGCCCGACGGGCGCATTGACATGAAGGAAATTACCCGCCGCTTAAGTGACGAGTTAGCCGAGCATCGCCATGATCGAGTTTTAGACGAACTCTAGCGCAACAACAACTTTAAGCCCGACTGGCGGATCTAACGATGATTGTTTCACGCAACGGTCAAACGCCGCAGATTCACCCGACAGCCAAGATTGCGCTCGATCTTCAAATCAGCCAGGATTACTTTCGTTATTTGCGCTATGATCGATCGACTCGCACGAACAACCAAAAGTGCTCACGGTCGCCCCTTCTCCCGAGAGCTCCCTAACCTAAGCCGGCACGCCTTCGGCGTGAATGATGTTGCCTAGGTCCTCCCTGTTCCTAAGCCTGCTCTCCGAGCGGCTCACTCCTACCAAGGACATCTGGTTCACCTTTGCTGAGCGCCGAAGAAACTGGCAAGATTATCTGGGCGCGCAGAAGGGGGACTCAAAGTGAGAGGTAGGTTAATGCTCGCATAAGAGTCCTCATTATCATTTCTTATTTTTGTCGTCCCAAATTTTTGGCTCCCAAAGTTCGATCTTGTTTCCATCGGGATCAATGATCCAAAGGAACGCGCCGTTCTCGTGATACTCTGGTCCTTGATGGATCGAAACTCCTCCGGCGTTGAGTTGCCCGATCATTTCGTCCATATTGTCGATTCGATAGTTGATCATGAAGGATGATTCACTTGGACTGAACCATTTTGTGGTCGGCTCAGCGACGTGCCATGCCGTAACACCCTTATCTTCTGCTTTATCCTCGGCCCACCTAAGGGCGCCGCCTCCCCACTCTTCAAGCTCAATGCCGAGATGCTTTTTGTACCATTCGCGTAGAGCTCTATTGTCGGTTTTCGCTTTAAAGAATACGCCGCCGATTCCTGTTATTTTTGCCATAGTCGTCTCCTAAGCCCCTTTCATTTTCTTCACGGGAAAAGCTAACTCTAGATCGAAGTGCGGCTGGGCATCGCTCGTCCAGCCCGGGTTGAAGGTGAGAATGTTCTTATCGAACATGCCTTGAAACAGACCAACATAGCGGTCGCCATTCTTCATAATCAGCCAATTCTGCAGATCGGATTCACAAAGGCAACCAGGAAATGAATTGCCAGAATATACGAGCATGCGGTTTCTTGAAGAGAAAAACATTTGCCCAATAGCTAGAAAGCCCACATGGTCGCAAATTGCGACCACCTCAAAAAGTCATGAGAATGAATGTCCGGTTCCTCGCGTTTTACGCCGAAGGCGTTCGATAACGTAGCCCAGGGTAACACCCTGGGTAATCGACACCCTGCATTCCCAACGCTGAAAGCGTTTAATAATTCCGACCGCTATCATCGTGCACGATAATCGTTCCGAAACTACTTCAACCCTTTCAGGGTTGTGAAATAAAGATTGTTATTCGCCGTCCCAGGGTGTCGCGCTTCGCGCTCTACCCTGGGCTAAGTTAGCGAACGCCTTCGGCGTAGTTGCTGATGAGAACGATCAAGGAGATGCCGGAGCGTAGCGCCCGCGTGAGAAGAGATCGCTCCGTGTGTCGATTATGGGCACTATCGCCGCTCTCACTTCGGCAGTTGTTCAGCGATCAGATGAGTTATTTTGAGAGGCTGAGGGCCGAGATGAAAGGCTTGGGCGCGTTGCTTGGAATCGCGATCCTCGGCGGTTAGCCATAAGGAACAAAGGGCGGTCTATCCCAGCCCACGGCGCGCGAACGAATGACTGATTGGCTTAAGAGAGTGAAGTAGTGAAAAAGACTAATTTTGATCGATATCTGAAGAGCAGATGCAAGACCCGGTGTTTGCTGCTTGTTTTGGGCAAGCGGGCAAAGCATGGGATGTAGCGCTGCAACTCGCGGCTCTCCGACAGCAGGTTGGACTTTCGCAGAAGGAACTCGCTCGACGCTTGAAGACTTCGCAGCAGACATCAGCCGGCTCGAGTCGCCTGGCTACGAAGGCCAATCGCTGGCAAACCTGCGGCGTGTTGCGGGCGTCCTTCACGCGCGAGTTCGTGTAACCTTCGAACCCGAGGAAGCAACCGCCAAGAAAAGCAGGGAACACGTGAAGCCGTCGCGAGCCACTGTTCGCCGGAAGCAAAACCGAGATCGGGTGTGAGTCTCTGAGTTTCCGCCTTCGGGAGCAACATTAAATGAAGAAGCCGCGTCGAGGACGCGGCCTTTTCATTTTCGGCTCTAATGCCGCTCGGGCAGACGCCGCGTTGCACCAATAATTCATTTAGCTTCCGGGTACTGAAGCAGTTTGTCTGGCATATTTCATTAGCACCGCCGCAAACTGGAGGCGGTAATCCTAACAGGGAGTCAATGCCACGCCACGCAAAACAATTTACGGTGAGACTGACATCGTAAAGGTCGCAGCTGGAACTCTGCTTTTCAAATCGTAGTTCTCGATCGCCAGATCTGCGAAACGCTGGCCCTGCAGGCGCGTCACGATGTGGAATGGCAGCATCATACAATCGGCCCGGCGATAATCACTGCGCTGCTCTTCAATCAGGACCTGGCTGTTGTAGCGCGTAGAGATTTTATCGATCAGGAAAGTCTGCATGTTAATCCAGTAGCGCACAGTATCCTGTGGATTAAACTTAACTTCTACCACGTAATCGTTTCCCTCATCCTTCTGTCGCGCAGTGACGAGTGAGCCCTCGATGGCCCGATTGAGAGTGTCAAAACCCATCATTCCCCAGTGGCGTGAAGCCGCAGTCTCGCTCACCCTGAACTCGTTACCAAAGATCATTCCGCCGCCCTGCGAGCCGGTAAAGACGAGATACGTTCGACCCGGAAGTGTCGCGCTGGGGGCAACATCCAGCCTGCGGCGCATCAGCTTATCCTGATAATCCGTAATCTTGAGTTTGACTTCGGCCATGGCGCCGAGAGGATTGGCGCCTATGCCCCCAAATGCGGCGGCATTTACGAAACCGCTAGCCTGCACGGTCACATTTTGCATGGTAGCGTAGTCAGCGCCGCCGTGAGCAATTCGAGCGACGCTCAGAATCTCACGCCCGGTGAAGTCGGCGGCGGCGTTAGGGATAGTTGCAGTAGTCGCGGCTAACGCTATAGCCGCAAAGCAACAAGACGCAAAGAGCAGCACTTTCCGGACAAGTGATCTTCGTAGCATGTTTAATTAGTTCCTCCTCAGATGTTTGATTGACAGTCGCTGCTTGTACATTAAGTTCAAGGGTACGTCAATTAAAGTTCAGTTTTCCTCTGTGAAACCTCTGAGTCCTCTGTGCCTCTGTGGTAAATAAACATTAAGCAAACACTTACCACCGAGACACAGAGAGCACAAAGGTTGCACAGAGAATTTCAAATTAGGTCACTACTGCTGTACAACTAAGTTGCGTGCGTTACCCGAACGAAGTGCTCTGCTTAATCCTGATTAAATGTCCTGGGCGCGCAAGGCGACCCCGGTAGCGCCGAGAAAAACGAACAGCATCAATAGCAGGACTGCCAGATCGGTAAAATGGCTGCCCCATGGATGCAGAAAGTCGACAAAATTGCTCAGGTCGTCAGGGATTAGTCTGGCTTCAGCAATCTTGGGTGCAGGCCCGAGCTTAGGCGCTGTCGGTTTTACCGGGGAACCTCGGCTCATAATGTCTTTTTGGTACTGGTCCATTTCCTGCTCAAAGTCTTTCGAGCTTTTCTCCGCGTCGGATCTGTACTTGTCGATCTTTTGCTGCGCGTCCGCGATGCTGGCGTTGTTCTCGTGTTCGATCTGCTTATAAAGCCCACGCCCTTCGTTGTTGACTGCGGGCTGGGCGTTCTCGTCCTTGCCACGTAAGACTTCGAGACCTGACAAGCGTTTCATTTCGTCAAATGTCCAGGTTGCAGGCATTACTGTCCCAACCACTTTTGCAATCCCAACCGGCACTCCGACCAATCCCGAGAAGAGAATCTGCGGAATCAAAATAAGCGGTACGAGACTCGTTGCCATCTCAGAAGTCTTCACTACAGCCGAGATAAACAGGCCGAGCGCAACGCCAACCATGCCCGTGAGAATCATCACAAACAATTGCGGAAAACCAGCAAGCGTGCCGGGCAACTTCATCAGCGTTGTCACATCAAGCAGTTTCAGCGTGGCAAAGAGAAGGAAACATTGGAAGCTTACGATCAGCATAAGCACAAAAAGCTTCGA
>Ga0184619_10000366_pt1 | contig 15413 bp, 12 predicted proteins | sample PLM0_60_b1_FD_133146 | JGI IMG/M metagenome (GOLD analysis project Ga0184619, IMG submission 133146) | Groundwater sediment microbial communities from an aquifer in East River, Colorado, USA - PLM0_60_b1 | ecosystem: Environmental > Terrestrial > Soil > Riparian zone | place: USA: East River...
CGATCCGCGGCGCAAGTACGGGCCGCTCGTGTTGAAGCGAAAGCTCGAGTATTTCGGCTTCGAGCTGGAGAGCGAGCTCGAGACCGTGGACGATTTTCCTCCCGAGTTGGCGAAGCAGGCGCGGCACGTGCTCGCCGAGGCGCTGGCGCGCGGCGAAGCGAGACACTTTGCCGTGAAGAAGAACCAGGGCGTGATCGAGGAGGTGCGCGAGGCCTACAAGCGATCTGGCGGCGAGACCAAACGGCTCGGCCTCGCGGAGTTGACCTCGCACTATGAAGAGCAGGTCGCTGGCGTGAATTCAATGAATGACTTCAAGTCCGCGCATCTCTTGGTGGACCGGGAGAGATTCGTTCCGCGCGAGATCCGTGAACGACTGGAGCGTCTGCCCAGCTCGGTTACGATACGGGACCGCGATGTGGAGATCGACTACGACGTGGAAGAGCGCGATGGTCAGCACCGCGGAGTCGCGCGTCTTCGTCTCCCCGAGAAGATCGCGCGCACGCTTACGGGGGCAGAAATACCACAGCTCGATCGTCCCGTACGATTCGTGGTGCTGCGAGGTCAACGTGGAGCGGTCCGTGCCGACGACCTCGCCGATCTGCAGGAGCGTCTCGCCCAGCCGTGGTCACCCGACGAAGTCGAGGAGTCGGCAGACGATCGGGCGATGCTTTCTCACGCCGAGCGCGAGGTAAAACGCATAGCAGGGGAATTCCGGAAGCATCGACGCGGCGGTGATCACGGCCGAGGACGCGGCGCCCATCGGCCTGGTGCCGGCCGGCACGGAAAGTCGGATCCTCGCCGCCGCCGGCGCGGACGCTGAAACGACCGCACTGGCGTTGAGTGGCCGCAACCGTATAATCCGCGCATGCCGTCACAACACTTCGCCACGCATTTCCGCGAGCATCAGAAGGTCATCGACGCTTGCATTGCCTCCCTTCAGCCTGCCTCGGAGGCCGCATCCTCCGCGCTCATATCCTGCATCGGAACGGGCGGAAAGATTCTCGCCTTCGGCAATGGAGGCAGCGCGACACAGGCGAGTCACCTCGTCGAGGAACTGATCGGCCGTTTCAAGGAGACGCGGCGTCCGCTGCCTGCCATCTCGCTCGTTGGAGACTCCGGAGTTGTCACCTGCATCGCCAACGATTTCGGATACGGAGCGTTGTTCGAGCGACAGGTCGAAGGCCTGGCTCAACACGGTGATGTAGTGGTGGGAATCACTACGAGCGGGCGCTCGGAGAATGTGTTGCGCGGCCTGAAAGCCGCCAAAGGAAAGGGCGCGATCACGATCGCGCTATGCGGCAGGCAGGGGCTGAAAGACGGCGATGCGGATCACGTGGTCGCAGTGCCGAGCGATGAGGGCGCCTACATCCAGGAGGTTCACCTCATGCTTCTTCACGTTTGGTGCATGGCGATCGACTCGGCGATCACCGAAGGCGCGCTCTAGTCAGACAAGACTGAGACGCGGCCGCTCCTCGCTCGACGCCAAAGCGTCCTCGCGATAGGAAAGCCAGCCGGTAGTCTCGTCAGCGACGATCTCTACTTCGGTACCGAGCGGAAGTGTGAGATTCGGCACCTCGTGGCCGGCCGGAAAGTCCATGAGAATCGGAACTTCCAGATCCGACACCAGATCCAGCAGAAAGTCCTCGAACTCATCTTCTTCCGAGCGATCGAGCGAGAGCTGCCCGAACACGATGCCGCGTACTTGGCGCAGCAAGCCGGCCGAACGGAGGTGCAGAAGCCGCTCGTCGACGACGGACATCGGGTCGCGGGTCTCCTCGAGAAAGAGGATGGCGTCGCGGGTGTCGATCTCGTACGGCGTTCCGATTGTCTGCTGCACGAGGGACAGGTTGCCACCGGTGAGCCGTCCAACCGCGCTGCCGGGCCGCACCGAGCGCGCCAGGTCCTGTCCGAGCTTCGTCTCGGGGCGAGGCGTCGTGAGGGCAGTGATGAGCGAGTTCACGCTTGGATCATTCGCACCGGGGAACAAGTCATCCAGAGTGGGACCGTGAAACACCCTCAACTGTGCGCGGCGCATGAGCCAGAGGTGCAGCGCGGTGATGTCGGAATAGCCGACGAACGCCTTGGGATGCGTGCGGAATATTTCGGGATCGAGATAGCGCAGCAGACGCACCGCACCGTAGCCGCCGGTTCCCGAGACCACTGCTTTCACTTCAGGATTCAGCCAGATCTTCGTCAGGTTCTCGGCACGACGCTCGTCCTCGTGTTTCTGGAAACGGCGGGCGCGCTCGATCTCCGAATCGAGGATCAACTTGTAGCCCGCTTCCTCCATCGCCTTCGCTCCGCGCAGGAGCCAGCTCGGAATGGGCGCGTAGGAGGGAGCGACGACACCGATCGTATCACCTTTGAGCAGCGGTGGAGGCCGGAGCAGGCCAGGAGGTCTGGTGGTAGACGGGTGGAATGGAGCAGAATGCGCGGTGTCGATCGGCGCAATCGTCTGCTCGGCGGGGTACGCTCCGAATGACTCGGTCATCGTCGTTTCTCGAAGCGCATTATCGGATGGGCACTGCTAGATTCAAGGTTATGTCTGACACGTCAGTGAAGGTGCCGGGTCCGGCCGGGACCGCAGTCCCCACTACTGGGAATATGCAGACCAGCAGCCCAAACGGTACGGGGGTCCCCACCTACTTTCGGAAGGGTTTCGGGCTCAAGTCCGAGATCCAGTCCGAGCTGGCATCCGACTATACGGGTCAGCTGGTGGATATGCTCAAGGCCCGGGATTATACCCTTACAGTAGACGATTTGACCATCCGTTTAGCCAAGGAATTCGGCTTCTGTTATGGGGTCGAGCGGGCGGTAGACTACGCCTATCAGGCCAGGAAGAAGTTCCCGGATCGTACCATCTACCTGGCTGGCGAGATCATCCATAACCCGCACGTCAACTCGAAACTCCAGGCAATGGGGATCACCTTCCTTTTGCCGGGAAGCGAGGCGCGGGAAGCGGGAAGCGGTCAGATCGATTTCAGCGGCGTGAGAGCAGAAGATGTGGTAATCCTGCCCGCTTTCGGCGTGACGATTAGGGATTTCGAGACGTTGCGTGAGATAGGCTGTGTGATGGTCGATACCACCTGCGGTTCAGTGCTCAACGTCTGGAAGCGCGTCGAGAGCTACGCGCGCGAAGGGTTCACCTCCCTCATACACGGCAAGTACTATCACGAGGAGACGCGAGCCACCGCATCACAGGCGGAGAAGTACGAGGGCGGGCACTACTTCATCGTTCGCAATATGGACGAGGCCGGCCTGGTCTGTGATTTCATTGAAGGTCGCCTGAACGCGGCTGCCTTGATGGAGCGCTTTGCCCACGCCGCATCCCCCAACTTCGATCCGGCTCGCGACCTCAAGCGGATCGGCGTCGCCAACCAGACGACGATGCTTGCCCGGGAGTCGCTCGCGATCGGCGAACTCATTGGCCGCTCGATGGGGCGGGCGCACGGAGAGGAATACGCAGCCGAGAATTTTCGGACTTTCGACACGATCTGCAGCGCTACCCAGGAGCGTCAGGACGCAGTCGTCGAGCTGTTGCGCGAGCGCCTCGATGTGATGGTCGTGGTGGGCGGATACAACTCCAGCAACACGCTTTCACTGGCGGCGCTCTGTTCCGAAACTGTCCGCACCTACCACGTCGAGGATGCCGACGATATCGATCCGGAATCCGGCATTATCCGGCACCGTCCCCTTGGATCCAAGAGCGAAGTCGAATCAAAAGACTGGCTTCCTGCCGCAGGCCCGCTCCGAGTTGGAATAACCGCCGGCGCCAGCACCCCGAATAACAAGATTGGCGAGGCTGTTGGCCGGGTTTTCGCTACTAGGGGAATTGACCCGAAAAGCATCCGATAATCAACCGATAAATACCGGTTCCGACTGTACCAGTTTGGCCTCGGACATCGTCTTACTATTGGAGGGTTTCGGTCCCAGTTGTAGCTTCTTCCAGTGAGGCGAAACTCCTGTTTCGGGGTATCGAAGGTATGGTTGCAAGGGACAGTGAACCCGTGGAGGTCGAATGGACGTTTATGGTTCGGATACCGCCCCTGACGAAGAGGCGGCTGGTACGAGTGGCACCGAGGCGACGCCTGACGTGGCAAGCTGGTTTCAGCGGAGCTCCGGCAGCGAAGCCGCGCTGAACGACCGGGGAATCGCAGTGCCGGTCAACGCCATGCTCGACCGCGTCCGCGAAGCGGATGCTCTCACCTTCGAGAACGAGGAGAGCGACCAGTAAGCACTATTTCGTCAGAAGAAAAAGGGTCACCCCGAAAAGGGTGGCCTTTTTTGTTAGACAAAATCGAACAGCCAAGCTGATAGCTACCGGCTGGAAGCTGCCAGCTGGCAGCTTTTCTTTTCGGTAGTTCCGATTCTGTAGGCCGAAGTAGATTCTGGAATGGATCCGCACACGTTCCTGCAGAATCTCGCGGTTGTTCTCTGCGTCGCCGCAGTTGCGACCGTCGTCTTCCAGCGGCTGCACCAGCCGGTCGTCTTCGGCTACCTGCTCGCGGGAATGATCATTGGCCCGCACATCCCGATTCCGTTGGTCGCGGACCCCCAGACGGTGCGTGCGCTTTCGGAACTGGGCGTGATCCTGCTCATGTTCTCGCTCGGACTCGAGTTCAGCATCCGAAAGCTCGTACTGGTGAGCCAGAAGGCTGGAGTGGTAGCGCTGTTCGAGTGCAGCGTGATGATCTCAGTCGGCTACCTCGTCGGACAAGTGCTCGGCTTCACTCGCCTCGAGAGCGTCTTCGCCGGCGCGATCACCGGGATATCCAGCACCACGATCATCGTGAAGGCCTTCCAGGAGCAGAAGGTAAAAGGCCGAGTCACGGAGCTGGTGTTCGGCATTCTCATCATCGAAGACCTGATCGCGATCTTCTTGCTCACCATTCTCACCACGATCGCGCGGTCGGGCGCCGTATCGCCGATGGAAATCCTTCTCACCGCCCTGAGACTGGTGATGTTCCTCACGGCTCTGATCGGATTCGGCATTCTCACCGTGCCGCGAGCGATCCGTGCCGTACAGAAGCTTGGACAGCCCGAGACAACTCTGGTCGCGAGCATTGGCATCTGCTTCGCTGCCGCCTTGCTCGCGCTCTCTTTCGGCTACTCGGTGGCGCTGGGCGCCTTCATCGCCGGATCGCTGGTCGCCGAATCCGGACACGAGTTGGAGATCGAGAGGCTCGTTCGTCCTGTGCGCGACATGTTCGCCGCCATCTTCTTCGTATCGGTTGGAATGATCATCGATCCCAACGCGCTGACGGAACACTGGAGAGCCGTCCTCGCGCTGACGCTGGCGGTCATCGTGGGGAAAGTCCTGGCTGTGACCATTGGCGCCTTCCTCGCCGGTCACGGCCGGCGCACAGCAATGAAAGCAGGAATGAGCCTGGCTCAGATCGGCGAATTCTCATTCATTATCGCAAGCGTCGGCGTCGCGTCCGGTGTGATCCGTAGCTGGCTGTATCCGGTGGCGATTGCAGTATCTGCGATCACTACGCTCACGACTCCGCTCCTGATCAGGCTCTCCAACCAAGCCGCGGCATCGATCGATCGCTGGCTGCCGGAGCCGATTCAGACCGTTGCCGCGCTCTACGCATCGTGGATCGAACGGGTCCGCAGCTCACCGCGAGCGCCGGCGGAACGATCGGTGTCGCATCGCATCATCCGGATCATTCTGCTCGATGCAGCGCTCATCACCTCAGTGCTCATTGGAGTGGCCGTCGAGATTGATCGGCTGAGCGTATTGGTCGGCAACATGATCGGCCTGCCACCCGAGCGGGTGCGATTCATGGTGGTCCTGATCAGCGGCTTGATCACCGTCCCGCTCATCTACGGTCTGATCACCAGTGCCAAGGCACTGGGAAATCATCTTGCGCGTCGAGCTTTCGCGGCTGCCCAGAAGGGAAAAGTGGACCTCGCCGATGCCCCGCGGCGCGCCCTCGTCATCCTCGTGCAGCTGGCGGTCGTTCTCGCCGTCGGAATTCCGGTTGTTGCCATCACGCAGCCGTTTCTGCCGCCGCACCAGGGCGCCGTGGTGCTCGCGCTTCTCACGCTGGTGCTCCTCATTGCACTTTGGAGAAACGCCGCCAACCTGCAGGGTCACGCGCGGGCCGGCGCGCAGATCATCGCATCCGCCCTAGCGCACCAGATGGCATCGGTCGATGGAACGTCCGACGAGACGAAGCTGCTCGAGGATGTGAACGCCGTTCTGCCCGGCCTCGGCGAACCGGTTGCAATACGAGTCGTGCCCCAGAGCATTGCGGTGGGCAGGAGCCTGGCGCAGCTCAATCTGCGCGGTGCTACTGGTGCGACTGTGCTCGCGATCAGAAGAGGCGCCCAGCAGATCCCCACTCCACTCGGGCGCGAAGTGATTCAGGCCGACGATGTAGTCGCCGTCGCGGGAGCGCACGATGCGCTCGCCATCGCGCGGGCGATCTTCGCCCCAGACCTCGCTCGGATCAGGGATGACATGGAAGGCGCGGAGATCCAGGCCGAGCTCGAGGCTCTGAACGACGCGCTGCTCGTCGACAAGCGGCGCAATCCGCGCAGCCTTCTGCCTTAGCATCGTGGTGCGCGTTTCCTTTAGTCAATCGCGCTGGTCGGCGCGGGCTGTCCCCTCACCCGACTGACCGGCGACAATCTCAGACAAAACAAAAACGCCGCCTCGAGAGAGGCGGCGTTCGTGTGGACGGGCGGGCCTACTCGCCTGCTGCTCGGCGGCGCTTGGTCCGTCGTGGCGCCGCGGATTTCTTGCGGCTGATCGGCACGATACCGACTTCGGCCGCGCGCTCGACTTCGGTCGGAGCGGCAGGCACGGTGTGCGGCTGCTTGTAGACGTAGCGCTTGCCCTCGTAATTCCGGAACACGACCTCGTCGTCGTTCATCGACTCCAGGTACTCGGGCAGGAGCGGCACTTTGCCACCACCACCCGGGGAATCGATCACGAATTGCGGCACGGCGAGGCCCGACGTCCATCCGCGCAGTGCCTGGATGATCTCGAGCCCCTTCTGTACCGTGGTGCGGAAGTGCTCACCGCCGGCTACCTGGTCTGCCATATATAGGTAGTAGGGCCGCACGCGCGCCTTGAGGAGCTCGTGCATCAGCTTCATCATCACCTTGGGGTCGTCGTTCACGCCCTTGAGCAGCACCGTCTGGCAACCGAGCGAAACGCCGGCTCGCGACAGGCGATCCAGCGAGGCGACCGCGGCCGGCGTCAGCTCGCTCGGGTGATTGAAGTGCGTGTTCATGAAAATCGGATGGTACTTCTGCACCATCTCGCAAAACTCCGGCGTGATGCGCTCGGGCAGGTGCGAGGTGATGCGGCTCCCGATGCGGATGATCTCGATGTGCGGGATGGCGCGAAGCTGCTGGAAGAGGTACTCCAGTCGCCTGTCGCTCAGCATCATCGGATCACCACCACTCATGATGACGTCGCGGATCTCCGTGTGCTCGCGAAGATACTGGAACGCCGAATCGTACTGGTTGAGCGGGATCTTCTCCGGATCGCCGACCTTACGACGCCGCGTGCAGAACCGGCAATACGTAGCGCATATCGGGCTCACCAGAAACAGCGCCCGATCGGGGTACCGGTGCGTGATGTTCGGGACCGGCGAATCGCCATCCTCGTCCAGCGAGTCGATGACGCCGTCGACGACGTCCAGCTCCTCTACGGCCGGGATGTATTGATTCCACATCGGATCGCCCACTTCCTTGATCTGCTCGAGAGCAGCGGGAGTGATTCGCATCTGGAAGTTGTCGAATGCCGGCTTTAGTGCCTCGACGTCGATCACGTCGTGGCCAAATTTGTCAGCCAGCTTCTCCAAATTCGCGATGCTCTGATCCTTGATGATCTGTTGCCAATCGCTCATGCGTGCACCACTCCGGCCCCGTTAGGGGCGTTGTAGATGATCCGAACATCCTCGGATCGGGGCGATACTCCGGTGACGAACGACTCGACTCCGGATTCCTGCTTCAACTTCCAGACAGCCTGAGTGTCTTGATCCACCGCTCCGTATAGTTCTCTCCGCGCTTGGCGAGCGCGTGATCGCAAATCCGTCGAATCAGCTCCGAGTAGCCGAGGCTCGCGACGCCAGCCATGCGGGCGAGACCGGCGGTCGGTGAGATATCGGGGTTCGCGTTCACCTCGAGCAGCCACGGGCGGCCCGATTGATCGATGCGGAAATCGCAGCGACCATAACCTTCTCCGCCGACCACGCTCCAGGCAGCCCGGGCAATGCTGACGAGCTCATTCGCAAGATCTTCGGAAAGATCGGCGGGACAATTTGGCTTCGCGCCGAGATCCTCGTCGCTACCGGTCTCCCACTTGGATCGATAGGAAACGATGTGCCACATCCCTCGCGGCATCTGGGCGAAATCGATCTCCGCGATCGGCAGGACCTCGTCGCCAAGGATGCCGACGTTCACCTCGCGGCCGGGAATGAAGCGCTGAATCAGCACCTCGTCCCAGCCCTCGAACATCGCTTCGATTCTGGCCGCGAGCGCCCGCATGCTCCTCACGACCGACCGCTGCTCGATTCCGACGGAAGCATCTTCGGCGGCCGGCTTGCATATCGCCGGAAATCCGACGCTCGTGATTTCGTCGCCGCGGCGCACGTGGGCCCAGCGCGGGACCGGCAGTCCAGCGCGGTCGAGCACGCCGTTGACAACGTTCTTTCTCAGAGTGAGTGCCGTCGTCCAGCTCGAGCTGCCAGTGAACGGAACTCCGATCAGCTCGAGCACCGAGATGACCATCGGCTCGTAGATGGCCTCTCCATCGATGCCTTCGACAAGATTGAAGACCAGATCGAATTTTCCCTTTCGAACGCGCTCCACCCAGCGGCCGTCTTTGGTCACTGGCACGCGCACGACCTCGGTCGCCAAATCGAGCAGGGCGCTCTCAACGGCCTCGATCGAATCGAGGAGCTGAACCTCCGGCGCCTTGCCGAGAGCCGAGAGCCCATCGAATAGCAACGCTATTTTCATTGCGCGTTCCTCCGGGTGCCGTCGGGCACGCGAGTCAGCTTGCTGCGAGCAGAGGCTCGCTCTGGGCAGTGCCGATCTGCGAGACGGAGCTCCCGAGATTCACTCCCTGCCTCGCGGCGGCGTACTTCAGACAATTCTGAATGAGCTCTTCGTAATTGATCCCCGCTGCTCTGGCGGCCTTTGGCAGACACGAGTTGTCCGCCGGATCCGGAAGAATTCCGGGGAGCGGATTCACTTCGAGCACGTTCGGCACGCCCGCCGCATCGAGCCTGACATCGATCCTCGCCCAGTCGCGACAGCCGAGGACGCGGTACGCATCGAGCGTAACTCGCTCAATGGACGCTCGAAGCTCTCGCGTGATACGTGCGGGACACTGGAAAATGTCGAGCGGATTTTCAGGACGATCCCAGACGAACTTCGCATCGAAGCTGTAAATGGGAAGCGCGCCCTTGGGGAGGGTCTCGAAATTCATCCCGACGATGGGCAGCACCGTCGCCTCGTCGCCATTCCCGAGAACAGCGCAGGTGAATTCCTTTCCGGGCAGATACTCCTCGATGAGAACGGGCTGCCTGTAGTTCTCGAGCAGGACCTTCGTCTGCCGAAGGAGGTGCTTGCGATCCCAGCAGAGATTGCTGTCGGTGATTCCCTTGGACGAGCCCTCATGGAGCGGCTTTACGAAAAGGGGCAGGGAAAGCTCTTTCCTGACCGCGTCGAGATCCTCGATTTTTTCGACGACCGCGAACTTCGGAGTCGGGATGCCGTGAAAGGTCAGCGTCTCCTTGGTTCTCGCCTTGTCGAGACAGAGCGAGAGGGTGAAGGGATCGCTTCCCGAGTAGGGAATGCCAAAAAACTCGCAGATCGCCGGAACGTGCGCTTCGCGATTTACCCCGTGGAACCCTTCGGCGATGTTGAAGACGATGTCGGGCCTGGTCGCTCGGAGTCTTTCTGGAAAATCGTCTTTCGCCTCTAGGCGGATGACTTTTCCAAGGCGGGAGAGAGCCGATTCGATGGCCGCGATCGTGGCGGGACTGTCCCACTCGGCGAATTCGTCGCGGGCAATTAGCTCCGCTACGGAGAGATCGAGGATTCTACTGGGAGGCTCTTCATCGGGACGCGGAAGCTCCCCGTCTTCTTGACGGCCGCCCTCTGACACTGGGCTCGCGAGCTCTGTTGGCTCGGGTTTCTGATTGTAGGCGAGTCCGATAAGAGTCATCGACACCCTACGAAAACTCACTCGATCGAATCATGGTGACGAAGTTATAAACGTCATCCATGTGGCGCAATAATTATTCCGCGTTTCAGAAAAAAAAATTTCTCGCGAAAGAAATTTTTTGGAGCCTCCAGAATTTTTTTCCAGCCCGCCCGATTTTTTTTTCCGGCCAGTGGATTTTTTTCTCCGGGCGTAGCGAAGCCTTTCAGACTTTGTGGTAGATGATCCTGGCGGCCTCGCGCCGATCCTCCGCCTGGTAGATCTCGAAGTCCGAGAAAAAGGCGGGCGTCTCCTTCGAGAGCAGTTTGAGCATTGCCACCGCGCAGCGACGGATTTCCAGCTCGGCTCCTTCGCTGGACCGGAGCTCCAGCATCGTCCTCCAGGCCCTCGCGTTAGCGGTCACGACGATTTTGGTCTCGGTGGAGTTGGGAAGGACTCCTCTCGCGGCCTCCCTCGCCATCTTCCTCCGGTGGACCTTGTCGCCCACCCAGCCATAGCGCTCCATCAGCTGCTCGACGAGGCGAACGTAGCTTCGCTGCGCTTGATCGATCTGCGCCCGCCACTCCTTCTCGAGCCCCTCGTCGCCGACGATGGCCGGCGGAACGACGAAGTTCGCCTCCGACTCATCGACGTACCGCTGACTGAGCTGGCTATAGGCGAATCCGGCTCTATGCCGAACCAGCTCGTGGGTCAGCGAGCGGCTCACTCCTTCGAGCAGAAGTGAATAGTTGGCGTGCTCGAGGACGCTTCCGTGTCCCTGCTTCTTGATGTTCTCCAGATAATCCCTCGTCGCCCGGCTGGCGGGATTTTTCTGGCTCATGTAGCAGAGACGGCCGGCGAACTCCGCCAATCTCTCGCCATCCGTGCTCTCGCCGAGCCAGTTGACCCTGAGATGATCGGGCTCGACGAACATTGGGCGAGAGAGGAGAGTTAGGACGGGCTCAGTGTAATACAAGAGATTTTTGGGGGAAGAGGCGGCAGAAAGCTAAGAAGATCAGTCAATCAGCGACAGCCGGAATCGGTTGTACGCTCGAGCCTTCACTACATCGTCGAGTGCCGCTCTCGCTTTCTCCGGCAGGGGCGGGAGAGACGGATCGTACTTGATCTCGCCGATGGCTCGCTGATCCGGCAGTGGGACCTTCACCCCGGGATTGAAGATATTCCGCGGATCGAATGCCTTTTTCACCAAAGCAAAAGCGCGGATGGCGTCCTTGTGCCAGACACGATCGAGGAGAGGAGTACGGATTCGCCCATCACCGTGCTCACCCGTGAGAGTCCCGCCCAGTCGTGCAGTGAGGCTGACTACGTCCTCGAGTAGGCCCGAGACTCTTTCACGCCAGTCGTGCTGCCTCACATCGACGAGCGGATTCACGTGGACGTGGGCGTCACCAGCGTGCCCAAAGATCACTCCGCTCACCTGGTGGGCGGCGAGCGCCTGTCGCACGCCCTGGACATAGTCGGAAAGCTTCGGCAGCGGCACCGCGCCGTCTTCGATGAACTGCATCGACGTCGAGTGCTCCAGCGCCGCGAGGATTGGACTCGCCGCGTGTCGGAGCTCCCAGAGCTCGTGCTCGGCCTCCGGAGTCAATGCCACATCTGCGTCCTTCGCTCCTGATTCGCGAAATGCTGCCGCCAGCTTCTCTGCTCCGGCCGCTGCCGCTTCCGTGGACTCGCCTTCGACCTCGGCCAGCAGAATTGCGGCGGCGCCTTCCATTCGCTCGCGAAGCTTTGCGTCGCCGTTGCCCGCTGTCCCGGCGTAGGCGAGGAATGTTCTGTCGAGCAACTCGCAGGTGCTCGCTCCCACCGCAACGGCTTTCATCGCGCCGGCCGTCGCCTCCTCGAGTGAAGGAAAGGAGCCTAGCACGCTGCTGGTCGCCGCTGGGACGGGCGAGAGCGAGAGTTCTACGGCGACGATTATCGCGAGAGTCCCTTCGCTGCCCACGAGGAGATCCACCAGATCGGCCTTCGTCGCGTAGTCGTGAATCGCGTAACCCGACGACTCCTTGCGTACTCCTTCGTGCCGGATGGGCCGCCGCTTGTCGCTCGCCACGATCTCGCCGTGGACATCGCGCATGAACCGCGCGATCGCCTCGACTCGCTTGGGAGCCGGCTCTCCCCGCGTGACTATCGCGCGATCGCCATCGCTGAACACACAATCGATCGCGTTCACCCAGGCGCGAGTCGAGCCGTAGCGCAGGGTGTGGGCGCCTGAGGCGTTGGTCGCGACCATTCCGCCGATCGTGCAGAAGTCTCCGCTCGACGGATCGACGGGAAAGCGAAGTCCACGCCTCCTCGCCGCGATGTCGAGAGTCGACCAGAGAACTCCGGGATCCGTCCAGACTGTTCGCAATCTCTCGTCAATTCTGCCGAGGTGATTGATCCGCGAGAGATCGAGGATGACTCCCCTTCCAATCGCTCCGCCCGACATGCTGCTGCCCGACCCGCGAGGAATGAGGCTCGTTCCGGTCTCGGCCGCCCATCTCACGAGACAGACAACATCCTCGGCATCTACCGGTACCGCCACGGCGGTAGGCATCGCGCGCGCTATTCCGGCCGCCTCCGAGTACACCGCGCGAGCGAGCTCGTCCTCTCTAAAAATTCCCCGAAAGCCAGGAGGCGTCACAGACTCAGGCTGCTCGCGTGCGGAGGATTCGAGGAGTAATCGTAGAATCCCTTCCCGGATTTCTTGCCGAGCATTCCAGCCTGCACCATCCGCTTGAGGAGTGGCGGAGGCGCATACCTGCTGTCTCTGTACTCCTCGAACATGATCTCGGCAACCTTGTAAACGGTATCGAGCCCGACGACGTCGAGGAGCGTGAAAGGCCCCATGGGATGGCCGGCACCCAGCTGCATTCCCTTGTCGATGTCTTCCACCGAGGCGACGTTCGCCTCCATCGCATTGATGGCATCGAGCATGTATGGAATGAGCAGCAGGTTGACGACGAAACCCGGGCTATCCTTCGCCCGGATCGGCTCCTTGCCCAACGATCTCACGAAATCCAGCGCTCGTTGTTCCGTCTCTTCGCTGGTCCTGACGGTACGGACTACCTCCACAAGCTTCATCAGCGGCACAGGGTTGAAGAAGTGCAGTCCGAGCATGCGGTCCGGCCTGCCGCTGGCGGTTGCCATCGCGATTATGGTGAGGCTCGATGTATTCGAAGCGAAGATGGCATCAGGTTGCGCGATCCGATCCAGTTGGGACCAGAGGCTGTTCTTCACATCCAGATCTTCGACCACAGCCTCGATGAAGAGGTCCGAGTCGGCCAGGTCTTCGAGCCGCGTGACCAAGCGGAGGTTCTTCAGTGTCGTGTCGCGCTCCGCGGGCGTCACCTTCCCTCGCTCGATTCCCTTGGCAAGCGTTTTCTCGATCGACTGCCGCGACTTCGCACAGAGATCTTCCGAGACTTCGCGGACAGTCGTCGGAAATCCAGCCGCGGCTGACACCTGAGCGATGCCGCTCCCCATCAGTCCGCCACCAATGACGGCAACCTTTTTGATCTTCTTCATCGAGCGGCTCAACCTGAGCGGATGAGGCGGTAATCTACCGTCGCGGCAGTCGCGGCCGCGGCGAAATCGCCCCGAGCAATCCGCCCGATTGATCGAATTCGCCGTGCTCGAGACGGTCCAGCACTTGTTCGAGCCCCAACTGCGCGCTCGATAGAACTGAACGGTGGGTCCGTGCGACCTTGTAAGCCGCTGCGATACCGCCGGCAAAGGGCAGGACCATCGTGCCGGCGATGATGATGAGTGGAATGTGGGCGACTATTGCAGCGATCCCCCAGCCTCCGCCAAAAACTGTTCCCATCACGGCCATGACCCCACCCATTGCGACGCGTTTCGCCCTGCTGGTATGAATATCGGCGTCGAGTCTCACCACCACCCGCGATCCATCAACCGGCAGTACCGTGGCGGATACTTGTTCGGCATCCGTCAAATAGAGGCCTCGGCCACCGATGTTGACGGTGCGGCGAATTTTTCCGAAAAGTCCGCGCTGCGGCTCCCAAGTGATGCGGTCCGCGAAGCGTCGCTGCACCTGCAGACACTCTTCCCGCTGCATCCACGCGTCTATCGTTGCGAGAACGTCACGCTGGGTTCCCGGGACGGTTCTGGTCGCAGTGGCGAAGCCCGCCCCGGCGATTTGCGCGATGAGTCCGCGCTCCTCGGGCACGCTGACCCGTGTTCTTTCTTCCGCCAGCGCCTGGTTGATCGTCGCGGCGCTCAGCCCTACTTCGTTTCCTATGTCTAGGAGCTGGCTCTCGCTGATGAGATCGGAAGATTCGGCAATCGCACCCGCGCCCTGCAGCTCCGCTGCGCGGGCCAACACGCGCTCGAGCGCCTGCCTGTCGAGCAGCGTCTGCCGCGACGGGGCAGTGGCGGGAAGCGAAGACTTTTCATCGGCCATGCAGAATTATATCTGCTTAAATCCCCCCGAGTACGACATCGAGCTGGCGGACCAGGGCATCGCGGATGGTATCGGGTATCGCGAAGGTACTGATGAAACTGCTCTGCACGTTCGTGCCAGCTGCGCGATTCACCGCCCTGAGATAGTAGCGCATGTACGCATCGAGAATTTCCGGAGCCACGCGCTGGAGCAACAGCGCTCCACCACGAACCGCTGCGGCACTCTGGTAACGCTCGCCCAGTCCGGTGCGGCGCTGCTCAGGAGTGATGTTGTCAGAAACGGCGGTGTTGGCGATTCCTCCCGCCACTTCGTGCGCAATCACGTAGATCGCTTCGACGGCATCGTTCGGCCGGTCCGGGAAGGTGACGGTAACGGTGTTCGTCTGCTTCCCACTAGTCAGCGACCTCCCTTCGCCATCGAGGGGCAGTGACAGAAGAATCTCGCCCTGCGCTTGCTGGGTGTTGTTGAGGAATCGCTGTATGCGCGGCCGATAAGTCCGTTGCCAGAGCGTGTCGACCAGCTCCAGCACGTTGCTGCGTTCGCGCTGCTGCTGCGTCCAGTACGAATGGTAGAACCGGCTGCTCTCATCGTTCAGCGATTGCACGAACAGCCGCAGCCAGTCGCGATCGGCCGAAGTCTGGAAATACGCTGCGAGAAACGCGATCGCGTTCGCCTGCTCCTGTGATGACGCCGCGCGCGGATTGCCCTCGGCGCGGACGAACAGATCGGCGGCCTGCGAGAGATCCGCCCAACTCGAGAACGAAATCGCTACGAACTGGGCGTTGATCAATTGCGGGTTGATCGCGAGCCGCGCCCGCA
>Ga0184619_10000367_pt1 | contig 15402 bp, 9 predicted proteins | sample PLM0_60_b1_FD_133146 | JGI IMG/M metagenome (GOLD analysis project Ga0184619, IMG submission 133146) | Groundwater sediment microbial communities from an aquifer in East River, Colorado, USA - PLM0_60_b1 | ecosystem: Environmental > Terrestrial > Soil > Riparian zone | place: USA: East River...
GAAACTGAAGTAGAAAATCTGCTCACTATCTCGACTACGAAAAGGCGGACGCTGGCTCGGGGCCGTTCACGAGCAAATGATTTTGATGCCAATCCCGAGTATCGCATTGCCTCTATCAAGGCCCTGCGTTGGAATTTTGACTATGTGCTGATCGATTGTGGATCGCTGGCTGTGTCTGCGGATGCTACCACGCTGGCGCCTCTGGTTGATGGAATGAGTGTGGTAGTCAAGGCTGGGCAAACTCGCCGCGAACAGATCAAGCGCAGCGAGCAAACGATCGAAAGCGCCGGCGGAAAATTTCTTGGCTTTGTTCTCAATCAAAGACGATATCCAGTGCCGAACTGGATTTACCAGCGACTGTAAAAAGATCTCATGATGTTGTTCAAAAGATTCTTCGTGATTTTTTTGTTGGCCATCAGCGTCAGCTTCGGCGCGCATGCGCAAACACCGACGCCCGCTCAACGTCCCCGGCTCACCGCTTTCGGCGCAGAAGATCGTTACGTGCTGCACCCCGGCGATGTGCTCGACATCGAGTACCGCTACACGCCCGAGTTCAATCAGACGGTCAGCATTCAGCCGGACGGTTACATCTCGTTGCAGATGGGTGGAGATTTGAAAGTTGCCGGCCGCAATCTGGAGCAGATCCGCAACCTGATTCTGGCGCGCGCACGCACGCGGTTGGAATCGCCTGAGCTGACTGTCGTGCTGAAAGAGTTTCAGAAGCCTTACGTGGTGGTTGCCGGCGAAGTTGTGCAGCCCGGAAAGTTTGAATTGAGAGAGAGCCTGACTGCAATTCAGGCGGTGCTGTTGGCCGGTGGGTTCAAAGACAGCGCCAAGTCATCGCAGATTCTCGTCTTTCGCAAGCTCAATGCAGATACGGCAGAAGTGCGCAGTCTTAACTTGAAAACTTTGAAACGCACCAGCGATTTGGAAAACGATCTGACGTTGCAATCCGGCGACATGATACTTGTGCCGCGAAACCGCATTAGCAAGATCGAGCGTTACGTCAGGCTCGCCAGCTTGACCACATTTCTCTATCCATTGATGCGCTAGCCCGACTTGCCGCGATGTTTTTGCGTAGCACTTATGACAGCCCGTTACGGACAACTGGCAAACTTCTTTTTGAAGATGAGCGACCTAGTGCTGATGCTTTCGGCGCTGGCGCTCGCAATTGTCATTAACTATGCGCCGTCCGGCGAGCCAAGCGTTCCTGCCTACGCGGTTGATTTTCTTTCCACCAGAATAAAACTTGGTAACGCATTACTTGCGGGTTTATTACTCATCGTTTGGTACATCGCTTTTGAGTTGCAGGGCCTCTACCGTTCACACCGCCTAACCACTTTCGCCGACGAAATGATGGAGATAGGGCGGGCAGTTTTCGCCGCCTCGGTCGCGTTGCTGATTGTCGCGCAGATCGGCCACTGGAAGACGATCAACTTCAAAACTATCGGCTGCGTGGCGGCAATCGCAATCGCATTGATTGGCGGCATGCGCGTCTTGCTGCGACTAAACCTGCGCCGGTTGCGACTGCGCGGTCACAACATCAAAAAGCTGCTGCTGATTGGAAATGGACCACGCGCCGAATGGCTCGCGAAACAGGTTTCTGAGCGCACCGATTTTGGTTATCGCCTGGTGGGATATGTTGATGAAGAGTGCCGGCTAAAAGATCGAGCCACTTTTGATGTGCCATGGTTGGGCCGCATTGCCGACCTGCCGCGTGTCATCGCCAATGAAGTAGTAGATGAAGTCTTCATAACGCTGCCGATTAAGTCACAGTATTCGCGCATAGAAGCAGCCATCACCGTTCTGGAAGAGCAGGGAATCATGGTGCACCTGTTTTCCGATCTCTTTCCGCACAAACTGGCGCGCTCGCGCGCCTGGGAGTTTGAAGGAGCACCGCTTGTTTCACTGCACAGTGCGCCTTCGATTAGCTGGCGCACTGAAGCGAAGCGTGTAATTGACTTTGTTGGCTCGGTAGCGTTGTTGCTGTTGTTGCTGCCGCTGTTTCTGCTGGTTGCCGTGGCTATCAAAATAGATTCGCCGGGGCCGATCTTTTTCGTTCAGGAACGCATGGGCTACAACAAGCGCCGCTTTCGCATGATCAAATTCAGGACGATGGCCAGCGACGCGGAAGCGCGCATGAAGGAAATCGAGCACCTCAACGAAAAGGATGGACCGGTATTCAAGATTCGCAACGATCCGCGTATGACGCGAGTTGGCCGCCTGCTGCGAAAGTTGAGCATCGACGAGTTGCCGCAGCTAATCAATGTCCTGTTCGGCGATATGAGTTTGGTTGGTCCCCGACCGCTGCCGATGCGCGACGTGCTGGGCTTGGAAGTGGCCTGGCAGAAGCGCCGCTTTAGCGTGAAGCCTGGGCTGACATGTTTGTGGCAAGTCTCGGGTCGCAGCAATCTTTCCTTTGAAGAGTGGATGCAGCTTGATCTCGAATACATCGATCGCTGGTCGCTGGCGCTCGACTGCAAAATTCTGCTGCGAACAATTCCGGCCATCCTGACAGCGGAAGGCGCAGCCTGAGCCGAATGTTCATCAGAAACATAAAAATGGTTTTCAGCACCAACGTGCTGATCCTGGTGTGCGGCGTGTTGACGAGCCTGCTCAGCGCCTGGGCGCTGGGACCTGCGGGCCGCGGCGATCTCTTGATCGTAATGCTGTGGCCGCCAGTGTGCGCGCTGCTGGCGACTTTTGGGCTGACGCAAGCTCACCGCTATTGGGCGGCAAAAGATCCGGAATGCGTATCGATGCTTTTCTCGAACGCAGTACTGTTTTCACTGGTGGTTGGTCTGGGTGCACTGGCGCTCGCTGAACTGATCATTCCGCACCTGGTCGGACAACGCAGCCCGGAAGTGATGCGTCTGGTGCGCATTTACCTGCTGAACATCCCCGCCGCGCTGGTCCAGTTCTTGATGATTGGCTTGCTTGAAGGCGCGCGACGTTTTGGCTGGGCCGGTGCTTCGCGTCTGATTACGTTTGTGGTCCAGGCAGCGTCGTATCTGGTGCTTTGGTTGTTCAATCATTTGACAGTCGAGACCGCTGCGTTTTCCGCCATGGCCGGGCAGTTCGCGGCTATGTTCCTTTCGCTGTTTGCAGTCTGGCGCCAGCTGCATCCGCGCTGGCAGCCGAGTTGGTTGCAATGGCGCAACGCGGTGCACTACGGCCTGCGCGGTTATCCCGGTACGGTCGCGGATTTTGCAACACTGAGAATGGACCAACTGCTGCTTGGCGGCCTCGCCTCAAGCACTGCCATCGGCCTCTATTTTGTTGCTGTTCGTCTGTCAGAAATTACCGCCATCCTGGCTGGCTCGGTTGCCGATGCCGTCATGCCCGAAGTCGCGGCGGCGAAACACGGTGACCGTGCGGACAATCTACTCGCCCGAAGCTTGCGGCTAACGGTGTATACCCACTTGATCGTTCTTGTCCCACTATGGCTGGCCGCGCCGCACATATTGCGGATTGTTTATGGCCCAAGCTTCAGTGCCGCCGGCAGCACGTTTCGCATTCTGTTGGTTGCATCAGTCGTGTTGACGGCCGGAGGAATTGCTGTCAGCGGGCTTAACGGCTTTGGACATCCGGGCCTTAGCACTATCGCGCGAGTCTCTTCAGCGGCAGTGACAGTTATTGCCTTGCTAACGTTGTTGCCGCGCTTTGGCATTGCAGGCGCCGCGATGGCTTCGTTGCTTGGTTACAGCGTGATGATGATTGTTGCGTTCATCGCGTTGCTGCGCCAGCGCGAACGGAGTATGTGGAGCTACCTAAAGCCGCGCACCAGCGATCTGCCGATAACACAATTGCGATCGTTGTTGCGCATGGGAATGCCGGCGGCTGAAATTTGAAATTTGGAATCTGAAGTCTGAAATCAGAGGTCAGAGGTGGGAGGTCGGAGGTCAGTCAGAGGGCAGAGGTCAGAAGTCGGAGTTGATATGAGTGCAGTCTATCCGGAAATCACAAGAGCAAATCTGTCGCCATCGCGATCATCGCCGCCGAGCCGCTCGCCAATCGTTTGGCTGGCGCCCATCCAGGCGATTTGCGCGTTCACGGTCCTGGCCATCATTGTCGGCGGACAAATGTTGCGTGGCTGGATTCTCGGCGCTTTGCTTTTTCTAATGGCATTGCCGCTCGCGCTCAGTCTTGAAGCCGGCTTGCTGGCAATGATTTTGTTCGAGCCATTCCGCGGTTTCATTAGGCGCATTCAATATCTGATCGTTGATTACTCGCAATTCGATCCCATTCACGTGCTGACGCCAATCGTCGCCCTGATGGCGCTTGGTTTGATGCTGCAGCGATATCGCTTGAACATCGTGCGCGCCACGCCACTAGCCAGCTCAGTTTCAATTCTCGCAGCCATCTTGTTTGTGCAGATTTTCAATCCATTGCAGGGCGGGCTGATGATTGGCTTGTCAGGCGCGATGTTGATCCTCGTGCCTGTTTGCTGGTTTTATTTTGGGCAGGCAGTCAATCCGCGGTTCATTCGTATCGCCTTGCAAGTGATCGTCGTGCTCGGCATGGTCTCTTCGCTCTATGGGATTTATCAACTCATTTACGGCTATCCAAAGTTTGAGCAGTACTGGCTTGAGAATGTTGAGTTTTATGCCTCCATCGGTGTGGGCCACGTTAAGCGGCCGCTCGCAACTTTCACGAACGCCGAGGAATGGGGCCGCTACATTGGGATGGGTGCGCTGATCGCCTTTGGGTTCGGCGCCGGGGCTTCGCGTTTGATCAATCGCGCCGGTTGGTTTGTTTCCGGTGCAATGCTCTCGACGGTGCTGCTATTCACGGGCCAACGAACAGCCATCTTCGGTCTGCTTCTCGGAATCGTTTGTCTGGTCCTGCTGGGCGCGCGCGGCATGCGCGGCGTGGCCGTGCGATTGACGATGCTGCTGATTCCGCTGCTGCTGGTCATGGTCATCGCGAAGCCACCGGCTGAGGATGACATGTGGTCCAGGGAAGAGACCGACAAAGTCGGAACGCTGTGGTCGCACACGCAGCGTGGAACGTTACAGCCAACCGGCGAAGAAAGCTTGTATGTGCGCTTCGAAGTTTGGAAAGATTTGACAACTAACGTCATTCCCTACCGGCCGCTTGGTTCAGGTGCGGGTGCTGGCTCGTTAAGCGCTTTGAAATTTTCCGATAACGTTGAAGAGACAGCCATCGACAATTTTGTTTTAGTGCTGGCGGTTGCGGGCGGCATTCCCGCTGCGCTGCTTTTTCTATGGATTCTCGGGCGTGCAACCTCGTTCTCATTTCGCCAGACACGGCGCGCCGCGCCGGATTCATCGTCCGCCGTGGTTGCGCGAATCATTGCGGCCTTGATGCCAGTCTTCATTCTCAACAATATTTTTGGACTAACGTTTTCCCTTTATGCGGTGGCGCCAATTGGCTGGCTGATCATCGGTTGGCTTAGCGCGGAGGAAGGCCGCACGCGAGAAGCAAATTGAAGATTCTTTTTTACAATCACACCGGCCAGGTCAGTGGCGCTGAGCGTGTCTTGCTGCTCATTCTGTCGCGACTGAACCGCAGCCGCTTTGAGGCGGTGTTGGTGTGTCCTGCCGGACAGCTTCAGAACGAGGCTAAAGGGTTGGACGTCCCTTGCGCCGATGTGGACCAACTGAATGCGCGCTTTAGCCGGAGAATCGGCACGCTCATTCGCTATTCTGCATCGTTCGTTTCGACTATGCGCCAGGTGCGCGCTCGCGTCCGCGAGCATGAGCCGGAACTAATACATGCTAACAGCGTGCGCGCCGGGCTCGTCATTTCGGCTGCAACTGTTGGACTGGGAATCCCAATTGTTTGGCACGTTCACGATCTCTTACCGAGGCATCCGCTTAGCACTTCTATTCGTTTGTTCACTCTCCTTCGGCCGCCTCTTCGCGTTGTCTTGGTCGCGAATGCGGCGGCTGAAAGATTTAAAGGAAAGCTGCTGCCTGGGTTTCCGCAGAGAGTCAGAATAACAGTCGTCTACAACGCGGTCGATGCGGTCAAACTACAGACAACGTCAACCAGCGCTCCTATTCGCAAAGAACTGCGTATCAGAAACAGCGATCGGCTGATTGGTATTGTCGGCAATCTTTCGCCGGTCAAGGGACAACTTGAACTAATCCGGGCGTTCGCTGAAGCGCGTAAACGAATACCAAACCTGGCGCTGTTGGTTGTTGGCTCAGCACTCTTCAATCGCGAAGACGGCTATCAGAAACAGTTGTCAGCGGAAGTTCGTGCTTTGGGACTCGAACATTGTGTTCGCTTTTTGGGGCAGCGAAACGACGTGCCGGCGATTATGGCTGCGCTCGATCTGTTGGTGATGAACTCTCGCTCTGAAGCCTTTCCCCTGGTTGCGCTCGAAGGAATGGCCGCGGGCGTTCCCGTACTTGCTACGGCAGTCGGTGGCTTGCCGGAACTTATCACGCATGAAACGAACGCGTGGCTGGTGCCTTTCGGAGACGAACAAAGATTAGTGGATGACATTGTCTCGCTTCTCGAGCGACGTGACGTCAGTTCAAGTATCGCGATACACGCGCGTCAACACGTCGCCAAAAATTTTTCAGTGCACAATTTTATGACGCGCATCGAGGCCATCTACACGGAGACTGCCGCAAAGCCGGTGCGCGCGGCTAGCGAACAGTTGGTGCCTTTGTCTTCTGAGACTAGCTAAGAGAGAACCGGGAATGTCGAGAATCGCGCTCTTTCATGACAACTTCGCGCAGATGGGTGGCGCGGAAAAAGTAGCAGAGGAGATTTACAATCTGCTGCCAGGCGCCAGCCTGCATTCGACCATCGCGGTTCCCGAGGTCTTATCTCCCGGCTTACAACAAACAAACATTAAGACTTCGTGGATGCAATACCTGCCCGGACTGCGCCGGCACTTTCGGCACTACTTCCTTTTTTATCCCTTTGCTGTCGAATCAGTTGATCTCTCCAGCTATGACTTGATCGTCAGCAGTTGTTTTGGTTACGCCAAAGGGGTTCGCAAGCGGAAAGACGCAATTCATGTCTGCTACTGTCATACGCCGATGCGCTGGGTTTGGCGTTATGAAGATTATAGCGAGCGCGCCGGCTTCGGTTCGCTTTCTCGTCGCTTCTTGCCGTTGTTGCTCTCAGTTTTGAAGCGTTGGGATTTGCACGCCGCACGACGCCCCGATTATTTCATAGCCAACTCGCAGGCGGTCGCCAAACGCATCAAGACTTTTTACGGTCGCGACTCAATCGTGATACCGCCGCCAATTGACGTCAGTCGTTTTCAACCCGACCCAGTTCAGGAAGATTATTACCTGGTGCTGTCCAGGCTCGTACCCTACAAACGCATTGATTTGACAGTAGAAGCCTGCACCAAAATGAATCGCAAACTTCTGGTCATAGGCGATGGTCCCGATCGCGCGCGGCTGGAGAAAATGGCCGGTCCATCAATTCGTTTTCTTGGGCGGCAATCTGATGAGGCAGTTGCGCGTTATGCAGCTCGTTGTCGCGCCCTGTTGTTTCCGGGTGAGGAAGACTTTGGCATGACGCCACTTGAAGTTAACGCAGCCGGAAGGCCGGTCATTGCATTCCGAGCCGGCGGCGCGCTGGAGACGGTGGTCGAAGGCCGCACCGGGCTTTTTTTCGATCAACCGGATGCGGCGTCGCTGATGCAGGTAATTAAGGATTTCGAATCGTGCAAATGGAATGCACAGGAGCTGCGCGCGCACGCGGCGAAATTTGACCGCGCTGTTTTTGCCAATCGCCTGACTGCCTATCTGCAAACGGTCGCGCCTGACGTGCTTCACGCCAAACCCGTTTGGGAGCAGGACAAGCGATTTTCAGGCCCGCTCCTCGCGCCGCTCAGACCCGCCGAAATGGCAGACTAACTCCCGCCTTTGCTTTGATTTAGGTCGCAATTTTTCTGGCAAATTTGCCCTTTTGGAACTTTCTATCTCTGTAGACCAGAAACCGTAGGTGCGCACATCCAACTTCGAAATGTTCTCGAATTAGTGCCGCCGGTTATTAACTCCGCCACTCGATTTCCTGCGAAACGGTAGCAGGCATAGGAGGCCAGGTGTTTTTCAGTATTGCGTTCTCGGCCTTGTTCGCGGAATTGACCGCGCGACTGACTAATCTAAACGATCAAATACTTGCGGGCATGAACGGCATGGCCGGGCGCTCGTGGCTTTTCGATAGCATTGTGGGACTCACCCAGGATAACGATCTCATCAAGGCCGGTCTGATTGGTTGTTGCTTTTTCGCTGCCTGGTACAGCGGCAAAACTTTGGAAGACACGCGCGCGCGTCGAAAAGTGTTGCTAATGACATTGGTAGCCGCTGTCTGCGTCTTGGCTACGACCAAAGTGCTGTCGCACACAATCTTTCTGCCGCGCCCCGCAATCGAATCACAGAAAATTTATCACCTGAGCGGCGACAGTCTGGTTGCGATGAAGCGCACGAACGTGCGAGTGCCGTTGGATGAGGAAAGCCAAAAAGATCATCGCGACCTGTTGAATGGCGATGTGAAAACCAACGACCTTGGATCTTTCCCCAGCGATCACGCCGGCTTCTTTCTCGCTATCTCATTGGGGATATTCCTAGCATCACGTCGCATCGGTTTGGTTGCGGTCGGCTGGACCGTCTTTGTGATTCTTGCCGGCAAGATGATCCAGGCGGAACACGCACCGGTTGACATCGCGGCCGGCGCCGCCGTGGCAATTACCGAGTTATCAGTACTGGGCCTGGCTGCGCGAACGCGGCTGGGATCCATCCTCGACAAGATTAGCTTGTGGACGTTCAAGTACAGCGCACTCTCAAGCGCGCTGCTTTTTGCAATTGTATTTGAGATTTCAAGCACGCTCTTTCACATAAGGGCATTGCTGGCTCTCGTCGCCGCCGCGCGACTTCATCTGATCGCCGGATAGCGAGAACGAATCATGTCAACGAAGAAGAACAGATCAATCGGCAGGGGCGTCAAGTGCCTTGCGGTCGCACTCGGTGCGTTGTTCCTACTTACGTCTTGCAAGGCGCTGGGGAAAGACGGTCTCGTTTTGATGACCGACGATTCCTATAAGGCGACGGTGTTCGCCACAAACAGGATTGGCTTTGGCGCGCCGGACGGCATTCTGTGGAACAAAGGCAAGCTTTACCTGGCAGATGAGGGCGGCGTTGCGCTTGAAGTTTGGGATCAAAACGATGGGCTCAAGAAACTCATGGATGGCCAGTTTGGCACAAAGTCTCCCGAAGACCTGGTGATGAACGCGCAAGGCGACGTCTTTTTCAGTGATGACGATGCGGGCGGCGTTTGGGAAGTTGATGCAACGGGGAAGCAGCGGCTGCTGGCCGGCAAAGATAAAGGTTTGACTTCGACTGAAGGAATTGCGCTGGCGCCCGATGGATCGATTCTGGTTGGTGATGCGGACCAGCACGAAGTGTTCAAGGTTTCCAGAGACGGAACAGTGTCGGTATTTCTTAGTAAAGAATTCGGGATTACCAAGCCCGAAAGCATGAGCTTTGACGATAAAGGCAATCTATATATCGCGGACAATGAAAAGAATGTGCTCTACATGCTGGACAGCAGTCACAAGCTTCATATCGTGATTGATCGGAAGGACCAGTTTTCTCCGGAAACGATCTTTTATTCGAGAGGCTTGCTTTACATCACCGACAGCCATGCGAGCAAGCTTTACCTTTACACGCCGAATGAAGAGTTGAAAACGATTGCCGCGTTTGGCGGTCAACTAAAAAATGTTCAGGGCGTTACGGTCGATGATCGCGGCGACATCTACGTGTCCATCCAATCGGACTTGAAGCATAACGTCGGGTACATAGTCAAAATCAGTAAAGAGAGCCTGGCAACCAATTAACTCCCTCGCGCCGATCCGATATGTCAACTGTCGTTGAAAATCTCATTCTCGAATCCGACAGCATTGCAAATGGGCCTGCTATGTGTTCATCGCAACGCTTTGGTCCGCATGTAGATCAGTTTCTCAACCAAACTTTTCCACTGTTGTTCGCAGCGCAAGTAGCGCGCGATCCGATGCAGGTTGCGGTTATCTCAGAAGATGCGCAGCTGACTTATGGTGAACTCAACGCCAAAGCGAATCAGTTAGCCCGCGCGTTACGCAATCGCGGCGTGGGCCGGGAATCGCTGGTTGGCATCTGCATCGACCGTTCGCTCGACATGGCTGTTGGCATTCTGGGAATCCTGAAAGCCGGCGCCGCGTACTTGCCTCTCGATCCCGACTATCCGGCGGAGAGATTGGCATGGCTGCTTAACGACTCAAATGTCTCGCTGGTACTGACGAAGATTGACCTGGCGCCAAAAGTTGCGGCCGCAAAGGCCGGGATTGCTTTGCTCGACTTTGAAGGTGAGGACCTTGCTGAGAATTCAGCGCAGAACCTTGATGATGTACCGCAGCCAAATGATCTGGCTTACGTAATCTACACCTCAGGTTCTACGGGCCAACCAAAGGGCGTGATGATCGAACACGCGAACCTGGCAAATTATGTGCTCGCGCTTCAACTTGAGCTGCAACTAGCTCCTACCGATCGTTACCTGCACACCGCTTCCATCTCATTTTCATCTTCGCGCCGCCAGTTGTTGTTGCCGCTTTCCCAGGGCGCGACTGTTGTCATTGCGACTGCGGAAGAAAGAAAAGATCCGCTGGCGCTGTTTGCGATGATTCAGCAACGCGAAGTCACGGTGATGGATGCAGTGCCGTCTTTCTGGCGCAACTGCACCGATGTACTGGCTTCGCTGGACGATCACACGCGCAGGACACTGCTCGATAATCGGTTGCGGTTGATGTTGTCGGCGAGCGAGCCCTTGTTGTCAGACATTCCGCAAACCTGGATGCATCGGTTCGCGCATCCTGCGAGACACGTACATATGTTTGGTCAAACGGAAACCGCAGGCATTGTGTGCGTTTACCGGATTCCCGAAAAATACAACAATGACGTCGCTACGATTCCGATCGGCAAGCCGATCGCCAACACTGAAATCTACTTTCTAAATGAGCACAGAGAGCCTGTGCCTTTAGGAACGACCGGCGAGCTTTACATAGGCGGCGCCGGCGTTGGGCGGGGATATTTGAATCGCCCTGATGTCTCCGCCCAAAAATTTATCGCGCATTCGTTCGATGGGCAGCCCACAAGGCGACTCTATCGCACGGGAGATTTCGCGCGCCTGACGACTGATGGCCTGATTGAGTTTGCTGGAAGGCAAGACAGCCAGGTGAAGGTAAGAGGTTTTCGCATCGAGCCCGGCGAAATCGAATCAACATTGGCACGTCATCCCGGAGTTAAGCATAGCGCAGTCGTAGCGATGGCTGACGGTAACGGAACGAAAGCGTTAGTGGCGTATTTTGTTGCGCGCGAGACTGTCCCGAGTGTAAGCGAGTTGCGTGAGTTTCTTGGCGCACGCCTGCCTGACTACATGGTGCCATCGACGTTCGTCGAATTAACTGCATTGCCGCTGACGGCAAACGGCAAGGTCGATAAACGAGCGCTGCCCGAACCCGGCAAGGTGCGGCCCACGTTGGCGACGAAATACGAGGCGCCAACAAGCACGACCGAGAAACGGATCGAAAAAATCTGGGCGGGCGTGCTCGGCGTTAACTCTGTCGGCATCAATGACGATTTCTTTGAACTCGGCGGTCATTCCTTACTTGCAATTCAGGTGATGGCCCGGATCAACGCACAGTTCAAAATCACTGTGCCGCTGCGAATGCTGTTTGAGTGTTCGACGATTAAGAAATTGGCGGAACGGATTGAGGGCTTGTCAGTCGGGCAGATCGCAAGTTCGCCAGCGCTTCGGCGCGTCTCTCGCGAGCAACCCCTTGCTCTTTCTTTTCCGCAGCAGCGTCTTTGGTTCATCGATCAGCTCGAGACAGGCAGTTCGCTTTACAACATCAATAAGGCTCTGCGTTTGCGCGGCCGGTTGGACGCGGCGAGGTTAAATGACGCGGTGCAGTCGCTTGCCGCGCGTCACGAAATACTCCGCACGAGGTTTGTGGATCACGACGGCCAGCCAGTTCAGTTGATTGCTCCCACGATTGACATTCCGTTTCGCATCGAAGCTGTGCCTTCAGAAAATCAGGAAGTCAAGCTTGAACAGCTCATAAAAAGTGAGACTGAAAGACCCTTCGTTCTTTCGCGCGGACCGTTGTTGCGCGTGACTTTATTTCGTTTGGCTGACGACCACCATGTGTTGCTAATCTCAATTCACCACATCATTGCCGATGCGTGGGCTTTGAAGATATTTTTTGAGGAACTGGCGAAGTTCTACGATTCGGAAACCAGAGACGTTCAGTTGCAGGACCTGCCTATCCAGTATGCCGACTTCGCTGATTGGCAACGAAAGAATGCGGACGACGCGACACTTGAGCAGGACCTGACTTACTGGAAGAGCCAACTTCAAGCTGCGCCGCTTTCGCTAAATCTGCCGAGCGATTTCGCTATTCCGTCCCAGCCGAGTTTTGCGGGCGCGCAGCAGTCACTGGCGCTGCCTTCTCAGCTCTATCAATCATTGCGCAGCACGTGTCGGCAGGAGGGCGTCACACTTTTCATGTTGTTGCTGGGCGCGTTTCAAATCCTGCTGAGTATTTACAGCGGCCTTGACGACGTCCTGGTGGGAACCCCGGCTGCCGGCCGCGATTTGATTGAGACTGAGCCGCTGATTGGCTGCTTTATCAACACGCTGGTGTTGCGTGGAAATCTCTCTGGTGACCCCACTTTTCGCGAAGTGCTGAACCGAACGCGCGACGTTGCCATCGATGCCTACACGCATCAAGCCCTTCCGTTCGAAAAGCTTGTCGAGGAATTGCAGCCTGAGCGAAGTTTAGGTCGCAGTCCGTTGTTTCAGACGATGTTTGTGTTTGAGGACCAGTCGGCGCCTGAGTTCAAGCTCAGGGAAGTGGAAGTCGAATCCCTGCGGTTGGATTCAGCCAACGCGAAATTTGATCTGACCCTTGGCGCTATCGAAAAAGCCGAGACCCTCGAGATTTGGTTTTCCTACAGCACCGATCTCTTCGCGCCCGAGAGCATCACTGCAATGCTCCACGACTTGAACCAAATACTTGAAACTATCGTGCAGGATCCGACGCGAACTGTCTCGCAGCGTTCGCCGCTAAGTTGGCGGCCCAAAGTGCCGGCGACCATCTTTTCTGAAACCCCAGCGAGCGCCCGACAGAAACCAAAGTTTGTCGCTCCCCGCACGCCGATTGAAGAAAGACTTGCCGCTATTTGGAGTGATGTGTTGCGCATTGAGCGAGTTGGCGTGCTTGATAACTTTTTTGACCTTGGCGGCCATTCTTTGCTGGCGGCCCAGGTTATTTCGCGCGCACGCACCGCGCTGTCGGTGGAACTGCCGCTGCGACGGATTTTTGAAACGCCGAACGTGGCCGGTTTAGCGGCAGCTATTTACGAAATGCAGACAGCTGAAACTGAAGATGATGAGCTGGCTGCAATGCTCGCCGAACTCAGTCAGCTTTCAGAAGAGGAAGCGCAGCGCAGATTTGCCGAAGAGTTCTAATCAGAGCTCTGGGGAAATTCAGAATAAAACGATGATTGTCGAAAGCAACCATGCCCATGAGCTGACGCCCACGCAACAGGCGATGCTCATCTATTCGCTTTACGTACCCGAATCGAAAGCGTATTTCGAACAGGTCTGTTATACGTACCGTGGACCACTGAACTCGTCTGCGTTCGCTGCGGCATGGCAGCAGGTGATTCAGCGGCACGAAATTTTGCGCACTTCATTCTCAACGGGCGACGCTGAACACCTTTGTCAGTTCGTTCATGCCGATGTCAGGCTCTCGTTTCAGGAGCACGACTGGCGCGGCTTTTCCGCACGCGAGCAGGAGCTGCGGCGCGATCATTTTCTGAAAGACGATTGTGAGCGCGGCTTTGACCTGGCGACCCCGCCGCTTATCAGAGTGGCCGTGTTACAGACTGAAAACGAAGCGTTCTGGATAGTTATCAGCAATCACCACATCATCCTCGATGGCTGGTCGATGTCGGTGGTGCGAGATGAGGTTTCACAATTTTACGGGCAGTTGGTCCACGACCGCGAAATAACCCTGAAGGGCGCGCCACAATTCAGCAGTTATCTGCAATGGTTTGAGCGGCAAGATTTGCTCGCGGCCGAAAAATTTTGGCGCAATGAGCTTGAAGGTTTCGGGGCGCCAAACAATTTGCCGGTTGACGCTGGTGCTGGTCAGGCCAACATCCTGGTTGACTCGTTTGCAGAAAAGACGCTGTCGTTGTCGGCAGAGCTCACGAGCGCAATTCGTGACTGCGCCAGGCGCGAACATTTGACAATAAGCACGTTGCTGCAGGGCGCATGGGCCATTCTATTAAGCCGCTACGCCGCCACCGACGATGTTGTATTTGGCATAACGGTGTCAGGTCGCCCCTATGACTTGCCTGAGATCGAGTCACTGGTGGGTTTGTTAATTAACACCCTGCCGGTTCGCGTCAAACTGTCCCCGGACGAATCAAGCCTCGCCTGTTTAAAGCAAATCCAACGCCGGGTATCGAGCGCACTTGAGTATGAACACTGCTCACTGAAGCAGATTCAGAATTGGAGCGATGTCCCTTTTAATCAGCCGCTCTTTGAGACGTTACTGGTGTTTGAAAATTTTGCGGGCGCGGGTTCTTCGTTTGCATTGGATGGCCCTATTGAAGTTTCCAGCACCCAGCTATCAAGGACCAACTATCCGCTGACACTCGTAGTAAATCCGGGACCCGCGCTGAGACTGCAATTCGTTTATCACCGCAATCGTTTTGCTGATGACGTGATCGAGCGAATGCTGGCTCATGTGGCAAACATCCTTGCAGGCATTGCCGCTGACGTGAATCAGCCATTGCGAAGCGCGGCAATGTTGACCGCCGCAGAAACGCAAAAGTTGCTTCTGGATTTCAATAACACTGCCAGGGAGTTTCCCGAAGACGTCGTCACTCGAATTTTCGAACGGCAGGTTGAGCTGGCTCCAAACGCGACAGCAGTCGTTCATGCCGACGAATCCCTGACTTATGGGGAGTTAAATGCGCGCGCTAATCAACTCGCCCGCTATCTCAAACAACACGGCGTCGGCGCCGAAAGCCTGGTGGGAATTTCCCTGCCGCGATCCCCGGAGATGGTGATCGCAGTAGTCGCCATTCTCAAAGCCGGCGGGGCCTACGTACCGCTCGATCCAGGTTACCCAAAAGACCGCCTGGAGTTCATGCTGGCGGACAGCAAAGTTGAAGCGTTGATAACGCAGACGACGCTCGCAGCGCAATTCTTTGAATACAACCGGAAGCTGATTTGTCTCGACGCCGATGCGGAGCGAATGGCTGCCAATGAAACTGAAAACCTTGCCGAGGCTGCTCAGACTGCTAACGCTGCGTACGTAATTTACACATCTGGCTCGACTGGAAAACCGAAAGGAAC
>Ga0184619_10000368_pt1 | contig 15388 bp, 13 predicted proteins | sample PLM0_60_b1_FD_133146 | JGI IMG/M metagenome (GOLD analysis project Ga0184619, IMG submission 133146) | Groundwater sediment microbial communities from an aquifer in East River, Colorado, USA - PLM0_60_b1 | ecosystem: Environmental > Terrestrial > Soil > Riparian zone | place: USA: East River...
AGGAAAGTTTTCCGCTACGGGCGGCGTCGATAACGGAAACTGCGAAACCAGCGCGCCGCCACGCTCCAGAATTTCATCCGCCAGCTTTTTGTGATCGCGCGGATAAACTTCATCAATGCCGGTACCGAGCACACCTACCGTGCGGCCGCCGCCTTCGATCGCGCCGCGATGCGCGGCCGCATCAATGCCCCGCGCAAAGCCGGAAACAACTGTCACGCCGCGCTGGGCCAAATCACGTGCAAGCATCAGCGCCGCGTTCTGGCCATACGTAGAACATTTGCGCGAACCGACGATTGCGATGCAAGGCTGATCCCAACATTGCGACCAGGCTCCTTTTACATAGAGCGCGATGGGCGGATCGTAGATTTCCCGCAGCAACGACGGATAAACGCCATCGTCCAGCACCAGAATGTCGCCACCGAGTTTTCTGACGTTGAGAAGTTCGACTTCCGCTTTCTCGTGCAAGTCGCGCGCAATGATACTGTCGACAGCTTCAGGCAACAGCCTCAGCTTCTCGAGCTCGAGGCGCTGGGCCTGGTAAACCGCTTCCGCCGACCCGAAACGCTCGAGCAGCTTGGCGGCGCCCCGGGGCCCGATGCCCGGTGTCATATTAAGTGCTACCCATTCACGCATTGCCGATTTCCAAGTTCCAATTGCCGATTGGCGACTGCTTTCTGCTCACTGCTCACCGCTCACTGCCCACTGATCGTTTGGCGGAGGCGTGTAGGAATCGAACCTACCTGAGCCTGTTCTCACAGTCTCACTTACGGTTTTGAAGACCGCGCCATTCACCAGAACAGATTCGCCTCCCTGTTTCCGATCCCAGTTCTCAAATCCCCAAACGCCAGGGAATCTGAAGAATTTGACCTTTATCTCAAAGATCTGGCGTGCCGGAGCGAAACCCTACGCGCCGTTTGCCGACCCTGTCAAGGCAGCCTCGGAAGAGCCCAATGAAACTTCCATGCAGAAATTTCATCACTAATCTACTGGCCCGCTTGACCTGAAACGGCGCCTGCAATTAATATTGGTTTTCCGAACGAACGTTCGAACGATAAGCTGGAAGGTTAGTAAACAGGCCGGAAATAGGGAGATCCGCAGGCGGAACCAGCCCGATTCTGAGGGAGTGCATGATCAACTTTCAAACGTCACCTGACCAGTACCATCACTGGAAACTATCAATCGACGGCGCGGTCGCAAACCTGAGCATGGATGTTCAAGAAGATGAGACGCTCGCCGAAGGCTACAAGCTAAAACTCAATTCATATGACCTTGGCGTCGACATTGAGCTGGCCGACGCCGTCCAGCGGATTCGCTTTGAGCATCCGCAGGTGAAGGTAGTTGTCATCACCAGTCTCAAACCGCGAATCTTCTGCGCGGGCGCCAACATCTACATGCTGGGCACGTCTTCCCACGCTTTCAAAGTTAACTTCTGCAAGTTTACAAACGAAACTCGCTGCGCCATCGAAGATGATTCTCGTCATTCAGGTCGTCGGTATATTGCCGCGCTTAACGGCACAGCTTCGGGCGGGGGCTATGAGTTGGCGATTGCCTGCGACGAAATCTATCTGGTTGACGACGGCAACTCCGCTGTTTCCCTTCCGGAAGTTCCACTGCTCGGCGTCTTGCCCGGTACGGGTGGTCTGACACGTTTAGTTGATAAACGAAAGATTCGTCGCGATCGCGCCGATGTTTTTTCCACGCTCGCCGAGGGCTTGAAAGGAAAGCGCGCTAAAGAGTGGGGACTAATAGACGATTCATTTCCTACCAGCAAGTTTCAGGAATCGATTGATGCGCGCGTGCAGGAAATCGTTGACTCGCGTTCTGATGTTCATCCGTCCTTCCCCTCTCCCTTTTGGGAGAGAGGCCAGGGGAGAGGGCCTGACGGCACCAACCCCTCCCCTTTTGTTCCCCTCCAAGGGGGAGGGGAAAAGAGCGGCATCAAACTCAACCCGCTCCAGGTAGAAATAAAGCCGGCTGGTCTTGACTACAAATACGTCAACGCGGTTTTCAATCGCGAACAGCGCTACGCAGACTTAACTGTTCATGGACCAGAGACAAATTTGCCGACGACCCCGGATGAAATTGAGAAACTTGGCGACTCCTATTGGCCACTTAAGGTATATCGGGAGCTGGACGACGCGTTGCTTTACCTGCGAGTTAACGAACCCGAGATTGGTTTAGTGTGCCTGCGGACCGAGGGAAATATTGACGACGTGCTAGCGGTCGACAAAACGCTGATAGCCAACAAGGATAATTGGCTGGTGCGCGAAATCATTCTCTACATGGCGCGCGTGCTGCGCCGATTGGATTTGACCGCGAAGAGCTTTTTCGCGATTGTCGAGCCCGGAAGTTGTTTCGCCGGCAACCTGCTGGAGCTGATGCTCGCTTCTGATCGCAGTTACATGCTCAACAATCCGGACGAGAAAATCGACGTCGCGCTGAGTGAATTAAATCATGGCGCGTTGCCAATGAGTAACGGGTTGACGCGTTTACAGTCGCGTTTCCTGGCGACGCCGGGCAAAGTGGATGAGATTTTGGCCGCCGTGGACCCCTTTGACACTAAAGCAGCGGAGGAGGTCGGATTGATCACTTTCGCGCCCGACGATCTCGATTGGGAAGACGAAATCCGCGTGGCCATAGAAGAAAGAACTTCGTTGTCGCCGGATGCATTGACTGGAATGGAAGCATCATTGCGCTTTGCTGGTCCGGAAACCATGGACACAAAAATCTATGGCCGACTAACAGCGTGGCAAAACTGGATCTTTCAACGACCAAATGCCGTTGGTGAGAAGGGCGCGTTGACGAATTACGGCAAACCAACGCAAGCACAGTTTGATTTTAAGAGAACCTAGTAGCATAGACTTCAGTCTGTGCTCATTAATTAAAGTTACACAGACTAAAGCTACATGAAAAATCATGAACTTATACGAACGAATTCCAAACAACGTTAATCTGAGCGAAGACAAAAAACTTCAGCGGGCGCTGGAGAAATGGCTGCCAAACTATCTCGACTGGTGGAACGAGATGGGCCCCGACGGTTTTCAAACCAAGGACGTCTATCTGCGCACCGCCATCAGCGTCGAACCGGATGGCTGGGCCAACTTCGATTTCGTAAAGATGCCCGATTATCGCTGGGGCATTTTTCTGAAACCGGCGGAGCCTGACGCGAAGATCGGTTTCGGTGATAACCATGGTCAGCCTGTGTATCAGGAAGTCCCGGGTGAATTTCGCAACGCGCTGCGCCGCATCATTGTTACGCAGGGAGATACTGAGCCTGCTTCAGTGGAACAGCAACGCGAACTCGGCAAGGCCTGTCCTTCGCTGTATGACTTGCGCAATCTGTTTCAGGTGAACGTCGAGGAAGGCCGTCACCTTTGGGCCATGGTTTATCTGCTGCAACGTTATTTCGGACGCGATGGCCGCGATGAAGCCGATGCCTTGCTCGAACGACGCAGTGGCAATCCTGACAAGCCGCGCATCCTTGAAGCCTTTAATCAACCCTGCGACGACTGGCTCAACTTTTTCTGCTTCACGATGTTTACGGATCGCGACGGCAAGTATCAATTATCGGCGCTGGCTGAATCTGGTTTTGAGCCGTTGGCGCGCACCTGCCAGTTCATGTTGACTGAAGAAGCGCATCACATGTTCGTCGGCGACACCGGCATTAATCGCACCGTCAAACGCACCGCTCAGTTGCTGAACCGGGGCGACGTGCGCGAACTGGGCGGCATCCCCCTCGATATCATTCAGCGCTACATCAATTTCTGGTTTAGCTATTCGCTCGATCTGTTTGGCGGCGAGATCAGCTCAAACTCGGCCGACTTTTTCGCTGCTGGTTTGAAAGGGCGCTACAAAGAGCAGGAGCAGTATGACGATCACCTCGCTGCTAATCAGATCTTCAACATGAAAGTAGTCGAGGACAACCAACTTAAGGATTCGGAAGTGCCTTTACGCAACGCCCTGAACGAAGTGCTCCGCGGCGAGTATGTAAAGGACTGCGAGAAAGGTTTGGCGCGCTGGAATAAGAGCGTGGCCGACGAAGGCCGCAGCGAAAGATTGTTTCTGCCCAACAACCGTTTTCATCGACACGTCGGCGAATATGCCGGGCACTATTTCGACATCGAAGGAAACCTGATTTCGCAGGAAGAGTTTGAACGGCGCCAGGTCGAATGGCTGCCGAGCGTTGAGGACCGCCAGTACGTGCGCAGCCTGATGCATGCGATCACGGAACCCGGCAAGATTGCCAACTGGATCGCGCCGCCGGCAACCGGCATCAAGGGCAAGCCGTTTGAGTTTGAGTATGTCCGTTTATGAAAAACGGCCTTAGGCCTTTGGTTTTGGGTCTTTGAACTTGGTTCTTTGTGCTGGGTGCTTTGTACCCGGGGCGTGAGCTCGACGTTGCAGTGGCAAACCAAGGCTGAGAAAGCAAAATTCAAAGACCTAAGACCAAAGACCTAAGTCCAAATCTTTTATGCAAGACTTTACCAAGTACGATCAGAAGCTGGAGTTCATCCTGCGCAATGCCGCGCGCATTTTTGCCGAAAAGAATTATCACTCCACCACCATGCGCGACATTTCGCGCGCGACGGGCGTCAGCCTCGCTGGGCTTTATCATTACTGCAAATCGAAAGAAGAGCTGCTGTTTCTGATTCAGGACAACTGTTTCGGGCGCGTGCTCGATAGTCTTGAGGAGCGCCTGCGCCTTGAAGCCGATCCGCTTGCTCGTCTGCGCATCTTCATCGAAAACCACCTTTCGTTCTTCGCCGCCAACATGTCTGAGATGAAGGTCCTGTCGCATGAGGCCGAATCGCTTGAGGGCGATCTGCACGCGCACGTTTCTACCAAGAAGGACAAATACACGAAACTCGCGCGCCGGATTTTGAAAGATTTGCAGCAGGCAGAAACCGTCAGCTCGCAAGTCGATCTAACTGTGGCAACCTACGCGCTGTTTGGCATGATGAACTGGATTTATAACTGGTATGATCCGAAGGGCAAATTAAAAGTTTCGGAGTTGGTTGAGAATGTGACGCGTTTGTTCCTGCAGGGATTCATTGCCGGATCGTCGCGGGAAGCACTACACTTTTCGCCGCAAACGATGGAACAACCTATGAGTGTTTGGCGTGGTTCAACTGACCGTAAGTAAGTGAGGAGACATTGAAGATGGCTGCAGCCGATCATTTTGAAATAACAAGAATGGAACGCAATCTGGTGCAATATCGCGGGGAAAATGGAATCGGGCTTCTAACGCTCAACGATCCACCGGCAAACACCTATAGCTACGAGATGATGCAATCGCTCGATCGCGCGATCCTGACAGCGCGCATGGACGAAAGCGTCCAGGTGATTGTCATCACCGGTAACGGCGAGAAGTTTTTTTCCGCGGGGGCAAACATTCAGATACTCGCGAACGTCACGCCAACCTTCAAATATTATTTTTGTTTGCACGCAAACGAAACTCTGTCGCGCCTTGAACAAACGCCGAAGCTTGTCATCGCCGCCATCAATGGGCACTGCGTGGGTGGTGGCCTGGAAGTAGCACTTGCCGCCGACATTCGTATTGCACGACGTGGCGCGGGCAAGATGGGGCTGCCGGAAGTTTCACTGGGCGTGCTGCCGGGTACGGGCGGCACGCAACGATTGACACGGCTAATCGGCAAGTCGAAAGCGATCGAATTGATGGCCACCGGCGAACTGTTTGATTTCGAACGCGGGCTTGAGTTGGGAATCTTGAATCAGATTCTGGACACCGAAAATGCCGAACAGTTTTCTCAGCAGGTTGTTGACTATGCGCGCCAGTTCACTACCCCCCATAAAGCCGCGGCCGCAGTGGGCAGAATCAAACGCAGCGTGCAGACCGGCAGCGAAATACCTTTCGAGTCGGCCCTCGCGCTCGAGCGCGAGCTGCAACAACAGCTTTTCCAATCGGAAGATGCGAAAGAAGGCCTGGACGCGTACGTGAACAAGCGCAAACCAATCTTTAAAGGAAGGTAAATCGTGAATCGTAAATCGTAAATAGTTTGGGCACAGTTGCGATTTAACTACTAAAGATGAGTCTTGTCATTCTTTACTATTCACGATTCACGATTTACGATTCACGATTTACGGTTCTTATGTACGAACAAATCGACATCACTGATGACGCCGGTATCACCACAATTACCCTGAATCGACCGGAGAAGTTGAATGCGCTGGCTGGACACATGCGCCGCGACTTAGCGGAAGCGCTGGAAGCTGCCGGCAGCGATCGCGCGGTTCACGTTGTCGTCATCACCGGGGTCGGCCGTGCTTTTTGTTCTGGCGGCGACGTGGCGGCCATGGCGGATTTGATCGAACGCGGGGATGCTGACGAGTTTTCGCGCTTGCTGGGCTCGGCGCGCCGAGTGGTGACTGCGATCCGTCACATGGCCAAGCCGGTAATTGCTTCGATCAACGGGCCCGCGTTCGGCGCCGGATTCAATCTAGCGCTCGCCTGCGACCTGCGCATCGCATCCAACAATGCCATCTTCAGCCAGTCGTTTGCTAAGGTGGGCCTGCATCCCGATTGGGGCGGCACATATTTTCTGCCCCGACTGGTCACGCCAAACAAGGCGTGTGAGCTGTTCTTTCTCGGCAATACGATCGACGCCGAAGAAGCCCACCGCCTGGGCCTCATTAATTTCGTAGTTTCTCCTTCGGAACTGGAAACTGAGACACGCAAGCTGGCGGAACGTTTGCGCGACGCGCCGGCAATTGCCATCGGATCCGCGAAACAGGCAGTTTATATGAGCCAGTCCGCTGAGTTGGAAGAGATGCTGCGCTTTGAAACTGAAGCGCAGATGCGCTGCTTCGATTCCGATGATGGCGCTGAAGGTGTGCGAGCTTTTCTTGAGAAGCGACCGCCAAAGTTTACCGGGCGGTAACCGGTTTTGAGTTCCGAGTTTCGGGTTTGGAGTTAGAACTTCGGAACTCGAAACTCGAAACTCGAAACCTAATATACATGAAACTTGAAAATAGGCTGGCGTTAATCACCGGCGGTGGTCGCGGTATTGGACGCGCGATTGCGTTCGCGTTTGCGCGGGAAGGCGCGAGTGTCGCGGTGGCGGCGCGCTCGGCTGATCAAGTTGCGCAGGTCGCAAGTGAAGTCGCGGACAAGTTTTCCACCAGGGCAATGCCGATCACCTGCGACGTGGCGAAGCTCGATAGCGTAGCGCAGATGTTTGCAACCTTGAACACAGCATTCGGTCGCGGTCCGGACATCCTGGTCAACAACGCCGGCATTGCTGAGAGCGCGCCACTCGCCAAAACCGACGATGAGCTTTGGCGCCGTCACCTCGCAATAAATCTTGACGGAACTTTTTACTGCATGCGTGCAGCCTTGCCCGGAATGATCGAGCGCGGCTGGGGCCGCATCATCAACATTGCGTCCATCGCCGGCAAAACGGGCGCGCCTTACATCGCGGCCTATTCGGCTTCCAAACATGGCGTGCTTGGTCTGACACGTTCCGCCTCGCAGGAAGTGGCCAGAAACGGAATCACCGTCAACGCTATCTGCCCGGGTTATGTTGATACCGACATGACCACGCACGGCATTGAGAACATCATCAATAAGACTTCACTGACAAAAGATCAGGCGCTGGATTCGATCAAAAAGATGAGCCCGCAGAACCGTCTGGTGACTGCGGAGGAAGTTGCGGCGCTGGCTTTGTTGTTGGCTTCTGAAGACGGCCGCGGCATAAACGGCCAGGCAATCAATGTCGATGGCGGCGGCGTTTTGTTTTGATTTGTCCGACAAACTTCAGTTTGTCGAAAGTTGGGCTAGCCATGCGTAACGACAAACTAAAGTTCGTCGGACATGCGACGTGACAAGTCATAAACCAACCTTACGGGCAATCCCACAATGTTGAAATAGTCTCCAGCAATCTCTTCAACAAACAGCGCAGCGTGTCCCTGGATCCCATAACCTCCCGCTTTTCCGCGCGGCTCGCCAGACGAAACATACCAGTCGATTTCCTCTGTCGACATTTCAGCAAAGCGAACTCGCGTTGTTTCGTGGTCCACCAAAACCTGCGCATGTTCGCCCGCGCGCAACAGTGCTACGCCGGTCAGCACTTCGTGCCATTTGCCGCTCAACAGCTTCAGCATGCGCCGCGCATAATCGTCGTCCAACGGCTGTCCCAGCATTTCGCCTTCAACTACTACAGTCGTGTCCGCGCCCAGTATGAGACCTTCAGTGAAATTGACTGCCACTGTTTGCGCTTTGGTTAAAGCAAGCCGCTTTACATAACTGACAGCATCCTCGCCTTCGCGAACAGACTCATCGATGTCGGCGGCTACCGCTGCAAATGGCCAGCCAACGGCCCGGAGTATTTCCATGCGGCGTTGGCTGCCCGAGGCCAGAATAAGTTTCTCCAGGGCAGCGTTTTTATTGTCCATTTGGTTCAGCAATACTATTTCTCTGTCATATTTCATTAGCACCGTCGCTTTAGCGCGGTGACCTGCAGTGCCTGACACAAACGTAAACCGTTTAAACGGTTTCCTTCCGATCCTAATCACTAGCCGCCGGGCTAAAGCCACGGTGCTAATGAGAAAGGTGGTTAAGTTCAAACTGCCTCAGCATTCAAATCGCAAGGTCGGCTTGTCGCGTCAAACAATTCTCCGCTACACTCGCGAACCGTTCGAGTTCTTCAACTTTACATGCGCGATTCTAGATTGAAGCCGCTGAAATTCGAAACAGCGCCAGCGTAGCCTGAAAATGGAAAGCCTGATAAAAACTCTGCCCGCGATTCTGAGCGCCGCTGGACCTTCAATAGAAGTCACTCAGGCTGCCTGTTTCGCTGCGTGGAAACATGCGGTCGGCGACGCACTCAGTGTTCATGCCGTTCCCGTAAAGCTTGAGGAGCAGACGTTGATCATTGCCGTAGCTGACAGCATTTGGCAGAACCAGTTGGAACAGATTCGCCCGCAGTTGCTGTTTCGCCTGAACGCGGTGCTGGGCCATTCGTTGGTTAAATTGATTGACCTGCGCGTGGATCCGAACGCGCTACCAAAAACGCGAATCGCGCAATACACGCCGAGCAAGCATTCAGATTATGCCGTTCCCTTTGAAATACTCGCGGCTGCTTCCGAGATTCACGATGCTGACTTGCGGCGCGCGTTTCTCGGCGCGGCCACGAGCTGTGTGAAACGATTGGAAACCAATCCGCAATCCAAAATCTGAATTCCGAATTCAAAGACTATGCCTATTACTGAAGCAGACGTAGAAAAAGTTGCGCAATTGGCGCACATGGAAATTACGCCGGACGAGTTGAAGATCTTTGCGCCGCAAATGGCGGACATCGTGGCGTATGTCGAACAGCTCAACGCGCTCAACACGACGGACGTGCAACCTTCGCTCGGCGGTTTGACCCCGGAAGGCGAAGCAACCGATTCATCGCGCGAAGATGCGACAGCTCCATCACTTGGTCAGAAGACTGCGCTGGCCGAGGCCCCCGACGCAGCGTCAGGACACTTTCGGGTACCAAAAGTACTTTAGGAAAAGGAATACGGCAGTGAGTACTCAACGTATGCTGATTTCCATTTTTCATTTTCCATTTTTCATTTTTCATTCGTTTAAGGTAGCTCGGCGATAGTGTGAGCAGCATGAGTGAGATTGAGCCAATAAGAAAAAGGATGGAGAGCGACAAGAAGACGGCCCGTATAGTCGTTGAGTCGTCTGTAGCCGCGGCAGAGAAGTTAAATGAAACCCTCAATGCGTTTCTGCAAATCGATCGCGCCGGCGCGGTGAGACGAGCGGAAGCGGTCAACAAAGATTCTGCTTCGCCACTTGGGGGGATTCCCATCGCCATCAAAGACAACATCTGCGTTCAGGGAATGCAGACTTCCTGCGGTTCGCGCATCCTTGGCGATTACCATCCGCCTTACAACGCGACAGTTATCGAACGATTGCTGGGTGCCGGTGCGGTCGTGATTGGTAAGACAAATTGCGATGAGTTTGCGATGGGCTCTTCGAATGAGAACTCGGCATTCGGCCCAGTCAAAAATCCCTGGGACACAACGTGCGTGCCCGGTGGTTCTTCCGGAGGGTCGGCCGCAGCAGTTGCCGCGGGCATTGTGCCAGTGGCGTTGGGTTCAGACACCGGCGGCTCGGTGCGACAACCGGCATCGCTGTGTGGCGTCGTGGGTTTGAAGCCGACGTATGGTCGCAACTCGCGCTACGGTTTGGTGGCGTTTGCTTCCTCGCTGGATCAGGTAGGAGTTTTTGCGCGCAACACGGAAGACGTGGCCCGCGTGTTGAGAACCATTGCCGGCCGCGATCCACATGATGCAACGACAGCCGAGGTTCCCGTGCCTGATTACGTTTCGGAACTAAGCGGTAACATCAAAGGCGCCCGCCTCGGTTTTCCCAAAGCGCTTTTCGGCGAAGGGCTCGAGGCAGAAGTACGCGACTCTGTTAAGGCGGCAGTGGCTATCTATCGCGAACTCGGTGCGGAAATCGTTGACGTCGAATTGCCGCACGCAGAGTACAGCATCGCTGTCTATTACATCATTGCCACGGCGGAAGCTTCTTCGAACCTGGCGCGCTTTGATGGCGTGCGTTATGGATTTCGCGCCGAAGGCGCACCGGAGCTGCGGCAGATGTATCGCAAAACGCGCGATGAAGGCTTTGGCCCGGAAGTGAAGCGCCGCATCATGCTTGGCACTTATGTTCTTTCTGCGGGTTACTACGAAGCTTACTATCACAAGGCTCAGCAGGTGCGCTCGTTGATCAAGCAGGATTTTCAAAAAGCGTTCAAGAGCTGTGATGCGATCATCACGCCCACCTCACCAACCCCTGCGTTTTTGATTGGAGAGAAGGTGGACAATCCCCTGGCGATGTATTTGAACGACATCTACACGGTGACTGCGAACCTGGCTGGCATTCCGGGATTGAGCGTTCCCTGCGGTCTTTCTTCCGGGCGCCTGCCAATTGGTTTTCAACTGCTTGGCGCTTATTGGTCAGAACCGACTCTCTTGAAACTCGCCCACGCGTATGAAACTGCACGACCATTCACCGAGCGCCCGCCGATCAGATCGGAATAGTGAAGGACCTAATATGTAATTTCGAGAGGGTTGAACTAGCGAGGGCAAGCCCGCCTTCCTAACCTTTGAGACTCTCCGAGCAGATAAGCGGGTTACTTGGGTTGCGAGACTTTGTCTACTTGCGGTCCCTTCGTCTTATCCGGAATCCAGTCGCCGGTGAAAATCTCTACAACATTCTTCGCTGTTCCCACGACAGGCGTTGCATCAAGTCCGACGTGCACTGCGCCCGCGACCAATCCCTTCTTCTTGATATCGTGACCGGCAAAGCCAACAGTAAACACGGGGCCGATTATTGGAATCGCCTTGAGCAGTTTCTTGGCAATCTCCCAACCACCTCGCTTTGCGATTCCTTTTTTTCGATTCTCCACCATCACGTCGCTTCAAAATAAAGTTTATATGTTTCGCAGCGGTCACGAAAGCGGTTCAGGAAGTGAATATTGCTCACGTTCGTTGTGTGTTAGCATGAGCGCGCTCCAACCGATTCAAACCGATTAATTTGAATGTCGATGCGCGCAGCTAAGTTGTTGTTAACGATCGCTTGCCTGAGCGCCGTGTTGTTCTCATGCAACCGATCGGGTTCGTCCACTAACAAGCTCCTGGTCTACACGCCGCACGGTCAGGACATGCTGCGCGACTTCGTTGCGCAGTACAAGACACAACATCCGGAAGTGGATGTCGAGTTTCTCGACATGGGCTCGCGCGAAATTCTTGAACGCGTTCGCGCCGAGCGCAACCGTCCGCAGGCGGATCTGTGGTGGGGCGCCGCGCACACCACTTTTCAAACTGCCGCGGAGGAAAACCTGTTGACGTCCTATCGGCCTACCTGGGCTGCCAGTGTTCCTGACAGCAGTCGCGATGCGGACGACAATTGGTACGGAACGTATCAAACGCCCGAAGTGCTCGTTTACAACAGCGACGCGGTTAAGGCGGAAGATGCGCCGAAAGACTGGGACGACGTGCTCGATACAAGGTGGCACGATAAGATTCTTATCCGGAATCCTAACCCGTCGGATTCAATGCGCGCGATTTTCGGCGCCATGATCTGGCGCTTCTACAAAGACACCGGAACCCCGGACAAAGGTTATGATTGGTTGCGCCGACTAGATTCTAATGTGCATGAATACACGGCCGACGGCACGTTGCTGATGCAGAAACTGGTGCGGCGCGAAGGTCTGGTAACCTTGTGGAATCTGCCGGATGTTTGGATCTACAAAGAGCAAAAAGGATTTCCGATCGGTTATAACTTTCCGGCGAGCGGGACGCCAATAATTACCGACGGCATTGCCATCGTGCGCGGTGCGCAGCATGAAGCAGAAGCAAAACGCTTTTATGAGTTTGTAACTACATCAGAGGCGCTGGTGATTGCAGCCAAAAAGTATTATCGCGTTCCAGTGCGCAACGATATTGATCGTAGTCAATTGCCGGCGTGGATGAATGAGCGCGTCAACGCAATGCCACTCGACTGGAATGTCTTGCGCAAACAAAGCGGAGAGTGGCTGCGCTATTGGGATACAGAAATTCGCGATCACAACAAACATTGAGAGCACAATAATCCGCAGACGGACCAACTAAGGAATATGGTTTTCTAAAGATCTAATTATTGCATCTCAGACCCGGTCGCTACCGCTCCCGGTTCTGACTTTGTTTTACTACCGCGTTCGCGTTGATCGTAGAACTAAATGCCGTTACTTTCTCTTAAAAACATTTCCAAGAGCTACGGCGCGACGCCGGCAGTCGCCGACATCTCGCTCGATGTCGAGCGCGGCGAGTTCTTTGGTTTGCTTGGTCCATCCGGCTGCGGCAAGACGACTACACTGCGCATGATCGCAGGTCTGGAGAAACCGGACACGGGCACGATTGAGTTTGATGGTCGCGCCATCACCAATCTGCCCGCTGAACGTCGCGGCTTTGGCATGGTCTTCCAAAACTACGCGCTCTTCCCGCACCTCAACGTCGCGGAGAATGTTGCCTTTGGTTTGCGCGCGCGCCATAGGCCACGCGCCGAAATTAAAGAGCGCGTTAAGAGCGCGCTGGAACTGGTCCAACTTCCCGGCTATGAAAAGAGGCGCGTGGATGAGTTGTCCGGTGGTCAACAACAGCGCGTCGCTATTGCGCGCGCGATTGCTATCGAACCAGCGTTGCTGCTTTTTGACGAGCCGCTGTCAAATCTCGATGTGACTTTGCGAGAGGAAACGCGCGGCGAACTGCGCGAGCTGGTGGGCCGTCTGGGTCTGACGGCGGTTTACGTTACACACGATCAGGAAGAAGCGTTTGCCCTGTGCGATCGCATTAGCGTGATGGTCGGTGGCCGTTTGTTGCAGACGGGCGTGCCGCGCGAACTCTATGAGCATCCGGCAAAGCTTCCGGTCGCCCGCTTTCTGGGCAGAAATAATTTGATTCAGGTGATGCGACTCAGCTCGAGCAATGAAGGCACCGGTGAGTTCAAAACTTTGGCAGGCGGCCACACGCTGAGGATGCCCATTGAGAAAGGCGAACTCGCGCCATTGAACAAACCATGCACACTCGCGATTCGGCCTGAGCACGTAGTGCTTAAGCAAGCGGCTGATGGTTTAGCGAACACGCTGCCCGCAGAAGTGCGGGAGATCAACTTTGCCGGCGCTACTTCGACGGTAAAGCTCGATGCCGGTGGCTTGTCATTGGAAGCGCTGGTGCTGCAGCCAAATAATTTTTCTGTTGGCAGTCAATGCGCTGCGACATTGCCAGCCGAGCGAATCTCGTTGCTCAAAGAATGAGCCGTCGTGGAAAGCAACATGGCGCCACAATTTAAGTTAGATAACGCGGCTTTGCCGTCTGATGTGCGGAAGGTCTCGGACCTTCCGTCCTGTCCGCAAAAATATTTCGGGGCTATGCCCCATTCGTAGGGCGCAGCCCAAATGAGTATTAGGAATCCCTCAACGGTGGGGCAGAGCCGCCTCCGCACATCAGGCGGCATAGCCGCGAGTTTTTCACCTCGCCTCCTCCTGCTGCTCATCGTCTCCCTGGTTTTACTCTACGGCGTCATCTATCCGAATCTTCACGTCGTTTTGCTTTCTCTTCAACGAGAAAGTAATTGGTCGCTCCAGAACTATCGCGAAATTCTGGCGCAGCGAATCGTTCTTAAGGCAATACTCTCGAGCGTTTCGATTTCGGTTTTTACCGTAGTGTTTTGCGCCGCCATTGGAATTCCGCTGGCCTTTCTTTTTGAGCGTTTTACTTTTCCCGCCCGTCGCTTGTTTGCCACGCTCGCCGCACTACCGCTGGTTTTGCCGCCGCTAGTGGGCACAGTCGCATTCATTTTCCTGTGCGGCGAGTCGGGCATCCTCGCCCGCGTGGCCCAAGCGCTATTTCACCTGGAGCGCGCGCCCTGGTCGTTGCGCGGCTGGCCGGCCCTCCTGCTGTTCCATGCCTACACGATGTATCCGTTTTTCTATGTCTTGACCGGAGCGGGCCTCAGCCGCATCGATGCCGCCCTGGCGGAAGCGGGGAAAAGTCTGGGTGCAACTCGAGTGCGCGTTTTGACGCGAATTGTTCTGCCGCAACTGACGCCTGCGCTGGTGGCGGCAGCGCTGTTGACTTTCATGACATCAATGGCCTCGTTTAGCGCGCCATTACTTTTTGGAGGCGGCGTGCGTGTGCTCACGCTGGAAATCTATACGGCGCGTCAGCGCGGTGATTTAACGCTGGCTTTAACGGAAACGGTGGTCCTCGCTGTAATTTCGCTTAGCGCCCTCGTCTTCTTTCAAAGATATGAAGGAACACGCCGCTTTGCTGCAGCAGCGCTGAAAGGTGCGGCGAAGACTCGCCGGACGATTGCGACCGGACCAACGCGCGTAGTTGCTATCGCTTTTGGGGTTTTGTTTTCTGTATTGCTGGTGCTGCCAGTGTTGACGCTGGTAGTGGTGAGCTTTGCGGGCGAAGGCAGTTGGACCACACAAACCTTGCCACCAACGTACACGCTCGCAAACTATACCCGGATTTTTTCCGACAATGCCGCGCGCGAAGTTTTTCTCAATAGCCTGTCGATGTCGGCCACTGCTGCGGTGGCTGCGCTGCTTTGGAGTTTCTGTGTCGCGGCACTGATCGTAAAAAAGCGGCGGCGCACATGGCATCGTGTTCTTTCGTGGCTGATACTTGTGCCCTGGGCCTTGCCGGGAACGGTGGTCGCCGTCTCGCTCGCCGAAGCGTATGGCAAACCTTCCGCGCTGACTGGTTCTTTCATTCTCGTCGGCACGTTTTGGATTTTGCCGGTGGTTTATTTTCTGCGCTTCATGCCCCTGGTGGTGCGCGCGGTGCAGGCAAGCATGGAGCAAATTGATGCGGCGCTCGACGA
>Ga0184619_10000369_pt1 | contig 15368 bp, 17 predicted proteins | sample PLM0_60_b1_FD_133146 | JGI IMG/M metagenome (GOLD analysis project Ga0184619, IMG submission 133146) | Groundwater sediment microbial communities from an aquifer in East River, Colorado, USA - PLM0_60_b1 | ecosystem: Environmental > Terrestrial > Soil > Riparian zone | place: USA: East River...
CCTTCGCCCACGATGATCAGCCAGGCTTCCTCGTCCTTCGCTCCGTCCCAATGCACCTGCTTGGCGAAATGCGTGACGAACGAGCCGGTGGGCATGGGCACCGTGAGGCTCGGATCGAACTTGTTGCCCGTGGCGACCCACCAGGTGCCCTTGATCACGGTGATGAAGCGGTCGTTCGGATGAAAGTGCGGCCGGCTGAAGTTGCCCGGCTTGAACCGGTTCATGACCACGTACAAGCCGGGTTTTTCCGGATCGCCGACCAGCACCGCCTGGTTGATGGCGGCGGCGCCGGTCGGATCGCGCCATTTGAGTTGATCGGGCGACCTGTACACGAGCGCCGCCGGGTTGAGGTCGGCGGCGGAGACCGCACCCGCCGCCAGCATCAGCAATAGGATTCGAGCGCCAGCCAACGCGCGATGGGAAAATGAACTCATTTCGGCCCCCTTTTTGAGATCACTTCCGTATACGCGTATGGCGGCGAACCGTCAACGCCGGGCCTTGGCAGCCACCTGTACCTACTCGACCGCGCGTCCCTCCGTCGCGATCGCCGGCGTGTCGAGATAGATCGTTTCACCCGATGCGAGAAACTGCTCGAACGTCGACTGATCCACCCATATGTGGCGCTCCAGACCCGTCTCGAGCCACCGAATGGTGAGGCCCCGCGCCGTCTCGTCCACCGCTATCCTGATGTTGGATGCCATTTTGCATTCTCCTCCGCTTGTCCGATGCGTTCCCAGCTTACTTTCGGGCAAGGGGAGGTGCTGTTAAGCGCTCCACCGGCGTCTAGTGGAATATGCACACCGGGTGCGCAGGCCCGGCATTGGCGGCGCTGGGCGCTTTTCTTTCGATCAAGGGAATTCGACGGAATACTGTCGGTCATGGACTTCGCACCCGGCGGCGCGATGCGCGGCACGCCGCATCTACCCGGCACGCGCGAGTATTTCACGTGCCTGGAGGGTCAGGTCACGATCTTCGTCGTCGGCGAGCGCAATGACCTCGTTCGCGGCGACGTGCTCGCGTTTCCCGGCAACGTCCCGCATTCCTACCAAAACGCAGACGCGACGCGCGGCGCTCGCGGCGTGTCCGTGGTCGTTCTCGCAAAAGCCGGAGTTTAGTGCGCTCTAAAACTTCGATTGAGGCATCCGATTGAAAACCGGCGTCGGTCCGGTTATTCGGGCCGGCCTGCGCGGCGTCCGGCGATACTGGGCTCCCTAGTCTTGCTCGATATGGACCGAGAGCTCGACGGAAGATCCTGTGTCCGGATCTATCTTTCCGCCGATGTTGAGTCCGGTTTGTTCGACCAATTCGCCGATTTCATAGTCGGATTCGTCGATCGTTTCCATCCCTTCGATGGCGTCGAGCAGCGTCTTGAGCGGGCCGTGTTCCATGCAGTCCTCCCTTTGTGTTTCCCATGCTAAATCACCGGTTTGCTTAGATGGCCTACCCGCGTCGTAGTCCGTTTGGACTAGGGTGAGATTCCTGCCGCGGATCGGTTTCCCCTTCCACGATGGCTGACAGGACGATTGAAAACCGGGGTCTGTCCCCGGTTACTTCCCCCTCTAAACCGGGGTCTGTCCCCGGTTACTCCGGCCGCCCGGTTACTCCGGCCGGAACTTGGTTTCCGGCTTGACGCCTTTCTTGCGCTCTTTCTCGCTGATACGGCCGTTCTCGAGGTAGCAGCCCTCGACCGCGCGCTTCGCCGCCTCGTCCCATTGCGGCAGCCAGTCGCCCAGCGAATACCCGAACCACGGCGCCTGCGGCCGGAGCTTCGGCAGGCCGAGCTCCTCCCAGATTTTCCTCGCGCGCTCCATGTATTCGCGCTTGGGGAGCGCAAGCGGCGGCATGTCGCCCTTCATCGTGGCGTCCATCAGCAGGGTCGAGTCCTCTTCCTCCCCGTGCTCGCGCTTGGGGCCATGGCCCTGTCCGCGGTGCGGCAGCGTCTGCACGTCCTCGAGCGGGTTCATGCGGTACGCCATGGACCACAAGAGCGCGTCGGCGTTGTCCGGGTCGATGTCGTCCGTCACCGCGACCGTGATCTTGCCCATGTCGCCCTTGAAGAAGGCCGCGCCGCGCAGCGCGCGCCACACCTCGGTGCGCGGCATGCCTTTCTCGCAAGCAATTACGCTGACGCGCAGCAGCCCGGTGAGCGGCTCGTGCAGGGCGACCCTTTTGACTCCGCGGATGCCGAGCGCCTCGCGCAGATGGGCGAGGAAAAGCGGCTCATAGGCGACGCGCTTGATCACGCTCGATTCCGAGGGCGCGACCTGGCTGATGTAGGAGGGAATGATCGGGTTCCTGCGCTGCGTGATCGCGGTCACGCGCATCGGCATGTTGTATTCCTCGAGCGCGACGTGTCCGTGCGATTCGCCGAAGGGGGCTTCGGGCTCGCAGTACTCGGTGTCGATCAGGCCCTCGATCACGATCTCGCTCTCGGCGGGGACGAGCAGGTCGACGCTCTTCGCGCGCACCACGTTGATGGGCGAACCGGCGAGGCCGCCTGCGACCGTGAATTCGTCCACGCCCACGGGGAGCTTCTGCGGCCCCATGAAGGCCACGTAGGGCGGGCAGCCGAGCACGATCGCGCAGGGCATCGTCTTCTTCCCGAGCTTCTGGTATTTCACGTAGTGGAGGTAGCCGCCCGCGCCGCCGACGCGCGTCGCCATGCGCACCACCAGGCGATCGGACGACTTGAGCGCCGCGCGATACGTTCCCATGTTCTGCACGCCGGTCTCCGGATCGCGCGTGATGACGTTGGTCGCGGTGAGCGTCGGCGCGGAATCGAATCCCGGTGTGGAGATCGGGATCGGCAGGCGGTCGAGACCCTTGCCTTCGCCTTGGAGCGCCTCGCCCTCGTGCACCACCTCGTGGCAGACGGCGCGCTCGACCAGGCGCGGCGGAATGGGATTCGCGATCGCACGGTCCCACTTGGACTGAATTTCGCCCAAGGGCGCACCCATGCCGACCGAATAAATCGCGCGGTTCGCGGCGATTGCGCCCACGACGACGGGAATGTCGTACTTGCGGCCGCGGCCGTCGGTGATGTTCGTGAAGAGGAAGGCGCGCCTCTCGGCCTCGTCCATGCCGCCTACGAATTGCCAGCGCACCAGCGGGTGCAGCTCCGAATCCTTGTCGACCAGCCGATCGATCGTGAGCAGGAGACCGCGCTTCCTGAGTTCATCGAGGTGCTCGTGAAGATCCGGGTAGCCGCGCTTCGCGTCGGCGACGAGATCCGGGGTGGAGGGGAGGTTCATTGCTTCTCGATTTTCGCGCGTTCGACGACCGCCTTCCACTTCGCGGTCTCTGAAATGAGGAGTTCGCGCATGGCTTCGGGCGAGCTCGCGCGAGCGTCGACGCCCAGGTCCTGCAGCCGCTGCCTCAGCTCGGGCGCGGCCACTGCGGCGTTGATTTCCTTGTTGAGGCGTTCGATCACCGCGCGCGGCGTCTTGGCCGGCGCGGCGACGCCGTTCCACGCGGACGCCTCGTAGCCGGGAACGCCCGCCTCGGCGAGGGTCGGCACCTCGGGCAGACCGGCGAAGCGGTGATCGAAAGTCACGCCGAGCGCCCTCAGGTTCCCGCTCTTGATGTGCGGGATGACGGGCGCGAGGATCTCGACCATGCCGTCCAAGTCTTTGCCTTTCACCGCGGTGATGATGGCGGGCGTCGCCTTGAACGGAACGGTCTGGAATTCCAGTCCCGCCATCGATTTGAACAGTTCCGCCGCGATGAACTGGGTGCCGCCGATGCTGGTCGTGCCGACGTTGAGCCTGCCGGGGCTCGCTTTGGCGGCGGCGATGAAATCCTTCACCGACCTGTAGGGCGAGTCGGAATTCACGAGCAGCGCGAGCCCGAAGAAGCCGACGGTCGAGATCGGCGCGAAATCGCGCACGGGATCGTAGGGCAGCGACTTGAAGAGCGACACGCTCACCGCGTGTCCCTGGTTGAGCCACAGGAGCGTGTAGCCGTCGGGCTCTGCCTTCATCGCCGCCTCCGTGGCGACGATCTGGCCTGCGCTCGGCCGGTTGTCGATGATGACCTGCTGGCCGAGCGTCTGCGAGAGCCTCTGCGCCAGCACGCGCGCGGTGATGTCGGCCACTCCGCCCGCCGCGTAGGGGAGGAGCATCTTGACGGGCTGCGAAGGATATTGCGCAAACGCGCCCGTCCCGCTCAGGCACGCCAGGAGCGGTAGCGTGCACCACAGGAGCGGGCGCCGGTTTCGTTCCTCGCCAATTGTCATGTCGGATTCCTCCTCATTCCCGTCAGCGCGGGCACCAGCAGTCGGCGCGCACGCGGAACACGCGCTGCGCGGTTTCGCCGAGTATGCCCTTCTTCAGCGCTTCGCTTAAAGTCGCGCCCTCGACGACTTTCTTGGGTTCGGGGTCGCCGATAGGGAATGGCTGGTCCGACCCGAGCATTATCTTTTCCGCTCCCGCTTTTTTCGCCAGGTATTCGAGCGAATCCGGATCGAATACGCAGGAATCGAAGTACATCGCCTCGAAGCCCTTGCGCGGGTCGGCGTATTTCCCCTGCGAATTGGCGTGGTTGCGCGCGAGGCGCCCGAGCGCATAGGGCAAGGCGGCCCCGCCGTGCGAGAGCACGAATTTCATGCCCGGAAATTTAAGGAGGTGCCCGGAGAAGAGCAGCCGCGACACGGCGATCGAGGTGTCGGCGAGCCTGCCGATCGCGTTCACCAGATCGTAGTCCGCAAGCCGCGGCTCGCCGCACAGGAACATCGGATGCATGAACACCGCCGCCTTCAGATCCGACGCCGTCTGCCAGAACGGGTCGAGCGAGGGGTCGTCGAGATTGCCGGCATTGCCCTTGGGAAGCGTTCCGATCATCACCCCGCCGAAACCCCGGTCGAGCACCTCGGACAGAACCTCTGCCGCGAGCCCGCCGTGCTGCAGCGGCACGGTGGCGAGCGGCGTGAAACGCGTTTCTTCGCGCAGCTCCTCCTGCAGGCAGTCGTTGTAGAAGCGGCTCCAGGCGAGGCCTTCACCCGAAGGCAGCTCGTAGCCGAAGCTGTCGAGCCATCCGCCGACGAGCTGGTGGTCGATTCCGTTCCTGTCCATCCACGCGCGGCGGTCGGCGGTATCGGAAAGCTTGGGCGAGATCGGGCGCGTCGGCTCGCCGCCAGGAAACTGCATTCGTGTTCCTTTTCCGTCGCGCAGCAGCTTGACTCCGGGAAATTTCGCGGCGTTCGCGTCGTAGCGTGCGTAGAGCAGCTTCGGGATGAAGTGCGCGTGGACGTCGATGACGATGTCTTTCATGTCATTCCGCCGCCTTGCGCGGGCCGATCGCCTTCCAGATGGCGAGATGCGAGATCGGCAGAGTGTCGATCGAAGCGCCGAGGGGATCGAGGGCGTCATTGATCGCGTTCGCGATCGCGGCGGGAGCGCCCAGATAACCGGCTTCGCCCGAGCCCTTTTGCCCGAAGGTGGTGAGCGGCGAGGGCGTGCAGTGATCGACGATCGCCAACGCCGGCACTTCCATCGCGCTCGGGATCAGGTAGTCCATGAAGGTGCCGCTCGCGAGTTGCCCGTCCTCGGTATAGGCGAACTTCTCGTAGAGCGCCGCGCCGATGCCGTGCGCGATCCCGCCGTAAGTCATGCCGTGCACGATGTCCGGGTTGATCATCACGCCGCAGTCGTGGCCGCAGATGTATTTCCGGATCGCGGGCTTGCCGGTGTCCGGGTCGATCTCCACCAATACGATGTGCGCCTCGAAGGCATAACAGGGGTAGATTTGTATGCGGCCCTCGGGGGTCGGCAAGGCGCCGCCGGTCGGCACCTCCCACACGAACTTCGCCTGCAACCCCGGTTCCAGGCCGGCCGGCAACTGGTGGAATTTCCGGTGCGCGATCTCGACGAGCTGATCCCAGTCCAGCCTTTTCTCCGGTGCGCCCTTCAAGCTCACGCTGCCGTCCCTGTATTCGAGGTCCCCGGGCGGGCATTCGAAGTTGTGCGCGGCGATGGCGACGAGCGTCTCCTTGATCGTTTTCGCGGCGCCCGCCGCGGCGCCGCCCAGCATGATCGCCATGCGGCTGCCGACCGGGCTGTTGGAGGGAAGCGCCGTGAGGGAATCGGCTCGCACCACGCGGATCGTCTCGGGATCGCGCTCGAGGATTTCTCCCAACACGGTCGACACCAGCGACTCGTGCCCTTGACCTGCGCTCGAGTTGTTGATCACGCCGGTGATGGAGCCCGAGAGATCGATGCGCACCAGGCAGGAGTCCATCCAGGTCGTGTTCTCGTTCTTCGGGTTCATCAGGACTTCGAAAGCCGAGTTGCCGCCGGAGGGCTCGAGGCAGCTCGAGATGCCGATTCCGGCGAGGCGCCCCGAGCTCCGCGCCTCGTCCCGAGCGGCCACGAGCGAGGCGTAGTCGATCGCCGCCAAAGTCTTGTCGAGTACCGCGTGGTAGTCGCCCGAGTCGTAGGTGGACCCGCTCGCGATGGTGTAGGGGAACTGGTCCTTGCGGATGAAATTCCTCTTGCGCAATTCGATCCTGTCCATGCCGAGATGGCGGGCGACACGGTCGATCGCCCGCTCGATCGCGAAGTTGGTCGGCGACTGGCCGAAGCCGCGCACCGCCTCCTGCGGCGTCTTGTTGGTCATGACCGAGGTCGGCTCGTACTCGATCGCGTCGATCGCGTACGGGCCGCAGATCGCGGTGACGGGCTTGCCGAGCTGGAAGGGAGAGCGCCCGGCGTAGGCGCCGACGTCGTCCACCGCGCGGATTTTCATCGCGCGTATCGTTCCGTCGCCTTCGAACGCGAGCTGCATGTCGAAGAAGCGATCCGGTCCCTGCATGTCCCCGCCGCGCAGGTTCTCCAGCCGGTCCTCGATGAGGCGTACCGCGACGCCGAGTTTTTTCGCGAGATAGCCCACGAGCACGGTGTGCTTGATGCCGCGTTTCACGCCGTAGCTGCCGCCGACGTCGACGTCGTGGTGCACGCGCACGGCGTTGCCGGGCAGCCGCAGCGCGCGCGCGGCCTGGTCGGGGAACTTGGGCATCTGGATCGAGGCCCAGATGTCGAGAATTCCCGTGCCTGCGTCCCACTGCGCGGCGACGCCGAAGGTCTCGATCGGCACCGTGGCGCTGCGGCCCCAGGCGGCGCGGAAGGCGATCCTGTGCTCGGCGTTTGCGAACGCCTCTTCGACCGGACCCCATACGAACTTGCGGTGATAGAGCAGGTTCGTGCCGTGCGCGGGATGCACGAGCGGCGCCCCCGGGGCGAGAGCTTTTTCGGGATCGATCACGTGCGGCAACGGCTGGTATTCGACCTCGACCCGCTCCGCCGCGTCCTCGGCGAGCGCGCGCGAATCGGCGACGACCGCCGCGACCCATTCGCCGGCGTAGCGCACCACGCCGTTCGCGAGCGCGAAGCGCGTCACCGCGGGTGCGTCCACCCCGATCGCGAGCGAATCGGTGTTCGCGCAGAATTCCTCCCCCGTAAGGACATGGAGCACGCCGGGCGCGGCGAGCGCGGCCTTGGTGTCGATCGAAACGATGCGCGCGGCTGCGTGCGGCGAGGCGACCAGCGCCACGTGCTTCATTCCCGGGAGCGCGATGTCGGCGACAAAGCGGCCCCGCCCGGAGACGAAGCGCGGATGCTCCTTCGCCCTTCGCTTGGCGCCGATATAGCGAAATGGCCCGGTCATATTGCTTGTCATCCTGAGCGCAGCGAAGGATCTGTTTTTTGGCTGCTTGCAAAAGCAGGTTCTTCGGGCTGCGCCCTCAGAATGACAGATGAAATCGCAATCATTTCTTCAGTTTCTCGGCGGCGAGCTGCACTGCTTCGACGATCTGCTGGTAGCCGGTGCAGCGGCACAGGTTCCCGCCGATCGCATCGCGGATCTGCGCTTCGGTCGGGTTGGGATTCGAATTCAGCAGGCCCTGGGACGCGATCAGCATGCCCGGCGTGCAGTAGCCGCACTGCAGGCCGTGCGTCTCGCAGAAGCTGTCCTGCAGCACGCTCATCGAGCCGTCGGGCTTCGCGAGACCCTCGACCGTGGTGACCCGGTGGCCGTGCGCCTGTACGGCGTACATGAGGCAGGCCCTTACAGGCTCCCCGTCGAGCATCACCGAGCACGCGCCGCAGATGCCGTGCTCGCAGCCGATGTGCGTTCCGGTGAGGAAAAGGTCTTCGCGCAGCCAGTCCACAAGCGACAGGCGCGCCGGCACTTGGGCTGATCGCGGCTTGCCGTTCACCTCGACGGAGACGGCGTGAAGCGTCTCACTCATCGGGTTCTCGCTCTCTCGCGCGCTTCGCGCAGCGCCCGGGCCGCGAGCACGCCGGCGAGGTGCCGGCGATATTCGGCGCTTGCGTGCAGGTCGCTGCCGGGCTCCGTCTCGGTTGCCGCGGCGTGGGCGGCGTCCTTCACGGCCGCGTCATCGAGCCGGGTGCCGACCAGGCGTGCCGCAATCTTCGGAAACGCGAGCGGCGTTCCCCCGGCCCCGCCCAGGCCGAATGCCGCACGCACGCAGCGCCCGGCGCCGTCGATCGCGACCTGGGCCGCGGCCGCGACCATCGCGAAGTCGCCGTGGCGCACGGAAATCTCGGTGAAGGCGGAACCCGTGCGCCGCCAGGACCACGCCGGCCAGTGGATTTCCTCGAGGCATTCGTCGGGCCGCGCGGAAGTCGCCATCGGGCCGGAGAAGAACTTCTCGGCTTCGAGCGTGCGCGTGCCGCTGCCCGAGCGCAGCAGCATGCGTGCCCCGAGCACCTGCGCGACGAGCGGCAGCTCGGCGCACGGATCGGCGTGCGCGAGGCTGCCGCCTATCGTGCCGCGATTTCGCGTCTGCACATGGCCCACCCAGGAGAGCGCCTGCGCGAGCAGCGGCACCTTCGCGGCAAGCGCATCGTCGCGCTCGACCAGGCACTGCCGCGTGCAGGCGCCGGTGCGCACGGCATCCTTCTCGACGGAAACGAGCTTGAGCGCGGCGATCTCGTTGATGTCGATCAGCCAGGCGGGGCGCACCAGGCGCATCGCCATCATCGGCACGAGGCTCTGGCCGCCGGCGAGGAGCTTCGCGCCGTCGCCGTGGCGGCGAAGGAGCTCGCAGGCTTCGGCGACCGATGCGGCGCGGATATACTCGAAAGGAGCGGCTTTCACTGTCTCGTCTCGAAAGACAGATAATACACAAGGGGGAAATCAGACGATGTCCCGTTTCTGGAAGGCGATCGCGGTGATCGCGCTCTGCGCCGCGCAGACGGCTGCGTGGGCGCAGGCCTGGCCGGCGAAACCGATCAAGGTCATCGTGCCGTTTACGCCGGGGAGCGGCACCGACATCATGGCGCGCACCGTGTCGGAGAAGCTCTCTTTGCAGCTCGGCCAGCCGGTCGTCATCGAAAATCGACCCGGCGCCGGCGGCACCATCGGCGCCGCTCTGGTGGCGAAAGCCGAGCCCGACGGCCATACGGTCCTCGTTCATTCGTCCTCGTATACGGTGACGCCGTCGACCTACCAGAACCTGCCTTACGACACGCTGCGCGATCTGACGGGAGTCGTGCCGCTGGGCCTTTTGCCCAACGTTCTGGTGATCGCGCCGTCGAAGAACATCCGCTCGGTGAGGGAGCTCGTCGCCATGGCGAAAGCAAAGCCGGGCGCGATGAACTCCGCGTCGGTCGGCATCGGCAGCGCGACGCACCTCAACGCGGAACGCTTCCGCCTCGGCGCGGGGATCGATGTCGTGAACATCCCGTTCAAGGGCACGCCCGAGGCGCTCACCGAAGTGCTGACCGGTCGCGTCGACTACTATTTTTGTCCCGTTAACGCGGTCCTTCCATTCCTGAAGGACGCGAAGCTGCTGGCGCTCGCGGTGGGGAGCAGCAGGCGCTCGCTCGCGCTGCCCGAGCTGCCGACTACGCTCGAATCGGGCGTCCCGAACTCGGATTACAACTTCTGGGTGGGGATGTTCGCGCCCGCGAAGGCGCCGCGCGAAGTGGTGAACCGCCTCCACCGGGAAACCGTCAAGGCGCTGCGCTCACCCGATGTGCGCGAGAAGATGGCTCGCCTCGGCGCCGAGCCGATGGATCACAGCCCCGAGCAGTTCAACGCCTACCTGCGCGAGGAGATCGCCGCTAATGCCGCGCTGGTGAAGGCGGCGGGCATCAAATCGGAATAGGGACGAGCGAACGGCGTCACGCGAACGCGATCGCGCCGCCGACGAGCGCCGCGGCGAGCGCGGCGATGAACAACAGGCGCGGCCCGGGATCGTTTCTGAGCCTCCGGAGGAAACCGACCGGCCGCGGAGGCCGGGCGAGCAGCTCGCGATCGCGCTTGGTCGGAGCGGAAAGCCGTCCCAGCGCCTCGGAAGAGTCGAACAGCCGCGACAAGGGAAGGCGGGTGTCGGAGCCGATCGCGCGCGTCGCGGGCGCGAGTCGCGTCTTCTCCGTGTCCACATCGAGCTTTACGGTCTTCGTGATGTCCTGATCGCCGTCTGAGCTCTTTCCCGGCGCGTGCTTGCGGCCGCCGAGCTCGGCGAGGCAGCTGCGCAGGTCGGCGGCGAGCTCGTAGACGTCCTGATAGCGCACCGCGGGGTCTTTCTTGAGCGCCCTTGCGATGACGAAATCGAGCATGGACGGCACCTCGCGATTCAGCCGCGAGGGCGGCAGGTGCTCGACATGGACGACGTTGTGCAGGATCTGCGGCGTGTCCGCGCCTGCGAACAAGGAGGCGCGGGTGAGCATCTCGTAGAGCACGATCCCGAGCGAAAAGATGTCGGAACGGTGGTCGACGGACGACCCCGCCACCTGCTCGGGGGACATGTATCGGGGCGTGCCGAGAACGACGCCCGTGCTCGTCTTGTGATCGGAGACGCGCACGCGCGCGATCCCGAAGTCCATGATTTTCACCTGCCCGCGCGGCAGCAGCATGATGTTGCTCGGCTTGATGTCGCGGTGGACGACGCCGCGCTCGTGCGCGTAGCCGAGGCCGTCGGCCACTTGCTCCGCGATGTCGACCGCCTCGACAGTGGGGATCGGGCTCTTCAGCATCCTGGCGCGGAGCTCGATTCCATTGAGGAGCTCCATCGCCATGTAAGCGAGGTCGCCTTCCTCCCCGAAATCGTAGACGGTGATGATGCGGGGATGCGTGAGCTTGCCCGCGGCCTTGGCTTCGAGGAAAAACCGCTTGTGGAATTCCTTGCGCCCTTCCGCATCGTCCGAAAGGATGATGGTCTTCAGCGCGACGATGCGGTCTAGAGCCGGGTCCTCGGCCTCGTAGACGATGCCCATCGCGCCGCGGCCCAGCTCGCCGAGGATCTTGTAGCGGCCGATCTTGGTCAGTTTCTTTTTTACCATCGGACTTTTTCGATCACGCCGCCCAGGACCCTCTCGCTCTGCGCGATCGTTTGCCGGATTTTGATGACAACGCCTTCCACGAACTTCTGGTGACCCTCGGCCGAAACCCGGGCCGCGACGCCGGCCCCGATGAGCCCGATCACGGCCGCGACGCTGAGCGCGAAGAAGCGTGTGCGCCTTCGCTCGGCCACCCGCCCGTCCGGGCTGAACAGCTCGTGGGTCCGAAGCCCCGCATCGGTGAAAACCCCCGCCGGGAAAAGGCCGGATTCGAGACCCGGTGAGGCATCGGCCATCGCGTCGCGGAACGACCGCGACATCAGCAGGCGCGAGGGCGAAGCAAACTCGGCAACGCTCGCTGCCACCGCGATGCCGTCGCCGATCATCCCGTCGCCGTCCCGGCCGCCCGCCAACTGCACGGCGCCGTGATTGACCCCGACACATAGGGGGAGCCCGGCCGCCGTTGCGGCGAGCGCGCGCTCGGCGAGGCGCAAGGCTCCCTTGGGATCGCCGAGAACCACGATGGCGGCTCCGTCCGCGGCGTCGAGCACGATGCGGCTTGCGGGCGCAAGCTCCGCGGTGGTCACCGCCACCACGGCTTCGAGCTGCGCCCGCAGGCGCGCCTGTTCCTGGACCGGCCTGCGGGCGAACTCCTGGATTTTCAGAAAGACGACGCTAGCGAGGGTCGCAGCCGCGTTCGCTGTTTTCATTTGCCAAGAACCGACGGTGTCGCGATCTTACCGTTTACCTATCCCTTGCGCTTACAATCTCACGTGACCGCGTAACGGATTTGGAAAGGGAACAAGAACGCAAATGACAGAACTCAAGGCCGTCAGCCTCGCGGAGGTTTCCGAGGGCATCAGGAAGAGCGTCAAGCCGGTGAGCATTCTCTGGCAGGCGCCCGACACCATCGCCTTCGTCGCGCGCGGGCGCCGACACCGCAGCGAGTTCCATGCGGATCCGAGCGACGAAGTCATGTACATGATCAAGGGCGAGATGAACCTGCACTACCTCACGCCCGAAGGCGCGGAGAAGGTGGCGCTCGTCCGCGAGGGCGAGATCATCTACTGCCCGGCCGGCGTGCGGCACTCGCCGCGCTTCTCGCCCGACTCGTTCCTGCTCGTACTGGAGCGCAAGCGCCGCTCCGACGAAAGGGACCGCTTTTTCTGGTATTGCGAGAAGTGCCACGCCGAGCTGTACGAAGCGGTCCGGCACGTCGCCGACTACCGCGAGGATCCGGTATCGCGCGTCTACGAGGAGTTCTATTCGGAAGAGTCGCGCCGCACCTGCGGAAAGTGCGGCCACGTGACGCCTAGGCCTGCCGGCTAGGCGATCAGCTGGCCAGCCTGGGGCTGAGCATCCTTCTGCTCTGTATTGCGGCACTCAAGGTATCCAGGGTGAGCTGGTGCGCCCGGCTCGAGCGGCCGTAAGTTCGCTCGATGCTGTGCTTTGCGCTTTCCCAATCCCTGCCCTCCATGTGCGAGTCGAAACCGATCGCTCGGTTCAGACCTCCTCCGGCCATGACCCCCTTGTACCAAGCGTCCATCAGGCGATCCAGCGCTTCGCTGGAATCCGCTCGCGATACGCGAATTGCCCACGGCTGATCGGGATGGGAAATGACGGTGGCCTATCTTCGAGGCGACGACCAGCCCGGCCCGCCGCTCGCCCTCAACTCTATTCTGTCCATATGGCCCTCTCTCTCACATCCCATTATGACCTTCTCGGCGGGGTTCTCTGTGCGCCACCACACAGAGAGGGGAGACGCGCGGGCATTACATCCGCAGAATGCGCTCGGCGTTGCGGTGTGCGATCTTTTCGCGGTCCGCATCGCTGATCGAAAGCTTTTTCAGGAATTCCATTCCCGCCGTGTTCGGCTCGTAGGGCCAGTCCACGGCAAACAAGATATTGTCCGCGCCGAGCGCGAGCAGCGTGCACAGGAACGCAGGCTCGTACCAGTTGCCGCTGGTGGTAACGAGCAGATTGTCCCTCAGGTACTGGAGCGGCGTTTTCGCGAGGCCCCTTCGCGCCGCAGCGCGCCAGGTGTGATCGTTCAGCCGGTGCATCGCGAAAGGCAATCCTTCGCCGAGATGCCCGAGGATGATCTTGAGCCGCGGGTAGGCGTCGAACACGCCGGAGAAGACGATCCGCAAGAAATGGCAGCTCGTATCGACCGCAAAGCCCCAGCCCGCCCGGGCGAGGTCCTCGTATCCCTGGAAGTAGGCCTTGACCGCGTCCGGGTGCGGGAGGGTGGGGTGCAGATAGAGCGGCACGTCGAGCGCCTGAGCGCGCTCGAAGATGACCCAGTACTTCTTGTCGTCGAGGAAACTCCCCTGAGTGTGGCCGTGGATCATCGCGCCCTTGAAACCGAGCCGGGTGACGCAGCGCCCGAGCTCGTCGGCCGCGGCGTCCGGGTCGGCCGTCGCGAGCGCGGCGAACGCGGCGAAACGGTCAGGGTGCGCCTTGACCGCCTCGTGCGCGAGGTCGTTCGCGTCCTTCGCCATCGGGATCGCGATGGCCGCGCCGAAGCCTTGGGGCCCGGGCGAGCCGAACGAGAGAACCTGCACGTCGATTCCGGCGGCGTCCATATGCGCGAGGCGCTTCGCGCCGAGATCCGAATTCTGCTCGACGATGTCGTGACCGATCTGCTCGCTGCGGGAGGTCAGATAGAAATTCCGGAATTCGTTCGCGGCGACCTTCTGCCGGTACATCGGCGTGATGAAATGCTCTTCGATGGCGATGGTTTTCATCTGCTGAAGCTTACACGATGGCGGCGGCGGTCGCGGGTTGCATAGGTCCGCGGATGGTCTTAGGATGCCTCCGTGAAGGTCTTTCGGTGGCGGTTCCGCGGAGCGAAGTTCAACGAGCGCGAGTTGCGCGCGGCGGCGGGCGACATGCTCGACCAGCTGCGCCCGCGCAGGGTGCTGCGCGACGCGCTCGACTTCGTGCTCAAATTCCAGAACGACGAGGTCTTCCGCGACTACCTCGTATCCCGCGTATGGGCCGTGCTTCCCGTGGTTCTCGTGTTCTTCCTCGTCAGCACCATATGCTCCATCGATGTCATGTTCAGGACGGCCCGGCTGGCTTACGACCCGCCGTTGTGGCTGAGGTTCTTCGCCTTGCTCCTCGGTGCGGCGGTGTGGCTGTGCGGAGTCGTGGGGCAACTCTACGTGTTCCTGATCTGGCTCGAGGAAAGGGCGGCGCAAAGGGACCGCTCGGAGCGGGGGAAGCGCGTCCGGGTCCCCGGCGGGTTTCTCGCCTACCTCAAGTACAGCCGCGCCCTGCCTCCCTGGATTCTCGTCCTGGTCTTCGTCGTCTTTCCCCTGGGGAACATCGCGCGCGGCGCGCCCCTGGCCGCGCTCATACTCGTCGCGCTGGTGACGCTCGCCCCCGTTCTGTTCAAGAAGTTCGATTCCTGACCGGCACCGCCGGGCGTGTTGTCCACGACCTTCCCGCTCGCGCGTTCAGCGCGGAAAGGGAACCCGGATGGAAACCCGTTTGACGCTGCGCCCCGGCATGCCGGGGACGAAGAGGCTGCTCGCGCGCTACGGCGAGCGACTCGTCTGCGTGCGCTACCTCTACGACGACGCCCGGTACCGCAGACTCAAGACCGTCGAGCTCGTCATCGAGGAGGTGCCGTGGCGCGGCCGCGCGCGGCGTCCACGGCGCAACGACCACGATCTTGTCGGGGTGAGAATCGCGTGGAACGAATCGGAGTTGCGCTCCGCAGTGAAGCAGGCGGGCGCCATCTGGCGTCCGCGGCAGAAACTCTGGGAAATGTCCTGGGATGCGGTGCGCACCCTCGGCATCGGTTATCGGGTGATCACCGGATAAGCACCGCGCCGGTGCAAACGCGATCCATATAGCGGCATATGGTTCTATATACGGGTATATCTTTGCATATACTGGTATATGGTTTTAGCATTGTTCGGTTGACGTTCATTACTAGTTAGATGGCACATAGCCATGCGCTACGCCTCTTTCGCGCCGGTCCATGGCATTCTCATACGGCTGATCATCGGCCACCAGCCTAAGCGCAACTAACCCGGCCAGCAGCCATGAAAATCAGCA
>Ga0184619_10000370_pt1 | contig 15337 bp, 13 predicted proteins | sample PLM0_60_b1_FD_133146 | JGI IMG/M metagenome (GOLD analysis project Ga0184619, IMG submission 133146) | Groundwater sediment microbial communities from an aquifer in East River, Colorado, USA - PLM0_60_b1 | ecosystem: Environmental > Terrestrial > Soil > Riparian zone | place: USA: East River...
CTCCGAGGCATTCGAGCTCTGCAGACCCGTTCTCGGCGCGTTTGCCGCGGACATTTTCCATCTGGGGCCGGCGGGCGCCGGACAGGTCGCGAAGATGGTCAACAACCTTATCCTCTGGGCCTGTATTACCGTGAACGACGAAGGCCTGCGCCTGGGCCGCGCGCTGGGCGTGGACCCGGAGCGGCTCTGTGAGGCGCTGCGCCACGGCAGTGCACAGAACTGGGCCATGGACACTCGGGCCGAGAGGAGCGGCATGCCTTGGGCGGAGAAGGACATGAGCATCGTGCTCGAGGAGGCGGATCGCGCGCGCCTCAGCCTGCCGCTCGCCGGCACGGTGAAGGAGGCGATCAAGGGCTTGAAGATCCGCATGGGGCTCGGCATGCCGGAGATACCGGAGCGCCTCTAGCGCTCCGCGCGGAGTTGACGCCGTCCGGCAAGCTCGGCTACTTTGGCGTAGTTTCCCGGAGACGGCTCGATCAGGGGCCCGGGGTCCGCGGCTAACCGGTTCAGAATCGGAGGGGACATGGGTTCGTACAGCAACTTGACCTGGCAGCTGCTCGTCCAGTTCTTGCTCGTGTTGTTTCTCGTCGTCGCCGTCTCAGGCCTTGCGGTGGGAGTCGGGCTCATCGCTTCCAGCCCGAAGATCGTGGGGTACTTCCACCTGCTGAACCGCTGGGTGTCCACCCGCCACCTGCTCAGGCCGGTCGAGGTGCCCTTCGATACGGAACGGGCGACGCACCGGCATCATCGCTGGCTCGCCACAGGCTTTGTCCTAGGCGGGCTCGTTTCGATTTTCGGGCTTTTTGCAGGGATCGACGCGACCGCCGTCGGCGCGGCGTTTGCCACAAAGCGCTTCGCGCCCGTCGTCGCCATCGCCGTGGAAAGCGCAAAGTGGGCTCTGATCGGGGGCAGCGCGCTCGGCGTCGTGGTCGGCGTGATGCTGCTCTTCTATCCGAACGCGGAGAGCACGCTCGAAAGGTTCGCGAACAAATGGGTGTCGTCCCGCCGCGTGACTCGAAGCTGGGACGACATGCACATGAACCTGGACGCACTCGTCGAGGCCCATCCCAAGCCCGCCGGCTGGATCATCGCCTGCACTTCGGCCGCGGCGGTGATCTGCGCGGTCATCATGCTCGCGCGCTACTACTGAAAGGCAAGACGGTCGCGATACTCGAGAGTCGGCTGGGCCGTCAGCTCGCCGACCTCGTCGAGAAGCACGGGGGACGGCCGGTCCTCGCCCCGGCGCTCGCCGAAGTTCCCGATATCGATCACGCGGGGATCGCCAGGTTGATCGGCGAGCTGGAGACGCGTCCTCCGAAAGCCGCGATCTTCCAGACCGGCGTCGGCACGCAGGCGCTTTTTGCCGCGACCGATTCGCTGGGGATGACGCCGAAACTTCTCGGCTTGCTGGCGAACTGCGTTGTGGCCGCGCGCGGGCCCAAGCCCACCGCGGCGCTCCGCTCGCGCGAAGTGCGCATCGATCGCAGCGCCAAGGAGCCCTATACGACCGTCGAGGTGCTGGAATCGCTCGAGGACCTGTCGTTCCGGGGCGAATGCGTCGTAGTCCAGCGTTACGGCGAGACCAACGTGGGGCTGGAAAAAGCGCTGCAGGCGAAGGGCGCGGAAGTCGTGGAAATACCCACCTACCGCTGGGCGCTCCCTGAGAACTCCGGACCGCTCGCGGGGCTGATAGCCGCGCTCGATCGCGGCGAGGTCGATGCCACGGTGTTCACCAGCGCGTCGCAGGCGCACAACCTGTTCGCGCTCGCCGAAAAACTCGGCAGAGACGGCCCGCTTGCCGCCAACCTGAGTCGAACGCTCGTCGCCTCCATCGGTCCGGTGTGCAGCGCCGCGCTGCGCGAGTACGGCGTGAAGATCGCCCTGGAGGCGAAGCCGCCCAAGCTCGGGCCGCTGGTGGCGGCGCTCGACCGCGCCCTGTCGGCGTAACGCGTTTCCGCTGCTGCACCGCGCAAACTGATACAATGCGACTCTTTTCCGCATTCCGCCTGAATGTCCCGTTCCATCCGCAACCTCGCGATCATCGCACACGTCGATCACGGCAAAACGACCCTCGTCGACAAGCTGCTGCACCAGTCCGGCACGTTCGCCGCGCACCAGCACGTCGCCGAGCGGGTCATGGATTCGAACGAGCTCGAGCGCGAGCGCGGCATCACTATCCTCGCGAAGAACACAGCGGTCGACTATGAAGGCGTGCACATCAACATCGTCGACACGCCCGGCCACGCCGACTTCGGCGGCGAAGTCGAACGGTCACTGTCGATGGTGGACGGCGTGCTGCTCCTCGTCGACGCGGTCGAAGGTCCGATGCCGCAGACGCGCTTCGTCACGCGCAAGGCGCTCGCACTCGGCCTGAAGCCGATCCTGGTGGTGAACAAGATCGACCGTCCCGGCGCGCGCTCCGACTGGGTGGTGAACGCCACCTTCGACATGATGGACAAACTGGGGGCTTCCGAGGACCAGCTCGATTTTCCGGTGGTGTACACCTCGGCGCTGCTGGGCACGGCGACGCTCGATCTGGCGCAGCCTGGCGCAAACATGCGCCCCTTGTTCCAGACCATCCTCACGCGCGTTCCCGCGCCCAAGGGCGACCCGGACGGAGCACTGCAGCTGCAAATCAGCAATCTCGACTATTCGAGCTACGTGGGGCGCATCGGCATTGGCCGCATTGCGCGAGGTCGGCTCAAGCCCGCGCAGGAAGTGCTCGTTCTTAACGGCGACAAACCACCCGTGAAGGCGAAGGTCAACCAGGTCATGGGATTCCACGGCTTGGAGCGCATCCAGATGGAAGAAGCGGTCGCGGGGGACATCGTGCTCGTGACCGGCGTGGAGGAGGTCGGCATCGGTGTCACGCTCGCCGACCTCGAGCAGCCCGAGGCTTTGCCCCTGCTGAAAGTGGACGAACCCACGCTCACCGTGAACCTGCAGGTCAACACCTCGCCGCTCGCCGGGCGCGAAGGCAAGTTCGTCACTAGCCGCCAGCTGCGCGAGCGTCTGGACCGCGAGCTGCAAGCGAACGTCGCGCTGCGCGTCGAGGAAACGGCGGATGCCGACGTGTTTCTCGTCTCGGGACGCGGCGAGCTGCACCTCACCATCCTGCTCGAGAACATGCGCCGCGAAGGCTATGAGCTGGCCGTGTCGCGGCCGCGTGTGGTGATCAAGGAAATCGACGGGGTGAAGTGCGAGCCGTTCGAGATCCTGACCGTGGACGTCGAGGAGCAACACCAGGGTGTGGTGATGGAGGCCTTGGGTGCGCGCCGCGGCGACCTCGTCGACATGATCCCGGACGGCCGCGGCCGAGTGCGGCTCGATTACCGCATCCCGGCTCGCGGGCTGATCGGCTTCCAGAATGAATTCCTCAATCTCACCCGCGGCAACGGCATCGGGAGCCACGTGTTCGACGAATATGCCCCGATGAAGCCGGAGATTCCCTCGCGGCGCAACGGCGTGCTGATTTCGGGCGAGCAGGGCGAGGCGGTTGCGTATGCCCTGTGGAAACTGCAGGAACGCGGACGCATGATGGTCAGCCCTGGCGACAAGGTGTATGAGGGCATGGTGATCGGCCTGCACAGCCGCGAAAACGACCTCGTCGTCAATCCTATTCGCGAGAAGCACCTCACCAATATACGTGCGGCCGGCAAGGACGAAGCGATCCTGCTCACTCCGCCGATCAAGCTGACGCTGGAGCTCGCGGTGGAGTTCATCGATGACGACGAATTCATCGAGATCACCCCGCAGTCGATTCGCATCCGCAAGCGCCATCTCACCGACCACGGTCGCCGGCGCGCGGCGCGCGCCGAGCCGGGCGCGGAGGTTTCCACGGCCTGACCGGCCTTAGGCCATCCGGTAGCGCTTCACCGCTTTCTCGTCCCAGCTCACTCCCGTTCCAGGGCGATCCGGAATCACGGCCGCGCCGTCCTCGATCGCCAGCGGCTCGGCGAGGATCGCCGAGGCCCAGTCCACGTACTCGAGGTAGTGGCAGGTCGGCGTCAGCGCGAGCAGGTGCGCGCTCGTCTCGGGGAAGAGGTGCGAGGACATCGGTAGCTTGCGCTCGGCCGCGAGGCTCGCCGCGCGCCGCCAGCCGGTGACTCCGCCGATCCGTTCGAGATCGGGCATCACCAGATCGCACGCCTTTGCGGCGAGCGCCTCGGCCATCTGCTCGGGGAGCGAGAAGTTCTCGCCGATCTGCACCGGCGTCGCGAGCGCTTGCGCGAGGGCGGCGCATCCGCGGAAGTCGTCGTGGCGGATCGGCTCCTCGATCCAGAAGAGGCCCTCGGAGTCGATCGCGCGGCCGCGCTCCAGGGCTTCGGCGAGGGACAGGGCCTGGTTGAAGTCGACCATCAGCTCGACGCTGTCGGGAAGACGCTTGCGCGCCGCGCGCACCGCGGCGAGGTCGGCCGCGAGCGTCGGGTAGCCGAGGCGCAGCTTCACCGCGCGAAATCCCCCTTCGAGGAGCCTTTCCGCTTCGTCGGCAACGGCCTCGAGGGCCATCAGTCCGAGGCCGTTGCTGTTGTAAGCGCGGACGCGGCGCGGCGCGCCGCCGAGCAGCGTGACGAGGGGCTTCCCCGCGGCGAGCGCGAGCGCGTCCCAGCAGGCGACGTCGAAGCCGGACATCGCCATGCGCACGATGCCCTGCACGCCGATCAGTTTGAAACGGCGCGCGAGCTTTTCCCAGAGATCGGCCGGCGCGACGCGCTCGCCCTTCACGCTGCGCTCGACTTCCCCGAGCATGGCCGCGATCGCCGGGGCCGCGGCGGGCAGATAGCAGAACAAATAGGAATGGCCGGTGACCCCTTCCTCGGTCTCGAGGTCGATGAGGAGGAGCGCCGCACTGCGCAGCGTCCCCGCGCTGGTGCCGAGCGGCAGCTTCAGCGGCACCTCGACGCCGGTCGCGCGGATCGCGCGCAGCGTTAGCCGCGGCTCGCTCACGCCGGCTTTCCGCCCTCGGCGTACAGCGCGAGGATGTCCCCCACGACGCGGTTCGCCGGCGTCGGAACGCCCGCGGCTGCGCCGAGCTGCGCCACACCGCCGGAGAGCCACTCGACTTCCAGCCGATTGCCGCGCTGAAGGTCGTGCGCCATGGAGGCGGCCATGTCGTCGGGAAGCCCGTCGGCACGGGCGAGGCAGACATCGGCATAGTCGGCGGGAAGAGCGATACCGCGCGCGCGTCCGACCGCGACCACTTCGCGCATGATCTCGAGCAGAAAGGCGCGGGTGCGCGGATTCTTGCGGATCGGTCCGATGGTCGTGCGCATCGCCGCGGTGGTCGCCGACAGTCCCACCAGGAACACGTACTTCTCCCAGATCGCGCGGCGCACGTCGCCGGAGAGCTCCGAGCTCACGCCGGACTTGGCCAGCGCGTCGTGAAGGAAACGCGCGCGCTCCGAGGGCCTGCCGTCGTATTCGCCGAGCGCCACGCGCTGCATCGCGCCCGTCTGGAGGATCACGCCCGGGCGCAAAAGGGTCGTGCCGATGTAGCACACGCCGCCCATTACGGACGCATCGCCCAGCTCGCGGCGCAGGATGTCGTCCTTGATCACGCCGTTCTGCAGCGAGAGCACCCCGGTGCCGGGCTTGAGGAGCGGCTTCAACTGCCGGATCGCGGTCTCCGTATCCCACAGCTTCACCGAAAGGATGACCAGATCGACGGCCCCCAGCGACGCGGGGTCGCCGGTGGCGCGGACCGTGGGAATGCGGATGTCGCCGTGCACGTCGCTTTCGATGACGAGGCCGCGCTCGCGCATCGCGGCGAGATGCGCGCCGCGGGCGATGAAGCTCACGTCGTAGCCGGCGTGCGCGAGCCGCCCGCCGAAGAAGCCGCCCACTCCGCCCGAACCCATCATTGCGATCTTCATGGGTCGAATGGTAACCTGCCTCGTCCCGGGGGAAAGGAGGAAGCATGATCCGTGCGGTTCTTCGCGCCGCTGTTGCGGCGACGATGGTGGTTTGCGCGCTCGCGCCGCTTGCCGCCTTCGCGCAGGCCTGGCCGACCAAGCCGGTGAAATTCGTCGTGCCGTTTCCGCCGGGCGGCTCGGTCGATCCGCTCGCGCGCATCCTCGGCGCGAGGCTCGCGGACTCTCTGGGGCAGCAGTTCATCGTCGAGAACAAGACCGGCGCCGGGGGCTCGATCGGCACTGCGTTCGTCGCGAAGAGCGCTCCCGACGGCTACACGTATGTGGTCGTGTTCGACACCCACGCGGTGAATCCGGCGCTGATCCCGAACCTTCCGTACGACACGGTCAACGACTTCGCCCCGGTGATGCTCGTCGGCACGGCGCCGATGGCGATCGTCGCCAACGTCGCCAAGCCCTACAGGACTTTCGGCGACGTGATCCGGGCGGCCAAGGCGAAGCCGGAGGCGATCAGCATCGGCTCGGTGGGCAACGGCAGCCTCGGCCACCTTGCCGTGATCCTGCTGCAGCAGGCGGGCGGCTTCAAGATCACTCACGTTCCCTACAAGGGCGGCGGGCCGATGATGCAGGACACGATGGGCGGCCAAGTCGATCTCGGGATCGCCTCGGTGGCGGCTCTCGCGGCGAACGTGAAAGGCGGCAAGCTGCGCGCGCTCGCCGTCACCGGCGACAAGCGCTCGCACACGATGCCCGAGGTTCCGACTCTCGCGGAGCAGGGCTTTCCGGGCTTCTCGGCGTTTGCCTGGTGGGGCATCTTCGCGCCGGCCGGATCTCCCAAACCGGTCCTCGACAAGTTCCACGCCGAGCTGGTCAAGGTGCTCAAGCAGCCGGACCTGCGCAAGCAGCTGACCGAGACCCTCGGCATGGATCTCGCCTCGAGCAGCCCGGAGGCGCTGCAGAAATTCCTCGTCGGCGAGATCAATCGCTGGGGCAACGTCGTGCGGAGCAACAACGTCCGCGCGGATTGAAGAGGCGATGAGAGTCGCTGGCGGCCTTCTGAGCGCGGCGCTGCTGTGCGCGTCCGCCGCGGCGCAGGACTATCCGGGAAGGCCGGTGCGGCTCCTCATCGGGTTTCCGCCCGGCGGCAACGTCGACGTGGTGGGCCGGATCGTCGCGCAGAAGATGAGCGAAGGGTTCGGCCAGCAAGTTCTTCCGGAGAACCGGACCGGGGCGGGATCGATCATCGCCAACGAGCACGTCGCCAAATCCGCCGCGGACGGCTATACCCTGCTCGTCGTGAGCGGCGCCTTCGTGACGCAGGCGGCGACGATGAAGAAGCTTCCCTACGACCCGATCCAGGATTTCTCCTGGATCTCCACGGTGGTGACCTACCCACTGGTGCTGTCGGTGCGCTCCGATTCGCGCTTCAAGACGCTCGACGAGTTCATCGGCTACGTGAAGAGCAACCCGGGGAAGGTGAACTATCCGTCCCCGGGAATGGGGACGCTCTACCACCTTGCGGGCGAGATGTTCGTTTCCATGGCGGGAATCGACATGCAGCACGTGCCGTTCCGCGGCGGCTCCGAGCCCCTGACCGAGGTGCTCTCGGGCCGCATGGAGCTGCTGATCGACGCGCTCACCAACTCCTACCCGCACATCCAGGGCGGAAAGTTCCGACCGCTCGCGGTTACGTCGCTTGCGCGCTCGGCCTCGCTTCCGGGCGTGCCGACGGTCGCGCAGAGCGTGCCGGGCTACGAGGCGAGCTCCTTTCTGGGCATCGCCGGCCCGCCACGCATGCCGGGCGCGATCGTCGAGCGGATCAACCGCGAGGCGAGGCGCGTCGTTGCGCTCCCCGAAATCGCGCAGCGCTTCGCCGAGTGGGGCGGCACGCCGAGCGCGAGCAGCCCGGAAGAAATGGGCCGCCTCGTCCGAGCCGAGATCGAAAAATGGAAACGGGTCGTCGAATCGAGAAAGATCGAGCTGCCGTGACCCAGGCAAATCCGCTTCCGCCCGCGGCGCTGCTCCTGCTGAGCTTGGTCTGCGCCGGAGCGGCGGCGCAAACCGCGTATCCGACGAAGCCCGTGCGCTTCATCGTGCCCTCCGCGGCCGGCGGCGGCACCGACATCATCGCGCGCGCCCTCGCGCAGAAGCTCTCCGAATCTCTCGGGCAGCAGTTCGTCGTGGACAATCGCCCGGGCGCAGGCCAGATGATAGGAATCGAGTTGGCCGCCAGATCCTCGGCCGACGGGCACACCATCCTGATGGCGGCGAGCACCCTCGCGATCAATCCGATCATGTACAAGAAGATGCCCTACGATCCGCTGCGCGATTTCGCGCCGATCACGCAGGCGGCGTCGCTCGCGAACGTGCTCGTGGTGCACCCCTCGCTGCCGGTGAAATCGGTCGCGGAGCTGATCGTGTACGCCAAGCAGCGCCCGGGACAGCTCAATTTCGCGTCGGCCGGCATCGGCACCTCGCCGCAGATGTCGATCGAGCTCTTGAAGAGCATGGCGGGAATCGACATGGTCCACATCCCCTACAAAGGAAGCAGTCCCGGCGTGGTGGACCTCCTCGCGGGACAGGTGTCGGTGATGGCGCCGAACCTGCTCACCGCGCTGCCGCACATCAAGGCCGGCAAGCTGCGCGCGCTCGCGGTGACGAGCGCGAAACGAAGCGAAGGCCTGCCGGAGGTTCCGACGATAGCCGAATCCGGGCTTCCCGGTTACGATTCGACCCAGTGGTACGGGGTTCTCGCGCCGGCCGGAACCGCGCGCGAGATCGTCGAGCGCCTGCACCGCGAGATCGTGCGCGCCTTGCGCGCACCCGAGGTCATGCAACGGCTGGCCGCGGACGGCGCGGAGCCCGTCGGCAGCAGTCCCGCGGAATTCGCTGCGTTCATCAAGTCGGAGATCGACAAATGGGCCAAGGTCGCGCGCGCGGCCGGAATCCACGCGGAATGAGCTTCCGCCACGGCCTGCTCGCCTTCCTCGCGGGGGCGAGCTGCAGCGTTCTCGCCCAGGGATATCCGGAGCGTCCGGTCCGCCTGATCGTTCCCCAGGCGGCAGGGAGCGCGACCGACACCGTGGCGCGCATTCTTGCCGCCGAACTGCCGAACCACCTCGGGCAGCCCGTGGTCGTCGAGAACAAGCCGGGGGGCGCGCTGACGATAGGCCTGGACATCACCGCGAAGTCCGCGCCCGACGGCTACACGATAGGCATGGGGCCGGTGGGAGCGCTCGCGATCACGCGCCACATGGTGGCGAAACTTCCCTACGACATCGAACGGGATTTCCAGCCGATCGCGCTCGTGACCCGCGGCCACCTGCTGCTCGCGGTCTCGCCCTCGCTCGCGGTAAGCTCGGTGCAGGAGCTGATCGAGTACGCGCGCAAGAATCCGGGCAAGCTCATGAACGCGTCCTCGAGCAACGGCTCGCCGGGACACGTGGGAGGCGAGCTCTTCAAGTACATGACCGGCACGGAGATCGTTCACATACCCTACAAGGGCGGGGCGATGGCGATCAACGACCTGATCGCAGGCCACGTGCAGCTGATGTTCGAGAGCCTCAATTCGATTTCCACGCACGCGCGCTCGGGCAAGGTCAAGGCGCTCGCCGTGAGCGGCCCGCGGCGCTCGCCGGGTTTTCCGAACCTGCCGACGATCGCCGAGGCGGGAGTCCCGGGCTACGACGCGAGCACCTGGAGCGGCGTGATCGGACCTGCGGGAATGGCGAGGCCCATCGTCGACAAGCTGAATTCCTCGATCAACAGGGCGATCGTCTCCCCCATGTTCAAGGCGAGGTTCGGCGAGATCGGGGACGAGCCGGCGGGCGGCACTCCCGAGGAGTTCGCGGAAGTGATTCGCAGGGACTCGGCGAAGTGGGCCGAAGTCGTGAAGCGTTCCGGGGCCAAGATCGATTGAGGCTCCTGTAATCCGTTCCGCGCGTCGCGCGTTCATTTACGAATCGGGCGCGCTGCGCGCATGTCACAATTTGTGACAATTCGTTACCACGGCGGCTAAGTGTCTTTGCTAGCATGCGCTTGTCGAAGGAGACGGAAGAGGCGATCATGAACCGGATGAAAGCTGCCTTGACCTTGAGCGCAGTCCTGCTGGGCGCGATGGCGAGCGCTCCGGCGCTCGCCTGGCACCACGGGCGCGTGCATTTCGGCGTCGTCATCGGCGCTCCGTTCTATCCCTGGTATTACCCGCCTTACCCTCCCTACTACTATCCCCCGGTCGCGGCGCCGGCCGCGCCTCCGACTTACATCGAGCAGGGCGGCGCGCAGGCTGCGCCGTCGCAGTCCTCCTCCTATTGGTACTACTGCGCCGAGTCCAAGACCTATTATCCCTACGTCAAGGAATGTCCCGGAGGCTGGCAGCGGGTAACGCCGCAGCCGGGGCCTGGCGGCTGACAGAGGTCGCGTCGATCATGAAATTTCTGCGATTTTCTCCGCTGCTCATGGGAGTGCTCCTGCTGGGAGCGTGCGTGAGCATGCCCAAAGGCCCCAGCGTCATGGTGCTGCCGGGCACGGGAAAGAGCTTCGACCAGTTCCGCTACGACGACGTCGAGTGCCGCCAGTTCGCCGACGTGCAGATCGGGGGGACATCGCCTTCGGATATGGCGGCCGACAGCGCGGCGAAGAGCGCGGTGGTGGGCACCGCGATCGGTGCGGCCGCGGGCGCCGCGCTCGGCGGCCGAAGCGGCGCAGCGGCCGGTGCCGGCGGCGGACTCCTCGTCGGCTCGGCGGCCGGGGCAGGCGCAGGAGAAACTTCCGCCTACGGGCTCCAGCGGCGCTACGACTACGCCTATATCCAATGCATGTATGCGAAGGGCCACAAGGTTCCGGTGTCGGGTCGCCTGACCTCCTCTTCCCAGCCCGGTCCCAGCTACGTTCCGCCTCCGCCTCCGCCCCCGCCTCCACCTCCGCCGCCTCCGCGGTAAGGGGTGCATGAACGCAAGACATCCGGTGGCCGTCTTGGTCGCCGCGGCGGCGTTTGCGGCGACGCTCGCGCAGGCGCAGACTGCGTGGCCGTCGAAACCGATCCGCTGGATCGTGCCGTTTCCGCCCGGCGGACCCGCCGATGTGGTGACGCGCCTCGTGTCCGCGAAACTCGCGGAGCGCGTGGGTCAGCCCGCAATCGTCGAGAATCGCGGAGGGGCGGGAGGCAACGTCGGGCACGAAGCGGCGGCGAAGGCCGCGCCGGACGGATATACGGTGGTGTTCGTCGTCCCGGCGCTCATCACCAACCCGTTTTTCCTCAAAGCGAGCATCGACCCGTTCAAGGAGCTCGCCCCGGTCATTCATCTGGATAGCGCGTCGATGGTGCTGTTGACCCATCCGGCGTTTCCCGCGAACACGGTGGCGGAGGTCCTCGCGCTGGCGCGCGCAAAGCCCGGCAGCGTGAGCTGCGCTTCCTCCGGCGCGCTTCCACAGGTCGGCTGCGAGATGCTGCGGATCCACGCCGGCGCCGAGATGATCATGGTGCAGTACAAGGGCAATGCGCCGGCCTTGAACGCGCTCATGGGCGGGGAGGTCAACCTGCTATTCGACGTTGTCAACGTCGCGCAGGGGCAGGTGAAATCGGGTCGCGTGCGCGCAATTGCCTCGACAAATCCGAAGCGCGGCATCGGCCCCTTCGGCGAGCTCGCCGTGCTCGCCGAGACGATACCGGATTTCGATCTCGTCACCTGGCACGGCGTGATGGTGCCGGCGGCGACCCCGAGGGAGATCGTGCTGCGGTTGAACCGGGAAATCCAGGCGGTCCTGGGAGAGCCCGACATCCGCCGGCGATTCGCCGACGGCGGGCTCGACATCACGGGCGGGACGCCCGGGGAGTTCGGCGTGATCCTGAAGCGCGACTACGCCAAGTACGGAAAGATCCTGACGGGCGCGGGCATCAAGCCGGAGTAGGCGCCCGCGGCCGGATTTCAGCCGGCCGCCGCCAGCGCCATCGTTCCGGCGTTGTCGCGCAGCAGCTTGGAGAAGTCCTCCGCGGGCTGCGGCTTGCGGAAAAAGTATCCCTGGAACTCGTGGCATCCGTGCTCGGTGAGAAAATCGAGCTGCTCCTGGGTCTCCACGCCTTCGGCGATCACCTTCAGCCGCAGGCTGTGCGCCATCGCGATGATCGCCTGCGTGATCGCGACGTCGTCCGGGTCCTGCGGAATGTCCTTGATGAAGGAGCGGTCGATCTTGATGCAGTCGAACGGGAACCGCTTGATCGAAGCGAGGGACGAATAACCCGTGCCGAAATCGTCGATCGCGAGGCGGATGCCCATCGACTTGATTCCGTCGAGTATCTTCTTCGAGCTCTGGGTGTCGCGCATCACCATGCTCTCGGTGATTTCGAGCTCGAGGCAGTTCGGTTTGAGCGCGCTCTCGGAGAGCGCTCGCTCGATCTCCCGAAGCAGGTGCTTGTCCTCGAACTGCCGCGCCGACAGGTTCACCGAAACCGTCAGCGGAGTGGCGACGCGGCTCTGGAGGGTCTGGTTGTACGCGCACCCGATTCTGAGCACCCAGGCTCCGATGGGAACGATCAGCCCCGAGTCCTCTGCATGTCCGATGAACTCGAGCGGAGGAAGCAGTCCGAGCTCGGGGTGCTGCCACCGTATCAGCGCCTCCATGCCCGTGATCCGGCCGCTGTTGATCTCGACCTTGGGTTCGTAGTGGAGGATGAATTCGTTTCGCTCCAGAGCGCCCTGCAGCCGGGTCTCCTTCGCGATCCTGGCGGACAGGTGATCGTTCATTTCCCCTGAATAGAACAGATAATTGTTCTTGCCCTGCTCCTTGGCGCGGTAGGTGGCGATGTCGGCGTTCTTCAGCAGAGTCGCGAAGTCCGCACCGTCGTTCGGATACAGGCTGATTCCGATGCTCGCGGTCAGGTGGCAGGTCTCGCCTTGGAGCATGAACGGCCAGCGAAGGGCATGGAGGATCTTCTGGGCCACGCTGATCACGTCGCCGGGCTCGCTGAAGTCCTCGATGAGCGCGACGAATTCGTCGCCGCCGAAACGGGCGATCGTGTCGCTTTCCCTCAGGCACATTCTCAGGCGCGCCGCGGCCTCCTGCAGCAGCCGGTCGCCGAACGGGTGGCCGAGCGTATCGTTGATGAACTTGAAGCGATCGAGATCGAGGAACAGCAGGGCCATCGTCTTGCGGTAGCGCTGCGCGTTGTTGAGCGCGTGGGCGAAGCGCTGGTTGAACATGTAGCGGTTGGGCAAACCCGTCAGAGTGTCGTGCGTCGCGACGTAAAGGAGGTTCTCCTCGGCCTGCTTGCGGGCCATGAACTGGCCGATCTGGCTGCCGATCACGCGCACCATCTGCAGCAGCGACGGATCGGGATTGCGGATCTCGCGGCTGAAGAATTCGAGCACGGCGAGGGTGACGTTTCCTGCGAGGACCGGAAAAGCGAACGCGCCGTGGAGCCCCGCCTTCGCGGCGAGCTGCGCCCGCGAGAAGCCCTCGTCGCGGCTCACGTCCGGTATCCAGTGCGGCGTGCCGCTCATCCATACCTGCCTCACCAGGCCCCGATGGGTCGGCTGGAAAGTCATTTCGCGCACTTCGGCGATGAAGTCGGTGAACGGCTTCTCGGGCATGCTCCAGGTCTCGACGCAGGCTACGGCCTTTTTCCGCTCGTCCATGCTCCAGCGTGCCCCGCAGTCCCAGTTGAGCGTCTCGCAGATGGTCTGGACGATTTTCGGGATGGCCTCGGCGAGCGTTTCCGATTCGGCGAGCACGCGCGTCACTGCGTGTTCCATTCTCTCGCGCTGCTCGGCGCGCTTGCGCTCGGAGATGTCGCGCGAGACGATGACGACCTTCGTTACCTTGCCGGCCGCGTCCCGGATGACGCGGCCCTCCGACTCGATGTAGCGGATGCCTCCGTCCTTGAGCACGAAGCGGAATTCGGTCCGCCGCCCCACGCCCGTTTCGACCGTCTCGCGGAAGATCGCCTTGACGCGCTCGCGATCCTCGGGGTGGATCTCCCTGAATGAATCCGTGTCCGGCTGGATGTCGCCGTCCTTGAAGACGGTCCGGTAGGACGGGCTGTTGTAGATGCGCCGGCCTTCGGTGTCGACCATCGCGACCAGATCGCCGACGTTCTCGGCGATGAGGCGAAAGCGCTCCTCGCTCTCGCGCAGCTTTTCCTCGGCGCGGCGGTGTTCGGTCACGTCGCGGAAGCTCCAGACCCTGCCGATCGTCTGCCCCTCGACGAGCTGCGGCCTGGAATAGCGTTCGAAGATGCGGCCGTCCCTGAATTCGATGGTGTCGAAGCTCTCCTGGCCGGGATACGAATAGAGCGCGTTTACCTTGTCGCGGAACTGGCCGGGGTCCTTCAGCTGATCGAGGACGAAATTGAGGGCGTCCTCGTCCTTTCCGGAGGAAAGGACTTGCGGCGGGAGGCGCCACATCTCGGCGAACTGCTGGTTGTAGGTGCTGATCTTTCCGAGGTTGTCGACGACCAGAACCCCGTCGGCCGTGGACTCGAGCGTCGCACGGAGGAGGGAGAGCGATTTCCGGTGGTCGACCTCGGCGGGCCCGAGGCTCCTGCTCTTTTTCATTTCCCTCCCTTTTCCCTTTTCTGCTGTCGGGTTTGGGATTGTAGCCGGATTTGGTGCCCGGGCAAGTATATTATCGAAGCGAAGCGTGTATTCGGAACTACGGAGTAATACAATTGTCTCCGCACCGCCGTCGAATCGAAACCGCGCACGGATCCGGAGCAAAAACATGAAGCTGCGCAGCATCGAACTCGAAGTGCCCGATCGCGAATCGGCTGTCAGGTTTTTCCGCGACACCTGGGGCCTGCTGGAGGCCGGAGAGCGAAACGGGATCTCCTATCTTCGGGGCACGGAAGACATCCCTTACGTCGTTTCGGTTGCGCAGGCGAGCGAGCCCGCCGTGGCCGCAGTCACTTTCTCCGGTTCGAATCCCGAGCTGGCGAGAATTCGTAAGCGCGCCGCTGCGGCGGGGGCGCGGCTCGGCCCCTTGCGCAACTTCGACGAACCCGGCGGCGGGTCCGGATATCTCGTCGAGGACCTCGAGGGCCACGTGTTCCGCTTCGTCACCGAGAAAAAGCGCGTGAAGAAGCTGCGCCCGGACCGCGACAGGCCCCTGCAGGTGACGCACGTCGTCCTCAACGCGCGGGACCGCGAAGCCTGCACGCGCTTCGCGGTGGAGGTGCTCGGTTTCCGCCTGTCCGATCGCACCGGGTTCATGAATTTCGTGCGCTGCGACCGCGTCCACCACGCGATCGCCTATGCGCAGTCGGACAATTCCATGCTCAATCACATTGCCTTCGAAATGACCGACATCGATGCGGTCATGCGCGGCATCGGCAGGATGAAGGACGCGGGGATAGCGACCTTCTGGGGTCCGGGGCGCCACGGGCCAGGCAACAACGTCTTCGCGTATTTCGTCGCGCCTTTCGGCGCCGCGGTGGAGTACACCTCCGAAATTCAGCGCGTCGGCAGCTCGTA